>SPKZ01001765.1_pt1 | contig 37003 bp, 32 predicted proteins | sample 2456571 | NCBI WGS metagenome assembly SPKZ01 (sample SAMN11192286, study PRJNA482655) | marine metagenome | biome: ENVO:00000447; feature: ENVO:00000244|ENVO:00000211|ENVO:00000569|ENVO:00002023; material: ENVO:00002151; isolation source: ocean water from marine abyssalpelagic zone ...
AAGAGCAGACCTTTTTCAGCCAACTCCTTGGAGCGGCGCTCGGTGTGGATGAAATAAGTGTTACCACCGTCAATGATGAGGTCACCCTCCTCCAGCAAAGGAACGAGGCTCTCGATCACTTTATCGACGGCGTCGCGGTCGTTCGGATCACCACCGGCGGTGGATTTGACGAGGATCATCACCTTGCGGGGACGCTCGAGGCTGGCGACGAAATCCTCGAGGGTTTCGGCACCGTAAAGATTCTTGTCGGGGTTTTCGGCGATGAAATCCTTCATCGTCTCAGTCGTGCGGTTGTAGACGGAAACGCGGAAACCGCGGCTCTCTACGTTCAGCACGAGATTCTGCCCCATCACGGCGAGGCCAATAAGTCCGAAATCGCTCTTGCTCATGTTAACTGTCCTTTGAATGTTGTGCGACAAGACTACTCACGATTTCAGAAGCGCAAGCGCTCATTTCAATTCATCGAAAACGGATTATTCATGACAGGCACTCATTTCACTTGTTCGATTTCGGAGGAAACCATTGATGCTGTTGAAAAGACGTTCGCCCCGTCGCGCGTTCACGGGGCCGATCTGCGCTTTCACGGCGTGGTTCGGGACCTTGAAGATGACAGAAAAATCGCAGGGATCGAGTACAGCCATTATGACAAAATGGCGCTGAACGAGTTGCAGAAGATCGGAGAGGCCATGGGCCGGGAATATCCGGAGCATCTCGCCCACATTCATCACCGTCTCGGTTTCGTCCCCGCTGGTGAGCCGTCGATCATCATTCGGATCCAGACCGCCCACAGCGCCGAGTCTTTCGAGATCAATCGCGAGTACCTGAAGCGCATCAAGCAGACCGTCCCGATCTGGAAGAAACCGGTGTTCGAGGAGTAATCCGGCTGCGCAGAATCTCCCTTCACCCTTTCCGACTCCAAAATTGCGCTGGCTTTGGAATCGCCATCCCTAGCTGATTCGGGCAGCATGCTTCTGCCATGGAAATTTTTTTGCTCATCGTGATCGGAATTATCATTCTGATCGTCAAAGGAGTCAGCAAAGGGAAAAAAACCACCGAGAGCTGGGAAATGGCTGCAGAGGCCATGGACTTGAGTTTTCAGAAGTCTCAGGGTGGGTGGCACACCCTCAGCGGAATCATCAACGGTCTCCAGGTTTCGGCGAAACAGGCCCCTTCCACACAAGGCAATTCAAGGGCTCCGTCGATCCGCTATTCGGCCATGCTGCCCAAGGCCCTCCCCTTTGAAATCCGCATCACGCCTTCCAGGTTTTCCTCCGTCGTCCAGAACCGAACCGCTCACCGCTTCAACATGGATGATCGAGCCTTCGATTCTGAATTCATCGTGGAGAGTCGCGATCCCACAGCCGTGCGTGCATTCCTCGACCGCGACAAGCGCAACCTTCTCCGCAACCTCTTCGAGCGTTTCGACGATCTCACCCTGACCGAAGCCGGCCTCGTCGTCTCACGCCACATTCCGCAAGCCGACGAAAGCCGACTTGTTCGGGACATGACCCGATTGGTGAAGGACACCCGGGAAATCTTCCTGGCCCAACCAAAGGGCGCCGAAAAGCCAACTCCTCCGCCCCTTCCCAAGGAAGAGAAAAAGAACAAGAAGAAACCGGAAGTGCCCGTGGAGGTTACCGAAGCAGATATCACCGAACCGGCTGAAACACCGGCTGCAATCATCAAGGAGCACACTGCCGAAATCGAAGAGATGGTTCCCGAACCTCTCAAGTCCAGCCCGGTCGAAGAAGCCCCCGTCTCCGAACCTGAGGCTGTCTCGACTCCTGTCGTTCCGGAAGTGAAACTTACACCGACCGAGAGCGTCATCGCTGCCTTTGCCGATGTCTCGAACCGCTACGAATTCCAAAAGGCGTTCAATGAAGAACTCAAGGACACGGAATACGAAGGCGTCCTCCACCTGACCGGAGTGGAACGCTATTCCATGGATCGCCTCCTTGGGCGTGGACCGGGAATCCGGGCCACCTTCGAACTTGGTGAAACCGGTGAAGGCGAAACACTCACCCTTGTCGCTGCTTTGCACGATGCGAGTCAGCTGGGCGCGATGCGTTCCGAAGTTGGCAATGAATTCCCAATCTACGGCAAGCTGATCGCCTGCGACTCCTTTGAGAACACCCTGTTTCTCATGACCCCGGCTCCGGATAAACCGGAGCCGGCCCTCGAAGCGGCGACGACTTCGTATGCCTACACTCCCTACGCCTCAAAGATAGGGTGAGAACAAACGGGCGAGGCCGTCCCTCACCTGGCGCAGCGTGTTTCGATTTTTGATCTCTTCAAGGGTCACCGGCCGGGCCTCTTCGATCTTCTTCTCAACGATCGCTTCGAGTTTACCGGCAAATGCCTCCCCATAGCACTCAAGGTTATACTCAAAATTCAGGCGAAGGCTCCTCGCATCCCAATTCGTAGAACCGATCAGCGCCCAGGCTCCGTCCACGATCATCACCTTGGTGTGATCAAACGGCTCAGGGGTGCGGTAAAACTTCAGTCCGTTTTCAATCAGCGGCGGAAGCGAAGGCACGGTGGCCCAGTCCATGATCGGAATGTTGTTCTTCTCCGGCAACAACACATCGATTTCGACACCTCGCAGAGAAGCCGTTTTGAGAGCTCCCTCGATCACTTCGTCCGGCAGGAAGTAGGGCGTCACGATGCGCACCCGCTTCGTCGCGACCGAGAGAGCACTCATGATCATGCGGGACATTTTGTCGAGGTCCTCGTCCGGTCCATCCGTCACTCCCCGCGCAGCGACTGTGCCTTGTCCTTCGACCTCAGCGTACCAGGGTTCTCCGACAAGCCTCTCACCGGTGGCGAAATCCCAGTCGACGGAAAAGGCCTCCATCATCTGGGAAACGACCGGCCCCTCAATCCGAAAATGGAGACATTGAACCGGCTCCTTCGGTTCCATCGAAAGCCAGTGGCCTTCGCGAATGTTGGTTCCGCCGGTAAATCCGATGCGACCGTCCACCACAAGAATCTTGCGGTGATTTCTCAGGTTGGCATATCGCAGTTTCCCAAACTTCCCTGTTTCCAGGAATGCCGAAGCATCGATCCCAGCCTGATGCAACCGCTTCACAATCGTAGGACGCGGACTGTAACGCGAACCAACGTAATCAACCAATACCCTGACAGAAACCCCTCTTTCGTGAGCATTAACGAGAGCCTGGAAAAACATCTCTCCGACCCGGTCGTTGTCGAAGATGTAACTCAGCAACGCGACCGACTCCTTCGCTTCATCGATCGCTTTGAGCATTTCTGGGTAGGCTTCATCCCCGTCAATGAGCGGTTGAATATCGTTCTTGAAATCGATCAGCCTTCCAGTAATCGCCCGACCGGCATAGGCGAGCGAAATGAAGGCAGGATGCTTCTCGCCGAACTGTTGGGCACGCTTTTCGTCGTCTTTCGTGATACCGCTTCTCGAAACACTGCGACGGGCCTCCTCGATATCGAGAGAGGCACCCATCCTTTCGATCCGATTAATCCCGAGACAGGCATAGGCCACTGATCCAACAATCGGTGCCAACCAGGCAAGGCCTACCCAGGAAGCGACAGTTCGGCTCTCCGGCTTGTGCAACACGGCATGCCAGGTGACTCCGATCGCCAGTATCACATGAAGCACCGACAACCCGGTTCCGAGGATCACTTCGATTTCTTGAAACATGATGACACTAACAAGCCGCCTCCCACTTTCGGAAATGATACCGGCGCATTAGGGTTCAGGTCCACCTTAGATTTGTGACTCCCACGCCAGGATGGCGCGCTTTCGGGTGTCTCCCCATCGATATCCGGTTACAACTCCGGTCTCCCGAATGACGCGATGACAAGGGATCAGGAATCCGATCGCATTCTTTCCGCAAGCTGAACCCGCCGTTCTGGCCGCACGCGGGTTACCCACTTTTTCTGCGAGGTCCGAATAGGAAATGAGCCTCCCTCTCGGAATGTTCACAAGTGCCCGCTACACCCGATTCTTGCGGTCAATAAATCCGGACGAATCAACCATTGCCACTGACGACGACAAGCGGGATGATCCCCTTGTATGATTCTTCAATTTGGAGCCGGAAATTTCCTGAGAGCCTTCGCTGACGTCATCGTCCACCAACTCAACCTCATTACCGAAGACTCGCTCGGAGAAGTTATTGTCGTCCAGTCCACTGGCAAAGAGAGAGCTGATGCGATCAACGCCGCAAACGGCAACTACCATGTCGCGATCCAGGGATTCCAGAACGGAAACACCATCGACGAAACGATTGAAGTCACCTCGATCAGTCGCGCTCTGCACGCCGGCAGCCAGTGGGGCGAAGTTCTTGAAGAAGGGCGCCGCCCCGATCTTCAGATCATTCTTTCCAACACCACTGAGGCTGGCCTGGCCCTGGACCCTGCCGACGCTACGTTCACCGGTGCCGTTCCCGGTTCGTTTCCAGCCAAGCTGCTCGGTGTGCTCGCGGAACGCATGCAAGCGGGGCAACCAGCCCCCTGGATCGTTCCCTGCGAGCTCATCGAGTCCAACGCAGACCGGCTTCGCGAGCTCGTTCTCGAACAGGCAGCCCTCTGGAAAGCCCCAGAGGATTTGAAACAGTGGCTCAGGAACGAATGCCGCTGGGTCAACACGCTTGTCGATCGCATTGTCCCCGGACCTCCTGAAGAGCATCAAATGCTCGGAACCGATCCCCTCCTCCTCAGCGCAGAACCGTTCTGCTTCTGGGCCGTTGAAACCGACGACCCTGACTTCCCCCTGACTCGCCATCCTGAGGTGGTGGCGGCCCCTGATATTTCGCCCTACACCCTGAGGAAGGTCCGGATTCTCAACGGGGCTCACAGTGCTCTGGTAAGCCGCGCCGTCGGCACGCCGGGAATCGAAACTGTCCGTGACTGCCTGGATCATCCGGAACTTGGGCCATGGTTGGAAAAGTTACTCTTCGAAGAAATCGTCCCCGTGCTTGAGGAACGCTGCGACGATCCAAGCGGTTTCGCTCGATCCACACTTGACCGTTTCAGAAATCCTTTCCTCGAGCACCGGCTCTCCGCGATTGCCCTCAATCACGAGTCCAAGGTAGCCGTCCGTCTGCAACCAACGCTTGAAGAATTCCAAAAGTGCTTTGGTAAAAGTCCGACGTTGCTCAGTGAGCTACTGGGCCCGGGCGGGAGGGCGTCAGTTGGGTGATCCAACCCAGCTTGGGTTTCGCCTTCAAGCCACCTCGCAAACGACGGCGGACGGCGGCGAACCGACCCGGAACCCCAAGAGTAAGAGCCGCCGAGAGCCAGTCAAAGCGGGTAACCCAATCGTCTTCCCTGGATCGGGACAGCACCGTCGAGTCAATCGCAGCATCTGATGACCGATGACATAAAATTAGCGGGGAAATAGCTTCCTCGCAGGAATGACACCTCCTCCGCCACACTGAGCAGGTAATAGCGATCCTGGTGAAAGTTAGAGCCCGGCATGAAGCCGGAGAATACGCTTCAATTCTTCAACTGCATCCGGATCCTTATATGAACTGTGATCCGTCGGAACGATCAGCTCAGAGGCGGCCCCATCAAGGTGGGAGCTCCAGTAACCCACGATACCGTCTGAGCTGTCAGGCGTGTCTCCTTTACCACGGTCTCCGATAATTGAGTGATACTTCACTCCCGGCTTGTGAGGGGACTTGTCCATCGCGAGGAGAATCGGCGAATCCGGCCTCAGGGACTGGACGCTGGTCATCTTCTTCCGCGTCGGCTGATACTTGAGATTCTCATCAGAACTGTGCGCCATGAGTTCTGCCGTGCTGAGAAGAACATTAGAAGGCATCTTAGCTAATTGAGACAGGGCCCCAGCCAGGCTCGAAGTTGCCATGTCGGCTCCCCGATGTGGGGCGGAGAAAAAAATCGCCCGCTTAGTTGCTTGGTCGTAGTCGAAAAATAGCAGACGGTTGGCTGCTTCTTTATTGGGCCAATCTGCTGAGACCACCTCGAAAGGCTCATCACTGATCTCCTGCCAAATTCGATCGTCGAAATCAGTGATCAAAATATTCGATAGAACGCCACCCATGCTGTGACCCGCCACGACCATGTTTCTCGACAAGGGATCAAGGCCTGCCGGGTCATAGCGCTCACGAAGCTTCGCAAGTTCATCCCGCTGAAATTCTGCCGACTCAGCGATGGCATACGAAGTAGGATAACGGAAGGCCAGGATCTGGTAACAACGCGCAATGTCAGGCTCTGACATCAACTCAGGTACGATCTCTCGCCAGATAATGGGAGCCGAGACGAGACCGTGAGACAACAACACCGGAATACGGTTGGGATCATAAGGCTCGAGCAGGTAGATTCCCGAATCTTTGGCACGCTGTCGGGCATTGAGAAATCCGAACAATCCGACCAGTGCCTCATTCTCTCCACTCGCCATAATCAGAATGGGGGCGGAAAAATTAGCGGCCAGCGGAACGCTGTGCCCGGCAATTAGAACACGGTCTTGTTTCGTAGGATCATGAATCTTCAACGAAACAACGGTTCGTCGCTCCGGCCCCTCCCCAATCTCCTCGGTAGCGGATATTGTCAGAGTAAACGGCATGTGAAGCCCATTGGGCGGGTAGCTCGACATTTCCTCTGCCCGTTCAGGGGTGGGGTGGCGAATCCCGACAAGCGGTGCCCCCAGACCCGCCCGACTGATATTTTTGACTCCCTTTCCCTTGACTGCATCAGCCGAAATGGCCTCATCGAAAAAATCAGCAGCGAAAGCTGAAGTCGAATCAAGCCGAATTTCGTAGTGGTTTTCGCCACTGGAAAGGTGATAGGGCGCCGGTCCACTCCGGCGGGGATCATTTCCCCAAACTTCGGCGAAACGAGCCAGAGAGGAATTGTGCAACGTCAGCAGTGCTTTTTCAGCTTCTGATCGCGGGATCTTATTTTGCGAGATAAGCAACTCACGACTCTCAACGGCAGCTTGAAGGAAGTTGCCGGCAGCATCACTATTCTGCCCTTTTTTGGAGAAGCGCTCGCCAGACTTAAGCAGCTCGCTCGAGGTTGTCGCCACACCGCCAACCACAGCAAACGGCAATTCGAGCAGGTTGGCCATTCCCTCGAGTTCGCGAGCCGACTCGATACCCGTCTCAGTGACATCCCTTGAATCACGCTTCGACTTAACCGTCGAACACGAGGCTGACAAAAGCACCAACGGCGGGAAAACAAGCCACGCAACGTGACGCCACCGACGGGAAGACCCATTTTTCCCCTCCAAAATCATTCAGTCTGTAGTGTTTGTGTGCATCAGGAACGGCGGAACGCCCCGACGGTTTCAATCTCGGGTCAGTCGTGGAATTCTCAACTCCTAATCCGAACTGCTGTCTTCCCGCTCTGCCATCATCTCCGCTTCCAAGCAGAGCCCGCAGTGACGCGCAACAAAGCCGAAATGACCAGCGGATGAGTTGCCTCGCAGCAACACGATTCGGTCAAACCGACCGTCCCACCTTACCAAGACACGCCGTTGAATGATTCCAAATTCTCGATTATAATTTCTGGAATCGCCACTTTCATGCGTCGCCTTTCATCCATTGCCCAATCCGTCCTATGCATTGCCGCCGTGTCAGGCATCGCTTTGACACTTCCCGGTTGCCGCACCATGGACAGCTCTGAGGCGGAAGCTACGATCATTGATCAAGCGGCCTTTGCCGGAGCCGATTCAAACGCCGATGGCAAACTGTCTCAAGAGGAACTGGCCGGTCACCTGCACAAAGAAGCCCTGGCCGAGTTTGACCTCAACGAGGACAACTACATCTCCGCTCAGGAGTGGGCGCTGGCAAAACCTTCCGCCGGTGACGACGATCCCTTCTTCAACAAGCTGGATAAAGACAACGACGGAAAAGTCGCCCAGGAGGAAGCCATCCTCTACATCAGCGAACACGTCCAGTTCGGCGACTCCTTCTCCGAGCTCGACCAGGATGGCGACTTCCATCTCCACTGGGAAGAGTTCGCCGAGAACGAGCCCGCCTCGGTCAATTTCGTGCTCTTTTCGGTCAAAAAATAGCTTCGGCCGACCAAAATGCATCAATTCTGCCTCAATTGAGTGCAGAATCTTATAATTTTTATAATTTTCGCGGTTATAGCGTTGACAGACAGGTCTTGAGAAGTTTGAATATCAACTATCCCTTGAATTATTGGAATTATGAAGAAACCAGCCACCCTATTGTTTCTCAGTCTGCTTTCCATTCCGGCTTTTGCCGCGGAGGGTCTCAGGACTCTTCCCGACACCGCAGAAGCGATGGGTATGGCAGGTGGCCGCCTCGCGGTCCTCGACGACGCCTCAGTGACACGCCACAACCCGGCCACCCTGACCGATATCTCGGATACACTCTTGACGGTGACTTTTCAGCCCTGGCATGGAAAAACGGACTTCGCCGGAGCTTCCGGTCAATCCGATTCCATGATCGATCCGTGGAAACTGACCGGCAGCCTCTACATGGCTCATTCCTTGAACGAAGACCTCACTCTTGGTTTTGGAGTCAACGCTCCCTTCGGTCTTTCTATCAGCTGGCCTGACGTGGGTGCCTTCCGCTACTTCGGTGCTTCCGACGTGATGCTTCAAACCATCGCCCTCAATCCCGCGCTCGGTCTCAAGATCAACGATGACGTCTCTATTGGTGTCGGTCTCGACATTTACCGTTCCGATCTCATGCTGAAGCAGCGCTTCCCATGGGCACTCGTAGCCCCGGGACTTCCCGATGGCACGATGGACTTTGAAGGAGATGGTTGGGGCATCGGCGCCTACTTCGGTATCAACTTCGATCTCGGCGACCGCCATCGCCTTGCCGTCACCGGTCGCCTACCCGTGTCCGTCGACTATGAGGGCACTTTCACGATCAACAACATCCCCGCCCCCGGCGCTGCCCTTCCGAGTAGTCCCTTCACTTCTGAAATCGAGCACCCCGGTAGTGTGGGAGTCGGCTATTCCTTCGACGCCACTGAGCAACTTACCATCGGCGTTGATTTTGAATGGATTCAGAATTCCACTCACGACGATGTTCCGCTCAACATCGGAGCGAATCAGCCGCTTCTCGCCGGTAAGACGGCTGTTCCTCTAGCCTGGGAAGATTCCATCTCACTCGGCTTCGGCATCGAGTATGACTGGACCGAAGAGTTAACCCTCCGCGCCGGCTACCTTTACTCCGACTCCCCGATGTCCAACCCGACCTCGAACCCCGCAGTTCCCGCTGACGACCGCCACATCTTCAGCCTCGGCTTTGGCTACACCTGGGACGAAGTGAACACCGTTGATTTTGCTTACAGTCTCATTCACATGAGCGATTCCACGATTACGAATAACATCACTCCGGCATTCAACGGTGTGTATTCCTATGCGTGGGACGTCCTGACATTGAGCTACAGCCGCCGATTCTAAGGTAAAATCCAATACCCTTCGGGCCTCCCCCTCCTCACAACTTGCCCTCTTCTCCGGACATCGTTTTCATCCACGGAATGTGGGGCAGCGGTCGCGTCGCCTCCCCACTTCGCAAGTTCCTCGAAGGTCGTGGACATGTCGTTCACTGCCCCACTCTGCCTGCCCACCGCTCCGACACGCGATCACGAGTTGACCATCTTTCTTTACAAGACTACGTCGACGCCATTTGTGGCTTCATCGATTCGCGCGAATTCGAGCAACCTCCCATTCTCATTGGTCATTCCATGGGAGGACTCATCGCCCAGATGATTGCCTCCCAGCGGGAAAGCGGTCCAATCGTTCTGCTCGCCTCGGCCGGCCCGGCCGGCGTGAACCACATCTGCTACGGTTCCTTTCGCACCACCTGGCGCATTCTTCTCACTCCTTTCTTCTGGAAGAAATCCCACCAGCCCGACTGGGAATCGGCACGCTACGGATTGCTCAACTGCGTCGAAGAAGACCGCGCCCGCGAACTGTGGGGATCCTTCCGTCCCGAATCCGGACGTGCCCTTGGCGAACTCGTTTTCTGGTTCTGTGATTTCACCCGGACTTCGCGCCTTCCTTTTCGGCCCCGCGTTCCCACCCTTATCATCAGCGGAAACAAAGATGTCATCACCCCGCCCCCCGTGGCCCGGGCTCTCAAAAAGCTCTACCCCCACGCCGAGCTGGCCGAGTTTCCCGACAACGGACACTGGATGATCGAAGAACCCGGACGGGAGAAAATCTTCGAACGTATCGCAAGCTGGATCGATGGTTTTGCCAAACCCGAAAAGGAACGCTCCGCTCACCATGCGCTCACCACGGACATCCTCGCCGGAAAGGAAACTTCCGAACCGACTGACCTGCCGTCCCCTCAGTTGCCACCCAGCAAGTCGCCCGGAAACCGCCCGGCTCTGGATCGTTCCAACGACCTTCGCAAGAACGCTCACGGAAGTTCTTCGGCAGAGTGAGGAATCACTCTTCCTCCACCCGCTTCATCAAAATCTGAAGAGCGCCTCCCGAACACCAGATCTCAAGCGCGAGGCACACCAGAGAACCACCCATCAGCACAAGAGCAGCGATAAAACAGATCGTATCGAGGGGTCGAAAGCCAAATATCACCGCCACCATCGAGATGACGCAAAGCAGCAGGCTCACCGCTCCGAGCAGTTGCATCCAGCGAATCAGTTTGAGACGGCGGCGCAGGTTATCGATCTGGGCGCGCAGAGCTTCGTCTCTAAGTTCCACCCAGTCGCGATGCAGATTGCGCACCAGCGCCGCGAGGTGGAGAAAGCGATTCGTGTAAGCGAGAAACAACAGGCTGACCGCCGGAAAGAGCAACGCGGGCGTGGAAATCTCCAGGGTCATCTGATGCTCAGTCTTTCTTCAGAACGCCGCCTTCGAGAATTTTGGCACGAAGGCCACCTTTCCCTGCCAGGGCCTCCTCGGCACCTTCATGAAAGGCCTGGTTCATCCAGAAGCAGGGGCTCGCTTCTTCGGTTCCGAGAAAACGCACCCCGTCGATTTCAAACTCTTTGCCGATCAGATCATTCAAATCCTGTCCTTCAGTGACGACGTTGCGGCGATAGGTTTCCGGCCCCTTGTCGTAGACAGAGAACCGTTCGCAGAGATCCCGGTGCGTCTCGATCTCGAAGAACGTGATCTGTCCCTTGTAATCCTCCTTGTAGTCGAAAAAGCGGTCCCCTTTGATCCCGCTACCGGCGACGCATTTGATTTCCTCCACCTCGATGATGGGGTTCTCTCCCGGAGGCTTACCGTAGTGACCGTAGTAGTTGTGATCCGGCGAAATATAGAGGTTAAGAATCTTCACACCCTAGACTACGTTTGAATTTCCCTGCTGGCAATTCGCTCAGGCATGGATACGGTCCGGCTGACACAGAAAACCCCGTGTCACTCATCACCATGGCCAAAGGACAAAAAAACGCGATCGCACCCACCCGGGATGAAAACTTTCCCGAATGGTATCAACAAGTCGTCCGCGCCGCAGATCTTGCCGAAAATTCGGAAGTGCGCGGCTGCATGGTTATCAAGCCATGGGGTTACGGGCTCTGGGAGAAGATCCAGGGCCAGCTCGACCAGTGGTTCAAGGACACGGGACACAAGAACGCCTACTTCCCCCTGCTCATTCCGGTGAGCTATCTCGAAAAAGAAGCCACTCACGTTGAGGGCTTCGCGACCGAATGTGCTGTCGTCACTCATCACCGCCTCGAGCTTAAGGATGGGAAAATGGTTCCGTCCGGTGAACTCACCGAGCCCTACGTGATCCGTCCGACTTCCGAGACGATCATCGGTGCCGCTTTCGCCCGCTGGGTTCAGAGTTATCGCGACCTGCCTCTCCTCATCAACCAATGGGCCAACGTGATGCGTTGGGAAATGCGTCCCCGCCTTTTCCTCCGTACTGCGGAGTTCCTCTGGCAGGAGGGACACACCGCCCATGAGACTGCCGAAGAGGCTATGGAGGAAACGACCAAGATGCACGAAGTTTACGAGCGCTTCCTGACCGATCACCTCGCCGTTCCGGTCATCGCTGGTGAAAAGACCGAAGCCGAACGCTTCCCCGGTGCACTCAACACTTTCACCGTCGAAGCCATGGTCCAGGATCGCAAGGCGATCCAGGCCGGCACCTCTCACTTTCTCGGCCAAAATTTCTCAAAAGCAGCCGGCATCGAATTTGAAGGCCGCGAGTCCAAGCGTGAGTTTGCCTGGACTTCCAGCTGGGGCGTCAGCACCCGCCTCATCGGAACCCTGCTGATGGCGCACTCCGATGACGATGGCCTCGTCCTGCCGCCTCGCGTCGCTCCGACCCAGGTCGTCATCATCCCGGTTACCCCCAAACCCGAACATGAGGAGCCCGTTTTCGAAGCCTGCCAGAAACTGGCGGACGAAATCAGTGCTCAATCATTCCACGGAGAGAAGATCAACGTCGAGATCGACAAGCGCGATCTCGGTGGCGGCGTCAAGACCTGGGAATGGATCAAGAAGGGTGTTCCTGTCAGGATTGAAATCGGTCCCCGCGACCTCGAGAAAGGTTCCGTCGCCATGGTCCGTCGAGATCAGGGCCCCAAGGACAAGCAGTTCATTCCGACCGAAGAAGCTGTCTCCGGTATTGTCGAGACTCTGCAGTCCATCCAGGAAACCCTGCTCCAGCGTGCCCTTGCCTTCCGCGACGAACACACCACCGAGATCAGTGACATGGATGAGTTTCGGAAATTCTTCACTCCCGACAATGAGAACCAACCCGAGATCCACGGCGGCTTCGCCCTCGTCCACTGGGCCGGCGGCATCGAAGACGAGGAAGCCCTCCAGAAAGAGCTCAAGGTTACCGTGCGCTGCATTCCCAAGGATCCCGAACTCCGCGGCGAAGCCGGAACTTGCATTTACACTGGAAAGCCAGCCGAAGGCCGCGTGATCTTCGCGAAGAGCTACTAGTCGGGTTACCGCTTTTCGCAGATTCCCCTGCGACCTGACTCCGGTGGGATGCGTAACGCATCCCGCCTCATGTCTCGTATCGCCATTATCGGCGCCGGGGCCTCCGGGCTCGCGGCGGCATTTCAACTTTCGAAGGAAGGTTTCGAAGTCTGCGTCTTTGAAAAAAGTCGCGGAGTTTCCGGTCGCGCGGCTTCACGCAGCCGCAATGGATGCCGCTATGATCACGGCGCTAACTACTTGAAGCCGGAGTCCAACGAAGTTGCCGAACTGCTGTTCAAGGCGCTCCCTCATGATGACCTGTGCCGAATCGCCGGGGACATTTCGACCTTCGATCGAAACGGCCGCATCAGTTCAGGCGACCCGGAACAGAATGCCGAGTCCAAATGGACTTACCGCAGCGGTATCAGCACCCTCGGTAAACTATTGATCGAAGCCGGGAACTTTACCGTCTCGCGGGAAACACTCATCTCGAGCCTTTCCCGCGAAGGGACTCAATGGAGCCTGATTGATGCCGAAAGAAAAACAAAAGGACCGTTTGACGTATTGCTGCTCACTCCACCCGCTCCGCAAACCGTTGGGCTTCTTGTGAATACAAAGGCTGACGCCCCGATCATCGCAGAAATGGTGGGCGTATTAGAACAAGTTCCCTACCATTCCCAGTTCTCCGTCCTTCTGAATTTTAATGCGAATGTTGCCCTCCCCAACAAAGCTTTCGCGCTCATTAACTCCGACCGGGAACACCAGCTCGCGTGGCTGAGCGACGAAGGTCACAAAGCCGGCCATGTACCACAGGGCGAGACACTACTGGTCGCCCAAATGAGCCCGAACTGGAGCGCGGAACACTACGACGACTCTCCAGCCTCCATCATTTCCGCCGCCTACCAGGCTGTCAGCTCGCTTCTCGGTGACAATTTGCCGACCCTGCATTGGAGCGATTCTCAGAGGTGGCGGTATGCCCATCCCTACGCGCCAGCGAAAATCGAAGACACCGCCGAAGCTGCGGAATTCGGTCTCTTCTTTGCGGGTGACGCCTTTGTCGGAAAAGGAAGGGTTCCCGGCGCCCTGAAAACCGGCCTCGCCGCAGCCCGCAGAATCACTGAGACCTTTTGATGCACGTTCCACCCCAGTCCTTTTCACACTCCCGGGGGACACCTCAGCCGAATTCCACAAAAACACTGTCATGTTTTCGTCCCAGCAGCGACAAATAGGAAAAATCAAAAACCGGAACCAGGCACATATTTAGCATTGATTCCCCCTTCAAAACCACACACATTCCGCGCCATGGAGAACGTCATTATCATCGGAACCGGCTGTGCCGGCTGGACCTCTGCGATTTACACCGCACGCGCCAACCTGAATCCTCTCGTTCTCGCCGGTGAGCAACCGGGCGGTCAACTCACCACGACGACCGAGGTCGAAAACTTTCCCGGGTTTCCGGAAGGGGTCATCGGTCCGGATCTCATGATGCGCATGCAGCAGCAGGCCGAGAAATTCGGCACCCGGGTCGAATACGACATGGTCACTTCCGTCGAAAAGACCGAAGACGGCAATTTCACCCTCAAGACCGCCGGCGGTAACGATTACCAGACTCAGACGATCATCATTGCCACGGGAGCCAGCCCACGTCACCTCGGACTCTCCAACGAAAAGGAACTGATCGGCCGCGGCCTCACTTCCTGCGCCACCTGCGACGGAGCTTTCTACCCCGACGTTCCTGTCGTCGTCATCGGCGGTGGTGATTCCGCCTGTGAAGAAGCGGATTTCCTGACGCGATTTGCCAGCAAGGTTTACCTGGTCCACCGCCGCGATGAGCTCCGCGCGTCCAAGATCATGGCCGACCGCGTGCTCGCCAATGAGAAAATCGAGCCGGTCTGGAACAGCCAGGTCACCGAATACCTCACTGACGACGAGGGTCACATGCGCGCCGTGACGCTCAACAACACCGTCACAGGCGAAACTTCCGAACTGGACGTGAAGTGCGTCTTCGTTGCGATCGGCCACGATCCCAACACCAGCTTCCTCGAAGGCTCCGGCGTCGATGTGGATGAAAACGGCTATATCCTGCAGGCCGGCCATTCCACCACCTCAAATATTGAGGGAATTTTCTCCGCTGGTGACGTCGCTGACCACGTTTATCGCCAGGCCATCACAGCGGCTGGAAACGGCTGCCAGGCGGCCCTGGACGCCGAGCGATACATCGCGGCAAGGGAGGCTTAATTCGTTTTCCTTAACTAAAACGGGTCAATTCCGGGGCTGTAATGGCTTGCGGGATGGCCCGTTTCCCGTATCTTACGATCCTCCATCCGGCGGATTGATTCACTATGAAGAGCCTTTTCTGCGGTATCCTTGCGGCCTCACTCCTGGCCTCTGGCGCTTTTGCCCAGTTTCACAGCCGTTCCATGACCGGTCACGCGGCCTACAATCAGGACGCGCTTAATTCGGCGCAGGCTCACTTCAATGCCAACCGCCCCGCTGGCTCTCAGCCCGCAACCACCGTAGCCCCGACGCCCGCCGCCCAGGCTGCAGTCGCCGCCCACGGAAACACCCAGGTCGGCTTCAACGGCGGTTCGACCATCTTCATGTCGGAGGCCCAGAAGGCCGCCTACAGCCAGTATGATCTCCAGATGAGCGAACAACAGGACCTCGATATCGATGTCTGGGGACGTTCCATTTACCATTCTGACGGTTCCTACACCGAGTCCCAGGAACACAACGAGGGCCACGCTTTCCTTCAGCAGACCACCTACAGCAAGAACGGCGTCGAAATCCAACGTCGCTCCATCACCCTCGATCAACGCGGTATGCCTGACGAAGTGATGATTTATGCCGGCGGCGAAAACGGGAAGCTCAAATACCGCGGTAAGCACCTATACGACCAGTTTGGCCGTTTCTCAGAGGAACACCTTTTTTCTTCCGACGGCACCCTGATCCGCCGCAAGGTCCAGGAATACTCCTCCGAAGGTAGGCGTCTCCCGCTTCGCAGCTGGGACTACGTTGACAACGTTCCGAATGACCTCCAGCTCGTGGTGACTCGCGAGAGCGAAGATCCCGCCCTTCAGCAGGCCGCAGCACCGGCTCAGCCGCAACAACCTCAGCGTGGCGGACTCTTCAGTCGCAATAAGCCCCGGCAGCAGAACGCCGGCAACATGATGGTCGGTCACGCCGGTGGTGCTAATCAGGAAGCTGCCGCCAAGCCTTCCATGGGATCCAAGCTGGGTCGCCTTTTCGGCAACCGCAAGTAAGAGTCCCGGTGCTGGCTCCATGAAGCTCACGCCCGGCCAGTCACTCGCACTCCTTGTCCTTATTGGTATCGCCGCGGCCGGATGGCTTTACGGCATCCACTGGAAAAAGATCGCCAGTGGTGACGCCTTCAGCCAGGACGAAAAACTGCTGATTCAGCTTCAGGACCAGATTCGCACCCTGTCCGAGAAAAATGCTGCGCTCGTCAAACAGGTCAACGGGTTGCAGAAAGAGGCTGCGGTAGAAGGAGAGGTGGACGAGCCAGAAGCTCTGGAAAACGCCACACCCGAAACCTCCGATTCAGCACCCGCCGAGTAGATTAGAACTTGGTCTGGGTGTAGCCATCGAGGTTTTGCGTGAACAGGCTGGAAGGCATCGAAGCATTCGGAGTCACGCTTCGGAAAGTGGTACTGACATAGGACCCGTCCTTCAATCGAATCTCCATCCCGCTGAGGTTGAAGCTGTCCTTCTTCACCAGGAAAGTGAATGTGCTGACTCCACGGCCCGATGATCCCAAAGGCTGGGTCACGATGTGATAGGTGCTGCCTTTTAAGTCGGTTGAAATCACGCGGTACTTGCGTTTGAACTCCGACATGCTGCGGGGAACCCCCCCGGAGAGCGAAGCCATCGCAGGATCGCTTCCAGATCCATAGGCTCGCTTCTCATACTTCTTGCCTAGCGGCCGGGTGATTACCATCGAACTGCCCTGCCTCGTCACGATGGTCTGCGCAGGATTCCCCATCTCCATGCGGAAACGGCTGCGCCCGTAGTCGATCCACAACGTGCCGGACTGACGAATCGGCACACGAATAGATTTCATCGTGCGCGTCTGCGAAAAGCTGACTTTCAAGGTGCGGGCACCGGAATTGTTGCCCATCCACTTCTCGACAATCGACAAATCAGCCGCAAATGCTCCGGAAAATCCTGAGGCAAGTAAGGCGGCTGCCACGGCCGCTACGAATTTTGATGAACCCATATTATTGGAGGTTACGCCGCCGATGCAGCCTTGTCAGCCGGTATTCGGTGAATCCATCGATACCACCGCGGAAGCAACCAAACCGCGACAAGCATGTTCACCAGGATTCCCGTCGCACAAACAATTCCCAGGCTGGCGAGGCCGTAGGCCGAAGCCATGGCGAGAGATCCAAAACCGATCGCGGAGGAAGAACCACAAAACACCAGCGCTTTACCAATGCCCGCCCGAGCTTTCGCCACATCACCGTCTGAACGACGCAAGGCAAAGATCATGTGGATCCCGAAGTCGAGACCGGTTCCGAAGAGCAACGGAAGGCCGCAGATATTAAATGAATTCCAGCTCAAGGGCGTCCAGACCGTGAGAATAATCAAAGCGGAGGCCGCAAACATGAGCGAGAAAAGGCTCAAGAGCAGATCCCTCCAGGAGCGGAACACCACGATCAACATCATGGTGAGCAGTCCCATCATAGGAAGAAACACCTTCACCAGGTCTCTCTGCATGCGTTCGTTCAGCGCTGTCCCCAGCGAGCCCAGACTCGCCACGGCGGTATGCTCATCACAAACGGCTTCGACCCACTCACGATCCTGAGGATTCTGCGGCTTCACGGTAGCGAGGGCGGCATACGTTCCGTCTTTCTCGGCAAACAAACGATCGACTGACCACCTCCCCAACTTTCCGGTCGGCAAGGCCAAGGAGCGCCCCCCAAGTTGTTTTCCGTAGTCCTCCCAAGCCTCGAAAACGGACTGGGTCAGGGCGGCACCATCTTCCGAGAATCCTGCACCAGCGATCTCGGAAAGCACCCGATCACGTTCCCCCAGAATCGACTGAATCTTTTGCCACCCTTCCGCCTGCTTCGCCGGATCTGGAACCAGTGACGTTGGCATCCTATAGAAATTCAGGAGACCGACTTCCATACTCGACTCCATTCGACGCTCCACCTCAGCAAGCCTCCCGACCAACTCTTCAGCACTATTCGCAGTCACGACCGTCGGAACTGAATTCTCACGACCCCGCAGCTCACTCTGCAGCTGCTGCCACGCGATCATCGAGGGACTTTCCTTAATTCGGAAAGGATGAAAATTCGGTTCGAGGCGCGGCATCTCTCCGACTAACATTGATGCTACAGCTACAACCGGAATCAACACCGCAGCGAATCCTGCGGATCGGCTTCTCACTCCGCCGCCACTCAACTGGACTCCGCGCCGCTGCACCGGTTCGGAATTAAATTGCACCGCAATCGGAGCAAAGAAGAACAGCATCACCAGCGCCCCGATCATCACCCCCATGGCGACGAGGTTGCCCATCTCCGCGAGGCCGCGCATTGAACTGAGGTTCAGCGAAAGAAAAACCACGGCGGTCGTTGCCGCCGCCCAGAGAACCCCAGGCCCCACCGAACGGCGCAACCCTTTGGCATCCAGCCCGCTGTCCATCGCCTCCCGGTAGATCACGATGCCGTAGTCGACCGCCAACCCCATGAGGATCGCGGCAAAGCCCGCGCTCATAACACTGAGATCACCGAAGACCAGGCCGCCAATGCCCAGAGTAATCGCAAGGATGGCTGCCATGGCCGAGACCAGCCAGGACAGGGGTTTCGTCCGCCGGTGCATGATCCAGAAAAGGATCGAAATCAAGATGATCGTAGCGAAGACCGATACGGTCATGTCCCTCTCCATCTCCGCCCCGACCTCAGCCATGAAGGCCGGTGTTCCAGTTAAGCCCACTTCCAGTTCGGTTCCCTCCTCCTGCGTGGCGAGCCAGTCTTCACGCCATGCAGACACCAGTGGTCGAACTTGATCCAACCAAACGGCTGAATCCCGATAATTGGAAAAATCCACCCCGGCCCCTTCCACATAGATGAGCTGGAAGGTGCCGTCTTCTGAACGCATCGGATCCGGTCCCTGGCCCTCGTCATCTGACGAGTCATCGCGCAGGATCTCAGCCACACGCGACAATCCAAGCGGGTCGTAGCTGTCGATCACGGTGGACTCGTCAAAAAAGCCGCTCTGGATCGAGGCCATCGATTCCGCAACGGCTGCTTCAGAATTCTCCGGCTTTAGACGCTCAATCACATCGTCGACGTAGCTGGAGTTCAACCAGAGCCACGCAATCAATCCGCCACCCTCAGTGACGAGCTCCGAGAGACCAAGCTCTCGGTGGATCTCACCAAACAGTTCCGGGTGCTGCTCCAGTTTCTCGACGAGAGAAATCAATGCTTCGTCGGCAATCCACGAATCGCTGGCTTTCACCGTCATGGCGAGCTGACCGTCGCGATTGAAAAACCGGCTCAGCTGATCCATCCCCTGCACCTCGGGCAAGTCCGCCGGCAGCATCTCGTAGAGGCTGGCCGAGAACTTCACCTTCATCACGCTGAAGGCCGCGAGGGCTCCAAAGAAGAGCACCACGAAAATCGGAGGTATTCGGGTCATGGAAAGCAGACGGGCTCACCATAGACCCGATCAATCAATTGCAACAGGTCATGATGCAACTACCTGCGTCACTTGCGCAGAAACAACCAGACATAGCCGGTGCGCTGCTCATTGAGAATATCGCCGCGTGACTGATACAATTGCGTCATCTGCTTCTGCCACTTCTGGAGCTCTTTCTCGCCAGCGCTGGAAGGATACTCCCCGAGATTCTCGATATCCTTCTTCCATTTCTTCAAGGCTTTCTCGAATTCATCGTGGCTCAGGCCATCCGCCGGACTCGTCAGGGTAACATTATCACCTACAAGCAGATCCAGCTTTCCATCTTCGTTGTAATCAGTGGCCCAGACGCGGGACGAGTTACTCGGGCCATCCAGATCCTCCTCACTCAACAATGCCCCCATTGCCGGGTAGCCCTTGCCCTCGATCAGGGACACAAAGCCTTTTAGACTCGGCACCTTGTCAGGGCCTGCCGTATTCTCGGCCCACTGGACACCACCTTTACTCGTACCACTGAGAACATCGAGATCACCATCTCCGTCCCAGTCCACCGTCATGGGATCGCTGTGAGCTCCATCGATCTGGAGTTCAGCACCGTCTTCCGTCATGACGACTTCAGACTCCGGCTTGAACTTCCCTTTTCCTTCGCCCTCGAAGAGATAGAAGGTTCCTTTGAAATTGCCTACGAGCAGATCGAGATCACCATCGTGATCCCAGTCAACAGCCCAAGGGCGGGTACAGATTTTCTTCACACGGTCGTCCTCACTGGCAACAGAAATAATGAGAGGTTTGTCGTCTGTCCCGTTGAGAGCTTGGGCTTCGATGAACTGCCCTTCACCCTTTCCCCATAACACCTGGAACAGGCCGGCCATATCCTGTCCCGATCGGGAGTAGGAACCGGAAAGAATGTCAGGGTTTCCGTCTTCGTTCAGATCCACAACCTGTGGAGTCGAGCTGGTGCATCACCAGACACCCGGTACTTCAGCGGTAGTCCCGTTGACCATGAGCTTGGCGCCTGAGACAAAACTGCCATCCGGTTCCTGTGGATAAACCCAGATGTTGCCTCGCGAAAATTGACCAACGAGGAGCTCCTTTTTTCCGTCGCCGTTGATGTCAGCGAAACTGGGTGAAGCATATCCCGGGCTCTCAACCCGGATAGGCCCGGTATCAGCCTTCAACCTAACCGGATCTTCAAATTCAACCGCTACGGAGGCGCCCGTCAGCGCCAACAAAGAACAAACGATACCTGCTTTCATATCAATGGAGTTCGCCTCAATGAGGCTAACTTTCTAACGGTCCGCCACGGAAGATCCTTGGCTTTCTTTTCCCAATCGATCCAGATTAGCGAGAAAATGCCTCAGCCTGGCCCTCGTAAACCGTTGAAGTAGAATGCACGGCAGGTTTGAAAGAACCGCATAGACGATCATTACCAGTGCTGCTACCGGCCACGGGTTCCAAACCACTGTGACCCACAAGCCCACCACTTGTGCGTAGTGCGCCGCCTCACCCCGACAGGTTTCAACGATGAACTCCTCGAGGTGGCCTCGATCCTTATCTCGCAAACTGCCTTTGGCAAAACCACCGAACCAAGGTGCTGCATCCGGCAGATGTTTTTTCCACCTGCGAATACCGAAAACCGACTGGTAGACCTCACCGCCTGACTCCCAGCCGCGATCCCGAAAGATCGCGGAGTTCGGGTCAAACCAACCCACCGGCATTCGCGTGTAAAGCCAGGACAGGCCAAAATGGATGACCGGAACTGCGATCACATTGGCTAAGGCAATCCATAAAGGAGACAGCTCAACTAACATGCCTCCCTTTCCACTCCACAGTCCCTCCATCCCGCTTGCGGCCCAGTGCCCGGAAGAAGAGCCCCTGGTAAAAGCACAATCCGATCGGAAAGAGGATCGCTCCGATCGGACTGAAGTTTCCGGCATGTCGGAAGAGATACAAAGTCTGAATTACGCAAAGGAGATAGAAACCTCCTACCGCCCAGGCCACCGGACCGGATGCCTGGAAGAGAAAGGTAAGCGCAATCATTCCCATGATGAGACCCGAGAGCAGGAAGGAGATGCCAACAAGCGCACTCTTCGGAGTGTTATCCGCCCCCGAAACAAAGCCTTTACTCCATCCGGCAACCAAGTCCTTGAGACTTTCCGGAAACATGCGCATCCAGATCGTTCCTTTCCCAAGATAACATCGGCAGCGAAAACCTGCTTCAGCGAGATGTCTCGACAGGTGGAAGTTCTCCAGAACCTCTCGCTTGACCGGTTCATGCCCCCCGACCGCATCGTACTGTTTTCTCGAGATCAACATGACCTGCCCGAACAATCCAATTTGATCCGCTTCCTCCCCTTTCCAGGTAAAGGCATTCATCCCTAACAACATCACTACGTTGAAGAACGAAGAAAGCTGCTCGTAGGGTTTCTCAATCCGGTGATAGGGACAGATCGAGTGCACACTTTCCTCATCAGCCGACAGGGCGGCAATCTTTTCCATTCCACCCGGTTCCATCACGGTGTCGGAATCGAGAAAAAGGATCCAGTCACCCGTGGCAGCTTCCGCGCCTTGCTGACACGCCCAGGGTTTGCCAAACCATCCCTCAGGCAGAGGTTTTCCATTAATAACTTTAGCCCCGGCTTCTTTCGCCACCTCGGCCGTGCAATCACTGGATTGATCGTTAACGACGATCACTTCATGCGGAGGTGAATCCTGATCGAACAATGAAGGCAGCAAGCGCGCCAGGTTGTCCTCCTCATCACGGGCCGGAATAATGACCGATACCTTGGCCAGCGAAAGGCACTCGCGCTTCGGCGCCCCGCGAAAGCGAAGTGCCACAGACCAACCAATGACCCAGAAGATGAATCCCAATCCAAGGAAGCTCCAAAAGAAGACTTCCATCCGATCAGGCGCTCTTGGCCTCCTGCTTCACGACTCGATCGGCAACTTTCTGGCCGCACAGAATCACCATCGGCATACCGCCGCCGGGGTTTACGCTACCCCCGGTGAAGAAAAGATTCTTGTACTTCGATGACTGCTTGGGCGCTTTGAATGCCTGGTTCCTGTCCCAGTCAGAAACGACTCCGTAAATGGAACCGCGGTTGGAGTTATACATCCGCTGGATATCAACGGGTGTCAGGACATCCTCGACAATGGTATTCTTGCGAAGATCCGTCAGGCCCATGCGCTCGAGCTTGTCAATGACACGGTCTTTCAACGCCATGTAGTCCTCGTGAGTATGAGGCTTGTCAGGATTGATCGGCGGAATGTGGGGAAGGATCTTGATATTGTCGCAACCTTCCGGAGCCTTTGAAGGATCCGTCCGTGTCGGAGCCACCAGGTAAATAGTCGGATCCTCCGGCAGTTCGCCTTTCTGGAAGACAGTGTCGAAGTGTTTGCTCTGGTCCTTCGAGTAGAAGAAATTGTGATGCGCCAACTGGTCGTAGATCTTGTTGGTGCCGAGGTGAATGACAAGACCGGAGCAGGCAGGCTCAAACTTCTTGAGCTTCTTCATGAACTCCGGCGGTTCGCTGAGCAATTTCCGGTAGGCCGGCAGGACCTCCATGTTGCAGACAACGTAGTCGGACGAAAGCGTATCGCCGTTAGCAAGGGTCACCCCCTGGACCAACTTTCCAGTCTGATTGATAGAAGCCACCTCGGAATTGAAACGAACCGGAATGCCAAGATCGTCGAGAAGCTTACCGAGCCCGACAGCGAGGTTGTACATCCCGCCCTTCACATACCAGAGACCGTAGTCGTACTGGATGATGGGCATCAGGTTCATGTAGCCCGGTGCATCCTTAGCGGAGGAGCCCACATACTTGATGAAGTATTCGAAGATTCTGCGGAGGTAGTCGTCGTCGAAATGATTGGCGATGGCTTCCGACATTTTGTGCCGGTGATCCATCTTGAACATCATCTTGAAGAATCCGTAGTGACGGAGCATCTCCCAGACATTGTCGAGTCCCTCGCGGAAGTAGCCGTCATCGCAGAGCTGGTACTGCTCGCGACCGTAGTTGAGGAAATTTTCAAACTGCTTTGAGTGCAGCTCGGGATCGCCGGGAAGCTTCTTGAACTCCTCCTTCTGGCCTGCGGGATCTTCGATCAAATCAAGGACGAGGCCGTCCTCGAAGAAATTTCGCCAGTGAGGGTGAACCGACTCCAGCTCCACGTAGTCGGACATTTTCTTACCCGCACGCTCCCACAGACTTTCGAAGAACTGCGGCAAAGTGAAGATGGACGGGCCGAGGTCAAAGCCAAACCCATCTATCTCGAGAAGATTCAGTTTACCGCCAATTTTATCGTTCTTCTCAACGATCTCGACATCGAATCCTTCAGCTTTGAGGGAAATCGCTGCGGACAACCCTCCCAGGCCGGCCCCCACTACAATGACAGATTTGTTCCGCGGAGACGGCGATTGACTCATAAAGTGACTTCGTTTTTGAGATAGGTGAGCCCGAAGGAATCGGAAATGAGGTTGGATGAGATTCGGGCTGATTCGAAAATGGTTGGCAGCCCGCTACCCGGGTGGGTTCCTCCCCCCACCAGATAGCAGTTCCGGAATTCCTCAAACTGATTTCTCGGTCGCATGAACGCGAGTTGGCTGAGGCAGTGGGAAAGATTGAAAGTCGCGCCTTTGAAAACATCGAGCTCAGTGCTCCAGGTCTTCGGGGTATAGGCTTTCTCGACTTCGATGTGCTCTTCGAGATCGTCGATACCAAGACGGTCGGAAATAGCACGGAAGGTCATCTCACGATATCGGGCTTGGGCTTCATCCCAGTCAATGTCTCCATCGAGGTTCGGAGTCGGCACGAGAATGTAGAGGCTGGATTTGCCTTCCGGAGCCAGGGTCGGGTCGGTCACACTGGCATTGCGAATATAAAAGGAGATATCACTCGACGAACAATTTTGCTTAAAGATTTCGTCGACATTCTTTTTGTAGTCGCGGGCGAAGACGATACTGTGATGCGGCAGGTCGTAGAGTTTGTCCACGCCGAGGTGCAGCATGTAGGTCGAGCAGCTGTATTTCATCGAGTCCAGCTTCTCCTTGGTGTACTTCTTCAAGGAATCCGAAGGGACGAGATGAGTCATCGCATGAGCGAAGTCAGCATTAATGACCACGCTGTCCGCGTAAACCTTTTCACCGTCTTCGAGTTCCACGCCGCAAACCTTGCGACCGTCGAGAATCAGCTGCTTCACCCCGGTGCCGGTGTGAACCTTGGCACCGCAGTCTTCCGCAGCACGAGCCATCGCTGCCGGAATTTCGCAAAGCCCCCCCTGGGTGTGGAAGATGCCGTGCTCGTGCTCCATATAGGAAAGCATGGCGAAAGCTCCGGGGCACTCCCAGGCTGACATGCCGAGATACTTACTCTGGAAAGAAAAAAGCAGGGCCAGTTTCTCATCGGTGAAATACTTCTTCAGGTTGTCGAAGACGGTATTTCCGAGGGAAAGGTGAGGCAGGGCCGGGAGCAGGTCCGGAGAAAGTGATTTCGCGGGGCTGGAAAAATTGTGCTGAAAAGCAGGCAACAACTTGTTGAGACGGGACTTCTCACGCTTGAGGAAGCGGTCCAGTCCACCGGACTGGCCGGGGAAAAGTCGCTCGATCTCTTCCTTCGTCTTCTCGTTGTCGTCGCTGGCGCGGAAAACCTGATCATCGAACCGGAGTTCATACATCGGGTCGAGCCGGACGAAATCCAGATAGTCGGCTGAGTCTTTGCCCGCTTCGGAGAAAATCCGGTCGAGCAGCGATTTCATCATGAGAAAGGTCGGTCCGATATCAAATCGGTAGCCGTCGATATCGTGGGCCGCAGTGCGACCACCGATTCGATCCTGCTTCTCGAACAACTGAACATCAATGCCACGGCTGGCCAAAAGCAGTGCGCTGGCAACGCCGCCCGGGCCACCGCCAATGACGATGACTTTCTTGCGCCCCCCGTTGGATCCGTTAGAACCTGGTCCTCTCATGCTAATGCTTGGTTATTGTTCAATGCGTTTTCTTCTCTTTTCAAGCGCCAGCTTTTCCCGAGAATGATTTCATCAACACACTCGTGTCTCCGTAACCCTGAATACGGCGTATCTCTACGAGTTGGTTGAGTTTCTTCCTTCATAATATAAAACCGCCGAAATGACCGCGGAACCTGAATGCCCTGACTACGACCTGCCCTCCATTATGGAGGCACAAAGATTCTATTTTAGTTCCGGCCGGACGCGCCCGCTCGAAGCCAGAATCGAAGCCCTGTCTCGATTTGGTACTGAATTGGAGACCCGCACTGACGAACTCCTCAAAGCCCTGTCAGAGGACCTGGGTAAGCCTCCTCTCGAGGCCTACCTCGCCGAAGTCTACTTCCTCATTTCCGAAGTTCGGCTCTACCGAAAGAAGCTGAAGCGGTGGGCACGACCGAAACGAGCTGGAAACCCATTTTATTTTTTCCCCGCACGCAGCGAAATCCGTCGCGAACCTTTCGGAACGACCCTGATTGCATCCGCCTGGAACTACCCCCTGCAGCTCGCTCTGGCTCCGGCCGTGTCCGCCATCGGCGCAGGAAATACGGTCATTCTGAAACCGTCCGAGATGGCTCCCGCTACCGCCGCACTGATGGCTGACATCGTCGCGAATTCATTCGATGCAGCGCACTTCACCGTCGTTCAGGGCGGCCCGGAAGTCGGTCAGGCGCTTCTCGGTCAATGCTTTGATGCCTGGTTCTATACCGGCAGCGAGCGCGTCGGCAGGCTCTACGCCGAGGCTGCGGCCAGCCACCTCGCGCCAATCACGCTTGAGCTTGGTGGCAAATGTCCCTGCATCGTTGACACTGAAGTTGACCTCACTACTGCCGTCGACCGCATCATTCCCGGCAAATTCTTCAACGCCGGTCAAACCTGCATCGCCCCGGACTACGTCCTCATACCCGAATCGCTCCACGACCAGTTCGTCGAACAAGCCACCAAGACTCTCCACGAGCTCTATCCGGATTCCCCCAGCCCCGATCTCGCTCGGATCGTGAATTCCACACACTTTGACCGAATCAGTGCTCTCATCCCGGAAAACGCCATTCGCGTCGGCGAAGACAATCGCGATGAGCTCTATCTTGCTCCCGCGATCGTTTCGAATGCCAAAGAAACCCTACCGTGCATGCAGGAGGAGATCTTTGGTCCTGTTCTTCCGGTCGTCACCTACCAGGACCGCACCGGGCTTTTCCGCCACCTCGACGAGCAAACCTCCCCATTAGCGCTCTACGCGTTTTCGAAAAACGACGGCTTCCTGGAGGAAATCGCCGACGCCATCCCGTCAGGATCCGTTTGCTTCAATGATGTCATCAAGCAGGCAACCAACCTGAACCTGCCATTCGGTGGCGTGCACCAAAGCGGCATGGGACGCTACCGGGGCGAGCATGGATTCAAGACGTTCTCCTACGAGCGGGCCGTCACGAAACGCGGATTCTCCAAGGACATGTTTGCCATCAAGCCTCCCTACGAAGGCCAGCTCGAGCGCATGCGTAAACTGCTGAAGTAGAACCAGGCACCCCAAATCGTGGGGCTATTTTTTTCTGCATAAGTCAGGTTGGGTAAACGTCTTACCCCGGATCCTTCCCTGGAATATGACTCTTCCCTCTGAACCAAAGCAGGGTTGTGGCTGCGCTATTGCGGCCGCTGCCCTGTCGTGCAGCCCCTGACCATTTCCTGGAAACTGCCTCAGAGACCTGGGAAGACAGGGGCTCTTTCAGAAACCATCTCTACTTTGATCTTTCCCAAAGCGACACCACCAAGCCGTTCGAAGCCAAAGATGTCATCATCGCAGGGAACGAGATCGAACTTCACTTCTCACACTCAGCGCCGCCGGAGGTCTCCTGGACGCCTTATTCAGTTCCCTTGCGAGCCGACGGAAACTGGATGCAGGCCGGCACCGATGAACCAGCCACCCCGGAACAACTGGAAACTGTCCTGACTCATCTCGACAAACTCTGGATTCGCGGAGAGTTTCGCACCGGGGAAGATGTCGGAGGCATCGACAACATTATGATTCGCTGATCGCACCCCCGCGAGGTAGACCCCACCGTTGGATCAAGGCCAATAGCAAAAGCGGAATCAGCCAGTGAGGAGTTCGCACCAACGTTTCCACCAACCACGGATCCCGACCGAGAGAATCGGAAGTCGTATCAAAGTGCGATGCCACGCGGGCCAACGCCGTGAGGCCGCCCCAGGCAACCATGTAAAGAAGCGAGGGAATCCGAGCCACTTTGAAAAAGCCTCCAACCGCCGCAACAATATCCAGCCACCCTACCACAGCCATAAAAATGATCGCCCCGTTTTCACTGACACCCAGAAGCCCCCGGGTCATTAGTTTAAACTCCAAAGGCACTGTGTGAAATCCCACCGCATAGAGCGCATGCCCGAGAAATGTCATGGCGGCGAGAATCGTCGCCAGACGAACCCAGCTTCGTGAGGCCTCCGCCTTCCTGAGGGCCATGAGGAACAGGATCGGCAGCCCCGCCTGGAGGACAATTTCGATCGCCATGGCGGATTCGTATTCACGCCCAACCCATCTCGCAAAGCCGTCGACGAAGACGATCACCGTGGCGGGAATCATCAGCCAAATCAGTTTCGAGAAACCCGGCAATCTCGCCAGCCAGGGAACCAGTCCGCAAATCATCAGAGCGATCCCGGCAATGATGACGCCTGCCCTGGTCCTCCCTGCCATTTCAATGAATTGAAGATGGGATCCATGCACGCAATCTCTCCATTTTCCTATGGCGGAATCAGGATCCACTTTTTGTCAGACGATGAAATATCCTTGGCTAACCGTCCGATTAGATTCAAAACAACGGTCTTCAACACCCACAATCCTCATGAGTCGCTTTATTCCCTTTCTTGTTCTCATCCTGGCTCTGGCCTCCCCGGCCGTCTCGGAAGAGAAACCAAATATTCTTTTCATCTCTGTCGATGACCTGGCCGCCTCCCTGGGTTGCTACGGCGACCTCATTGCAAAAACGCCCCATATTGACCGCCTCGCCGCCACCGGGGTTCGATTCGATCGTGCCTACAACCAACTGCCGCTCTGCAACCCCACCCGCGCCAGCGTCATGACCGGCATGCGACCGGACCGCATCAAGGTCTATGATCTTGATCGCCATTTCCGCGACGAAATCCCCGACGCTGTCACTCTTTCTCAGCAGTTCATGAAGGCCGGCTACTTCGCCGCCCGGGTCGGTAAAATCTATCACTACAACGTCCCTGCCAGCATCGGCACCGACGGCTTTGACGATCCTCCCTCATGGCAGCGCACCGTTAACCCCAAGGGGCGTGACAAGGATGAGGAGGATCTCATTTTCAATGCTGAACCCCACCGCAAAATCAGCGCAGCACTCAGTTGGCTCGCTGCTGAAGGAACAGACGAAGAGCAGACCGACGGCATGATTACTACTGAAGCGATCAAGATCATGGAAGAGAAGAAGGACGAGCCGTTCTTCCTCGGAGTCGGCTTCTTTCGACCCCATACACCCTATGTCGCTCCAAAGAAGTACTTCGATATGTATCCTATCGAAGAGATGCGCCTGCCCTATGCCCCCGAAGGCGACCGTGACGACATTCCCACCGCCGCTTTCGCCCACAACTGCCCCGTCCCCAACTACAACCTGGAGCGTGATGTGCTTCTCGGCGCCCTGCAATCCTACTACGCCTGTGTTTCATTCGTCGACGCTCAGGTTGGACGTTTGCTAGACGCCCTTGATGAACTCGGGATCGCCGACAACACCATCGTCGTTTTCTGGAGTGATCATGGCTACCACCTTGGAGAACACAACGGCATCTGGCAAAAGAGGACCCTCTTCGAGCAAGGTGCCCGCTCGCCTCTCATCATTCGCGATCCCAAAGCCACCGGTAACGGCACGACCAGCCCGCGCATCGTAGAGTTCGTCGACATTTATCCCACCCTGACCGAAGCAGCCGGAATCGAGACGCCGACCGACCTCGATGGAACGAGTCTAGTACCTTTGTTAGAAGATCCTATCGCCGACTGGAACGGTCACGCCATCACCCAGATCCTGCGCCCGGCCGACGACCGCCTCGAAACACCCGTCATGGGTTGCAGCATTCGGACCGACCGCTGGCGCTACACCGAATGGGCCGAAGGAGCCTCCGGCGTCGAACTGTATGACCACTGGGCTGACCCTATGGAATTCAACAATCTTGCCCTGAATCCTACTGAGGAGAATCAGGCCGTCATTGATCGACTCCAACCCCTGTTGAGGGCCAAAGCCAGCGGTAAGATCCCGACCACGCCGTTCAATCCACCGCGTCTTTAGGAAAGGCCTATCGCACGCTCGTCGGTGAAGACGGAGCCGAGCGAATCACCAGTGACGGACGCATCGAATCCCGGCCGTCGCGATCGATCGTGGAATTGTAGTCGCCACCAGCCGGAGGAATGTAGTAGACGCTGGAACGTGCCAGGCGAGGCGGCTGAGGCAGCCCGACAGAACCGGCCGGAGCCAGTTCCTTCTTCCTCGCCACGGCCGCAACCCGGGTATCAGACTTTGACTTGGTGAACTTCGATTCGTCGAGGCGGATATCTTCGGACGGCTTCCAGTCGTCATCGATCTTGATCGCCATCGGCAGCATCTTGCGCTCGTCGATCGTGTCGATCGGCAGGGAGTTGTCCATGCTCTGCTCATCCACCCAGCGCTTCGGTGTCACACGCAACTTCTCGGACTGGCGATAGGTGAAATCAGCTTCAGGTACCTCCTGTTCGGGCCAGGCTTTGCCTTCAACCTTGGCGGTCATGCGGGCGATCGCTTCGCGAATGTCTTCATCAAGTTGCTGCGCTTCCTCCGGAAGTTCGACAAGTGCGGAATGAAGGTCGGGCGCAGATTCCGGAGTGGTTTCCAAGACAGGTTCGGCGATCTGAGCCGAGGCAACCTGCATGGGAGCTTCCAATGGAGACGTCAACACAACTGGACCTTCCGGTCCCGGAATCTTCGGAGTCGTTGCTTCGGCGAGTTCGATTTCCATCTCCGCCTCTTCGACAAAGAACGCTTCACGGATCACTTCGCCGTATTCAGGTGCCTCTGACATGGCGGCCTCCGCGAGAAGGGTCAGCTCATTGGGAAATTCCTGGCGGGACACAAAGATCACCCAGCGCATCGTGCGGGCATCTCCGTTGGATGCTCTCACCGCGGAAATGAGCAGATCACGGCGGCAACCGGGATTGGTCTGCAGGGCATCAATGTAGAGAGGGAGCAGGTTATAGGGCTGTGCCTGAACTCCGTCTTCAAAAACCTGGACGGCCGAACTGCAGTCCAGGGCGGACTCAGAGGCATAACTTCGGGACACAGAAATGCCGAGGAAACAGGAGAGAATCACCACAAATGCGAGCTTCATAACAAACAGGGCTGAAGTGGAGCGGGTAGAGGGAATCGAACCCTCATAACTAGCTTGGAAGGCTAGGGCTTTACCATTAAGCTATACCCGCACTCGCATACGATCCGCGAAGTTTATAAAACTTTCAATTAATTTTTATAATTTCTAAAAATTAATACAGTTTAAATAAACCAGCGCCATCGCAGGCGGCCAAAGGCCGCGGAGGGAGGTGAATTTAACGACAAGTTCGAAAATGCCAACCCCAATTTTCCACAAATCTTCACCCTCCCCCGCCTTACGGTGAAATTCCCGCCTCAAGGACTCGATTTTGCGCTGCGGCGCTGCCCACTCCTCCTGCCCGCAATGGGCGCGGGAATCGGCATCGTGACGGGCGATTCCGGGAAATGGATTGGGCTGGTCCTGTTCACGATCCTGCTCGCCATTGCCGCCTTTCTGCTTCGCAAAAGGAATCATCCCGGATGGGGTATCTACTTGCTCGCCGCGGTATGCCTCGTCGCCTTTGCCGGCCGACAGGCCCGGGAAGTCAGGCACATCGATGAGTTCCCTCTCGCAGCGTCTCTCACCAATGGAGACTCCGTCGAAGTTGTCGGATCAGGCTGGATCCGCTCTGTGAACCCCTCATCCTCGCGATCGCTCCGCGCCGTTCTCCACCTCGAAGAACTGACCGTCGCCGGACATTCCATCTCAACTGATCACAGCGTGCCGGTCTGGATTCAATCGCCACCCGAAGGAATTGCTTATGGCTCATCGCTGGAATTCACCGGGCTGCTGAAACCACTCGACCGCGCTCGCTCTCCGGGTGGATTTGATCCGGCGGAATTTTACTACCGCCAGTACAGCAGCCCCGCCCAACTGGAGATCCGAACCGGTGACGCCTGCAAAACGGTGGAGGTCTTCCGCGGCTCACACCTCGTCGCGGGAGCAAAGCGTCTTCGCAGCCATCTTGAATCAAACCTCCTCGAAGGCCTTTCCCCGGAAGACGAGCCCTACGCCCGCCTCATTGCAGCAATGACCCTCGGCGCTCGCGAGAGCTCCCCCGAGGAACTCGAAGACTGGTACCGTCGCAGCGGCACGATGCACCTCTTCGCAGTCTCCGGCCTGCATGTCGGGATCATCGGCGGCACGCTCCTCTTCGTCGCCCTCTTGTTCCGTCTGCCGAAACGCTGGGCCGTGCTGATCATTATTCCACTGGTGCTCTTCTACGCGGTTTTGACCGGCTTGAGACCTTCCGCGGTTCGCGCCGCCATCATGCTTTCCATTGTTCTCGCCAGCTTTGCGGTGAAAGAGCAGCCACGTCTCCTCAACAGCCTCTCGCTGGCAGCCCTTCTGCTGCTCACCTTCAATCCTCAGCAGCTGTTCCTTCCGGGGTTTCAACTCTCCTTCGCGGTGCTATTCGCGATCATTGTTCTTGGCGATCTGACGCGGCAATGGCTCGCCGGCCCCTGCCTTTCAGATCCGTTCATTCCGAAGACACTGCTCAGTCCGGCACGCCGTTTCAAAGATCGCCTCGTCGGAACGACCGCAGCTGCCCTGGCCGTTTCCCTGGTCGCCTGGATCGGCTCCGTGTTGCCCCTGTCGTGGCACTTTCAAAGTGTCGCTCCGGTTGGGATCCTGGCAAATCTCATCATGGTGCCGACCGCATGGATCCTGGTGAACCTCGCGGTCGCTTCGTTCGCCTGCTTCGGACTGCATCTTACTTGGCTCGGCAATGCCCTCCATGGGATGAACCTTGGCGTCGCCTCAGTGCTCACCGCCATGGCTCAGTTCTTCGCCACTCTTCCCGGAGCCCACCTCCACACCGGAAACGCAGAAACACCAGCGGAATCAGAAATCATCACGTTCGACGTCATGGGACAGCGTGGCGATTTCGCCAGCCTGCTCACGATCCACGATTCCGGTTCCCATTGGATGATCGATTGCGGCAGCACCAATACCTACCGCTACGAAACACTTCCCTTGCTGAGACATCGGGGTATCAATCATCTCGATGGACTCTTTCTCAGCCACGGCGATCAAGGACACATGGGAGCCGCACCGCTGGTCCTCACCCAACTGCACCCGCCGCTGCTCTTCGAACCCCGCGGTGAAAACCGGGCCGCCGCTTACCCCGATACGGTTGCGCTGGCGGACTCCCTTGGCATCCAACGGCACTCCCTTTCCCAAGGGAATAGACTAACACTATCCGACAACGTGAAGTGCGAGGTTCTCGCTCCTTTCTTGAATTCGGAAGAACGATTCGCGGATGACCGGGCCCTGATTCTGAAACTGACTTTGGGAGACTGGTCCATCCTTGTCTCTTCCGATGCAGGCTTCGAAACCGAGAAACGCCTGCTCGAATCCGATGCCCCGCTCGAGTCGGACATCTGGATCCGGGGACAACATCGAAGTTCCCCCTCCGGGCTGCCCGCTTTCGTCGAAGCAGTCAGTCCCCGCGCCGTGATCTCTTCCCGGTCAGACTTTCCCGTTTCGGAACAGATTTCCAGCGACCTGATCGAACAACTCGAATCCATGGGAATCCCGATTCTCCCCCTCGATAGCACCGGGGTGATCATGCTGCGGATTCTTCCCGATTCCGTCGAAATAGCGCCGTTTGCCGCCCCGGAAGCAGCCATTTCACTGCAGCGGAAATGATACTGAACCCGGTTTCTCTAAAATTATTTCACCTAAGAAAAACCGCTCCGAAACCGTCTCTAACCCCTGAATACCCTTGTATCCGGCTTTCCTCACCTCGGATGGAGCGAGCCCGGAAAGCCAAAAAAATTAGGTGGGGATTCGAAACGATGGTAAATTACCGAATGCCACCAATCGGTGGTTTTGGTTTATTTGGGAACCGACTTTTTAATGAGACTCTCCTGGCTCATGCGCCTCCTCAGTGTGAATTTTCCCCTCCTTGCGTTGGGTAGCCTTGCTGTATTTCCGTTGGCAAGCTGCACCACGACCTCCGATCTTTCCTCATTCTCCAACGCAGACGGCAGTCAAACCGCCAGCGTGGAAGTTGGAGAAACACTGGATTCCCCACACGCAGACAAACCCGCTGAAGTCATCGCCGGGGCTCCTCAGGAGATCACGGAGATGGTGGCCCAGGACCGCCCGGCCCAGCATCGTCAGACCAAGCCCCCGATCACGCTGGCTTCCGTGCCCACGACTCCCGTTTCCCACATGCCCACCAACCAGATCATGATGGTGCGCACGACCGCGTATTCTCACCTCCAGGCGGACAGCCTTCCCTATGGTAAAAAGAGCGCCGCCGGAACTGACCTCAAATACGGTTCCCAGGTTCGCAGCGCCGCGGCCGACTGGTCCAAGTTTCCCATGGGGACCATGTTTAAGATTGAAGGCCTTCCCTACACTTACGTGATCGATGACTACGGCAGCGCACTTTGCGGAACCGAGACCATCGACATCTACAAACCCAATCTTTCCAAGATCGGTCACTGGGGCGTTCGCAACGTTCCGATCCGGGTTCTCAAATGGGGATCCTTCGAAGAAAGTGCCCGCATCCTCGAAACCCGCACGCACGTCAAGCACGCCCACCACGTGCGCAAGATGCTCAGCGAGATCGAGAAGAAAGGCCGCTCCGGTTACCGCACCGGAACCACCGGCGGCAGCGCCTGATTTCTTTTGCCTGATCGGCCTTCCTCCGCGATACCTTCCGTATGACCAAAGCGGAACGCGCGGCACACGTAGCCTCCCGGCTTGAGGAGCTCTATCCCGAGACTCCCATCCCTCTCGATCACAAGGATCCTTATACCCTGCTGGTCGCGGTGCTTCTCTCGGCCCAGTGCACCGACGAACGGGTCAACAAGATCACACCCCGCCTCTTCGAAGTCGCCGATACGCCCGAAGCAATGGCTGAGGTGCCGGTGGACACCATCCGCGAAATCATCAAGCCCTGCGGCCTTTCTCCGCGGAAGTCCGTCGCCATCTCGGAACTCTCGAAAATCCTGGTTGAGCAATACGGTGGAGAAGTCCCCGCCGACATGGAAGCCCTCGAAGCTCTGCCCGGCGTCGGGCACAAGACCGCCTCAGTCGTCATGAGCCAGGCCTTTGGGGTGCCCGCCTTTCCAGTCGACACCCACATTCACCGCCTGGCCCAACGCTGGAAGCTCACGAACGGCAAAAACGTCGTTCAAACCGAGAAGGACTTGAAGCGGGCCTTTCCCGAGGACAGCTGGAACAAGCTCCATCTCCAAATCATCTTTTACGGCCGCGAATACTGCAGCGCCCGCGGCTGCGACGGCATGGTCTGCGAACTCTGTCGCGAACTTTTTCCCGACCGGAAGCGTGCTGTTAAAACGAAGAAGTGATTCTGACCCCACTTCCCGGCAGTCGCAGCGCTGCCGTCGAATCCCGTTGCAAGAGCGGTCGCCCTCGCTAAAGTGGCCGCCGAAACACAAGCGAACCTCAACGCGTCCGATTTTCACATGAGCGAAAACATCAACAAGATCGTGGTGGCCTACTCCGGTGGCCTTGATACTTCTGTCCTCGTCACCTGGCTGAAGGACACCTACCAGGCTGAAATCATCGCCTACTGCGCCGACGTCGGCCAGCAGGAAGAGCTCGACGGCCTCGAGGAAAAAGCGCTCGCGACCGGTGCCTCCGCCTGCATCATCGACGACCTCAAGGCAACGTTTGCGGCCGACTTCATCTACCCGATGATCCAGGCCGGTGCTATCTACGAAGGCCAGTACCTGCTCGGCACTTCCATCGCCCGTCCCTGTATCTCCGAAGGCATGGTGCGCGTCGCTCGCGAATACGGCGCCGACGCCATCGCCCATGGCGCGACCGGTAAAGGCAACGACCAGGTTCGCTTCGAACTCTCCACCGCATCTCTCGCGCCCGATATCGAGATGATCGCTCCCTGGCGCCAGCAGCGTTTCCGCGACCAGTTTCCCGGTCGTGCCGAAATGATCGAATACGCCGCCGAACACAACATCCCGGTGCAGGCGTCCGCCAAGAAGTCCTACTCCATGGACCGCAACCTTCTTCACATCAGCTTCGAAAGCGGTGTGCTCGAAGATGTGTGGTACGACGCTTCCGGCGAAGCCGACCGCGACATGTATGTCCTTTCCGTTTCCCCCGAGGAGGCACCCGATCAGCCCGAGTACGTCCAGCTGCTCTTCAAAGAAGGTAACTGCGTTGGTCTCGCCCTCGAAGGCCTCGACGAAGTTCTCACCGACCTCGGTGATGTGAGCAAAGAGGGTGCAGAGGGTGAGTATACCCTGTTGAATCCCTATGGCGTCATGCGCGTGCTCAACTACCTCGGTGGCAAGCACGGCATCGGCCGGATCGACATGGTCGAGAACCGCTTTGTCGGCATGAAGAGCCGCGGTATCTACGAAACTCCGGGCGGCACCATCCTGCTCGACGCTCACCGCCAGATGGAGAGTCTGACCATGGACCGTGAAGTGATGCACATCCGCGACGGCCTCATTCCCAAGTATGCCCAGCTCGTCTACAACGGTTTCTGGTTTGCTCCGGAGCGTGACGCCATCCAGGCACTCGTGACCGAGTCACAGAAATCCGTCTCCGGCGAAGTGCGCCTCAAGCTTTACAAGGGCAACATCATCACCGCCGGTCGCCGTTCCTCTCTCAGTCTTTACGACGAGAACGTGGCTACCATGGAAGGCGGCGCCGAGCATGCCTACAACCAGGATGATGCTTCCGGCTTCATTCGCCTCAACGCGCTTCGACTGAAGAGCGAAGCGACCCGCCGCCTTTCCCAGGAAAGCTAAGCGCAACCCGATCCATTCTTCGAAAACCCGCAGCGCCGGTTTGCCGGCCTGCGGGTTTTTTGTGTACGATTAGATCTCGTTCAGAATCCGCTCTCGCGTTTCGAAATATTCTTCGTCGGAGATCAGACCCTTTCCCCTCAACTCTTCCACCTTGTTGAAGCGGGCTGTGACTGTTTCGTCAGGATCCACGGTATCGTTTCCGTCGTACCCAAATCTCTGGTTAATCGGATCCGGCTCCTCATTGTGAGAAGTAATATCAAACTCAGAAAAGCGATTCTTCGAGGTCGCGTTACGGGCGTTGAAGATCACATTCATGATCCCGAAAATCACGAACAACACTCCAAATAGCGGGAAGATTGTTTTCACCAGTGCGGACGGAGCGTCGCGGGTGATCGTGAAGGCCATGATC
>SPKZ01009074.1_pt1 | contig 36978 bp, 35 predicted proteins | sample 2456571 | NCBI WGS metagenome assembly SPKZ01 (sample SAMN11192286, study PRJNA482655) | marine metagenome | biome: ENVO:00000447; feature: ENVO:00000244|ENVO:00000211|ENVO:00000569|ENVO:00002023; material: ENVO:00002151; isolation source: ocean water from marine abyssalpelagic zone ...
GGACTTCCGGGTCGACCGGGCCGTGCGCGAGCCGGCGATTCGCCCCGATCCGAGCCTCGGTCCGGCACCAGCGGAAACTCGCGGACTCCGGCGACCCGGCCGCCTCCGACGCGGCGGCCACGATGCTCTCCAGAATCTCCGCGACGTAGGCCGGCGGCGGCTCCCCGCGCAGCAGCGCTCCCAGTCCGGTATCCGGACCCGAGTGCGTATGGGTGCAACTGATGAGCGTCCGATCGGCAGGCACACCCGTTTCCACGGCAATCCGCTCGCGCACCTCGCGTGCCTGCGCCGGGGCCAGGAGGCAAAGATCCGCGGCCGCGAGGACGATACCGAGTGCAGGGTCCCCGTTCGGGGACAGGAAGAGAGCACGTGCGAACAGCGGATCGTGGATGCCGGTGCTGACGCCGGAGCGAGCCCCATACCCCATGAGTTCCACGCCGGAACCGGGCGTGAACGTCCGACGTGCGGTACCGGCGACGAGGTGCATGGGTGTCCTCTGGCGACGTTCCGGGCGGGGCAGACGCTTGCCTGGCCGGCCACTATACGCCATTCATTTCGCTTGCTCGGCTGCCCAGAGCCGGCCGGGGGGGCTGACCCGGGACCGGAGGGGAGGCCGGATCGAGGCGAAATGAGGAGTCGTCGAAATCAGCGCGAGCGGGCTGTACCGGGGCGTCGCTTCCCGCGCAACCAGCGAATCTCCGGATCCTGGAAGGGGATTCTGGCTGCGGCCGGCGTCTTTGCCCTGGCCGCCAGCTTCTCGTACGCAGCGGTCCGGATGCTGTGGCCCGTGACCTCGGCGCCGCGCACGGCGCTGATCGACCCCGCCCAGGACGCGGCCCCGACTCCGGCTCCGGGATTCGAGGCGTTGGGGCCGGCGCAAGCGCTGGCGAGCGCCGGGGCGGGCCAGCTCGGCGCGCGGATGGACGATGCCTGGGAGGATCTGGCCGTCGTGGGGCCGGCCGCACCCAGCTGGCTCTTCCCTCCCTCCGAGATTCTAAGCGGCAGCATCGAGCGCGGCAGCTCCCTGGGAAAGGCGCTCTCGGAGCACGGCGTTCCCAGTCAGTCGGTCTACGAAATCACGCGCGCGCTGCGAGGCGTATTCGACTTCCGCCGCTCGCGGCCCGGGGATCTGTTTTCGCTCGTCGAGGGCGCCGACGGCGAGATTCTGTCGTTCGAGTACCGCCACGGGCGCGAAACCGCGTATCGAATCGAGCGGACCGACACGGGTGATTTGCATGCCAGCCAGCAAGAGGTCCCGGCCGAAGTCCGGATCGTGGTTCTGGGTGGTGTCATCTCGAGTTCGCTCTTCGACGCGATCCGGGACCTCGGCGAGGGGGGCGAACTCGTGCACCGCTTCTCGGATATCTTCGTCTGGGACTTCGACTTTTCTCGCGAGAGCCGTCCCGGGGACGAATTCCGGCTCGTCTTCGAGAAGCGCTACGACTCGCAGGGTTTTCGGGAGTACGGGGAGGTGCTGGCGGCCTCCTACCGCTCCGCGGAGCGCGAGTTGCTGGCCTTCTACTTCGAGGACGAGGACGGCTACGGCGACTACTACACGCCGGAGGGCAGTTCGGTGCGCCGCACCTTCCTTCGCGCGCCGGTCAAGTACCGCCGGATCAGCTCCCGTTACACGAAGCGACGGATGCACCCCATTCTCAGGCGGGTGCGCCCGCACGAGGGAATCGACTACGCCGCGCCGGCCGGAACGCCCGTCTGGAGCGTCGCGGATGGACGCGTGATCTACCGGGGTTGGAACGGAGGCTTCGGACGCCTGGTCAAGATCCGTCACAACAACGGCTACGTCTCGTTCTACGGACACCTCTCCCGCTACGCAGCGGGGCTCAAAATCGGTTCGAAGGTCGGGCAGCGCGAGGTGATCGGGTACGTGGGCTCGACAGGACTCTCCACGGGTCCGCACCTGGACTACCGCCTGAAGATAGGCGGCCGCTTCGTCGATCCGCTGCGCGTGCGGTTTCCGCGGGGTACGGGAGTTCCGGTCACCGCGCAGGACCGCTTCGCGAAGCTCAAGGAACAGCGCATGGCCGAACTGCGCGCCGAAGTGGGCGCGGAGAACCACATCACCTGGGCAGGGATGTAGCTCGGCTTAGCCCTCGGGCGTCTGCCTGGACACGATCAGGGCCACGACCGCGTCACCTTCCACGTTTGCCATGGTGCGGATCGTGTCGAGTAGCCGGTCGATCGGGATCAAGAGTCCGATCGCCTCTGCGGGGAGTCCGACCGACTCGAGGACCACGATCATCGTCACCATCCCGGCCGATGGAATGCCCGGGGCCCCGGTGGCCATGAGCATCGCGACGAAGAACACGACCGCCTGTGCCGAGAGCGAGAGTTCGATTCCGTAGACGTGCGCGATGAAGATGGCCGCGACCGCCTCGTACAGTGCGGTCCCGTCCATGTTTACGGTCGCGCCGAGCGGCAGCACGAAACTCGATACGCTGCGACGGACCCCGAGATTTTCCTCGACGCAACGCGTGGTGACCGGCAGGGTCGCTACGCTCGAACTGGTCGATAACGCGACCAGCAGGGCCTCTCGGAGGCCCCGGAACAGTTCGCCGGGGCCCACGCTCGCCAGGAAGTAAGCGAAGGCCGGAAGCGTTACGGTCGCATGGAACAGGGTCCCGCCGATGACGACCAGCGCGAAGGACAACAGGTTGTCGATCAGGGGTTCGAGCCCCACGCTCGCGACGAGGTGTGCAAGCAGCGCGAAGATTCCGATCGGCGTGAACTTCAGGACCCAGCCGATGATTCGCATGACGACGGCGTAGCCGGCCCGAACCAAATCGACGAGGGGCCGTGCGGCGTCTCCGACCTGCACGAGCCCGATGCCGAGCAGAATCGCAAAAAAGACGACCGGCAGGATCCGCCCCTCGGCAATCGATGCGAACGGGTTGTTCAGGACCTGGAAGATCGTGCGCGACAGGAAGGGCCCGAGGGCCAGCTCGTCGGGAAGCGACGTGGATCCGGTGCCGGCATGCGTCGCAAAGAACTCCGTGCTGCGAAGTGTTCCGTCCGTGCCCGGCTCTACCAGGTTTACGATCAACAGCCCGGTGGCCACGGCGACCGCCATCGTCAGGAAGTAGAGACCGAGCGTGCGTGATCCAACGCGTCCGAGTTGGGTCACGCTCCCCATCTCGGCGATGCCGGCCGTGATCGAGAACAGGATCATCGGGACGATCAGCATCTTGAGCATCGCGATGAAGATCCGCCCGACGATCCGGATCTCCTCCACGCCGCTCTCCGGAAACAGTCCGGCGATCACGCCGAGCAGCGCACCGAGGCCGATCTGGAGACTGAGCGAAAGCGGCGTCGTAAGGCACAGGAGCGTGAGTGCCGCAATCGCCGAGGCCCAGGCGAGACCTTTCTGGCCCAGCGCGAGCAGGGTCGCGAACAGCACGACTCCAGCGACAGTGACGACCAGGGTCCGACGCTCGTTCACGGGAAGCGGAGTATACCAGGGGAATTCCGTACACTCCGCCCATGGGATCGAATCGATTCCAGCGTCTGGCGCGCGAGCTTGCGAAGCGCGATGCGGATCTGGTGGACGGCCTGGAGAAGGCGCGCGCCGCAGCACAGACCCTGCAAGCGCACGCGCGCGCCTGTGTCGCTTGCTTCTGCGAAGAGGTGCGTGCCAGTGGAGCGGAGCATCTGGCGAACCTCGCCGTGGGCCCGGTCGGCTGGGACGAGAAGCACGTCGACTGCTTCGAGTTTCGCGCGACGCGCGGACGCTTCGAAGTCGTTTTCGTGTTCAAGGCCTCGGGCACCACCACCTTCGTGGGACCCTTCAAGCGCGGAGGCCCGGAGTGCCCGTGTACCAGCTACGACCCCGGGGACCCGGAAGCGGAGGCCGGCGTCGAGGCGCGGCTGCTGGCGCTGATACGGCAGGCCTCGGAACGATGAGTCTGGTCCGCGAAGATCCCGAGCTCGACCAACCTGTCGAGGACCTCGAGCAATTGGTCGAGTACTTCCGCGCCGGAGAGACGCCGCCGAAAGACTGGAGGATCGGAACCGAACACGAGAAGATCGGTCTGCTCGACGAGAGTTTCGAACCGGTTCCGTTCGAGAGCGCGCGCGGGATCGCGATACTGCTCGAAAAGCTTGTCCGTGACTACGGGCACGAGCCCCTGCTCGATGGAGATGCCGTGGTTGGTACTGCCTTCGAGGGCGCGACGATCACGCTCGAGCCCGGCGGGCAACTCGAACTCTCGGGTGCCCCGCTCCTAACGCTCCACGAAACCTGTGCAGAGTTTCAGAGCCACCTAGCGCTGATGAAGCATGTTTCCGCGGAGTGCGGAATTTCATGGCTCGGCCTCGGGATTCACCCGCTGGCCGACGTCGAGAAAGTCCCGCGAGTTCCGCGGGAGCGCTACGCGATCATGCGCGACTTCCTTTCGCAGCGCGGCGAACTCGCCTCGCAGATGATGCACACGACGGCGACCGTGCAGGCGAACCTCGACTACGCGTCGGAGGCCGACATGGGCGAGAAACTCGCCCTGGCACTGCGCGCCACACCCGTGGTGAGCGCGCTCTGGGCGAACTCGAGCATCTCGAACGGGACCCGCAACGGGTTTGCGTCTCGGCGCGAGTGGATCTGGCGGCACACGGATCCGGAACGCTGCGGGCTGCTCCCGTTCGTATTCGATGACGAATGGCGTAGCGGGTCCCCCTACCGGCGCTACACGGAGTGGGCGCTCGATGTCCCGATGCTGTTCCTGCAGCGCGGGGGCCGCCACGTCGAGATGGGCGGCCTTCGTTTCCGCGACTACCTGCGCGAGGGCTTCGGGAAGTTCCAGCCGACGCTGCTCGACTGGAGCGTGCACCTCACGACGCTGTTCCCGCAGGTCAGGCTCAAGCGGGTGCTCGAGATGCGCGGAGCCGACGCCGTGCCGCCCGGGCTGGTGTGTGCACTCCCGGCGATCTGGAAGGGTCTGCTCTACGACGCCGAGGCGCGGGCCGGCCTGGCCCGGCGGCTCGGGAGCTGGAGCTTCGGCGAGGTCGATCGGCTGCACGTCGACGTGGCCCGGCGGGGTCTCGGCGCCGAGGCTCCGGACGGGCCCGTCTGCGAGGTGGCGCGTCAAATCGTGGACCTGGCCGCGGCCGGGCTGCGCCGGATCGACATCCGGAACCGGGCCGGGGAGGATGAATCGCTGTTCCTGTCGCCGCTCTACGAGATTCTGGATCGTGGAAAGAGCCCGGGAGAACAACTCGTCGACCTCTGGGAGGGGCCCTGGAACGGTCGGATCGAGCGGCTTGTGGAGTACGCCCGGTACTGACCGGCGGCGGCCGGAACTGCGGGTCCCGCGCACGGTTGACCTCGTGCTCGGCGGTTCGATAGGCTTGCGAACTGACCCGCCCGAGCCGGGCCAGCAGAAAAAAGCTTTGCCTGGTTGAGGGTTTGGAGAAGTCTCGCGGTGTTCGGTCGGAATTCCTGGCCCCGCCTGCGAGGGAGGACGGGGATGACGAGCCGGCAGTTCCGCCATCTGATCACATTGAGTCTGGCCGCATCGGTGCTGTTCTGGGCGCCGGTCGTAGAGGCGCAATCCGCCGCGGACGCCAAGCGCACGATCAAGGCGCAGCGCAAGTACTACAAGGAGCCGGGCTATATCGGCGCCGAAATTCGCTACATGCGCGGGACCCTGCTCGTCACCGGCTGGGTCGCGACCGAAGCGCTCGTTGAGAAGGGCACCGAAATCGGCGAGAACGTGAAGGGCGTCAAGGACATGCGCAACCGGCTCGTAGTCAAGGACTACGACGTGGCCGCTCCGCCCGATTCGGAGGTCCTGGCCAAGATCGACGAGCGGATCGACACGGACGAGGACCTGGCTCGGGTCAGGCGCAAGCTCGAGATCACGGTCGACGGGGGGGGCGTCACCATCGTCGGCAAGGTCAGCGACTACGCGCAGGTCGCCGCGATCATCCGCAGCGTGCGCAAGGTTCCGGGCGTCGTTTCGATCAACTTCGACAAGTTCAAGTGGTAGCTCGCTGAACTCGCGCCGGACGGGCCCGTGGCGGGCATGCGTCCGGCTCCCCGGGATCCGAGAGCCCAGCGCTGTGCGGATGGCCTTGACCCGTGCCCGCGGGTGCTTAGCCTGTGGCCGGCGTGGCGGACGTTCCAACTTCTAGAATCGAGGTCGGCGGGGAGGAACTCGAGATCCCCGCCGAGCTTCCACTGCTCCCGGTTCGAGCGGCGGTGCTCTTTCCGGGCACCACTATGCCGCTCAGCGTCGGGCGCGCCCGGTCAACGGCGGCCGTCCGCGCGGCCGCCGGGAGCGACGGCCTGATCGCGGTCGTGACCCAGCGGGAGACCCAGGCCGAGACGGTCGAATTCGAGGACCTCCACGACGTGGGCTGCGTCGCCCGCGTGCTGCAGGTCGCGGACGTAGGCGGCGCGCTTTCGGTCGTCGCGATTGGCCTCGCGCGGCTTCGCCTGCTCCAGGTGATCGAAGACGACGGACTGCAGCGGGTACGTTTCGAGGTGATCCCGGAGTTGCTCGAGCAGACCGCGGAGGCGGAAGCCGCGCGCCGGTCGCTACAGCGACTCACGATGGAGCTGATCGAATTGCGCGCGGACCTGCCCGACGAGCTGACTGAAATGGTGAGCCAGCTTGATGACGCGGCCCAACTCGCGGACCTCGTCGCTTTCGGGGGGATGCTCTCGACCGGGGACCGTCAGAGCCTGCTCGCGCAGCCCGACGTACTCGCGCGCATGCGCGTCCTGATTCGGCACCTGACGCGCGAGATTCGGGTCGCGCGGGTATCGAAGAGTTTTGCAGACAAGGCCGCGGGCGAGATCGACGAGGGCCGCCGGAAGGGTCTGCTTCGCGAGCAATTGCGAAAGATCCAGGAAGAACTCGGAGAGTCGGACGAGCAGGTCGCGGAAGCGGACGGACTCAGGGAGCGCCTCGACGTAGCCGAGCTTCCGGACGAGGCCCGTGGGGTTGCAGAGCGCGAGGTGAACCGCTTCGCGAGCATCCCATCCCACTCTCCGGAGCGTTCGGTGATCCGCTCCTACGTCGAGTGGATCCTCGACCTGCCGTGGGAGCAGAGCACGCCTGACAACCTGGATCTGCCCCACGTGCGAGGGATTCTGGACGAGGATCACCACGGCCTCGAACGTGTCAAGGAGCGGATCCTCGAGTACCTGTCCGTGCGGTGCCTGGTCGAAGAGCCGCGCGGCCCCATCCTCTGCTTTCTGGGTGCGCCGGGAGTGGGCAAGACCTCGCTCGGCAAATCGATCGCGCGCGCGATGGGCCGCGAGTTCACGCGCATTTCACTCGGTGGGGTGCGCGACGAGGCCGAGATTCGTGGCCATCGGCGCACCTACGTCGGCGCGCTGCCGGGACGGATCATCCAGGGGCTCCGGCGCGCGGCCTCGAACAATCCGGTCTTCATGCTCGACGAAATCGACAAGGTGGGAGCCGATCATCAGGGGGATCCGTCTTCGGCACTGCTCGAAGTGCTCGACCCGGAGCAGAACTCGAGCTTCAGCGATCACTACCTCGAGATTCCGTTCGATCTTTCGCGGGTGTTGTTCATCGCGACTGCGAACCGCACCGACACGATTCCGCCTCCGCTGCTGGACCGGATGGAGATCATCGAGCTGGCCGGCTACACCCAGCGCGATAAGCACAGTATCGGACGCGAGTTCCTGATCCCGCGGCAACTCGAACAGCACGGGCTCGAAGCGGAGTCGCTCAGGCTCCCGGACGAGGTGCTCGCGCGCATCGTGGAACAGTACACGCGCGAAGCGGGGGTTCGGCAGCTGGAACGGCAGATCGCGGCCCTGGTTCGCAAGGCGGCGCTCAGGATCGCCGAGGGAGAGAGTTCGGTCGCGATCTCAGCGGACGAGCTTCCTCAACTGCTCGGCCCCGCACCCTTCGCGCGTTCCGAAATGGAGACGATCGCGCGACCCGGGGTCTCGGTCGGCCTTTTCTGGTCCCCGGTCGGGGGAGATATCGTGTTTGTCGAATCCGCGCTGATGGAGGGGAAGCCCGGGCTGCGCCTGACGGGGCAGCTCGGGGACGTCATGCGAGAGTCGGCCGAGACCGCGCTCTCGTACCTGCGCTCCAACGCTAACGAACTCGGGATCGACCCGGAGCTTTTCGAACGCAACGAGATCCACGTCCACGTGCCCTCGGGTGCGATTCCCAAAGATGGTCCGTCCGCGGGCGTTGCCGTGCTCACGGGACTCGTGAGTCTCCTCCAGCAGACCGCGGTACGCGGCGACCTCGCCATGACGGGCGAGATCACCCTGCGGGGCCGGGTGCTGCCCGTCGGAGGGGTCAAGGACAAGGTGCTGGCCGCACACCGCGCCGGAATTCGCGAAATCGTACTGCCCTCTGACAACCGAAACGATCTCGAGGAGATCCCGGACGACGTCCGGGCGTCGCTGGTGTTTCACTTTGCCGATCACGTGCGCGACGTGCTCGCCGTCGCGTTCCCGGCAGATGGCTGAAGAACGGCCGCCCCCGGAGAGAGGTTCAGCGGAGACCGCGGCCGCGGTCGAAGATCCGGGCGAGCAGTCGGGTCCGCAGTTGCTTCGTCTCGCGCGCCGTAACCGCGCGGCGGCCATCGAGAAACTCCGCGCGCTCTCGCTCGATCGTCAGGCGCGCGCCTGCCTGGAGCTACGCCCCGCGCTCCGCTCGAACTTCCTGGGTCTGTTGGATCAACCCGAGTCAGTGGTGCCGCTGCTCCCCGAGACCGAACTCGCGATTACCATTCGTGCCGGCGGCATGTCCGAGGCTGCCTGGCTGCTCGAGATCGCGACGCCCGCGCAACGCCGCGCCTGCTTCGACCTCGACTGCTGGTACGGGCTACCCGGTTCGGAGGGCAAGTCGATCGACCTCGCGCGCGCCTACGAGTGGACCGAGGCCCTGATCGAGGCCGGGCGCTCGACGCTGATCGCCGTGCTGGACGAGTCCGACGCTGAGTTCTGGGTCTTGTTGCTGCGCGCGATGGTCGACCTCGCCATTCCTTCCGGCGAGGAGGAAAAGCCCGGCGAGGGCTGGTTCACGGTCGACGGCTCGGTCTATTTTTCGCCCAAGTCAGGCGTGGATCCCGGACGTGTGCAGGAGATTTTTGGGGCGCTCGCAGAGCGGGCTCCGCAGCTCTACTGGCGTTTCGTGTACGGGATCCTGTTCGAGTCCACGGCCGAATGCGAGGAGGAGGCGCGGCGCTGGCGCATCGCGCGGATGGCGGATCTCGGATTTCCAGATCGGGAGTCGGCGATGCGGATTTACCGTCCACTCCGCCCCACGGAGGCCCCGACCTGGACGGTGACCGCGCGCGAGGGCGAACTCACTCCGTCGTTCGAGCTACCCAGTGCGATCGCGGGCAGTCTGATTGCAGACGCGCTCGCGGAGCTGCCGGGACGGCGCGCCGCGGAACTGACGGGCTATATCCTGGCTGTGGCAAACGCCGTGGCGGTGGCGGACGGCCTGCGGCTCTCGGAGCCCGACTCGATCCCGAAGGCGCTCGAGAAGGCGGTCCGCGGGATCGAAATCGGCCTGCGGGAACTCGCCGGGCTGCGGGGTGCCCGGCTGCACGAGGTTCTGGACGCGACTACGCCGGTCGATCTATTTCGCATCGCGGCCACGAAGGGCGAGGAGATCGGGCCCCGAGCCGCGCACGAATTAGACGCGGACGGCCCCCCGGAGTTCGAGCCGGGCACGTAGTCACGCAGGTCCGGGCGGGTCGGCGCCGAGCAGCTCGAGGAAGTTCCAGAGGATCCGGTAGGTGAGTCCCCAGATCGTGTATCGGTCGTAGAGGATCGACGCGAACGGCCCCCCCGCCTCGGGCGGCCCGAACTCGTAGGCCCGGCGGGAACCCGGATCGAGCAGAGAGGGCAACGGCACCCAGACCGTCGAGTTCACCTCCCGGTTGGGGAACAGGTCCGGCCGCTTCTCGAGCGTGTAGACGAACGGCGAGACCACCAGCTGGTGGCGGCCGGAAGCGCGGGCGCCCTCGAAGTCGTCTAGGCGTGCGACGGCCGGGCCGAGACTGAGTCCGACCTCCTCCTGGGTTTCGCGCGTGGCCGTGGTCGCCAGGTCCTGATCCTGCGGTTCCCAGCGGCCCCCCGGGAACGCCATCTGGCCGGACCAGGGGTCCCCCTCGTGCTGCGCCCGCTCGATGAACAGCAACGCGGGAGGCTCCGGGGCGAGTTCGTACAGGACCAGGGCCACCGCGGCGCGCGAGCGTCCGCGGTCGGCCTCGGCGAGGGAGGGGCGATAGTCCATCAGCCTGTTTCGGATCCGTTCGAGTTCCATCGGCGCTCGCCGGGGCCATCCTACCGGGTGACGCAATTCCGGGCCACACGGATGCGCGCGCCGCGTTGCGTCATTATCGTCGAGCGCACCGGTAGACGCGACCTGCGGGCCGGGTCTCGTGTACGAGAGACGGGCAGCGGGCCCGAACGCTCAGGCTTCGATGGACACGGGCCGGCCACTGAAAACACAATTCGTTCGAAAGGCTATGGTTGTCCCGGGCGGAGCGAAAGCGGTCCGTCCCGGGGGGGGACAGGCTGATTCCGCGCCGCGTCGCATGCATCAACGAGAAGGGCGGGAGCGGCAAGACGACGCTCGCCTCGAATGTGGGCGACTACCTGGCTCGCGAGCGTGGACAGCGGGTGCTGCTGGTGGATCTGGATCCGCAGGGTCAGCTCGGCAAGGTGCTCGGCGTCGACGTGGCCTCGGAGCGACGCACCGCGCTCGATCTGCTTCTGGACGTGGTGCTCGGGGAGGAGACGCGCCCGCCCCTGCCCGTCGTGCGCGCGCGTCATCCGCGCCTCGACCTGATCGTGGCGAACAAGTCGTTGGCGCTGTTCCCACAGGAGGTGGCGGGCCGTTCCCGACAGGATTACTGCGATCTGCGTGATGCGCTCACGCCGGCCGACGGCTATGACTTCATCCTCTTTGACGCGCCGCCTTCCTTCGGCACGATCACGCTGAATCTGCTACTTGCGTCGAGCGAGGTGCTGTTGCCTGTTCCCCTGACCTACCTGGCGCTCGATGGAGCGGCCGAAATGACGCGCACCATCGAGATGGTTCGGACCCGCTTCGAGCACCCGGAGCTTCGGACTTCGCTGGTGGTTCCCGTGTTCGCGCGCCGCACCCGCATGGCGGCCGAAATTCTGGCCAAACTGCGCGAGCACTTCCCCCGGGAGCTGTCCCAGACGGTGCTGGGCTTTTCGGTCCTGATCGACGAGGCGCAGAGCCGCGGCAAGACCATCTTCGAGTACGCACCGCGCTCGACCGCGGCCGCCTGGTGCGCGGCCGTGGCCGAGGAGCTGCTTGCGTACGACCCCGGGCGGGTGAGAGCGTGAGCGGGCAGGCGCCCGGTGCCCCCCGAGCGGCGCACCTCGGCGGGGCAGATCCGTTCCGGGCTTCGGACGGCACCGTCCCTTATCTGGCGCGGCTCCGGGAAGCGCGTGTCCGACCGACCCCGGGAGAGGCCCCCGGCGACCCGTCGGCTCTGGCGGCGGCACCCGATCTAGGACCGCCCGTACCCGAGGTTGCGCTCGAAGATCCGCAACCCCGCGACAGCTGGTTCGACCGGGTGGCTGGGCTGCTGCTCGACCGCGACGAGGAGCGGCGCCTGGAGGCGGCCGCGGCGAGGCTCGGGGCCGGCGCGTACGATCGCCTGGGGCTCTCGATGCAGACCTGCCGGCGGACCCTGGCGCTGTTCAAGCTGCTCCACCGCTACTACTTCCGGGTCGAGAGTTCGGGGCACGCGCAGATCCCCGAGAAGGGGAGCGCGATTCTGGCCGGGAATCACGGGGGCCTGCTTCCCTTCGATGCCGCCATGGCGGTCGTGGACGTCTGCCTGCGCGCCGAGTCGCCGCGCTTGGTCCGCACCATCGTCGAGCGCTGGGTCGGCTCGCTGCCGTTCCTGAACGTCTTCTACTCGCGTGTCGGTCAGGTGATCGGGACGCGCGAGAACTTCCGCGAGCTCCTGCGCGGACAGGAACTGGTTCTGGTGTTTCCCGAAGGCGTAGACGGGATTCGCAAGCGGGCCGCCGATCGCTACGTGTTGCAGCCCTTCCACGTGGGCTTCGTCGAGGAGTCGATCCGGAACCGGGCGCCGATCGTCCCGGTGGCCTTCATCGGCGCCGACGATCAGGCCCCGATCCTGTACGACGTCAAGCCGCTGGCGAAGCTGCTGCAGCTTCCGGTCTTCCCGGTCACCCCGACCTTCCCACTGTTAGGGCCGCTCGGACTGTTGCCGTATCCGGTCCGCTACGAAATCGAGTACGGAGAGCCGTTTCGGTTTTTCGAGGAGCATCCGCCCAGCGTCATCGGAAATCCGCAGGCGGTGCGCGAAATGGTCGAACAGGTGCGGGGCCGGATTCAGTCCATGGTGGATCGGCGCCTGCGCGCGCGGCGCGGTCGGGAGCGCTGACGCGTGCGCCGGGTGCTCGTCAGCCACGTGGACTCGCGCCTGGCCCGGCGTCTGATCAAGGCCCTGTATCACGATCCGCAGGTGGAACTGGTGCTCGGGCTCGGGACGGGTCCGGTCCCTGGCTACCTCAAGCCCTACCGGGACAAGTGCGTGTACCAGCGGCTGGACCTGGCGCGGCCGCGCCACGTGCTCAACCTGTTCCGCTCCGAGCGCTTCCTGCGCACCCGGCCGGACTCCGTGATCCACCTGCCGCCTCTCCGCGACGTGCGCCGTGTCCCCGGGAAGCTCCCGGCGGGGGTGGCCGAGACGCGCTACCTGCTCGAGGAGTGCAAGCAGCGCGCGGAAATCGAGCGCTTCGTCCACCTCTCCTCGGCCTTCGTGTATCGCGCGGAGCCCGGAAACGCCAACGTCGTGAGCGAGCAGCAGGTGCTCGACTTCGATGCCGTGAGCGAAATCCGGGCCTGGGTGGATGCCGACCTGACCTGTCAGGCGGAACTCAAGAACCCTGAGTTTCGGGTTACGATCCTGCGCCCGCCCACGATCGTGACCGATGCGGGCGGGGTTCTGCAGAGTCCGCCGCTGGAGGGCCCGGAAGCGCCGCTCGGGTTCGACCCGATGCTGGCGGTCGTCTCCGAGCGTGACCTCGCCCGCGCCCTGCTGCTTGCGCTTCACGGGGACTGTCCCGGGATCTACAACATCGCGGGGCGTCAGGTCTTTCCGCGCTCCGTGCTCGCGCGAGCCCTGCGAGACTCCGCGCCTCGCGCGTTTCCCCGGCTTTTCTCGAGCGCGGCTTCGTTCGCCGGCCAGACGCTGGACCTGTTCCGCGGCGCGGAAAGCGGATGCCGCCGCTACGGCTTCGCGCTCGACACTCAGCGCGCCCGGGTATGCCTGGGCTTCGAACCACAGTATCGGATCGAAATCCACGGTTCCGACGGCCGCATCGACACGGTCGCGCTGCGCTAGCTGGCCGGGAAGTTCAGCGGCCTCGCAGGCCCGACTGGGATAGCATCCGCTTGACCTTCCTGTCGCTCGGGGGGGAGGCGACCGTATCCCAGGCTTCGAGCCGGACGATGTTCTTCCTGACCTTGTCGACGATCGCTGCACCCACCGTGTCGATGACGCGCAGTTGCCGTTCCGGATCGTCTTTCCAGCGAGGGTAGTCGGGACGGTCCTCGCTCCAGCGGCCCACGAAGTAGCCGGCAGACCCCAGGCTCTGGTCTTTGCGGTAGGAGATGTAGTAGAGGCTCGTCAGGGTCTGCAGGTCGTAGTACCAGATGAAGCGGTCCGCCCCGTCCACGGGATCGGACTCCTCGACCGTGCCCTCCACGACCAGCGCGCGCCGGAGTTCCCAGCGGTCGTTCGCGAACGAGACCTGGAGCGGACCGAAGTTGCGGTTCTTGTCCTCGGGGTAGGCCGGAGTCCGGGCATTGATCGGGGCGAGTACGTCGCGGATTCCCAGGAACTTCCAGCTGTAGAGCAGCGGGAAGCCGCCGCGAAAGAAGAACCCCTCCTGTCCATCGGTGCGGCAGATCGGGACCGGACCCTCGTTGTTCAGCGGAAATGCGCGCCTGACGCTGCGCCGCTCCGGGTCGTAGATCGCGAGTTCCGGTCTGCGATCCATGTAACCGTATTGCCTCCAGGAGCACTTGTCGCCGCGTATGTTCTTGGTCTCTCCGCCTCCGACCCAGATGGCGGACAGTTTCGTCGGGAAGCGAAACTCGTCTTCTGCGCGGTCGCTTCTGCCCACGATGGGGACCATGAAGTACTCGCCGCGGAACAGAGACCCCGTCTTCTCGCCGGCCACGGTCGTGAGGCGGATATTCCCGAAGCGTCCCCCCGCCCCGTAGCGCGTGACCGAGTCCCAGGCCCACTTGATCCCGGCTTCGGGGTCGTCGGGCTCGATGCTGGCGGGAGCGAAGGCCAATCCCGCCTTGTATCCGATCAGGCTGCCGTCCTCGCCGACCTGCGCTCGGCCGCGAAACCGCGCGGTCGCCTCCCGAAAGAACTCCGGCGGTGCGTAATCGCGAAAACAGGGCCCGACCTCGAGCTGCATGCCCTCGAAGAAAAAGTCGTCTCGAAGCGCCCAGATCTCGGGCGGCAGATAGGGCTCGAGTTCGGCGAGTTCGGCGTAGCCGAGCGTCGTTCCGGGCCGGAGTTCCGGGCCCGTGGGGGCATCTTCGGAAGCGTCAGCGGCCAGATTGCACGCGCCCGGGGTCGGAAGTTTCCAGGGCGACTCGTCGACGGCAGCCGCGACCGCGGCCGGGGCGGGGTCTGGCGGAGCAGCTTCGGCGGCGACCGGAAGCGCCGGCACGAGCGCGAGAACCGGGACGAGCAGGAAGCGCGCCTTTTCCATGCCGCTTCCTAGCACACTTTCGAGCCTCCCGGGAACCGACCGCAACCGCCGGCTCCGCGGTCCCGCCGCAGCAGCGCTACGCGCGCCCGGTGCCGGAGCGGGCCGGGAGCGGCATCGGTCGCTGCGGTCCGAACGCCGGATCGGATACCCTTCCCGCATGCATCTGTTGGATCTCGCCTCGACCGAAGAGCGTCTGCTCGGCCGCTGTCTGCGGCGTCAGGCGGAGAAGGTCCCGGAGCGTGACTTCATCGTCTGGGACACGGAACACTTCTCGTACGGGCGCGTGAACGAACTCGCGAATGCGAGCGCGCGCGGCTTCCAGACGCTCGGCGTCAGGCCGGGCGATACCGTTGCGCTTCTGATGGAGACCTGCCCCGACTGGGTCTGGGCGACGCTCGGGCTCAACAAACTTGGGGCGATCTGGGTTCCTACGAACGTCGACTACAAGGGCGCCTGGCTGCGGGAGTCCCTCGAGGACAGCGGAGCGAAGCTGCTCGTGGCCGACGCGGCGCTGCTGCCTCGCGTGGCCGAGGCCGGGGTTCGTTCCTTCGAGCAGATCCTGGTGCGCGGGGATGCCCCGGATGCGGACCTCGGAGCTTCGCTCGCTCCCATCGAGCAGCTCACGGCGCTCCCGGGCAGCGAGCCCGACGACGGCGATCTCTCCTACAGCGATACGGCCGCGATTCTCTGGACCTCAGGGACTACCGGACGCGCCAAGGGCGTGATGCAGAGCCACAACGCCTGGATCCGGGCGGCCGTGATCGGGGCCGAGAACGCGGGTCTTCGCGAGGGCGAGATCATCTACAACTGCCTCCCGATGTACCAGTCGGCCTCGTGGGTTGCGAACATCTACCGCGCGCTGGTTTGCGGCGTTCCGTGTGCCATCGATCCGCGCTTTTCGGCAGGCAACTTCTGGGACCGCACGCGTCACTACGGTGCGACGATGGTGTTCACACTAGGCGCCATGCACATGTTTCTCTGGAATGCACCGGAGCGCGAAGACGATGCGCAGAACCCGGTTCGCGTCGCCGGCATGGTTCCCATGCCCGAAGACCTGATCCCTCGATTCAAGGAGCGTTTCGGGATCGACGAGATTCACCAGGGCTACGGGCAGAGCGAAGTGATGGCGCTGCTGTCGCGGCGCCCCGGCCGGAGCTACAAGCCGAACTCGCTCGGCGAAGCGACTGACGGCATCGAGGTCAGGCTGCTCGACGACGACGACCTCGAGGTCGCGGCCGGGGAGGTCGGCGAGTTCTGTGTGCGGCCACTGGCACCGTACACGGTCTTCAACGGCTACTGGCGCAACCCCGAGGCCACGTTGCAGGCCTGGCGAAACCTCTGGTATCACACGGGTGACCTCGGCCGGGCGGATGAGGACGGGGAACTCTTCTTCGTCGATCGCAAGGCAGACTTCATCCGCTACAAGGGACGCAACATCTCCTCCTTCGCGGTCGAGGCGGCCGTGAGTGGACACCCTTCGGTATTGCAGTGTGCAGTGCACGGGGTCACCTCGGAGGAACTCGAGTCCGAAGCCGAACTCAAGGCCTGCATCGTATTGCGACCCGGCGAGGAGGTGAGCGCCGAGAGGATCGCGCGTTTCGTGAACGACAATGCGCCTTACTTCTTCGTGCCACGCTACATCGAATTCTTCGAGGAGCTGCCGCAGACTCCGACCGGCAGGGTTCAGAAGTACAGGCTTCGCGAGCGTGGGGTGAGCCCGCAGACCTGGGACGCGCGCAAGCGCGGATTCGAAATTCGGCGCTGATCCCGCGCGTTCTGCCTCCTGTAGCGGCGCCGGTAGAACCCCTTCGGAAATCGCGGCTGCCCGCTCCATCGCCGGCCGTTTCAGGGTATGCTCAAGAGACTTTCTCCGCGATCGGAGAGCTTTCTTCGAGGGGGCAGACCGATGGTCCGAGTCATCAAGCTGGGGATCAAGCGTCCGGTGCCGCACGGACTCTTGCCGGATCCCGAGCCCCGTACAGTTCGTTACACCTTCTTCTCGGTCGATGACCACCTGCTCGAGCCGCCACACACCTTCGAGGGACGCCTGCCGAGCCGGCTACAGGACCAGGCACCGCGGGTCGTGGAGACCGAAGAGGGACACGAGGTCTGGGTCTTCGAGGAGCAGCCCTACTTTCAGGTGGGTTTCATGTGTGTCGCGGGGCGGCCCAAAGAGGACCACCGCTTCGAGCCCGCTCGCTTTTCCGAGGTCCGGCCCGGCTGTTACAAGATCGACGACCGAATCCGGGACATGGACATCGGCGGCATTCATGCCTCCGTGAACTTCCCCTCCGGGGTCACCGGTTTTGGGGGCAGCTTGTTCTCGGAGGCGAAAGATCCCGAACTCGGGCTCGCCTGTGTTCGGGCCTGGAACGACTGGCTCTTCGAGGAGTGGCACTCTCCCTATCCCGACCGGATCGTGCCGCTCGGGATCACCTTTCTGTCGGATCCGGAAAAGGGTGCGGCCGAGATCCGGCGCAACGCGCGGCGTGGTTTCACGGCGGTCACAGTGCCGGAACAGCCGCACCGCCTCGGCTATCCGTCGGTGTTCGATCCCTACTGGGAACCGATCGTTCGGGCCTGCGCCGAGACCGAGACGGTTCTCAATCTGCACATTGGTGCATCGGGCTTCGCGCCGATGCCGGCCGGCGCGCCGATGCTGGAACTCGGTGCGACGCTGTTCGGGCCGATGGCGCTCGAAGCGTGTGCGGAGTGGCTCTGGAGCGGCTGGCCCGCGAGGTATCCCGACCTCAAGATCGCGATGTCCGAGGGGGGAACCGGCTGGGTGGCGATGCTGATCGACCGCCTGAACAATATCATGTCGCGTTCCGGATACGGAAAGGGCTGGCCGGACCCCAAGAACTCTCCGAGCGAGGTGCTCAGGCGGAACTTCTGGTTCTGCATGATCGACGATCCCTCGACGATCTCGACTCGCTACACCATCGGCGTCGAGAACATCTTGGCCGAATCCGACTACCCCCACGGGGACGGGACCTGGCCCGATACCCAGGAGGTGATCCACGGGGTGCTCGGAGACCTGCCGGTCGAGGAGATCCGGATGATCACCCACGAGAACGCGGCGAGCCTTTACCGGCATCCGCTTCCCGAGAAGCGCCTTCCCTGATCGAAGCGAGATGGTTGCTTCGGTGATCCGGGACCGAGCGCTTCTCAGTCTTGCTCCGGCCGTTCGGGCGCCGGCCGAAGCGCGGACAGGTAGGTCACGGTCCTGGGTCGCGCTCCCTCGGCCCCGAAGAGCCGGTGCGCGGGTTCGCTGTTCACCGGCAGGGTGACCCGGAACTCGTCCACTCCCTGGCCATCGAACCAGTCCCTGCAGTATTCGAGCAGACGCCGCGCGATGCCCTCCCGCCGGCGTCCTTCGAAGACGATCAGGTCTACAACCTCGCCGTAGCGGGTGGGCAGGCTGCCGAGGGGGCCGGTCTCGATCTGGGCGTGCAGGTAGCCGAGCACCTCGCCGCGTTCCTCCGCGACGAAGAAGCCGGAGCGCGGGTCGGACAGGATCAGCTCATGGTGCTCGCGCGCGACTGATTCCGCATCGCGCGTGATGTCGAAGTGCGCATCGACCTTGTGCTCGTAGCTGCGCGCCTGGCACCAGAGCAACTGCAGTGCGCCGAGGTCGCGTCGGCCAGCCCGGCGACAGAGAACGCTCACGCGGAGCGACGGCTCATGGCGTTGCAGTGATCTCGAACTGTTCGCGGTGCAGCCGCGGATCGGCCCGGATCGCCACAATGCGCGAGATCTTCGCCTCGAGTGCGTGCAAGGTCTCGGATTCCTGGCTGAACAGGAGATCGGCCACCTCGGGGTGGGTTCTGAGCGTCAGCGTCTGCCCCTTTACGTACTCCGCGGCCTTCGGCAACTCGCGCAGGATCTTGTTGCAGACGGTTCGGCTCGACTGCAGATAGCCCCGCCCTTCGCAGGTCGGGCAGGGGTCGCAGAGCTGCTGAACCAGATTCTCGCGCGTGCGCTTGCGGGTCATTTCGACCAGCCCGAGTTCGGAGATCTTGAGAAGGTTGGTCTTGGCCTTGTCTTCGCGCAGTGCGTCGAGGAGAGACTTGTAGACCTTCTCTCGGTTCGAGATCTGATCCATGTCGATCAGGTCGAGGATGATGAGGCCGCCGATGTTCCTGAATCGCAACTGGTGAGCGATCTCGCGGACCGCTTCCAGGTTGGTTTTCAGAATCGTCTCCTCGAGACTCCGGCCCTTCCCGCCCGTGAAGCGACCGGTGTTCACGTCGATCGCCGTGAGGGCCTCGCTCTGATCGATGATCAGGGATCCGCCCGACTTGAGCGAGACCTTGCGCGACAGACCCTCCTCGATCTGCTGCTCGATTCGCTCGCGCTCGTAGAGCGGTTGGGCGTTCTTGTAGTGGGTGATCCGCGGGCGCGGTGCAGCCATGAACTTGCGGACGAACTCCTGCATCTCGCCGTAGGCATCCGCGTCGTCGACCACGATCTCCTTGGTCTGTACGGAGACCAGGTCCCGCAGGATCCTCAGGTGGAGCTTCGGCTCCTCGTAGACCAGGGCCGGGACCTCCTTCACGGCCTGCCGCTTCTGGTTGACCGAGTCCCAGAGGGTGGTCAGGTACTCGACGTCGGCGCGGAGATCGGACTCCGTCACTCCGTGGGAAACGGTTCGGACGATGAAGCCCAGGTCTTCGCGCCGCAGGCTCGATACGATGCCGCGCAGCCGCCGACGCTCGCGGTCGCTCCCGATCCGCCTGGAGATTCCGACCCGCTGCATCCAGGGGACCAGCACCAGATGCCGTCCGGCGAGCGAGACCCTCGAGGTGATGCGGGCGCCCTTGGTTCCGAGGGGTTCCTTCGAGACCTGGACCAGGATTTCCTGTCCTTCACCGAGGATCTTCTCGATCTGGGGCAACGGGCTCGACCGCCGTCCGCGGCCTCCGTTTCCCTCCTGCGGGGAACGACGAACCTCGGACCCGTCCTCGCCGACGTCGACGTCGGCGAACTCGGAGCGGTAGTCGCCCACGTACAGGAAGGCGCCGCGCGCGAGTCCGATGTCGACGAACGCGGCCTGCATTCCGGGGAGGACGCGGGTAACCTTACCCTTGTAAATCCCCCCAGCGACGCCGCGTTCCGCATCGCGCTCGATGAGGAGTTCTGTAATGTTGTCTGCTTCGCGAACGGCCACGCGCGTTTCGCGCGGGCTCATGTTCACGAAGATCTCGTGTTTCATCTGGTTCCTCGTACCGGTAGCGAGCCACGAACCGGCGGGCCCCGCGGAGCGGTCTGCTCAGAAACGCGGGGGTCGCAGGCTCGGGGACCTGGTTCGGTGGTTGGGGTTTCGTGTTCCGGAGAGATTCCGGACCCTGAAGGCCGGGCGACCCGGAGTCGGGCCGCCAGATTGACCCCGCCTGCGGCACGCCCCGGTCCAGAGAGGCCGACCGGCCTACTCGCCGCTCAGCGCAATTCCCTGAAATCAGGTAACAATTCCGCGAGATCGAGTAAGACTGGGGCGTGGTCGCGCGAGGAGGGATCAACGCCCGAGACCCTAATGGACTCCCAAACCTCAGTCAATGAACAGCTTCGCCGTCTGCCGCAGACCGATCGGCTGGTGCGCGCGGCGTCCGAACACACGAATCTGGCGCGCTGGAGCGTGCTGGCGGCCGCGCGAGGGGTGCTGGAGGAGGCGCGCCGGCTGCTTCAGACCGGCGGAGGAGACGCAATCCCGGTCAGCCTGGAGGCGCTGGCTTCGCGTACACGAGCCCGCGCGCATGCCCTCGAGGCGAGAAGTCCCAGGCGCGTTCTGAACGCCACGGGCGTCGTCCTCCACACGAATCTAGGCCGGGCCCCGTTGTCGGAGGCGGCCGCGGCTGCGGCGGCGGATGCGGCCCGTGGCTACAGCGATCTCGAGCTGGATCTCGAATCAGGGGAGCGGGGCTCGCGCATCGCCGCCGTCGCCGAGAGCCTCCGGATCCTGTCGGGCGCGGAGGCGGCTCTCGTGGTGAACAACAACGCCGGCGCCCTGCTGCTCGCCGTGGACACCCTCGCGGCCGGCCGGGAAGTCGTGGTCTCGCGCGGCGAACTCGTCGAAATCGGGGGGGCGTTCCGGGTTCCCGACATCATGCGCTCGAGCCGGGCCAGGCTCCGCGAGATCGGCACCACCAATCGGACCCACCCGGAGGACTACCGGGCTGCGATCGGCCCCGATACCGGGATGTTGCTCAAGGTGCACCGCTCGAACTTCGAGCTGCGGGGCTTCACGGCCGAGGTCGAGATCGCCGAACTCGCAGCCCTCGGCCGCGAGGCCGGGATTCCGGTCGTCGAAGACCGCGGGAGCGGCACCTTCCTCGACCTCCGTACCCACGGCCTTCCGGAACCACCGGTGACCGAGGGGCTCGCCGCCGGCGCTTCGCTCGTACTCTTCAGTGGAGACAAGCTGCTGGGCGGTCCCCAGGCCGGGATTGTGCTGGGCCGGCGCGAACCGGTCGCGGCGCTGATGCAGAATCCGCTCGCGCGCGCGCTGCGCTGCGACAAACTCACGCTGGCGGCCCTCGGGGCGACGCTCCGGCCACTGCTTGCGGGAGGGGCGGAGCGCGAACTGCCGAGTCTGCGGATGCTCCTGGCGGCCCCCGCGGAGTTGCGCGAGCGGGCGGAAGCGCTCGCGGCCGGGCTCGCGCGTCAGGGCTGGCCCTCGGTCGAGGTGGAGCTCAGCAACTCCGCGGCGGGCGGCGGAGCGCTGCCCGGGGTGCAGTTCGAGGGCTCCGTGGTACGGCTCGAGCCCGTCACCTCTGTGGCTGCGCTGGCACGTGCGCTGCGGCACTCCGACCCGCCCGTCGTGGTCCGGATCCATCGCGGCGGGATCCTGCTCGACCCCAGAACGCTGGCGCCGGAAGAGATCGAGCCCTTGCTCGGGGTCTTCTCGAAGCTGGCAGGCGAGCGCGAAATTTGATTCAACGTCCTGTTTCTGCTAAGGTTTTTTGATGCTGGACGGGTCGGTACTGGTTCTCAATCGGTCCTTTTTGCCGATTCACGTGACGTCGGTGCGGCGGGCCGTGAGCCTGCTCTACCAGGGGATCGCGCGCGCCGTCAACGCGCAGTACGAGACCTTCGACTTCGACTCCTGGGCCGAGGTCCGGGTCCGGGGGGACGAGGAGACGATCGGCCTGATCGGCAGCATGATTCTCGTGCCGCGCGTGATCGTACTGACCGCGTTCGATCGGGTCCCCCGCAGGCATGTCCGGTTCAGCCGCATCAATATCTATGCCCGGGATCGAAATACGTGCCAGTACTGTGGGCGGCGCTACCCTCGTTCCGACTTGAACCTGGATCACGTGTTGCCGCGGTCTCAGGGAGGCCGCAGTGTCTGGGAAAACGTCGTCTGCAGTTGTCTGGACTGCAACCGGCGAAAGGGTGGGAGGACGCCCGCTCAGGGGGGCTTGCAGCTGATCCGGAAACCGGTGCGGCCGCGCTGGACTCCCGTGGTCGGTGTATTGGGGGGCAGGAAGGGGTACCCGGAGTGGCGCCCGTTCCTGAATTTTGTCGATGCGGCTTACTGGAACGCCGAGTTGGCTGAGCGCTAGGCGAGATACAAGCAGTTCTCGCGGGGTCCAGCGGGGCGGGCCTCGCCCGCTGCCTCAGGTATGGGCCTTCGGCGGGGGCAAGGGCGGGATCGGGAAGACCTTCCTGGCCGCCAATCTCGGTGCGACCGTTGCACTCGCCGGCCGCAGGGTCGTACTGGCCGATCTGGACCTCGGGGGCGGCAATCTCCACACCTGCCTCGGTGTGCGGACCGGCTCACGCGTGAATCTGCTCGACTACCTCGATCATCGCGTCGAAGAACTCGAAAAGGTCGCGATCGAGACGGCGATCCCGGGCATGCGGCTGATCCTGGGGGCGCTCAGCCATCCGGGCGCGGCCGAGACCACGCGCGGCCAGCGGATCGAGATGATGCGCCAGATTCGCGCGCTCCAGGCCGACGTGGTGATCTTAGACCTCTCCGCCGGAACAGGCAGGCAGACGCTCGACTTCTTCCTGGCTGCCAGCGTGAGATTCATGGTGACCACGCCCGAGCCGACGGCGATCGAGAACATGTATCAGTTTCTGCGCGCCGCCTACTATCGCAGACTCGCGCACGCGCTCTCGGGCTCTCCGGTCCGCGAGGTGCTCCGGGCGGCGATGGATCAACGCAACGAACGCGGAATTCGGACGCCGGGGGACCTTTTGAGCGAGGTGGAGAAGATCGACTCGCAGGAGGCGGCGCGCTTCAAACGTGTGATTTCCGAAATGCGACCGCGTTTGATCGTGAATCAGGTGCGGGATTCCGACGAGGTGAAACTCGGATTTTCCCTGCGGGGTGTCTGTCGGAAGCACCTCGGGGTCGATCTGGACTACGTGGGCTACGTCAATTTCGATGACTCCGTCTGGCGCTCCGTGAAAGACCGGCAGTTGCTCGTGCAGGCCTTTCCGCAGTCCGACGGAGCGATGTATATCCGCCGAATCGTCAAGAAGCTCTTGGAGGAAGGTCGTTGACCGGGATCGTGGACCAGAACTACTACGAAATTCTCGAGATCTCGCCGGATGCCGCCCTGCAGGAGATCGAACGTGCCTACCGGGTGAACCGATCCACTTATCAGCCGAGCGGCCTCGCTACTTACTCGGTTTTTTCGGATGACGAGAACGCGCACATCCTGGAGCGGATCGAAGAGGCGTACACTGTGCTCTCCGATGCCCGGGCCCGGCGCGAGTATGACGCGCGGCTTCGGCGGGCGGGCGTCATGCTCGCGGCCGACGCAACGGTGAAAACTCCAGCGCTCGCTCCCGCTGCGACTCACGCGGACTCTTCCACGTCCAAGCCCGCGTCCAAGCCCGAGTCGCTCGAGCTCGACGACGGCTACGATCCCGAAGACGGGGTCTTCGAGGGCAGCGTGCTGCGCAGGATCCGGCTCAGCCTGGGCCTCGAGCTAGAGGAGATTTCGGCGCAGACCAAGATCGACGGGGGGTTCCTCATCTCGCTAGAGACGAATTGCTACCGGGACCTGCCCGCCGAGGTCTACGTGCGCGGATATCTCAAGCAGTACGCACGCTGTCTGCGTCTCGATCCCGAGCGCGTCGTGGACTCCTATCTGACGCGGATGCGTGAAGATCGGAGTGCGGAGTAGTGGGAGTTCTGTTGCGGGATCCCGGACGCGCCCGGCGCCTCGCGCGCGTCCTCTTCTCGGACATGGCTGCGTATGCGGGTGACGAGCTTCGGATCGGACTCGAGAAGGACGACCTCTTTGATCGACTTCACTCTGACATCGAGCGTGCCTACGACTACTACCGGAGGCAAGTGCACGCCGATCTCGGAGGAGCAGATCGGATCTTCAATCACGCCCTGATCGACGTGTTGATCTACCGGCAGAGAATGGTGCGGACCCAGATCTGGTAGCATCAGAGCCGTTGAAGTTCCGCTTTGTGACGCGACAGGAACTCTCTGGCTCACGCCTCGACAGTGCGGTGGCGCTGCGCCAGCCTGATCTGTCCCGCTCGCGGATCCGGCGCCTGATCGAAGCAGGCTGGATCACCGTCTCGGGGGTGCGCGTGAAGGTCGCCTACCGCCTTCGGTCGGGTGACCGCGTCGAAGGACGGGTTCCGGCTCCCGAGCCTCTGGAACTGAGACCGGAGCCGATTCCGCTCGACGTCGTCTACCAGGATGCGTCGCTTATCGTCGTCGACAAGCCCGCGGGCATGGGCGTCCACCCTGCGGCCGGGCGCAGTTCGGGAACCCTCGTGCACGCGCTCCTGCATCATTGCGACGACCTGTCCGGGATCGGGGGTATGCTTCGGCCCGGAATCGTCCACCGGCTCGACAAGGGGACCTCGGGGCTGCTGGTGGTTGCCAAGTCGGACGCCGCGCACCGCGCACTCTCGGCGCAGTTCAAGTGTCATTCAGTGGATCGGGAGTACCTGGCGTTGGTACGGGGCGCGCCGAAGCGCGAGCACGGATCGGTCGATGCGGCGATCGGGCGGCATCCCGGAGATCGCAAGCGCTTCAGTACGCGCGCGCGCAGCGGACGTCGCGCGGTGACCCACTGGAGTGTAGAAGCGCGCTTCGCTGAGCTGACCCTGCTGCGGGTGCGTCTTGAGACCGGGCGCACACACCAGATCCGCGTGCACCTGACCTCGATTGGGCTTCCCGTGGTGGGGGATCCCGTCTATGGAGGGGGTCGCGCGATCTCGCGCGCACTCGGCCTCGAGCGCCAGGCCCTGCACGCGGCGGTGCTGGGTTTCGATCCGCCGGAAGCGGGAGCGCGTCTGCGCTTCGAGTCTCCACTCCCCGCAGATCTCCGCTGCGTGATCGCGGGACTCGGCCCGTGAGTTCCGGGCCCTTTCTCCGCGCGCCCATTCTGTCCGAACTCGGGATCGATCACGGGTTTGGAACGCGCGGGTCGTTCGAAGCGGCCCCCGCGCGGCTCGCGCGCGCGCAACAGGTTCACGGTGTGCGGATCCTCGAGGTGCAGGCAGAGGGGCAGAGCGACGAGGCAGATGCCCTGTTTGCGATCTCCCCTGGTCTGGCGGTGGGTGTGGTGACAGCCGACTGCGTGCCCGTGCTACTTGCCGCGCGCCGCCCGCGTCCGATCGTGGTGGCCGTTCACGCGGGCTGGCGCGGCAGCGCGCGCGAGATCGCGAAAAGTGTCGTGGAGCATCTGCAGGAAGCGCAGGGAGTGTGGCCCGGCGAGTGGTTGGCCGTGATCGGCCCGCACATCGGTCCCTGTTGCTACGAGGTAGATGCGCCGGTGCGTCGAGCGATTCGCGACGAAGCGGTCTTCGCGCGCGGAGAGCGTCGGGACCACTGGATGCTCGATCTCGGAGCACTCAACCAGGCGCAACTCGTTCGCGCCGGAATTCCCGAGGAGCAAATCGCGCGGGTTGGCGGTTGTACCTTCTGCCAGCCCGAGAACTTCGCGAGCTACCGGCGGGATCGAGGAAGCGGGCGCATGCTTCACTACCTTCGAGTCCCGAACTCTGCCTGACTGACTGCGGTCCGGATTCACCCGCCGTGTCCACGCTCCGCCGGACGTACTGGTCCGGAAGGTCATGTCTCCGCTCAGCCCGGTGGACTCGATGGAGTTCCTGCTGGACAAGCTCGAGGCGGCGGACCTCGAAGAGGAGTTTCTCGCCTCGATGAACCCGTGCCGACCTGCTAGGGTTACGGACCCGATGAAACCCGAGATCCACCCAGACTACGTCGAGTGCCAGGTCCGCTGCGCCTGTGGCTCCGAGTTCGTGACCCGCTCCACCCAACCCGTGATCCGGGTCGAGATCTGCTCAGCCTGCCACCCGTTCTACACCGGGAAGCAGAAGATCGTGGATACCGCCGGGAAGGTCGAGCGTTTCCGGCGGCGCTACGAGAAGGCCACGGGCTAGTTCCTTGGCGCGTCCCACCGACTCCGTCCGAAAGCGCCACCACTAGCCCTGTCTGCCGGGTCTGTGGGCGCGTGTGCTTCCGCGCCGGCCCGGCCGGCTTTCCGGGGAGCGGTCCGTGTTCAATCGTCTGGAAGAAGTCGCCCTACGTTACAGGAAGCTCGAACTGGAGCTTTCGAAGCCCGAGGTCACCTCGAATCCGTCCCAGCTTCGCGAGCTGACGCGGGAACTGGCAGGGCTCCGGGAGACCGTGCAGGTCTATGAAAAGTGGCGGGGACTCAACGTCGCGATCGAGGAAAACCGCGCCTTGCTTCGGGATCCCGACCCCGAGATCCGGGAGCTGGCGAAGGCCGAAATCGCCACCTCCGAAACCCTGCTCGCGTCTATGGAGGAGTCGCTCAAATGCCTGCTGATTCCGAGAGATCCCAACGACGACCGGAACATCGTCCTCGAGATCCGCGCGGGCGTCGGCGGGGTGGAAGCCGCGCTCTTCGCGGCCGACCTGCTGCGCATGTATACCCGCTATGCGGAGCGGCAAGGCTGGAAGTCCGAGGTGCTCTCCTCGTCCAGAACCGACGCGAACGGGGTACGTGAGGTGGTGGTCGCGATCTCGGGGGAGCGCGTCTACCGCCAGCTCAAGTACGAGCGAGGCGTTCACCGCGTGCAGCGGGTTCCCGTGACCGAGTCCCAGGGTCGAATCCACACCTCGACGGTCACGGTCGCAGTTCTGCCCGAGGCCAAGGAAGTCGAGGTTCGGATCGCCGATGAGGACCTCCGGATCGACGTATATCGGAGTTCCGGTCCGGGGGGACAGAGCGTGAACACGACCGACTCGGCCGTGCGGATCACGCACGAGCCGAGCGGAATCGTCGTGACCTGCCAGGACGAGAAGTCCCAGCACAAAAACAAGGCGCGCGCGTTCAAAATCCTGCGTTCGCGCCTGTTCGAGCTGCAGCGGCAGCGCCAGGAGGACGCGCGGGCCCAGGATCGCCGCGGACAGATCGGAAGCGGGGACCGCAGCGAGCGGATCCGTACCTACAACTTTCCCCAAAGCCGCGTGTCGGATCACCGAACGAATCTGAGCGTGCACGATCTCGAGAAGGTTCTGGACGGCGACCTCGACGTACTCGTCGACAGCGCCGCGGTGTACTTCGAAACCCAGCAGCTTCAGGCCGGGAACGCCGAATGAGCCGAGAGCGATCCTGGCAGCCGCTGGATCTGGTCCGCTGGACGGCCGAGTACTTCGGCCGCCACGGTGTCTCGACGCCGCGGTTGGATGCCGAGGTGCTGCTGGCGCACGTGATGGGCGTGGATCGGATGGGCCTGTATCTGCGCTTCGAGGATGCGGTCCGGGACGACCAGCGCGCGCGGTTCCGGGAACTGGTGAAGCGCCGCGCAGTCGACCGCGTGCCGGTCGCCTACCTGACGGGCGTCCACGAGTTCTGGTCGCTCCAGATCAAGGTCACGCCCGACGTCCTGATCCCGAGGCCCGAGACCGAGCTTCTGGTCGAGACGGTGCGCGACCTGCGGCCGTCCCTGGTGGCCGAGATCGGGACCGGCTCGGGGGCGCTGGCCGCGGCCCTTGCGCGCGAGCTCCCGGAAGCCGCGATCCTGGCGGTCGAGCGGTCGCGCCCGGCGCTCTCAGTGGCGCGCGAGAATCTGGAGCTTCTGGGCGTGTCCGAACGCGTGACGCTGGTGGAGGGCGAGGGGCTGGGTCCGGTCGGACCGGGCTTCGAGACCATCGTCTCAAACCCGCCCTACGTGCGGCGCGCCGAGATCGCGGAACTCGCGCCCGAAGTCCGACACGAGCCCCGGGAAGCGCTGGATGGCGGCGCCGACGGCCTGGACCTGGTTCGCGAGCTCTGCCACGAGGCGCCCTCCCGGCTTGCGCGCCCGGGCCATCTGGCCCTCGAGGTCGGGGCCGGACAGGCTGCGGACGTAGAGGAGCTGATGCGCGAAGCCGGAGCGATCCAGGTGGAGCGCGTCCGGGACCTGGCCGGAATCGAGCGAGTCGTCCTCGGTCGGTTCGGCGGGGACTGACGCGGCGGAGAGCATCGGGGATGGATCGATTCGAGATTCGGGGAGGCCGGCCGCTCCAGGGCAGCGTTCGAGCCAGCGGTTCGAAGAACTCCGTGCTCGCGCTGATGGCTTCCTCGATCCTGTGCGACGGCGACGTCGTGCTCGGCAACGTCCCCCGGGTTCGCGATCTCTCGACCATGATCGAGATCCTGGGCGCGCTCGGGGTCCCCGCCTACTGGGAGCGGGAGAACACGCTCCGGATCGAAGCCGGAGAGCCCCGGAAGGTCGAGGCACCCTACGACCTGGTCCGGACCATGCGCGCGTCGTTCATGGTGCTGGGCCCGCTACTGGCCCGCTGTGGACGGGCCCGCGTCTCGCTTCCGGGCGGCTGTGCAATCGGGGCCCGGCCCGTCGACCAGCACCTGAAAGGGCTCGAGGCGCTCGGCGCCAAGGTCGACCTCACCCGGGGCTACGTCGAGGCACGCGCAGAGCGGCTGCGCGGAGCCCGGATCCCCTTCGACCTGCCCACCGTGAACGGGACCCAGAACGTGTTGATGGCGGCCTGCCTTGCAGAGGGCGAGTCGCGGATCGAGAACGCCGCGATCGAGCCGGAGGTGGGAGAGCTGATTCGTGTACTAACCGCGATGGGCGCCCAGATCGAGGGCGCCGGGACCGATTGCCTGGAGGTTGTCGGCGTGAGCCGCCTCTCAGGAGTGGAGCACCAGGTCGCGGGTGACCGGATCGAGGCCGGCACGCTGCTGGTCGCGGGCGCGATCACGCGCGGCGAGATCGAGGTGACCGGGATCGAGCCTGCTCAGCTCCGCGCAGTCCTCGACAAGCTGGAGGGCGCCGGGCTCGACCTCGAGATCGGGCCGGACCGGGTGCGTCTGCGCTATGTGGGCCGGATCGGTGGGACGCGGATCAAGACCGCGCCCTTCCCGGGGTTCCCGACCGACATGCAGGCCCAGATCATGGCGCTCCTCACGCTCGCGGATGAGCCCAGTTTCGTGACCGAGACGATTTTCGAGAATCGTTTCATGCACGTCCTCGAGCTGCAGCGCATGGGCGCCGACATTGCGCTCGACGGGCGCTGCGCCGTGATCCGAGGTGTTCGGGAACTCCAAGGTGCGCCCGTCATGGCGACCGACCTGCGCGCCAGCGCTTGCCTGGTACTGGCCGGGCTGGCCGCCCGCGGTGAAACCAATGTGCTGCGCGTGTACCACATCGACCGGGGCTACGATCGCATCGAGGAAAAGCTCCGGGAGCTTGGCGGACGCATCCGCCGGATCCGGGCATGAGCGCGCCGGCGCCCCCGATCCGCCTGATCGGAACCGATGAGGCCGGTTTCGAGGCCGCGTTTTCAGTGCTCGAGGCGCGCCGGGAGCTGGAAGCTGCCGACGTCGATCGTGCGGTTGCGGAGATTCTCGAGGACGTGCGGCAGCGAGGCGATGATGCAGTTCTTGACGCGGTCGAGCGCTACGACGGCTACCGTCTGACGCCCGAGACGCTGTTCGCCGGCCCCGAAGAGATCGAGGGGGCGCGGGCGCAGCTGGAACCCTCGGTGTGTGACGCGTTGGCCGTCGCGGCCGAACGCATCCGGCGCTTTCACTCTGCAAACGTCCCCCAGTCCTGGCGTCTGGAAGATGGAGACGAGCTGCTCGGCCAGGACCTGCTGCCGATCGGGCGCGTCGCGCTGATGGTCCCGGGCTACCCGCCGCTTCCTTCCACGCTCCTGATGCTGGCGATTCCAGCCCGGGTTGCGGGGGTTCGCGAGCTGTGTGTGGCGAGTTCGGCCGAGCGTCATCACCCGGCCGTACTCGAGGCGGCGCGGCTTGCCGGGATCCAGCGCGTCTACCGGATGGGCGGCGCACAGGGCGTCGGGGCGCTCGCATACGGGACCGAGAGCGTCTCGCCGGTCGACAAGATCATGGGACCCGGGAGCGTGTACACGCAGGCGGCCAAGCGCCAGGTCTCTGGCCGCGTGGCGATCGACGCCGACGCGGGTCCGAGCGAGGTCGTGATCGTGGCCGACGATTCCGCGAACCCGCGCTTCGTGGCCGCCGATCTGCTCGCGCAGGCCGAGCATGCGCCCGACGCGAGCGTGCTGCTCGTGACCCCGGAACGCGGGCTGGCATCCGCGACTCTGGCGGAACTGGGCCGCCAGCTCGCGGAAACCCCGCGTCGGGAGATCGCCGAGGCTTCGCTCGCCGCCCGGAGCCTCGCGGTCGTGACTCGGGATCTCGAAGAGGCGGCGGTGCTTGCGAACCGCTACGCCGGAGAGCATCTCCAGCTCGCAGTTCGTGACCCGGAACACTGGGCCGGACGGATCGACACGGCCGGGGCCGTATTCCTCGGCTCCTACGCCACGGTCCCGTTCGGGGACTACATCGCCGGACCCAGCCACGTGCTGCCGACGGGTGGGGCCGCTCGCTTCTCTTCTCCAGTCGGAGTCGAGGATTTCCTGCGGCGCCGGAGCCTGATCTCGCTGGGTCCGCGCTCGCTGCGCAAGCTCGGACCTCACGCGCTGCGACTGGCCGAACTCGAAGGCCTCTTTGCACACGCGCACGCGATCAAACTGCGGCTCGAACAGGGCGAGGGAGAGTCTTAGGCGCCCCTGGACCCGCGTGCGGGGATGGGCTTTCATCCCCCAGGATCAGAGGATGAGGCAGATGGAGCGAGAAGCGACGGTTTCGAGAAAAACGCGTGAGACCGAGATCCGGGTGGAGCTGCGCCTGGACGGCACGGGAGAGGCCGAGGTTCGGACGGGCATGCCGTTCTTCGATCACCTGCTCGAGGCCTTTGCGCGGCACGGCTTCTTCGATCTGCGCGCTCGCGCCGACGGAGACATCGAGGTCGATCAGCACCACACGGTGGAAGACGTCGGGATCACGCTGGGCCAGGCGATCCGGAGGGCGGTTGGCGACGGTTCGGGGCTCTCGCGCTTCGGTTCGGCACGGATTCCGATGGCGGATGCGCTGGTCTCGGTCGATCTGGACCTCTCGAACCGGCCCCACTTCGTGTACAACGTGGAGCTCGCTCGGGACTGGGTCGGGCAGTTCGACGCCGCACTGATCGAGGACTTTCTGTACGCCCTGAGTACGAACGGCGGGATCGACCTCCACGTAAACGCCGCTTACGGGCGCGGTGTGCACCACACCGTAGAGGGCATCTTCAAGGGGCTCGGCCGCGCCCTCGACCAGGCGACCCGGATCGATCCCCGTATCCAGGGCGCGCTCTCGACCAAGGGCAGTCTGTGACCCGTATTCGGGGTCCGGCATGAGTGCACGGACACCGGAAGTGACCCTGATCGATTACGGCATGGGAAACCTCCGCAGCGTTGGGCGCGCGTTCGAGCGCGCGGGTGCGCGCGTGCGTCTGGCGGGCGACGCGGATGCAGTACGAGACGCCGAGCGGCTGGTGCTGCCGGGAGTCGGGCACCTCGGAGATTGCATGCAGCGCCTGCGAGAGGGCGGGATCGCCGAGTCCCTGGTCGAGCGGATTCGGGCGGGCTGCCCCTACCTAGGAGTCTGCATCGGCCTGCAGGCGCTCCTCGAGGAGGGCGACGAGGGGCCGGCGCGCGGCCTGGGACTGGTTCCGGGCCGCGTCGCGCGCTTCCCGGAGTCGCTTCCCGGCCCGATCCCGCACATGGGCTGGAATCTGGCGTCGCCGGTCCGGGCCCACCCGGTGGTGCGCGAGAGCTATTTCTACTTCGTTCACTCCTATCGAGCCGAGAAGGTGCCGGAGGCGGCCGTCGTCGCGCGGACGGAGTACGGGGGTTGGTTCCCGTCTGCGGTCGGGCGGGATAACTGGGTCGCAGTCCAGTTTCACCCGGAGAAGAGCCAGCGGGCGGGGCTCGCGCTGTTCGAGAGGTTTCTGGCATGGCAGCCATGAGACCAGGCGAGCCCGCTGTGCTGCTGGCGGCCGCGCTCTTCCTGGGAGGCTGTGTCAGTTCGGTCTCGACCGAAGATTTCTCGGTTCCGCCGCTGCGGGACGGGCGGATCGCGCTGCTGGCCCTGGCAGCGAGCCCGGCCGCTTCGCGGGCCGATCCGGATGCGGCGTCCGCAGGGGCCCGAATTCTCACCGCGCGCCTGCTGGAGCAACTCGACGAGCGACAGGATCTGGAGGTCGTGTCGCCCGCGTCTGCGGCGCGCGCGCTCGAGACGGCGGGCCTCGCCTGGCCCGCGCGCGACCCGGCAGCCGTCGGGGCGCTGCTGGCCAGGAACTTCGGCGTGGCCGGATTCCTGGCGGGAGAGGTGAGCCGCTACCGCGGCCGGGCGAGTTCCACGCGCGCTGCCTCCGTCGAGTTCGAAATCGGACTGTACCGGGTCGATGGACAGAGGCTCTGGCGCGCCCAATTCTCCGAGACGCAGCAGGGGCTCTCCGACGACCCGGGTTCCTTCGGCCGGGCCTGGGAGCGGGGCTTCCGCTGGCGCACAGCCGAACAGCTCGCTGCCTACGGGGCGCGCGAAGTCGTCGAGCGCGTTCCCGGGCCCGAGCCTGGCCCCTGAGGGGCGGGTGGAGATCATTCCCTCGATCGACCTTCTGGACGGCCGGGTCGTGCGTCTGGAGCAGGGAGATTACACGCGGAAGACCCAGTTCGACCGTGTGCCGGCCGAGGTCGTCCGCGACTTCCTGCAGGCCGGAGTCGCGCGGATCCACGTTGTCGACCTCGACGGCGCCCGGCGCGGGGTGGGCCGAAACACCCAAATCGTGAAGACGATCCTGCGGGCGGCGGGCGCGACGCCTGTGCAGGTCGGGGGCGGCGTGCGGTCGTTCGAGACGGTCGAGCAGTTGCTCGGGATCGGGGCGGATCGCGTGGTGATGGGCACCGCCGCGCTCGAGGATCCGAGGCTGGTCCGGGGGGTGGCCGAGCGCTGGCCCGGCCGCCTGGTGCTCGGCCTCGACACCCGCGGCGGCCAGGTCGCGGTGCGGGGATGGGAACGGGTGGAGCCCCGGACCGCCCGCGAGGTGCTGGAGGAGTTCGAGGGGTTGCCGCTCGGAGCGGTTCTACACACCGAGATCGGGCGCGATGGGATGCTCAGCGGGCCCGACGTGGCCGGGACCGTGGCCCTCGCTCGCAGCACGACGCTGCCCGTGATCGCGTCGGGCGGCGTAGGAAGGCTCGAGGACCTGCTGGAACTCGCGCGCTCGCGCGTCATTGCGGGCGCGATCGTGGGGCGCGCGTTCTACGAGGGCCGGCTCGATCTGGGGTGTGCGGTCACCGAGGTGGGCGCATGCTGACCAAGCGCGTCATTCCCTGTCTGGACGTCAAGGACGGGCGCGTCGTGAAGGGGATTCGGTTCACCGAACTTCGTGACGCAGGCGACCCGATCGAGATCGCGGCCGCCTACGACGAGCAGTGCGCGGATGAGTTGTGCTTCCTCGACATCACCGCGTCGCACGAGGGGCGCGGGACCCTACTGGAACTGGTCTCCCGGACCGCCGAGCGGGTCATGATCCCGTTCTCGGTGGGGGGCGGCGTCCGCACCGTCGAGGACGCGCGGGCGCTGCTGGGTGCGGGAGCCGACAAGGTCTCGATCAACACCGCCGCGGTCGAGCGCCCGGAGTTGGTCTCGGAGACTGCGCTTCGGCTGGGCTCGGCCAACCTGATCGTCGCGGTCGACGCCCGGAGCCGGGAGTTCGGGGTCCCGGGCTCGGGTTGGGAGGTCTACACGCACGGCGGCCGGCGCCCCACCGGCCTGGATGCGGTCGACTGGGCGCTCCGGATGGAGCGGGCCGGCGCCGGAGAGATCCTGCTCACGAGCATGGACCGGGACGGGACGCGGGATGGGTACGACCTTGAGCTGACACGCGCGATCAGCGACGCCGTGCGGCTCCCCGTGATCGCGTCCGGCGGGGCCGGCGAGCTCGCGCATCTGCGGCAGGCGCTGGATGACGGGCCCGGCGGCGGAGGCGCGTCCGCTGTCCTCGCGGCGAGCATCTTCCACTTCGGAACCTTCTCGATCGCCGAGACCAAGGCCTTTCTTGCCGAGTGCGGCGTGCCGGTCCGGCCTGTGGATGCGTAGCGCGCGCCAGAGCCGGCGCACCGGCGCTCTGGTCTAAATTGGTCGGACCAATTGACACTTTTCGTCGCCCCGTTGCCACTCTGTATTGCGGAGCGCTGAGCGGTTGTGCTAGCTTGCCGCGTGCAATTGGACTGCAAGTTACTGGATTGTAAGGGTTTTCAGTCGGATGTACGCGGGTTCTGGTACACGGTTTCAAAGTCTGGACGGGCGCGCGTGGGAGGCTCTGCGACGGGTTGACCTGGTGACGCCGCGTCGAAGTGGCCTTCCTGGGCCCTGCTGGTGCGGTAGCCGGACGCCCGGGAGTCGCAGGTCCGGGAGTCGCGAATGGCCGGCGCCTCCGGCCCGCGGGGCTCGGAGCCGCGGCGCGCAAAGGGCTGAACCTGTGGCATCTGCGCCGGCGTCCGTGGGACCGGACGCCGGAATGAGAGATCGAGTCAGAGATCGGAGGGCAGGCCGCTGCCGGGCATAAAGGTCAAGGACAACGAGGTCTTCGAGGTCGCGCTCAAGCGCTTCAAGAAGTCGTGCGAGAAGGCCGGGATCATGTACGAGCTGCGTCGGCGCGAGCACTACGACAAGCCGAGCGTCCGGCGCAAGCGCAAGGCCATCGCGGCGCGCAAGCGGGCCATCAAGAAACTCCGCGGAGCCAGATAGTTTTGACGGGCCCGGCACCGAATGCCGCTGGGCCCGTGTCCTGAACGAGAATCAGAGCCCCCCAGGGAGGGTCTTCAGCAGGGGTAAGGGCGGATGTTCCGGTGCCAGGAGAGGTGCCGGGAGATCCGGGGAGCTACCAGAAGCCTTGGGCCATATCCCGGAGAATATTCTGAGCGAGGTTCGCGCGCGCGCCGACCTGATCGAGGTCGTCGGGCAGTCCGTCACCCTCACTCAGCGAGGCCGCGAGTACTGGGGGCTGTGTCCCTTCCACGAAGAGAAGACCCCTTCGTTCAAGGTCAACGCGGAGAAGCAGACCTTTCACTGTTTCGGCTGCCAGACCGGCGGCGACGTGTTTGGCTTCCGGATGCGTCATGCCGGGCTCGAGTTCCCTGACGCGGTCCGGAGCCTGGCGCGCGAGGTCGGCGTGACGGTCCCCGAGACCGGGGGGACCTCCTCCAGCCGAACCGCAGCGCTTCATCGAGCGAACGAGGCTGCGCTCGAGTTCTTCCGTGAGACCCTGCGTTCGCGCGAAGGCGAGGCGGCACGCCATTATCTCGGCGAACGCGGCGTCTCGAGCGAACTCGCGGACCGATTCCAGATCGGCCTGGCCCCCCCGCGCTGGGACGGGCTGCTCGGGTACCTGGCCCGGAATGGCCACGAGGCGCGTGTGGCCGAGCAGGCGGGCCTGGTGAAGGCGCGGGCGACCGGCAACGGCCACTACGATCTCTTCCGCGGCCGGGTCGTGTTTCCGATCACGGACCCGGCCGGAAACGTGCTCGGCTTCGGCGGGCGCGCGAGCGGGGACGATCAACCCAAGTACCTGAACACGCCCGAGAGCCCGATCTATCACAAGGGCAGCGTGCTCTTCGGCATGGCCCAGGCGCTCGAGGGCATTCGGAACTGCAGTCGCGCGGTCGTGGTAGAAGGCTACTTCGACGTGCTGGCCCTGCACCGGGCCGGAATTCCGGAAGCGGTTGCGCCCTGTGGTACGGCGCTGACGCGCGAGCACGCGCGGCGCCTCCGACGCTACGTCCCCGAGGTGATCCTGCTTTTCGACGCGGACGAGGCGGGGCAACGTGCGACCGAACTCTCGCTGCCGATCCTGCTTGCGGAGGGAATCCGGGTGCTCGCGGCCGAGCTTCCCGCCGGGGAGGACCCGGCGACACTGCTCGCGAAGCAGGGCGCGGAGGCGCTCGCGGACTGCGTTGAGCACAGCACGCCACTGCTCGAGAAGCTGATCGACGCAAAGCTCCCGGGTGGGTCCGAGGATGCGGTGCGGTCGGGCGAAGCCGTGCGCTCGCTCGCCCCTTATCTCAAGGCGCTCGAAAATTCCGTCGAGCAAGCCGCCTACTTTCGAAGCATCGCGGCCCGGCTGGGTGTGCCCCCCAGCGCGGTCGCGGAGACGGTTCGTTCGGACCCGGCGCGCTCGCGTCGATCCGGGCCGCAACCCGCTGGTCCGGAAGTCCGCACGCAGCCCGAACCGGCCGCGCCGGCCAGGCTCGACCTCGTCAGCCGGCAGTTGATCGAGGAGCTGACGTCGTTTCCCGAACTCGAGGCGAAGACACGCGAACTAGATCTGGCATGGATCCCGCCCGGAGCCGGCCGGGAACTGCTCGGGCAGGTGATGCGGGTGCTCCGCGAGGGCCAGCGTGTGGAAGTGTTGCTTTCGCCGGAGTCCGAAGTTCTGGATCCGGCCTCGAAGACCGCGCTTTCCAGGATTCTGGCGCGTGCGGGATCGGAGGATCTGGCGATGGCCCAGCGCGCCGTTTCCGATTGCATCGACCGACTCCAGCGAGAGGTGCGTCAGGCCCGTCTGGCCCATCTGCGTGAGGAACTTGCGAAGAGTTCACCGGCAGATCAGGACGGGATCCTGGAGCAGATCGATGCGCTGAGTTCGAGTCGCCGACAACCTTCACCCGAAGAGCCGCCCTCCGCGGTTTGAACGGAACATTTCTGAACGCATGAGGAGTCCCCCCACGATGCCCAGTTCCAAGCGCAGTCCCAAGCAATCCCGGACTTCCCCGTCCGGGAGCAAGGCCCGGAGCGGGGCCAAGGCCCAGAGCGGGGCCAAGGCCCAGAGCGGGGCCAAGGCCCAGAGCGGGGCCAAGGCCCAGAGCGGGGCCAAGGCCC
>SPKZ01005608.1_pt1 | contig 36950 bp, 23 predicted proteins | sample 2456571 | NCBI WGS metagenome assembly SPKZ01 (sample SAMN11192286, study PRJNA482655) | marine metagenome | biome: ENVO:00000447; feature: ENVO:00000244|ENVO:00000211|ENVO:00000569|ENVO:00002023; material: ENVO:00002151; isolation source: ocean water from marine abyssalpelagic zone ...
CCTGTACAAACTTCTCAACGACGACTCCCGGATCCTGGCGGAACGCTGCTACGCGCCCTGGGTCGATATGCACGAGAAGTTGGTCGAACACGGTCAGCTCTTGCTCTCCCTGGAGAGTGCCCGCCCGCTCCGCGACTTCGACGTCGTGGGTTTCTCGCTCCAGTTCGAGCTGACTTACACGAACATCCTCAGCATGCTCGATCTCGGAGGGATCCCACTGCGCTCAGCGAACCGCGGAGAGAACGACCCCCTGGTGATCGCCGGCGGACCGGTCGCGACCCATGCCGAACCCATCGCCCCCTTCATCGATGCTTTCGTGATTGGCGATGGCGAGAAACTCGCCGCCGAAATTTGCGTGAGCTGGAAACAGATGCAGACGGACGGCGTCCCGCGGGCCGAGCGCCTGCGACGGCTCGCTGACATGGGCGGGATCTACGTGCCCGTTCTGTATGACACCCAGCTGGAATCGGACACGGGATTTGCCGTGGTAGTTAAACCCGACTCAAGCGCGCCTTTCCCTGTAGAGCGACACATCGTGCCGAACCTCGATGAGTATCCGTTTCCTGACGATGGACCCGTTGGAGGTCCCGAGGCCATTTTCGATCGCATGAGCATCGAGGTCGCCCGAGGCTGCACCGAAGGCTGCCGCTTCTGTCAGGCCGGCATGATCTACCGCCCCGTGCGGGAACGGGATCCGAAACAGGTGATCGACACCGTTGAGCGCGCCCTGAAGAATAGCGGACAGGACGAAGTCAGCTTGACCGCCCTGTCTACCGCCGACGTCAGCTCGATCTCACCGATGATCAAGCGTCTGGTCGAGAAAACCGCACCGGAACGCGTGAGCCTCGGAGTCGCCTCCTTGCGCGCCTACGGCCTGGCAGACGACTTGCTGGACGACATGCGCCGAGTACGCGCCCAAGGGCTCACCTTTGCCCCCGAGGCCGGTACCCAGCGCATGCGAGACGTCGTCAACAAGAACGTCACCGAGGCGCAACTCATGGACACCGCTGAGCGCACCTTCTCGCGCGGCTTCGACAAGATGAAGCTGTATTTCATGATCGGATTGCCGACCGAAGAAGAGGAAGACGTGCGCGGCATCGTCACGGTCGGCAAGAACGCGCTGCGCGTCGGCAAACGCGTCGGCAAACCTGGACGTGCGAACGTCACTGTCAGCGTGTCAACCCACGTACCCAAGCCGCACACTCCCTTCCAATGGTGCGCCATGGACTCCCTGGACGACATCCGACAGAAGCAGTCCATGTTGCGGGATGAAGCCCGAGACATGCGAGCGCTCAAGGTGAAGACGCACAACAGCCGCACAAGCGTTCTCGAAGGCGTATTGGCGCGCGGCGATCGCAGTCTGGCCGATGCCGTTGAACACGCGTACCTCGGCGGTGCCACTTTCGACTCTTGGGAAGAGCGCTCTCGTCTCGATCTCTGGGAAGCCGCCTTCGAGAAGTTCGGTATCGATCCTGACATTTTCCTGGGAACGATCCCCGTGGGTGCACGCCTGCCCTGGGACCACATCGACGTGGGCCTCGAAGAAGGTTTCCTCGCTCGCGAATACAAGAAGGCGCTGCGTAGCCGACTGAGCCCGCCCTGTGGCAAGGCGCTCAAGATGTTCATTCATCACACCAACGTCGAAGAGGCCGAAAACGACAAGAAACGCCTCGTTTGTTACGACTGTGGCGTCGCCTGCGACATGGGCAAGATGCGCTCCAAGCGAGTGCTGTTTCTCAAGGATCTGGGCGCTGAGACGCCGGGGCAACGGGCAGATCTCAGCGCGCGGCCAGAGCTCAGTGGCGCGGCAGATGTCAGCACCCAGCCAGACATAGACCGCGCCGTGCCCCAAGAGGACAAGAACGGGCCAGAACGCTACCGGCCACCCCGACCTGGCAGCCCGCCCGAGCGCTGGCGAATCCGCTTCGAGAAAACTGGCGCCACCGCTCTACTCGGCCACTTGGATCTCATGCGCGAACTACCGCGAGTGATTCGTCGGAGCGGCGTGCAGATCGCCTACAGCCAAGGCTTCAAGCCAAAACCCAGTATGTCCTTCGGGCCTGCTTTATCCCTCGGCGTGGCCAGCCTGGGAGAGTATCTTGATATCAAGCTGATTGACGCGCCCTCCGCTGAACTGTTCGAGGAAGCGCTCAACCGCGTCACCCCAGCAGGCCTGCGAATCACTGGCGTCGCGAAACTGGACGAACGCGATCCAAACGTGAACCGGCTCATCAGTGGCGCCCATATCGTCGTGGCCTTCGATCGCAGCTCGATTGCGGAACTAGGTGGACTGGACGAGCTGCAACGCCGGATCGACGAATTTTTGGCGACCGAGAGCGTCGAAGTGCTTCGGTCCATCAAGGGTCTCGGGAAGAAGATCGACGTTCGTCATTACGTCGAACGTCTCGAAATCGGCGGTGAGCCCGCTCAAGCGATCGTGGAGCGCGCCGGCCTGTGTGGCGACATGACTCTGATCGACGCCCAATTACGGATCTCCCAGAACGGTTCTGCGAAAATTTCCGAGCTCGTTCAATGCCTCACGGGCGACACCAAGTTCCCTCATGTCGCAGTCCGCGTCGAGTTGCTCGCCGGGGACACCACCCCGATGGACTTGGCCGCACACAAGAAGCTAATCTCGCCGTCAAATAGCGGACAGAGCTCCCCCAAGCCCGACGCCACCGCTCCCTAGGCTCAGCGCGGGGCGACAGCGAGCCTCCAAGAATGATCACCGGAGCTGCGGTGGGGGACGTACACTCCAGCACTCGGTGAGCCCTGCTAGCCTATTTCCCATTTGTGCCATCGCGCTAAGCGCTGTGGCGTATTTTTTCCCTGCACCCTTCGCGGGCGCCAGTGGAGCGATCCGTCCTTTGCTCGGCCTGGTGATGCTGAGCATGGGACTGAGCCTGAGCGCCGCGAACTTTCGCGAGGTGCTCGCCCGCCCCCAAGTGGTGATCGCCGGCACCGTTCTCCAGTTCGGCCTGATGCCTCTGCTGGCCTGGCTCGTTGGGATCAGTCTCGGCCTCGATCCGGCACTGCTGATTGGCCTCGTCATCGTCGGCAGCTGTCCCGGCGGCACGGCATCAAACGTCGTCACCTTCCTCGCCCGCGGCGACGTTGCGCTGTCGGTGTCTTTGACCTGTGTGTCGACACTGCTCAGCGCCGTGGCCACCCCTTTGCTGAGTTGGCTCTATTTGGGGCAGACTGTGGACGTGCCCATCCGCACGATGATGCTCAGTGTGACGCAGTTAGTGCTGTTGCCAGTGTTACTCGGGACGTGGCTCAACACCCGATACGCAGCCCGCGCAGCCAGAATTCAGCAGCTGCTTCCCCTGCTCGCCATGACCGGTATCGTCGTCATCATCGCCATCATCATCGCGCTCTCCAAACCCCAGCTCCAGACCATGGGTGGACTCGTCCTGTTGGCGGTCGTGGTCCACAACAGCTTGGGGCTACTCGCCGGATACGGCGCCGCCACCGCCCTCGGCTTCAACGAAAAAGAGCGCCGCACTCTCGCCATCGAGGTCGGAATGCAAAACTCGGGGCTCGGCGTCGCACTAGCTAAAGAGAGCTTCGGCGCCCTCAGCGCCTTGCCAGGCGCGATATTTAGTATCTGGCACAACTTGTCGGGCGGAGCTCTGGCCGCCATTTGGGCGAAAAAGTCCGACTCTAGCCAAGAGCAACACGGCCCATCTGGTGAGCCACCCCCCGCCTCCGTTCCCTGAGCGGCCTAGCTGTGTAGACGCTTGTACCGCATGCGCGTGGGCCGCCCTGCATCATCGCCTAGTCGCCTCTTTCGATCGGCCTCGTAATCCTCATAGTTTCCCTCGAACCACACGACTTGGCTGTTGCCTTCGAAGGCCAGGATGTGCGTCGCAATGCGGTCGAGAAACCAGCGATCATGGCTGATGACCACGACGCATCCAGGGAACTCAAGCAGCGCCGACTCCAAGGCCCGCAGAGTCTCGACGTCAAGATCGTTGGTGGGTTCATCGAGCAGCAAGAGGTTACCGCCAGTCTTGAGGAGGGTCGCCAAGTGCACGCGATTCCGTTCCCCGCCAGACAAATTCGAGACGCGTTTTTGCTGATCCGAACCGCGAAAGCCAAACCAAGAACAGTAGGCCCGAGATGCCACCTCTCGGGTGCCTAGCAAGACTTTGTCTTGCCCGCCCGAGATCACGTCGTAGACGCTTTTGTCCCCCGTCAAAGCGTCGCGAGACTGATCGACGTAGGAAACCTTGACGGTATCGCCCACGATAAACTCACCAGCGTCGGGTTTCTGTTCGCCAGTGATCATTCGAAATAGCGTCGTCTTGCCGGCACCATTGCCACCGATCACGCCGACAATGCCGCTCTTGGGCAACTTGAAATCCAAGTTGTCGATCAGGAGCTTGTCGCCAAAACCTTTGCTGAGCCCCCTGGCTTCGATCACAAGATCGCCCAAACGAGGCCCCGGTGGGATGCTGATTGCATGGGGATCGCTAGGCCCGTCTGCGGCCTTCTGGCTCAGGGTGTCGTAGGCTGCTAAGCGCGCCTTGCTCTTGGCCTGCCGAGCTCGAGCAGAAGACTGAACCCACTCCAATTCTTGCTTCAGTTTTCGTTGGCGCGCGCTTTCTTGTTTTTCCTCGTCAGCGAGACGCTTGGACTTTTGTTCCAACCACGACGAGTAGTTCCCCTTAAATGGGTAGCCGTGACCGCGATCCAGCTCCAGAATCCACTCCGCGACGTTGTCGAGGAAGTAACGGTCATGGGTGACCGCGACCACACATCCTTGGTAGTCCGCCAAAAATCCTTCTAACCAACCTACCGATTCCGCATCGAGATGGTTGGTCGGTTCATCGAGCAGCAGCAGATCGGGCTGACTGAGCAAGAGCTGGCACAGGGCCACCCGGCGTAATTCGCCGCCGCTGAGATGTGCCAGCTTGGCGTCCTTCGGTGGCAGCCGGAGGGCGTCCATCGCGAACTCCAGCTTCTGATCCAAACTCCACGCGTCCACAGCATCGATCTTGTCTTGGAGCGCGCCTTGTTTCTCGAGCAGCGCCGCCATCTCGTCGTCATCCATGGGCTCCGCGAACTTGGCGTTCAGTTCGTCGAAACTGGTCAATAGATCTCGAGTCTCGGACACGGCTTGCTCCACCGCTTCGAGCACGGTGTCCGCCTCGCCTAGTTCCGGCTCCTGAGCGAAGTAGCCCATGGTCGTTCCCTGGCGGCGATTGGCCTCGCCGAGGTACTCCGTGTCGACGCCCGCCATGATCTTAAGAAGCGAGCTCTTGCCAGACCCGTTGGACCCCAGCACGCCGATCTTCGCGCTCGGGAAGAACGATAAATGGATATTCTGTAGGACTTTCTTGTCCGGTGGGTGGACGCGAGAAACATCCGTCATGGTGAAGATGTAGTCAGCCATGAGCGGGTTATCCCTCGCCTAAGCCACAGAGGGAAGGGCCGCCGGTCTCGGATGAGCGGCGCCCCGAGAGGAGCGCTCAGTCCGTGCTGGCGTCAAGCTGGGAGCTGGCTAGGGTGGCGTCTGGACCCGTGTCAGCCTGGTCTTTCTGATAACGCCGGTTGGCGGCGCTGCAGGCAGTCAACGCTGAGCCCAGCATAAAGACGGAAACGGCCACCAAAATTGCGGATTTTAACATCGTTAACGTCCCTAGAATCGACCGTAAAGAACCAAAATTGCGGATTTTAACATCGTCAACGTCCCTAGAATCGACCGTAAAGACCAGCGGAGCCCAGACCCACCCAGGGGTGAACCCCGGCTTCGGTCTGCTGCCGCTTCTCGCGGCTCTGCTTGGAAGTTTGTACAAGGATTATTGTCACGCCCACAGCGAGAGCCGTGGCGCCTGCCGCAGCCAGTCCCGTGGAAGCGTTGAATGCGGCATCTGCTTCATCATCCAGTGCGGCGATTTCAAACTTCTTGCTTTCCCAGCAACGACCCGGATCCGGGACACGGCCGTTGATGTCACTCGTTTCGCCACAGATATCGTCCGCATCGGCGCGTTTGGATTCGCCGAGGAAGCCGTAAAATACCGCACCGCCCAATACGAGGATGCCACCGCCGATAGCAAAATATGCCGCCGCTGGGACAGCTGAAGCGTCATCCAAATCGAACTCGGTGGTCTGGGGATTTTCCTTTTGTGCGGGAGCGTCGGGCGACTCCTCCAACGTGAGCAGTACAACTTCTGTCGCGCCCGGAGCCAGGGTCACTCTCGCCGTTGCGACCGTCATGCCTGGCGCCGTCGCCAAAAACTCATGCTCTCCGCTAGCGATCGGTCGCGCGTGTCCCGCTTCGGATCCCGGTAGCAACCGACCGTCAATCTTGAGCTCCAGCGGTTTCCCCTTGGCGCCCTTCACCGCGATGGTGACGGTTGCCATTCCCGCCACCTCGGCGGAGTCAGCAGTAGCCGATTCCGAAGGGGTCGCTTCGCCAGGAGTTGCCTCCGCCAAAGTCGCCGGCACCGTCTCGGACTTCGCCGGCACCGGTTCGCTCGGAGCCGGTTTACTCGGAGCCGGTGCCGACTCGGTCAACGTCGGAGCCTCCGTCTTCGCGTCAGCCGCCGGTGTCGCGGCGGCGGCTGCCTGAGACAACGCGACACCGGGCTGAAGAAGCAGGGCAACCGACAGAATCGATGACAACCCCTGAAGCCAAGGCCTCCGAACGGTGCGCGATGGTGGATGCATAGTGCAGACTCTACCACAACCCAATGAGCCCGAGGAGGACAGGGCTTTGTCGATTCGCTGGCCGGGATCTCCAGATTCCCAACTCGCGCGAAACCGGGCGGGGCTCAAGAACCCCGAGACAGCATGACCCCAAGACAGCCGGGATCTGCTCAGGTGGGATGTACGAGGAAGTGTACGTTCGCCGTAGCCACGGGCTTGCCCCGATCCGCCTGCCAAGCCGTCACCGCCACGTTCACTACGCGTCTCCCGTGCTTCGTGATGAAGCCCCGAGCGTAGGTATCCACGGGTTTCGCCGACCTCAGGTAGTCCACGGTGATAGTCACGATCTTCGGGAGAGTCTGAATTTCCGTCTCCCATAGAATTTGAAATATGGCCGTCGATTCTAGAAGCGCCCCGAGAGATCCGCCGTGCAGTGCCGGCAACGAAGGGTTACCGATCAGATCATCGTGGTAGGCTAACTTGCCGAGCAATTCACCCGTGGCTTGCTCCACCGAAATCCCCATAAATTGGGAGTAGGGGATCAACTCCGGGAGCCTTGAAAACTGCCCGCTGCGCTTGAGTTCACGCAGGGTGTTCATCGGCTCTGTCACTGGCTTTCCTCCGATTTCGGGGGCCCAGCTTTTGACGAAACTCCGGTCAACATGAACGTCGCACTGGAGGCGACGATGGGCGAGTCCTGCTCGCCCTCGTGGTAGGCGATAGACCGGACGAACGCGATGTTGCGAGATATCCGGTAGCAGTCGGCTGTCGCTAAGACATCCTCGCCGGGGGTCGCGCGCTTGAGATAATCCAGCCGCAGATCCAACGTTGCGATGGGTTGGGGCCCGCCTAGCTTCATGATTACGCTCGCTCCACTCGCTGTATCCACCAGGGTGGTGATGGCACCTCCGTGTAGGACACGGGTACTCGGATTTCCGATCAACTTCTCGTTGTAGGGCAGCCGCATCGTCGCTTGAGCTTCTGCGCGCCCGACCATCGTGATGTCCAGTGCCGCGTTGTGGCGACTCATCTTCATCTCTTTCACGAAGCTACTGTCCCTCGGCCGTTGCCTCACGGCCAGGCGATATTTGTTCAGGCTCCCGCCGGCTCTCCAGCACCCCCGACCAGCACGGGATTAGAGACCGAAGCGTGCTCGATTGTTCTCTAGAAAATCGACGTAGAATTCGCTCTCTTCGTAGGCCGGCAATTCTCCGGTCTCCACCGCGACCTCCAAGGCCCGCTTGATCTCGCCAATACGACGTGAAGGTGCCATCCCGAAGTGGGTCATCATCAACGTGCCCACGCCCTTCGGCAGCGGGGGCCTCACGGCGTCTAGTTTTGCTAACTCAGCGATGCGGCCACCCAACTCATCAATTAACGCCACCCCTCGGCGCTTCTTTTCTGGCCGCTTGGTCGTGATGTCCGCTCGCGACAAACACATCAAATCGTCCAGTCCATCGCCCATGTCGCGCGCAAAGCGCCGAACCGCACTGTCCGTCCACGAACCATCGTATTGGCTCGCCCGTAGGTGGTGGAGGACAAGAAAACGCACCGACGATTTTAAGGCCGGATCCTGGGAGAACAAGTTCTCCCGGCGATCGGCGCGATCGAACATGCGCGCGCCCACCTCAGCATGACCGAAGAAATGGACTTCACCGTTTGGTCCGAAACTGCGGGTCTTTACCTTACCGACGTCGTGGTAGAGCGCCGCCCAGCGAACCTCAAGGCGGGCGTCAGCTTGCAACACCACCTGTTTCGTGTGCTTCCACACATCCTTGTGTCGCCACTCTCCATCGCCGAAACCCACCATTGCGGATACTTCCGGGAACAGCGCCTCGAGAACACCACCGGTCAGAAGCGCGTCAAGCCCTTCGTCCGGGTGGGGCGCCACCATCACCCGATCTAGAGATTTACGAAGTTCTTCGATACCTAGCGCACGGAGCTCGTCAGCCGACGTCAGCTGGATCGGACGGTCCGGCTCACCCTGCTCGGCGGCTGAAGCCGCTCGCTCCAGAGCGCTCATGGCCCGGTCCGTATCGACTGGTTTTTCCGATGGCTTGGGCATGAATAGGAACCAGCAGGCTGGGCTGCGCCTCGTAACACATTCTGCCTTGCCCGCCGAAACACGCTCCCGAATCTCGTCCAAGCCGCCAAATACTGAACGAACGTCCGAAAGCGGACGGGGTCGAAGGCACGAAAGCAGGCCGATCTGGGTAGGAAAAGCTACGATCGTCGAACGCCCGAGATGCCGAAAGCCAAGGAAAACGCCCTAATCCGCGCGCGGATTCGCTTCGAGCTCGGGCAGAGCGTGGCGAGAATTTTGTGTGCTGTTTTTGCACTGCTGGGCGCCCTGCCCCTGGGCGGCGAGATGTTGGCGCGCACCGAGCGCGTGGAGCGGTGGGCCGAAATGGAGACGGCTCGGACACTGGAGCGTCTGCTGGGCATCGAAGCCAGCTACCGCGTCGAAATGCACGTCTGGCCACTGCAGGTCGTGCTGCACGATGTGCGCGTCAACTCAAGCGATGGCGGCTCGCCTGCACTGATCACGGATCGCCTCGCCGTGACACCACGATTGTTCAGCCTGCTCGCCGGTCAACTGGACGTTGGCGACATCGAAATCGACGAACCGCGGGGTCGCCTCGTCTTCGAGTCGGGCGCTCTCACCAACCTGGACTACAAACTCCCGGAATCGGATCCCAACAGCGGCAAGCTGACGCGCTCTCCCTTCGCATCCATCAGCGTCACTGACGGCAGTTTCGATGTGAGCATCCATGGTTTGCGGGTCAAGAGTGGCACGCTCGATCTCGATGTTTTTGCCGACGCAGGACCCAGCTACGAAGTGGCGCTGCGGCTCGGCGCGAGTGAGATCACCGGCACACGGCCGGGCACTCCCGAAGAAACCGAAGAGGCGACTAACGGGACGTCGGACGACGATGCACCGAGCGCGCTCACGGGAATTTCGGGCAACGACGATTCAGCCCCTGCCGAAGAGGGTACGCCGGCCGAGCCGGTCAATTCCAAGTCAGCTCCCACGCCCTCTGCTCGTCTGCCGCTGGTGGACGAGGACATCGTCTGTCAACTGGATCTACGAGTGCGGGCCGAACCCGGCAGCATCTTAGTACGGCGGCTCTCCCTGATCGGTTACGCCGATCTATCGGGGGACCCCGGATCGCGCCCGGCCTGTACGCCCGCTTCCTTGGCTACCCAGGCGGTGGAAACAGCCACGCCCGAGTCCGCAGATACGTCCACCACGCTCAGCTGGGATGACGGACCGGACCGTCCCAATCGTGTGTCCCTGCAACTCTCCCAGCTCCGGGTCGTGCTCGGCGAAGCGGGTCCGACTCTAATTGACGGACACATCACGGCTGAATTGCCGTCGGAACTTTCGTCCCGATTCAGAGGTCCGGAGTTCACAGGCTGGGTCGCGCTTTCCGGGGCCTTGCGCCACGATTTTAGGCGAAAATTGCCGAATTTCAGGGGAACTGTCCGCACCGGGCGCCTAAAACTCGGCACCCAGCAGTTGGCGAACGGTGCCCACATCGAACTTCGCTTAGACAACGACAAAATCTCGGCGACAAAAATCGTGGCGCGCTACGCAAACGGCGAGGCCGTGATCACGGGGATCTCCCTCGATCCCTTCGCCAGGGGCATTCCGATCTCCGTTAAGCACGCGGACTTGGTGGGACTGACCTTCCCCGGATTGATGCGCGACATCGACGTCACTCCCGATACCGTCGTGCGCTGGGATCTGGATCACGTGGTGTTGAAGAGCTTTCACGGCACTATCTCCCCGCTACAGATTGCGGGCGATCTGAGCGCGGACACATCCGACTTCGAAATTTTCGACCGCGCCTTCTACTCGCCTGCACGACAGCACATGTTTGGCATCGCGCCCGACGTGTCCTTGGTCGGCCGCTTCAAGGTCACCGGCGACTCTGTTCAGTTCCTGAACATGACCGCCCGCTTCGGCAAAAGTACGGTCAAGACTTCTGTCTCCATCGGTTTCGACAATCAGCTCTGGGTCAAGGTGGAAGAGGGCACGCAGATCCACCTCGCCGAGACTAGCCCGCTGGTGACCATCCCCGTTTCCGGGGTACTGGAGATTCAATCCAGTCTGGCGGGACTGGCCAGCAATCCACTAATGACCGGCAATCTCCGAATCAAGAATCTCGTCTTCGGAGGATTTCCGGTCGGCGACATTGGAAAAGCCAAGCTGAAGTTCGAACCGCTCAAGGTGAATCTAACCGAGCTCGTAGGCAAGGCTGGCAATAGCCAATACTCCATCGCTAGAGCGCGATTCGACTTCGACACCGCAGCAGCCATCAAACTCGACGCTGTAGTGCGCAGCGAATCCATGGATATCCGGGACTTCTTCGGAATGTTAAATTTCGAATCCGATCCTCGTTGGAACAGCGTGACCGGCCGCTCCGACCTAAGCGCCAAAATTCAGTACGTTCTGGGCGGGCCGGAAGATCCATGCAAAACAGGGAATCTTACGGTGGATGGCGAATTCGACTTCGCTCCCCTCAATATGTTCGGGGAACACTACGACACCGCAGCCCTGCCCTTTCACCTCGCTTGGCGGGACATCGACGCCGGCAATCGCGGATTCGATCTGGATGTGCCCAGTCTGACGCTCACTAAAGGCAGCGGAACGATGCTGGGGTCGGCGCGGGTCCGCAGCGGCGGCAAGCTTCAAGCTCACGTCATTGCGACGGGCATTCCGGTCTCCCACATCCAAGCATTGGGTACCATGGCCCAAGGTGTCGATGGCTATGTGAATGTGGTTGCCGAGGCCGCTGGCACCCTCAACTCGCCGTCCGTCAGCGCGACCGGCAGCATCACGGAACTTCGGGTGGGCCGCAAAACACTTCCGCCTTCTAGTTTTTCCGGAAGTTTGCGCCCGATCGCGGTCGCCGCGGCCTCGGCGAAGAAGACGGCCTGTGGACAACCCATAGCACCTCCGTTTGATCGCGCCGACTACGACGCCGACGAGAGCCAGGGCACGTTCCACATGAACGCCAAACTGTATGGCGGGCAGATCCAGTTTCATGATCTGCGAGTGAGTTACCAACGCAGGAAGCGCCTCTGGGGCACTATCGATTTTGCTGCGGCAGATCTCGGCGCAGCCCTCGAACTGACCCCTCAGGCAGCCTTGGTCGATCGGGCGACCAGCGGTGCGCTCAGCGGTCAGCTGGAGATCGAATCCTTGCCCCTCGATCGAATGGCTCTAGCTAAGGGGCGCGCGAACATATCTGAGATGTGGTTGGACTCGGCAGGCACACGAATCGAGCTACTCGCCGCAACCCAAGTAGAGCAAGCCCAAGGAACCATCGAGTTCCAGAAGTTGCTCCTCGGGGTCACGCGCGCCGGGCATCAGGCGAAACTTAACGTCAACGGCTCCCTACTCAAGCTGCACCAGAAGCCTGCCGCCAATCTCGACTTTGCCTTGCACGGCATCAATTTGGCAAGCCTGACCGCACTGATCCCCGGAGCCGAACGAAGTGCAGGAGTGTTATCCGGACATCTGCATGTGGAAGGTCCACTGACGTCACTCTCCCAGAGCGGCGAGTTCCGACTGAAGAAGGGCGAAATCGCGATGCGCGGCTTCCCCGCAGCGCTGCGCGACCTAAACATCGTATTGCTAATGCAAAAAGGCGAACTAAAAATCACAGAGGGTTCCGCGCTCGTCGGCGGCGGTACCCTCACGCTCTCTGGACGGGCCCCCATCCGCAACTCCAAACTCGGTGCCGCGCGCGGGAAGCTAGTTGCCCGCAACGTGTCGCTGCCGCTGGGGAGTGGACTGCAAATGAACACCCACGCGGATCTCGATTTGAGCTGGCATCCCCAAGCCGAAGGCAACCTGGGCCGGGGTCCGCTCCCTCGAGTGAGCGGCGTCGTAACACTGCAAAGCTTTGAGTACTCCCGACCTGTGACGATGGCAGCAGACATCTCTTCGCTTGCCGGGCGGGGGAAACGCACCAGCTTTGAAGCCTACGACCCCGCCAACGATCACGTAGCCTTCCACCTCAACATCCGCGCCGCTAAAACCCTGCGTTTGAATAACAACCTGATCGAAGCCGAACTCAAGCTGGCCGAACCGGGACTGCTACTGACCGGTACGGATCAGCGCTTCGGCATGCGGGGCCGGATGGCGATCGTTCAGGGTGGACGCATTCGCCTACGACGAAATGAATTCGAAATTCAGCAGGGGCACATCCGATTTGACGACCCGACCCGAATCGCCCCCCAGGTGGACGTCACCGCCGTCACCGAATACCGGCGTTACAACACCGCCGCGAGCACCACGGGTAGCACAGATGGCACCGCATCTAGCGGCAGCGCGACCAGCGGGCTTTGGCGAATCACACTCCGGGCCCATGGCGATGCGGACAAGCTAAAGATCGACCTCTCCAGCGAACCCAATCTGTCCCAAGACGATATCTTCCTGTTGCTCACGCTCGGTCTGACTCGCACCGAACTCGAGCAAGCCCAGTCCGCGAGCGTCGGCAGCAGCATGGCTCTCGAAGCGCTCGGCTCGATCACCGGCGCCGACCAAGCCGTCACCAGCGCTATCCCCGTCATCGACGAATTTAGCGTCGGCAGCAGGTACTCGTCCAAGTCGGGCCGTACCGAACCCACCGTCACTATCGGAAAGCGCCTGACCGAGCGCATCCGGGCCCTTGTGACCAGCAGCGTCAGCGACTCCCGAGAGGTGCGGTCCAACCTGGAGTGGCGGCTCAAGCCGGGCCTCAGCGTGGAGAGCTCCTATGACAACGTAAATGATATCTCCAGCTCCGCCCTGGGTAACCTGGGTGCTGACATCCGGTGGCGCCTGGAGTTCGAGTAGACAACGGGACAACGCGGTGATTTCCTGCCCCCCGGACCGATTACCCTGGAAGACCTCAGCTCATTAGGGCTAGGGTCCGCCGCCGTGAGAGTCCGACTTGCCCGTGAGTACCGTTTCGAAGCGGCGCATCGATTGCCGAAGGTGCCTGAAGGGCACCGCTGTGCCCGGCTTCACGGTCATAGTTTTCGGGTCGAGCTATTCATTACCGGCGAAGTGGATCCCGAGAGTGGTTGGCTCATCGATTACTTCGAAATGGACGAGGCCTGGAAGCCGCTGCACGAGCAGCTCGACCACTACTACTTGAACGAAGTGCCGGGGCTGGAGAACCCGACGAGCGAGAACTTGGCTCACTGGATCTGGACCCGCATGAGCCCGCGGCTGCCACTTTCTCGCGTGACTATCCACGAGACTTGCGACGCCCGTTGCGAATACGACGGACCCAGCTGAAGCTCGGGGGGTCGGTAGCGACTCTTGCTGGCGCCGGAGTTATCGGACGCTTCAGAGCGTGGGCATCTCATCACACAGCGCCCCGCTGGGGCCGCGTGCCTGTCGATTCTCGAATGCGATAGGGCACGGTGCAGGCTCCAGCCATGTCTCGGCGAACTCAAGTGCCAGCGGACTATCCCACTTGCGCACACCATCGAAGCGCGCGCGGATTATCCCTGCTGGATCGACAAACCAGGTCTCGGGAAACAACTTCGTGCCATAGACATCGGAAACGATTTTCGCCTCAGGATCCATGAGTGTGATGAAGGGCACCGCATCTCCCCCCAGTACAGACTGAAGAGTGGAACGGATGTCTTCCGCAGACTCATCCGTCGAAATAGTCAGCACCACCACATCTCCGCGGCGCTGGACTAGCTCGGCGTATTTCGCCAGTGCCGGCATTTCCTCAAGGCAGGGAGCGCAGGTCTTGGTCCAAAAATTCAGAATCACCTCGCGACCGCGAAAATCAGAGAGTTTGACGGGCTTGCCGTCAAGATCCGGCAACTCGAAGTCTGGCGCCTGCCGATTTCTGCCTGCGTAGTCCGGAGTCATGGCGCACACCGCCGAACATGTCCGGCGGAGTTCCCCGTCACGCCCGGAAGCCACGAAGGAATAGGCAGCAATGGCCGCCACGACCACGAAGGCGAGCTGGATGGCTCCGATGGCTTGGGGCTTGGTGTCCATGGGCCTTCTGATAGCACTTTCTCCAGCATCGGGTCAGGAGAGCGCGGCTCCCGTGCCAAATGCCAGCTTGCCGAAGGCACATTCAGCTATGACTGACACCTCAGCTGGAACTATCGGCTCTCCCACCTCGTATATGCATCGACCATGAGCCCGAGCGAAACGCCGAAGCCGGAGAGGAGTGCCACCCCTCAAACTCACTCCCGCCGCAGCCGTCTGAAGGCATGGGCTCGGGATCTAGGCTTACTGGCTTTCGTCTTCTTCGCCATCAGCGCTTGGCAGTCGCGGAATACGGTCGACTCAGGGCAGGCGGCTCCGGATTTTCGCCTTTCCAGCGTCGACGGCAAGCAAGTCCAGCTCTCGGACTTTCGCGGCCAGCGCGTCTTGCTGCATTTTTGGGCGACCTGGTGTGGCGTGTGTCGAGCCGAGCTCGGCTCCCTCAACGCCCTCCACGACGGGCTCGGGAGCGACGAAAAACTGCTTACGATCCTGAGCCCAGACTGTTCTCTCGCCGACGCGCGTGCCTTCGTTCAAGAACACGGGATCCGCTATACTGTGCTGCTCAGCGACCCGTCCACGACCCAGGCTTATCGGCTCCGCAGCTACCCGACGAACTACTATGTAGATGCGCTCGGGCAGATCGATGCGGCAACCGTGGGCATGTCCAACCGAATCGCTATGGGCACACGACTGCGACTCGCGCGCTAGCCCAGCCGCCGTGAAGCTCCGCCGCCAACGCGCAGGGTCTGGCAACGCCAATCCGAGCTCAGAGCCCTAGCTGAGCGCTAACGTGCCGGATTCTCCGGCCACCACATCCCGCCGACAGATGTATGCTCTCATGCTACATGTGTGTCGCGCTCGTTATTGTACGCGCACACGGCAACAAGCGATGCCCCGCCCCGGGACAGACCGTTCCGTTCCGGGTCGCTCCCGATCGCCGCCCGCTCGCAGCAGCGAACCCTTGGCGTCAGGACACAGCCCCAATCCCAACCGCCTATCACGAAGAATCCCCAAAGCGGAAGTCACCGATCCGTTCCGGGTCACGGACAGGCACCAGCCCGGCCTTGTCTGCGACCCGTTGTCGTGTGGACGCCGTACCAATCCAACACGCGGCGACGCGACAATCACCAAAGCAGAACGGCATTTCCTGATTTGTGTTGGCTCGGTGTCAACACGGTACAGCCGCGGACAAAATTTATCGAATCGTGTTCAAGCATTCGGCGCCCACGCCGTTCAGCTGAATGTCCCCAACGCCGCGCCCTCGGTTGATTCCCCTTCCGCCAGGGCAGGGAGCCGGCGTGTTTTTGGTCACCCTATGGTTGCTAGTGTACAGATGCGCCACAGCTTCGCTGTGCTTGGATCCCTGCTCGCCCTGATTTGTCTCGGCGGCTGCGGTAACACGCCAACCGATCCAGACCCCGCGTATTCCATAGAATCCCGAACACCAGGAATTGCAGAACAGCGTTTCGGTAAGTGGATGGAAGGCTCCGTACGGGCCCGGAGCGCGGGCGTCGACGGTCTCTACTACGCCTACTACGATACCGATACCTCCACGCCCACTCATCTATCGCCGATGATTTCGGCTGAGGTGTTGCGATATCGCCTGGGCCTCGGCGAGATCGCGGCAGCGCGCGAGATAGGCGAAGCCTTACTGCCTTGGCAGGCTCAAATCAGCGCGGACACCCGACGATCCCGCAACGCCGGAGCCTACCCCTCCGAGATTGCAGCACGCGAAGACGGGAGCTTCGAGGCTCGCTACTTGTACGACTCCTACGACAGCCTCGCGGTCGCCGAAGCGCTGCTTGATCTGTTCGATGCTACTTCTGATGTGCGCTACCTCAAATCCGCGGAGCGGGTCGGCAGCTGGATTCGCGATGTGATGAGCCAGGGTGACACGTTCGCATTGTGGCTGAGCAATCTCGACGCACCCATGAAAGCGGTCACCGACGCAGGGGATTTCGACAATCGAATTGCCGTCGGACGCACACTGTTTTTCCTGCCAACACTTCATCGCCTCAGCGAGCGGACGGGAGATGAGAGTTACGCTGCCTTGGCATCCCGTGCCGCCACTTGGCTGCTCGACGCGCAAACCCCCAGCGGGGCGTTCTACGACCACTACGATCCCGGCTACCCACCTGTCGCTTTTGATCCCGATCGATTTGCTCCCTTTGGTAGCGACGGTTCCGTGGTCGCTGACGATTCCCTCCGAGCAGGTCTTGCCGCATGGCAGCTGGGCTACACCGATGCCGCGGACTCCCTAGCCGACTGGGTCCCCGATGCCAGCGGCGGTGTGCCGGGCTACCTGAGCCTCGCCAACGGAGGAGAGCACTTTCCGGGGGCGAACATCCCCTACCACGACGTGATCTCCAGCTCCTTGCACGCAGCCCTGATTGAACGCAATGGCGGCGATGCCAGCGAAGCGCGAGAGTTTGTTCTCGGTCTGCAGGACGCCGACGGCGGGTGGCACTGGGGGTGGACCGTCGACGCTCCCGAGGTCGTGGGAACGCTGCAATCGACGCTCACGGGTCTATGGGCCTTCGTCGATCTGCTACCCCAAGGTTAGCTGCCGCTGAGCAAGGGCAGTTTTCGCGGAGAGGCGCTGCCGCCGGCTTGTTGGGCTCCATGAACCGAGTAACCCAGGGGTGCAAATGCCTTTCGGTAGTCAGCGAAGCGGCCACCTGCCTGCACGGCTTCGATCATGGCACGGCCTTCACGAGCGCCGCCTTGTGCCAACACGTACTCTACCCACGCCCACTTGGCGCTGGTGGAGCGAACATCCGCACGCCCCTTGAGCCCCTTGCGCAGGCGGTCGAGCCGTTTGCTCACCACATCCACGCCCGCATAGGCGTAGCCATCCAGCGGGGTCTTTCGCTTGGCGCAAAACGGAGCCACGCCGAGGGCAATGGGCACGATTTTAGAGAGCCCCGAGACAAATTCGACACACTCGTCGATATCGGAATCGTCCTCCTCCGGAAGGCCCACCATCAGGTAAAGCTTGAGGCGTTTCATCTTGTACTTGCGCGCCAACTCGGCGGCGTTCACGTAGTGTTTTTCGTAGCCCCGGCGCACCACCATCTGGCGCATGCGCTCGCTAGTCCCGTCCAATGCGGTAGTGAGCGTTCGGTAGCCACCCCGGCAGAGGGCTTCGATGAAGGGCTCCTTCAGTCGGTCGGGACGCAAGCTGGAGAGGCCCACCCCCAGCCCGCGGTCCGCCAACTCGTTCACGATATGGGTTATCTTGGGATGATCGCTGACGGCGGCGCCTACCAATCCGACCTTCATCACATCCTCGGGGATGGAAGAGAGGATGGTCTCCGCGCTGACCAATCGCATGCCACCGTTAGTGGTCCGGCGCATGACGCAGTACTTGCACTCCCGGGAGCAGCCCCGCTCGGCCTCGATCAGAAACATATTCGAAAGCTCCGTATGGGGCGTTCGAATTGCACTGATGGCCGGCAGCAATGCGAGATCACAGGCCGCCGGATTCCGCGGCTCATAGCCGTTCTTTATCGGCACGTTGATGTGAGGGTGGGCGGCCAGATTGTCCAGCGCCGCATCCCGGGTGCTCGCCTGGTGGATCACCTCGATTGCCCAAGGCGTGACTTCCTCGGCCTCGCCCTGAATCACAACATCCGCGAAGGGCATCATCGGCACGGGGTTCGAAAAGGTCAGGGGACCGCCCGCAATCACGATGGGATCCCCCTCGCGCCGATCCTCCACCAGCAAGGGCACGCGAGCCTCGTCCAACATGCGAATCATGCCGGCGATCTCCAACTCGTAGGCCACACTGAACGCAATGATGGGGAAGTCGCCGAGGGGGCGGAGGCTTTCGTAACTGACGGGGACTTCGATTTCGGTCGTCCCGGCCCGATCCGCGCCGTCCGGCAAGAACACACGCTCGCACATCACCCCAGGCATGGCCTGAATAATCCGGTAGATGCTCTGATAGCCCAACGAGCTCATGCCCACGGCGTAGGGAGACGGGTATGCCAGCGCGATGCGATGGGGCGCTTGTTTGTCGATGCGGCCGATCTCGTCCGCTAGTCGCGATCGAATCAGCTCCCGGCTGGCGTTGGAAAGCTTCACAGTTACCGGTACAACTTTAGCTCAGGCTGAACGCAGGGGAGCATCGATGATGGAAAGCGCATACGAAACGACGAACCACTTCTTGAAATGTGGCTTCAAGGCGGTCAGCATCGACCCCGTCTACAAGCGGCTGCTACAAACGCCAAGTCGAGAGTTACGTGTCGAAATGACGATCCGTCTAGATGACGGCAGACCGGGACACTTCATCGGTTATCGCGTGCAGCATGACAATAGCCGAGGGCCTTTCAAGGGGGGCCTGCGCTACCATCCCGACGTCAATATCGACGAGGTGCGCTCCCTCGCCAGCCTGATGACCTGGAAAACGGCCTTGATCGACGTGCCCTTCGGCGGAGCCAAGGGGGGCGTTCAGGTGGATCCGAAGACCCTCAGCATTACCGAACTGGAGCGGCTCACGCGGCGCTTCGTGGACCAAGTGAGCCCACTGATCGGACCCTCAGAGGACATCCCGGCGCCGGATATGAACACCAACGCCCAGGTGATGAGCTGGTTTTTTGACCAGTACAGCCGGATGCACGGCTACACGCCCGGCATTGTGACCGGCAAACCCATCAAACTGCATGGATCATTCGGGCGCACGGCGGCCACGGGCAGGGGCTGCATGCTGGCCGCCCGGGAAACCCTCGCGGCGGACGGGAAAAGTCTCAAAGGCTCTTCCATCGTAATCCAGGGCTTCGGCAACGTCGGCAGCTGGCTGGGCAAGCTCGCAGCCGACCAAGGCGCAAAAATTGTGGCGGTTAGCGACATGAAAGGCGGCATATTTTGCGGGGACGGCTTCGATATGCCTGCCCTGATTGCGCACCGAGACGAAACGGGCGGCCTGGCGGACTTCCCGGGATCCGAGAAGGTCACCAATCGCGAGCTACTCGCCATTAAATGTAACGTTTTGGCCCCAGCCGCCCTGGGTCACGTCATCACCGAAAGCGTCGCAAAGGAGCTCCGAGCGGACTATCTGCTAGAAGGAGCGAACGGTCCTTGCACTATCGCCGGCGATCGAGTGTTAGAGGAACGCAATATCCAGGCTATTCCCGACATTTGGGCCAATGCCGGCGGCGTGACAGTGAGCTATCTCGAGTGGGTACAAAACACACAACAAATCCAATGGGACGAGGAAGACGTCGACAAGTTTCTGGAGAAGAAGATGGTTCGGGCTCACCAGGCTCTGCGGCAGACGATGGCGCGCGAAAAAACGACAATGCGTCGGGCGGCGTTCATTCTAGCGATTCAGCGAGTGAAGGAAGCGACGGACATGCGCGGCTTCGCGTAGCCAAAACGCGCACCCGCAAGCGAAAATCTGTTGCTGCCCGCAAGGCGAAGCAGCTCGGCCTCTCCGCCGACGACGCCAAACCCAAGCGACGAAAACGTCCCAAGAAGGACAAGAAGCGTTTGCGCGTGCGCTCGACGGACTCCGCGGCAGCGGGCTCCGCCGACGAGGCCGCATCTGTAGCACCCGACACAGAGAAGGCTGCCGAGAGAAACGAGCCCGCAGTCGCCGGTGCCGCCCAGTCCGAAAAAAAGGAAAAACGCCGACGGCGCCGGGCCGAGACCGCGACCGAAAGCCCGACAGCGAGCGCGGTCAAAAGCCCGATGGCGCGCCCTGCCGAAGTCAGCCCTGCCCCGGAGCGAGTTCGCCGAGAACGGTCCAAGCCGGCCGAGACCGATCGAATGCACAGCACGGGCTTGCGCTCTTCGAAGAAACCGACTCGCCCGGACCCCTCCGGTCGTCGCGCCCTCTCCCACGTGGGCGGGCGGCTCGAAATCGAATCGAGCTCGCAGAAAATCGAGGACGCTCTGCGAACAGCGCTGTCCATCGAACCTGACGAAAGCAAGGTCAACGCCCACGTGCATGGCTTTCACAGTTACCCCGCACGGCTGCACCCCACCACGGCTCGCTCCTTGGTAATGGGACTGAGCGATCCGAAACAAACCGTCCTCGATCCCTTCTGCGGTAGCGGCACCGTATTGGTGGAGGCGCAAGCCATCGGGCGCCGCGCCCTCGGAGTGGATGCGAACCCCCTCGCCGTGTGGATCGCCCAGACGAAACTCAAGCGTTCTTCCAATAAGGAAGGCGGGGACCTCTTTCATGCCGCTGAAGGGATCTGCGCGATCGCCGAAGAAAGGCGTCGCAGCAAAACCAAGCCAAGCCGAAAATACGGCGACAACGAGCGCGAGTTGTACGCCCCCCACGTATTGCTCGAGCTGGATGGCTTGCGGGTCGGCATCGAACTGTGTCCCGATCGGGAGCACCAGCGCGATCTGTACATGGTGTTGTCATCTCTGCTTACCAAGCTCAGCAACCGTGCCGGAGATTCCACGGACAAGCGAATCGCAAAACGCATCGCCTCAGGCTACGCTATCAAGATGTTCAGCGCCCGGACCCGCGAGCTGCTCAAGCGTCGCAAGAGCTACGCGAACAAGATCAACCCTGACAGTCCACCGTCGGCGGTATTCGGCGGTGACGCGCGCGAGCTCCGTGACATCCACGACGACAGCGTCGATTTGATCGTTAGCTCGCCCCCCTACCCCGGGGTCTACGACTATCTGACGCATCACTCGACGCGCCTCAACTGGCTTGGACTCGACGGAACCAAGTTCGCCCGGACCGAGATGGGGTCCCGAAGGCAGATGGCCAAACTCCGTGAAGAAGACGCCATCGACATTTGGGAGAGCGATCTGGGGCGTTGTCTGGAGCAAATTCACCGCGTGCTTCGCGTCGGCGGCCGGGCGTGTTTGATCATGGCGGACTCGGCGATCCAGAGTCGGGCGATTTTTGCCGATAGCACGCTGTCTAAATTGGCCACCGAAGTCGGGCTGCAAAACGTGGCCCGGGCCTCTCAGGTTCGCCCTCACTTTCACCGCGACAGCGAGCGAGCCTTCGGTGATGAGCCGCGCCGCGAGCACGTTTTGGTTCTGCAGAAATAGTAGTTGGGGGCCGACCCGAAGCTAATCGACGGCTCGATCGGTGCCGAAGCCTGGGTTTGGGTGAACATCTGTTTCGCACCCGGCCAAACGAATTGGCCGGACCCCGAGCGCAGCCGGCAATCCCGCCCAAGATGCCAAGACACACATTGCGCACGACCAGGCCTCGCCGTACGTGTGCCCTCGATGTCATCCGAGCCGAAGCGCAACCGACTGGCGGGCGAAACTAGCCCCTACCTGCTCCAACACGCCAGCAATCCCGTGGACTGGTTCCCCTGGGGGCCCGAAGCACTGAACCGTGCCGAGGAGTTGGACCGGCCCATCCTGCTGTCCATCGGCTACGCGGCTTGTCACTGGTGCCACGTGATGGAGCGCGAGTCCTTCGAGAACGACGAGATCGCAGCTTTGATGAACCAACACTTCGTTTGCATCAAGGTCGACCGCGAGGAGCGTCCTGATCTCGATGAAATCTACATGGCCGCCACCGTCGCTATCAGCGGTAGCGGGGGCTGGCCCATGACCGTCTTCTTGACGCCGGACCAACGACCCTTTTTCGCCGGCACCTACTTTCCGCCAGCCGACATGCCCGGGCGAGCCGGTTTCCCGCAAATCCTGAAGCGGGTGAGTCAACTGTGGGCCGATGAAGCGGACAAGGTACGCAGTCAAAGCGCGGAGCTCAGCGCGCACATCATCGGACAAAGCACGCCGCCGAGACCTCGGGTGGTGAACGACAGCGCGCTCACTCAGGCCGTGCAGCAGCTCGCCAGCAGCTACGATTCGCAGTTCGGCGGCTTTGGGCCAGCACCGAAGTTTCCGGCGGCCGCCAGCATTCGTCTGCTGCTGCGACATAGCCTGCGCACCGGCGACGAGATGGCCCGGGAGATGGCATGCAGCACCTTGAATGCCATGCAGGACGGCGGCATCTACGATCACATCGGCGGCGGCTTCGCGCGCTACGCGACGGATCGACACTGGCTAGTCCCGCATTTTGAAAAAATGCTCTACGACAACGCGCAGCTGGTGAGCGCGTACCTGGAGGCCTACCAACTCACGGCGAACGAAAACTACGCCCGCGTGGCCCGCGAGTGCCTCGACTATGTCATTCGCGATATGCAGTCGGAGCAGGGCGGTTACTACTCCGCCACCGATGCAGACAGCGAGGGGGTCGAAGGCAAGTTTTTCGTCTGGACGCCTGCACAGATCCAAGACGTGCTCGGTGAATCCGAAGCCAAACGCCTCTGCGCCTATTACGACATCACCGATCGCGGGAACTGGGAGGGAACAAACATCCCCAACACCCCGCGCAGTTATGTGGAGGTCGCAGCGTCCCTCGACATCGAGCCTGCTGGCTTGGCGGACTCCGTACGGGAAGGGAAGAAGCTCCTATTTACGGCCCGCAAAGCTCGACCCGCGCCGTTACTCGACGACAAGATCCTGGTCAGCTGGAATGGGCTGATGATCAGCGCCATGGTTGCAGGCGCTCGTGTTCTGGGTACCACAGCGTATCTAGAGAGCGCTCAAAAGGCCGCCAGCTTTATTCTGACGCGCATGCGGAAGCCGGATGGCGGACTGTATCGAACGACACGCCACACCGACAAGGGCGACAAGGGCGACAAGGGCGACAACGCTCACTTAGACGCCTACCTGGAAGACTACGCCTTCCTCGCAGACGGCCTGCTCGATCTCTACGAACTGAGTGGCACGCCCGCCTCTCTCGATAACGCCACGGAAATGACCGAGCGCATGCTGCGGGATTTTGCCGACAAGGATGGTGGGGCATTTTACCAAACGGCCACGACTCACGAGACGTTGATCGTTCGTCGTCGAGAGGGCAGTGACGGAGCCATTCCGAATGCCAACGCTATCGCCGCACGCTGCATTGCGCGACTCTCGTACCATCTGGACAAGCCCGAACTGCGAACCATCGCCGCCCAGGCGATCCGCGCCTACGGCCGTGTCATCGAAACCGCGCCCCGGGCCTTCGCCAGTTCGCTCATCAGCCTCGATTTTCTCCTGGAATCTCCGACGGAAATCGTGTTCGTCGGAAATCCCGACAAGGCGGACACTCGCGCCCTCGCCCGGGAGCTGAGCCGACACTATTTGCCGAATCGCGTGGAAGCTCGTATCTCCACCGGCGAGGAATACCCGCGCTTGCCCCTGCTGGAGAGCAAGACTCTGGTGGACGGTCGCGCCGCGATATATTTGTGTCACGATTTTCGATGCGAAAAACCCATCACAGATCCAATGGATCTACGGGCGGCACTGGAGTCGCCGATAGACAGACAGCGAGCGGCTGCGCTCCGGGCGACCGCCGTGAGCGGCCGTGCCACGGCCGTGGGTACACTCCGACTCAGCCTTCGGCATGAGAAGAGCTATCAGGGACACGGATATGCTGTGCTGGGCACCACTGAACTCCAGGTGAGTCGTGTTGGTATCGGAAGTCACCGACTGCACGACGGGAGTAGCGATCACCGACAGACTGTCGATCTCGCCTTGCGAGCGGGGTTGAACCTACTTGATACCGCGGCCAATTATACGGATGGACATAGCGAGACCCTATTGGGCGAAGCCCTCGCCGAGAGCTTCGCCAACCAACAACTGAAGCGCGACGAGCTCGTCATCATCAGCAAGTTCGGCACCCTCCAAGGGTCGGGGCAAAAGCGAGCCAGAGATCGTCTCGGCAAGGGGCGGGAGCTATCGGCGCTATCCCAACGTACCGAGCAGCTATGGCATCACCTCGATCCGGTACTCATGAGCGCAGAGCTCACGGAGAGCTTGGGGCGCTTGAACCTGGAAACCCTAGACGGCTTCCTGCTTCAGGATCCCGAACTTTATCTATTGGACGCCATCGACAACGGAAGGGACCCAGAAGCCGCCAAGACGGCATTCTACAAACAGCTGGTCCGGCTATTCGGCGCCTTGGAGCGCGAAGTCGCGCAGGGGCGAATTGGTTTTTACGGCGTCGCCAGCGAAGCCTGGGTGAGGCCACCGAGCGACGCTATCGCGATCGATCTGGGCCGTGTAATGGAAGCGGCGGTAGCGGCCGGCGGCGAATCGCACCATTTTGCCGTAATCGAAGTCCCACTCAATCTGTTTGAGGCCGGCGCTGTCAACGAACCCAGCGTCGACTCGGGGGACGGTAATCTGCAGACAACTCTAGAATTCGCCTTCCAGAAGCAACTCGGCGTCTTGTCCACCCGACCCTTGGACGCCGCACTCCAACACAGCCGCGTTCGGTTGGTGCAGCCAGCAGCCAGCAGCCATGCGCCCGAACTGCTCGCATCCTGCCAAGTCTTGGAGAAGCTAGAGGCTCAATTCGAAGAAAAATTGTCCCCCCAGCTAACGGCATTGTCCGGATTCGAGTTCGATCCTGAAACGCTACTTCGATACGCCCCCGAATTCGCTCAGCTCGGCGACGAACTCGAGAGCCTCGAACACTGGGAAGAACTGCAAGGCGAGATCCTCGCGCCGCGCGTTCTCGCCCAACTGCAACGCTTCGACCGAGAGTTTCGCGGACCCGCCTCCCAGATCTGGGAACCCTGGCGGCAGAAATACGTCGGCGCCCTCGACGCTTGCCTCACCGCCTTGGCAGCAGTGGCGACTCGCATCAGCGAGCAACGCTCCCAGAAAATCGTGGATGCCTTCGCTCGTACGCTGCCCGACGACGGCCGGCGAGTCAGCCTGACCGAGCTCGCCATCTGGAGCGCCCTGAGCTGCGAAGGGGTGACCGCTACCCTGCTGGGCATGCGGCGGTCACGGCACGTCTCAGCGGCCATGCAGACGTTGAGCAGGGAGACCAATGAGTCGCTGTCGGACTTGCCGGGCAGCGTTGACGGCGACAAGCTGGGCCTCTGAAGCGTCGACCGCGGCCGATCGCTAGGTGCTCTGTATGCATGTCACATTTGGCGGGCGCCATCGGACCGGTTCGAGCAAGCCCGTCGCCCATCGGTAAACTACCGGTCGTCCGTTCCGTTTTGTCCGAATAACTTCCAGGCCCACAAGAATCGGCCCGGCAACCTGCCACAATTCGGGTCATTGCCCCGAGTCAATGTAGGTCCGCCATTTTCATTTCGCCGGTCGTTGGGATATAGGGGGGCGATTTTGGACGGCCAGCCACTGCGCTGTGAGTCGTCATTTGTCGGGCACCAGTCAGTTTCGCATCGCGATTCAACAGGGTTCGAACGCACTCAAACGGAGAACGAAACAGTCATGGATCCTGTCTTATTTGCAGCCCCCGCCGCTGGCGTACTGGCGCTGATTTTTGCTTATTGGAAAGCGGGTTGGGTCACCAAACAAGATCCCGGTGAAGGTGAGATGATCGAAATCGCCGACGAGATCGCCATCGGAGCCATGGCCTTCCTGGGTCGTGAGTACCGAGTGATCGCAATGTTTGTCGCGGGAGTCGCTGCCCTGCTCGCCGCTGCCAATATGAGCGGTGAGGCACGGAGCCCGTTGATAGCTGTCGCCTTCGTCGGCGGTGCTGCCGCCTCTGCGCTGGCCGGCTTCATCGGCATGAGGGTGGCCACCAAAGCCAACGTGCGCACCACTGCCGCTGCCCGACACGGCATCGCCCAAGCCCTCCAGGTCGCCTTCTCCGGCGGCTCGGTCATGGGCATGAGCGTTGTCGGCCTGGCGCTGCTCGGTCTCGGCGGCTTCTACGTCGCCTTCACCCAGGTAATTTTCAAGGATAGTCTGCTGACCGCTCTCAATGTGCTCACCGGGTTCTCCATGGGCGCTTCATCGATCGCGCTATTCGCCCGCGTAGGCGGTGGCATCTACACCAAGGCCGCCGATGTCGGCGCCGACTTGGTGGGCAAGGTCGAAGCCGGCCTGCCAGAAGACGACCCCCGCAACCCAGCTGTCATCGCCGACAACGTCGGTGACAACGTCGGCGATGTAGCCGGCATGGGCGCGGATCTCTTCGAGTCCTTCGTGGGTGCCATCATTGGTGCCATGATCCTCGGCTTCGGGGCCACTTGCGTAGCCGGTGGGACCGGCGACCTCGGGCCTGTCGTTCTGCCCCTCGCTATTGCAGCCGCCGGAACCCTCGCCTCCATGCTGGGGACGTTCGTCGTCAAGACCAAAGAGGGCGGAAACCTACAACACGCCCTCGACATGGGTGCTTTCGGCTCCGCCGGCATCATGGTCGTGGTCACCTTCCTGCTCGCTGACATGTTCTGGCCGGAAGCCGGTACCGCGCTCGCTGGCAAGGAGATGGTTTCGGCCGTGGATGTCGGCATCGCCACCGTGATCGGTCTCGGCGTCGGCGTCGCTGTGGGCATGATCACCAGCTACTACTGCTCGATGGACAAGCCTCCGGTGAACGCGGTCGCCGATCAGAGCGAGACGGGCGCTGCCACCAACATCATCGCCGGTCTCGGCCTCGGCATGCAGTCCACGGCCCTGCCGATTCTGGCCATCGCGGCTGGCGTGGTTGGCTCCGCGCATTTCGCCGGTCTCTACGGCGTCGCCATCGCCGCTCTCGGCATGCTCAGCACCACCGGCATTCAGCTCGCTGTCGACGCCTACGGTCCCGTCGCGGACAACGCCGGCGGAATCGCCGAGATGAGCAAGCAACCACCCATCGTTCGCGAGCGCACCGACAAGCTGGACGCCGTGGGCAATACCACCGCTGCCATCGGAAAGGGCTTCGCTATCGGCTCCGCCGCCATGACGGCGCTGGCTCTTTTTGCAGCCTTTGCTCAGCAGGCCAACGTCACCAGCATCGATATCACCCAGCCCTTGGTGATGGCCGGCGTGTTCGTCGGCGGCATGTTGCCCTTCTTGTTCTCATCGATGGCAATGAAAGCCGTCGGCGAGGCCGCCATGGAAATGATCACCGAGGTTCGCCGTCAGTTCCGCGAGATCGAGGGACTGCTCGAAGGCAAGGTCAAGCCCGACACGGCTCGCTGCGTCGACATCTCCACCCAAGCCGCCCTCAAGAGCATGATGATGCCCGGCATTCTCGCCGTATCATCCCCCATCGCCTTCGGCTTCCTGCTCGGCCCTGAGGCTCTCGGCGGCATGCTCGCCGGCGTCACCGTCACCGGTGTTTGCATGGCCATCTTCATGAGCAACGCGGGCGGCGCCTGGGACAACGCAAAGAAGTCCTTCGAAGGCGGCGGTCACACAACCCAAAAGGGTGCGCTGCTCGCGAAGGGCACCGACGCCCACAACGCCGCCGTCGTTGGCGACACCGTCGGCGACCCATTCAAGGATACGGCTGGTCCGTCCTTGAACATCCTCGTGAAGTTGATGAGCGTTGTGGCCCTGGTCATAGCTCCCCTCATCGCTAACGAGGTCGCAGCCCCCGCGGCGGGGGCCCCGGCCCCGGCCGCGCCCCCTGCAACCGCTGGCAACTAGTAGCCCCCAGGGGCGTGAGAGAGACGGGAACGGTTCGCCGTTCCCGTCTCTCGTTTGTGCCCGCCGCATTGTGGCCGTCTAAACGTAGGTTCCGCTCCCACCAGTCACTGCGCCCCGGCCACCCTGCGATGGCCGCAGGATAGCGCCCAGGGGAGGCTGTAACCTCGGCGACATGAACATCGAGACGGCCACGATCCGCTGACTGCGCGACGCCCTGCTCCAGAGCGGGCGCCGCCCCGCCGCCGGGGTCAGTCCAGCCTTCGAGACGCTGGCCCGGGAAGGGTTGCTTAGCGAAGAGGAAAGCTCTGCTCTGGCGCGAGTGGATCCCATGGCGGAAACCATGTTCCTCATGATCTCGGCGGACGGCGACGTCAGCCCGGAAGAACTGGACGCGGACCGCGGTGCGATACGAGGACTCATCGGCGATCTACTGCACACGGGAACCATCAACGTAATGACGGAAAACTACGCCAAAGCCCGGAAGTCCCAGGGGCGAAACGCTCGACTTAAGCAAATCGCCGAAAACCTAGCGGGCGCTCCCGAAGAAGCCGAAGGAACCGAAGGAGCGTTCGCCATGGCGGCTGCCGTCGCTCTGGCAGACAACAAGCTTCATGAAGCTGAACATTCCTTCATTCAGCAGCTGGCAGAATGGTTTCAAATCGCGCCGGAACGATGCGCCAAGATACTCGACCAGTTGGAGGACGAGCGGCCATCCGCCTAGTCGCCCACTGATCCGCTCCCGCTACAGCCCGGCTGGACGCACATCCACCTAGACACGTCGGAACCGGCGGGTTACGGCCGTCAACGTGAAAATCGCTGTAATTGGGACAGGCTACGTAGGCCTCGTGGCAGGTGCGTGTTTTGCCGATTCGGGCACCCACGTCACGTGTGTGGACGTCAACCAAGCGCGACTCGATGAGTTGAAGGCGGGGAAGGTTCCGTTCTTCGAACCGGGCCTCGAAGCCATGGTCACTCGGAACCACCGAGAACGATTGCATTTCACCACTGATCTAGCCACCGCTCTCAATGGCTGTAGCGTCGCCTTCATCGCGGTGGGCACGCCGCCCAATGACGACGGCTCGGCAGATCTATCCCACGTGCTGGACGTAGCCAAAGACGTAGCCCACCTCGCCACCGACGACATCATTCTCGTGCTCAAGAGCACGGTGCCCCTAGGCACCAATCAGAAGGTCCGAGACGTGGTCAGGGGCTGTGCGCACAAGGTGAGCGTGGTGAGCAATCCAGAGTTCCTCAAAGAAGGCGCTGCCCTCGGGGATTTCCTTAAACCTGATCGCGTCGTCATCGGAACCGACGACGACCATGCCTTCGAAATGCTGTCCCGCCTCTACGCACCGTTCAATCGCCAGCGAGATCGCCTCCAGCGTATGAGTCCGGTCAGCGCAGAAATCGTCAAGTACTCGGCCAACGCATTACTGGCGACCAAGATCTCCTTCATGAACGAGATCGCTCTGCTCTGTGACCAGGCGGGCGCCGACGTGGAAGACGTTCGGCTAGCGCTGGGATCCGATCGGCGCATTGGCTACGAGTTCTTGTACCCAGGCTTGGGTTTCGGCGGGAGCTGTTTTCCGAAAGACCTTCGGGCATTGGTGCACACCGCAACAGAGCTCGGCATCAAGCTTCAGGTCACCCAGGCCGCCATCGACGCCAATCGCGAACCCGTAAAGGCGCTGCTGGGGCATATGGAAAGGGATTTGGGCGCCTTGAAGGGCAAGACCATCGCGGTGTGGGGACTGGCCTTCAAACCGGGAACCGACGACGTCCGTGAGGCACCCGCGTTCACGCTCATCGAAGGGTTGCTCAAACGAGGTGCCAAAGTACGCGCGACGGATCCCCAGGCGCTCACCACCGCCAAGGCGCGATTTGAGTTTCTCGGCATCGAAGGTGTGGAGCTCAACTCGGATTCACTCGCAATTTGCGAGGGAGCTGACGCCCTGGTGCTCGCCACGGAGTGGAGCGCCTACCGCTCGCCGGACGCCGGTAAACTCGCTCGGCTCATGACCGGGCGTCACATATTCGACGGGCGAAACGCCCTGATTAAAGGCGAACTGGTCGACGCCGGCTTCATCTATCGCGGCGTCGGTCGAAGCTAGCCGCCAGAGGCAGCGGGCTCGCCGTCCACAGCGTCTGCCCTCGCAGCAGACTCCGCATCGCGCTTGGCCGTTTCTTGATTGAGCAGGCGATGGGCCGACCTCATGAAGAGAGGCGAGACGGTCATCTGCATTATGGTCATGGCCACCGCAAAGGTCAGTGTCGAGGCCGCCACACTCGCTCGTGCCGTTTCCGGATCTCCCTCGGCAAATTGAGAGAGCAACAACACAGCAACCATGTCGCGAGTGCCCACGCCCTGGGGCGATATCGGCAGCGCGCTCACAATCATAAGCGGCGGTATCAGGGCGAAGGCATCCCCCGGAGAGATCGAAACGCTAAAGAACCAGAACGACGCCCAAGTGCCCAGAAACAGCACCAACACGTGAGGCAGCCGACGAATCATCAAGCGGAGATGACCGACCACTCCGACCTCCACCAGCACCTGGGTCGGCGGTAGCTTCAACAGGAATGCGGGCTTGCGGTGTATCACGGCAAGATAGATCAGCCCCGCCACTACAACGCTCGCCACCAACGGGGACAGCCAGGGTAGCGTCAAATAGCTGAAGGGCAGAGCCGCCATCACAAGCAAACAAACACATGCAAAAATGGTGGCATAGGCAACCAGCGTCGCCCCCGCCACTCGCCAGACTGGGGCCCCGTACACTCTGGATACGAAATAGGTGATCCAGGCTTGGCCTAGGTGGTGATTCACAATGCTCGGCAAATACGACGCCGCTCGAATCACGAAGTATTCCCTGAACTTCACCGGGCACACCGTCATCCGGTACACGAAACTGGTGGCGTAGCAGTCTGCCACGAGTAGGCAGCCCGTAAAACAAACCACGTACAAGAAGTACAATCCGTAGTTGACGTTGACGATCGCCTCCACAAAATGCTCAAAGTCCAACGTGCTGACGACGATGGAGATGCAAGTTGCCCCTATCGTGAGGGGCAACAGCCGACGCCACAGCGGCATTTGGACCGTGGGCGGCCCGGCCAGTTCTTGCGTGGAATCATCGCCCATGAGGAACGTTAGCCTAACAGAGCTCCGGAGGGCGCGAAGTGTGGGTTCCGAGAAAGGCTGGGAATGTTCCGAGCAGGAGTCGCCCGATCTAGAGGACGAACAGAACGGGGGAATTGGTCGTCACTAACAATGCGTGATCCGGCCCCGTGGCGAAGCGCGCTTGGGACCAGTCCACCGACCCCACGTTGACGACGATGATATCTCCGTAGCGGACACCGTCCGAATTCACCAGATGCACAGTGGCAGTCGCCGCCACGGTGCTCGCGACCAGCAGCGCACCATCCCGTCCCAGCGCCACCACCGCACGCTTCAGCGCCACACTATAACTGTTGCCTATCGTGCACCCACCGTCCACGACGGAAAAGAACTGTAGGAAGTACGACAGAGATGCAGTCGTCGACACCATCGCCCCCCGCTCGCCAAGAACGCTGAGGTGAACCGGTCCGTTGGGGGTACAAAAGGTACCGGCGGAGCTGACCCCTGGATCGAAACCGTACACGGTGTTGTTGGACGCGTCCGAAAAGGCAACGTCCTGACCGTCGGACACCAGAGCCTGCAGCCCGAAGGGCGCGTTCGTCTCGTTCACGAAACTAGTGGCGCCGTCCTTGAGCTCTACGGTGACAGCGCCGGCATTGCCGACCAACAGACGGTCGCCGGCATGCGCGAGGCTGAAGCCGCTCGCATCGCCCGAAACAGCCAAGCCCGCATCGGCTGCGCAAGTCGAAAGGGTCACGCGGTACAGCTTCGAATCGCTGACCACGAAGGCGGTATCGCCACTGGCCGCCACCGCGGAGGGATCCACCGCGCTACCGGGAATGTTACACTCCCTGACGATTGATGCGGGACTCAGGGGGTCAAACTCGCGGAGTTTATCGCCCACCAAGACGATGAAATTGTCGGACCCGTAATTCCACGCCGCCGCCGTCGCGCCATCGAGATCGACCGTGACATCATCTATCTCGCTGAAGTTTGGCTCTACGGTGGCGGTCAGTGGTGCGATCAGGCGGCAGCTGCTGAACTTGTGATCGAGGATGACTTTGGCCTCATAGGTGCCCGCCGACTGGTACGGCACCATTTCGTCCGCCTGCACCCGCACGGCATCAATATCGAATTGCACGGACAACCACGCAGGGTGATCTTCCAAAGAGATATCCCAGTCCTGCCGCTCGTCGCCCCAGTCCACGGAGAAGGTGATGGCGTTCACGGCTAGGGCATCGCCTTCTTTCCCGGACCATTCGTAGGGGAAGGCGAGGAAAGCCGCGCCCTCTGGACAGCCAGGATCGGTACCCGCGCCTGCTTGGCCTCCGCTGTTGCCACCGACACCCACGCCACCGATGCCGCCGGCGCTACCGCCGGCTCCGCTCACGCCACCGACAGCCACGCCACCCGTATTCGTTGTCGCTCCCGTGCTGCCGCTTGGCGTCCCCCCGACGCCCAGTTCACCGCCGAAGCCGGCGTCAAGCTGCAAGCTGCTGTCGCCGGCAGTGGCATCTGCCGTCCCGCCCGTTCCTGTGACGGGTCCGCCCCCACCCGCGACGAACTCGAAACCTTCCAGGCCGGACTCGCAGCCAACCACTCCGCAGCTCGCCAACCCGCAGACCACAACGGCAGCCCTAAGACTGAGAACGCGGCGCCGGCTGAAGTTCATGGGGTGTACAAGGTTGAAGACGTGCGAGCGTACCGCAAGAGGGAAGTCTGGCCCAGACAGAGCGCATAACGAAGCCGTAATGGAAGTCCGCCGCTCTCGGTGACCCTCGCCCCATCGAGACGCTGGGGATCTGGTGGCTTGACCCCTACCGCCCTTGCGCCGGGCGCCCCCGCGCCGCACGGTTAAGTGATGGACAGCCGTGCCCAATCCGACACACACCCACACACCCTTATCCTCCGGAACTGGATCGCCGGAAAACCCGAAACAACCGGGAGTTCGACGGAAAGCCGGAACCCGGGGGATCGCGACGATATCGTCGCCCTGGCGCCCGTCACCGGACCCGACGATGTCCGGCGCGCCTGCGAGGCCGCCAAGGGTGCCCAGGGGCGCTGGGCGGCTCGTCCGGCACCCGGGCGCGCCCAGATCCTGGGGCGTCTCGGAAAGCTCCTCACCCAACGCAAGGAAGCGCTCTCGCAGTTCGTCTCAAGAGAGATGGGAAAGCCGATAAAAGAGGCCCGGGGCAGCGTGCAAGAGGCCATCGACACAGCCGAATTTTTCCAGAGCGAGGGAAGGCGTTTGTACGGACAAACCGTGCCCAGCGAGTTGCCGAACAAGGAACTGATGACCTACCGACGCCCCGTCGGTGTGGTCGGCGTGATCACCGCAGGCAATTTTCCGGTCGCCGTTCCATCGTGGAAAATCATTCCCGCACTCTTGTGTGGCAACGCTGTCGTTTGGAAACCATCGGATGACGCCCCAGGCACAGCGGCATTGTTTGGCGAGCTGCTGCGAGCGGCAGGATTGCCTCCTGACCTGGTCTCCATTGTCTACGGCGGAGGAGCAGGCTCTACCGGCGAGCACTTGATCGATCAGGTGGATGCCGGTTTGCTGCAAAAGATCAGCTTCACCGGTTCCACAGCGGTCGGGCGCAAGATCGGCGAAGTCTGCGGCAGAAACCTCCAACATCCCTCTCTCGAACTCGGGGGCAAAAACCCACTGGTTGTGCTGGCCGACGCCGATATCGATCTCGCCGTGGACGGCGCGCTTTGGTCGTCGTTTGGCACCGCGGGTCAACGCTGCACCAGTTGCGGAAACATCATCGTGGATGGCTCGGTGATGGATGAGTTCCGGGAGAAGTTGTTAGCCCGGGCAAAAACCTTACGCATCGGAGATGCGCGTTCGGCAGACATCGACTACGGCCCGATGATCAACGCGCGGTTTCTTGACGCATGGAAGGCCCAGCGACAGGTAGGCCTCGACGACGGCGCCAAGTTGCTACTGGACGGTCACACGATCGACAAGAACAGCGACTACACACACTTCAGCGGCAATGCCGAAAAGGGGCACTACGCGACACCTCGTATCTTTGACGCGGTCACCATGAACATGGCCATAGCCCAGACGGAATGTTTTGGACCGACAGTCAACTTGGTGACTGTGTCCGGAGTCGACGAGGCCATCGCTGCAGCCAACGCTACGCCCTACGGATTGTCCTCTGCCATCTACACCCAAGACGCCCACCTGATGCATCGCTTCAAGACGGAGATCAGCGCCGGCATGACGAGCATCAACAACTCCACCACAGGGGCAGAAGCGCATTTGCCCTTCGGTGGAAACGGTTGGAGCGGCAATGGCACGCGCGAGAGCGGTATCTGGGTCATCGACGCCTACACCCAATGGCAGTGCGTCAATGTCGATCTCAACGGTCAGCTACAACTGGCCCAGATGGATACGGAGGAGCTGCCGGAGCCCCAGCTCGACGATTGGGACGCTTTAGATTCGTCGGGGAAGTAGCTTCGTCAGGAAAGCAGCGCCGCCTTCAAGCGGCTCAGAGCGCCCGTGTCCAGAGCGCTGCTAATGAACGGCAACTCACGCGCGTCGCGATCAACCGTGGCCAACAGGCGATCGATGCACATGCCTTGGACTTGCTCGCGGCGTGCCCGACGTCGAGCGAGCTCGAGCGGTCCCAAGGAGTCCCCGCTGAGTCCCGTCAAGGCGCTGGCATCCGCGGAACTGAACAGTTTCGGTATCACTTGATTGATTACCAGACCACAACACGGCAGTCCCAGCTCGCCGGTGATGGCTCGCTGTAGCTCAACGGTCTCGTTGGTTGGCATCTCTTCGGGCAGGGTGACGAGCAAGACCCCAGCTTGCACGGGGTCACAAAGCATTTCCCACGCGGCTTGCGCGTCGGTGCGGAGGATGCCCGCCGGTACGGAGTCCACGATCACCTTCGGGACTTGCAACATTTCGAGGGCGTGACCCGTCGCAGGCGCATCGAAGAGCACCACATCAAAGCGATTGATCTTGCCCGTCTTCTCGGTCGAATGAAACCACGCTTTACCCAACATCGCCCACTGACGAAGGCCGGGCACGGCAGCGAAGAAGTTCTTTGCGTAACGATTTCCGAAGACCGCGTCGTTGAGCACTCGGCTTTTGAGCTTCATCAAGCCGTACTCGCGTAGACACGCGTCCGGCACGAGGCGCACTCCCCAAACCCCCGGGCGCAGCTCGCGTACAGTGTCATCCAGTGGTTTCCCGCTTTCGGGATCCATCGCCAATGATTGGCCGAGTTGCGCCTGCCCGTCACAACTCGTCACTAGGACACGCTTCCCCCGCTCCGCCAGTCCCATCGCCAGGGCAGCGGTAACCGTCGTCTTGCCCACGCCACCCTTACCGGTTATGAAGAGGAAGCGCTGGTCGTCGATAGTCATAATTTCGGGGGGGCTCTCATTCATACGACGAAGCCCCGCACCCGCCAAAGTCCCGCGAGCAAAAGCCGGGAGACCCAGCCCCCCCACGGCAGCTGCCCAACAAAATGCGTGTTTTGCCGCCCCAGACGCTCCCGAAACCGTCCCATCCAGCGCTTCCGAAACCTGGTCCGGCCATCGCCCGAGCCAGCCGCGGGCCCACGGCCCTAGTAGCCGAGACACCCGCGTCTGGGACTGCTAACTCGGCAGTTGTTCTCCCAGCTCACCCCTCGGATAAAAAACCCCGAAAATGCGTTTCGCTCTGATTCAAATGAACCCCACGATCGGGGACCTCGACGCCAACGCCGAGCGCTTAATCGATTTCGCTGTCCGGGCCCGAGAGCAGGGCGTCAGCCTTGCCATTGCGCCAGAGCTGTGTGTCACGGGCTACCCGCCGAAGGATCTCTTGGACCGGCCCGCCTTCGTCCGGCGCGCCAGCGAAGTAACGAACCGCATCGTCGACCAGATCCCGGATGGCTTGACGCTCATCTTCGGCACTCTCGGCACACCCGATGATTCGGTGACGGATGCCCAGACAACCGACGCGCGGGCACGACTCAGTAACGATGCCGTGATCGCCCAGCGCGGTCGTGTTCAGCAACGGATTTCCAAGTGCCTTTTGCCCAGCTACGACGTGTTCGACGAGACGCGCTATTTCGTACCCGCCGCACCGCCAGGCACCATCGACATCGACGGCTCTCGGATTTGCGTGACCATCTGTGAAGATCTGTGGGGGCAAAGTGATGCCCTTCGCGGGCGCTACAAGATCGATCCCCTCACGAAGCTTGCCGCAGACACAGAACTGATCGTCAATCTGTCCGCCAGCCCCTTCACGATGCAAAAGTTCGAACAACGTTCGGAACTGTTCTCGCAAATCGCCCTACAGTGCTCCGTCCCCATAGCTATGGTCAACCAAGTCGGTGCCAACGACGAACTCTTGTTTGATGGTCGGAGCGGCGTCTGGACAGCCAATGGCGAGCGCCACTCCACCGCGAATAGCTTCGAAGAACAGTTGCTCATCTGTGATCTGAGCGCCCCGCCCAGCACCCCGCGAGCGGTAGAGACCGACATCGACGAAGAGGTGTATCAGGGCCTGGTATGCGGCGTCCGGGACTACGCGCGAAAATGTGGTTTCACCCGTGTCGTACTGGGGCTCAGTGGCGGAATCGACTCAGCGCTGACCGCAACCATTGCGGCTGACGCCTTGGGTCCGGACCGCGTGCTCGGCGTTGCCATGCCCACACGATATTCCTCCGCGGGCTCTGTGCACGATGCCCGCGCGTTGTCGGAAAATCTTGGCTTGCAGTTCCGGATCGTGGACATCGATCCAATGTTTCAGTCCTACCTGGATAGCCTGAA
>SPKZ01011450.1_pt1 | contig 36934 bp, 28 predicted proteins | sample 2456571 | NCBI WGS metagenome assembly SPKZ01 (sample SAMN11192286, study PRJNA482655) | marine metagenome | biome: ENVO:00000447; feature: ENVO:00000244|ENVO:00000211|ENVO:00000569|ENVO:00002023; material: ENVO:00002151; isolation source: ocean water from marine abyssalpelagic zone ...
GATAACTTCTGCATAATGGGCAATTAATTGTGCATCGAGTTTATCTGTTTTGGCTCTTTGATTAATGGCACCTGCAAACCTTTTGATGTTGACAGGATTAGCAATAACAAACGGTATATTAGCTTTTGCACAAGCCATGATAAAGGCCTGTTCTAATCGTCCCGTTGCTTCGATAACGACACGAGTTACCTTGTGCCTTTTGATTTTAGTAATGGCTTCTTTAATGCCACTTTCATCGTTACTAACAACGAAATAAATATCTAAAGGACGTATGTAAATATCGAGTTGAGTTTTCCCTGTATCGACACCGACGTTAATTTCATTTTGATTATTTATGCTATTCATAATAAGCTGACTCTGCCTTGCTATTCGGGCTCGAGGCCCCGTTGACTATCCGAGTTTAGTGCTTGGAGTTTTATACGGCGTTCCATCTTGTTATCGGTTAACAGTCGGCTAAGTTCCGCTTCGCTTCACATTTTAGCTAACTATTAAAAGCCTCTTATTGGGGCGTTGGTATTTTCATCCTTGTCCTGAGTAAACTCAAAATTTCATATTTAAGTTGAAGTATTTTAATATTGTTGTAAACTCAAATTATTAATTTTAAGTTTTGGTGAGTTATGGCAAGAATCAGAGTCCCAGTTCCTTTTAAGGAATTAATGGAAAAAGTATCTCATAAAGATTTTCTTCCCTTACTATCTAAGTATAGAGCAACCGACCCTCAAGGTAATTATTTACATTGGGATAAATTTAAATGGAAAGTTGAGAAGGATGATGATGAAGAAGCGGCTTGGGTTGCGACTAAAATATCTAGAAAAACTAATACAAAGTATATTCCCAAATTAAAAGGTAAGAATGAAGAGGAATGTTTTAGTTATTGTGTTCCTGATTCGTTATTTTCTCAATTACATTATATAGATAAGCTTACTGGTGGAGGTCACTCTATAGGCGATGGTTCATTTATTACTGCACGAGAAAAAGATAGATACTTAGTTAAAAACTTAATGATGGAAGAGGCAATAACATCTTCACAACTAGAAGGTGCTTCGACAACGAGAAAAGTTGCCAAAGATATGCTGGAAAACAATAGGAAACCTATTGATAAATCAGAACAAATGATCTTCAATAATTATCTTTTAATGAAGAAGGTAGTTGAACGTAAAGATGAAGATTTATCTATTGGCCTGATTCTCGAATTACATGCAATTGCAACTTATAATGCAATCGATAATGATGCTATTTCTGGAGAATTAAGAACAGATAATGAAATAACTGTTAGGAATGATTATAACGAAGTGGCACATGAATCACCTTCATTTGAATCGCTTAAAGAAAGATTAACTTTATTATGCGAATTTGCTAATGAATGTAGTGATGGGAAGAATTCAGATAACTTTATTCATCCACTGATTAAAGCAGTAACTCTGCATTTTATGATTGGATATATTCACCCATTTGGTGATGGTAATGGCCGGACAGCAAGAGCACTGTTTTATTGGTTTATGCTCAGAAATGGCTACTGGCTATTTGAATATGTTTCAATTAGTAAACTTATTCAAGAAAAAAGAAGTGATTATGATGCTGCATATATTCATACGGAGTCAGACGACTTAGATCTTACATATTTTATATACCATCAAGTTGATGTAGTTACAAAAGCGGTAGATGCTTTACAGAAACATATAGAAAATAAAAAGGGTGAATTTTATCAATTTATGGAATGGATCGATAAGAGCCCTTTATCTAAAAAACTAAAAAGAGCACAGCTTGAATTACTTAAAGATGCCATAAAAGAACCAGGAAAAATTTTTACTTCTAAACAAGTGTCAGCTGACTTTGATATTAATGAAAATACGGCTCGTACATACCTAAAGGGGTTAGTTGATGAAGATTTACTTATATCGACTAGAAGTAAAAAAGGAAAAATGATCCTTTATTTAGCACCTTCAGGTCTACGGGATAAATTAAAAATATAACAAGTGACTATGGTGTCAAACCTTAATAGTTAATTCATTTTAGGATCCCAATAAACATCATCTCTCACCATGGAATTTAGCGTGATAACGAGCTTTCTAATGCACGCTATTATCGCTACTTTCTTGGGTTTACCTACAGCAACTAATCGTTGATATAGTGTTTTAAAGGTTGGATTACATTGGATCGCTGACATCATCGCCATATACATTGCGGTTCTAGTACCTGTGCGGTTGACCAAGTTTTTACTCGTTCACTATCAACATGTAATACCAGATGTAAATGATTATGCATCACGGCATGGGCGCAAATATCAATGAAAAATACTTGCGCTAATTGAAAAATACGCTGCTCAATCCATACTCGCCTATGCTCAAAACTGACACCCGTTTCTTGGTCTACCCCACACAAAAATGCCTTTCGTACTGTACGGCTGCAAATGTGATAAAACGGCGTATCCAATAAACTAATTTGTTGTGAACGAGGCTTAGGCATAACAATCACCTGAGTTAATAAGGGTAAATTAAGTCTAGTTTATAGATGGAAATACAAACAAATTATTATGGGTGGCAGAATAAGAAACTATCTCACTATTTACGATTGATAAATAGATATTGCTTTTCTGAAATAGAACGTCTTAATGTACTGGGATTCGTAGTTACCTCGTCACAGAGTGGAACAAAATCAGACTCTTGAATAGATGACTTTGGAAAAGAGAGAGTTTCAGATGATTCGGTAACGGTAAGTTGATTTTCAGATAATGAAATATTAGAAATACTGTACTCACCGCCATATTCACTAATTTCAAAAGATCCATTGCCCAAATCAGTTATAGTCTCGCTAAATTTATAATAGCAATCTTCCCCTTGGTCCCATGAATCGCCATCGTAATCGTAGATTACAAACTCTCCACTCTCTTTAATTGCTACATATAGTTGATCTTCTCCGAACTCATCAGTTTCAGTCAGATCCCATACACCTGAAATTTCAGATAAAGAGGGTTTACCAATGTTACTTTCAGTTGTACTCTCAGCCGTACTCTCACCGCTTCCACAAGCCATCAAAAATAAACTAGATATTGTTAACACTAATACTTTTTTCATACAGTTCTTCCATTAACCTGTAAATAATATAAACGTCAGGGACAGGCATAAAACCCTAACCGCTTATTAATGCGCATTTAAGGTTAAACCGTCGACAATTGCATCGATATCCTTTCATGCACATGATTTTTTATAACATTGTTAGTAAGTTAGCAGTAATTTTTATTGTATTCAATATATTGTGTGACTTTATATTTCGCCTAGCTCACAAGGGCGTTTATTGATAGTTCTTAAGTCTTTTATGAACTGTTTTAATTCACGGCCTAAAATTATGTACGGACGTTGGTTATCAATTCGTTTCAATCCCCTTCTAAGCCAGGTTTTAACCTCGTTTATGTACACCATAAACAGAGGTTAAAATATTGGCGCAGCGGTGGAAGTAAAACTATATTGCATGATGCCACCATTGGAGTTGGCGTTGCTCAATGCTCATTGCCGCGGGTGCCTCTCCGTATATTGGCCATTGAAATTGCCCTTACTCTAAGCGACGATAATAAAGCCAAAAACCATTAGTATCTCAAAATAATATTTTAAATTTATCGCGCTGTTTATTACAAAAAACAAACCAAGCTGACTCAAAGGATCGAGAGATAAGGTCTCACTGACAATAATACTAAGACCATTGATTGATTTTCTCATGTCGGTAAACCCTGTAACAAAATACACCGTTTGTGGGGAATGCATCAAAGTACCTTCAATAATGGTGCTAACACTTGTTGCGATAGTGTTGAATCGAATTCCACTTGGTAACCTTTTGACGTGATGATTTTTATCCTTGAGGATTGAGCAAAGGCTTGCTCATTAATAATAAGTAGGATCACCTGTTGCGGTTTAACGGGTAGCGCTTTATCAGATAGGAGTTTACGCCAAGCATAGAATGTGGAGGTGTTGACGTTATTGTCACGGCAAAATTAAATAATACTTACAACCGCTGCCTTGTTGTTGCTAAAGAGGGTTTTCTAGTGGTTGGATTTTTGTTGTTTTTTCATAATTATCTCATGTTAATGTACTGAGATAATTATGCGCAGGATCGATTAATATTGGTATCTGGGCTAATTACGCGCTTACAAAAAAAAGCTAAACTTGAGAGTAGAGCTAAAAAACAAAACAGTTTCTCGCGAACAACTAAGACAAAATAGGTAGTAGAGGCAAGGCGGTAAAAAGTACAGCCCTATTGACCGACGAAAATACAGTAAAAGCTTAGGGGCAATAGAGCCTTGTTTTTGGCAATATCACCGTGAATAAAGGCATGGACAAGAAAAAGTGAATTCCCAATGGCAAATGTATTGTTTAGTGCATAACATTGAAAAGTTAAGAAATAGCCTACATTAAGGTTCAAACCCCTGGTAAACAAGCTCAAAAGCAGAATACAAATAAAAAACCAGCCAATATTCAATGCTCAATGATGTAAAATAAAATCCCCTAAAACTGGCCACCAAGTGCTACTATAGTGATACATTTTGTATGGGGGGTTATCATGAGAGTAGAACTAGTAACAACACTGAAGCGTCAAGCTACAAAAATATTATCTGAGCTCCACTCTTCTAAAGAGCCTGTATTAATAACCGAACATGGACAACCATCTGCATACCTCGTAGATGTTGATGACTTCGAATTCATGCAAAAACGCATGCTAATTCTTGAGGCTCTTGCTAGAGGTGAACAAGCAATAAGTCGCGGGGAAACTATGTCTAATATTGAAGCTAAAGAGAAAATGAATAAATGGCTGAAATAATTTGGACAAACCCTGCTCTGGAAGACCTAAATAATATAGCTGAATATATTGCTTTGAGTAATTTACTGTCAGCAAAAAAACTGATCACGAAAATGTTCAACAAAATTGAACGCCTTGAAGATTTCCCTGGATCAGGAAAGAAACCGACTGAGTTAAGTAATCTTAATTACCAAGAAGTGGTCGTTAATCCTTGTCGTATATTTTACAAAATAGACAACGATAAGATTTATATCTTACACGTTATGAGGCAAGAGCGTGATTTACGAAAGTTCTTGTTGCTTACGTAACACAGCTAATCGGGCAGCCGAAGGTATCTAGCCCCAAACCCTCACACTGCCCTGCATGCGGTTCAGGTAGTGAACCTTAATCCATCCATTTCTTAATGAATAAATGAGCGGTTCAGTGAGGATAAACACCAAATAATTTTACAAGCTCAAAAGCAGAATATAAGTAAAAAACCAGCCAATATGTAATGTACAATGATTCAAAATAAAAACTGCCAAAAACGTAAATATTTTTGATTGTTAAAAGAAAATAATCCAGTTAGAGTATTTTAATTAAACAATAATATAAAAAACGAGTTATTCTACAAGCTCGTTATAAGTAAGGATAGTCTGTGAATTCTACTGAATTAATCAGAGCATTATCAAAAAAAGGAACCGAAGATCTTTCATCTTCATTGCAGTGGATTAAACCTATACCTGAAGATGTTAATGCTTTAATAGAAAAAATAGATATGGCATTAAAGATAGTTAAATTTTCTCAGTCTAGGTGTGCTGAAAAGCCGGGAGTAAAGACTTCAAATGAGCATATAGATTCATTAACACGTTTAAAGTCTGAAATTGAAAGTATCCTAAATAAAAGTTAAGGGGCTTTAATTTAAACTTACTTATGAGCCTAACTCCTGTCAATATACCGTAATGCTCAAGAAAACGAGCCATGAATTCCACTAAGCTATTTTATATAGTCATTAAATGGGTGTATTATCCATATAACCTTGTAGTCGGCAGATTATTATTAAAAAACCAACGTCATCTCGTAGCAGTCAACAACAGGATTTAAATGATATTAATCCTAATTTGTGTCCGCTATGCAATAAAAGTAATAATTGTGGGAATAACTCTTCTTGTGGTTCAACGCTAGATTGTTGGTGCAGTGAGCAAACAATACAGTTTCCCGAAACTTTATTAAAAAAAATTCCAAGTAACGCCAAAAATAAAGCATGCATATGTAAATCTTGTGCTTTATACCAATCAAACTAAGTGATCTTTTTAAATGGCCTAAATTTCCAGTAATATTATGGTTTTCAATCCCAATAGTTAAGTAGTCTCTCCCACTCCCAAACATGCCAGAGTTATAGTCTGCTCATAAAAATTTCACTCTCAGCCATTAAATTACTTCTCTGCTGACCAAGATATAAATTAAGGTACGTGATTTACTTAGCTTGTAAATATATATAACACGTTATGTTTATTTGCATCATTTACACAACTATTTTCTATTTAACCTATTAAAAAATAATAACAATATTTGTTTTTGGTTATCTAATTATTTAATTTATTATGATTTTAAGACGAAATTAGTTGAAGTACATATAACTACATGGGGAAAACTATGAATAAAACCAAAATAGCAGTTTTTTTGACTTCTCTTTTTTATATCGGAACTAGTCAGTTGGCTATCGCTCAGTCAAAGAGTGAAGAAAATGAAAAAGGACAAATTGAAACCATTCAAATAACATCTCGTAAAGTTACAGAAAGTATTCAAGATGTACCTATTGCCGTTTCTGCTTTTACCAGTGATGGTTTAAATGCTAGAGGTATTACTGATATTTCTGGAATTGGGAGTTTTACACCAGGATTAGAAATTGATGCCGCGGCGCCTATTAGTGGTAGCTCAGCAGCAATCAATGCATTTATTAGAGGAATTGGCACCACTGATTTCTTATTGACTACAGATCCAGGTGTCGGACTCTATATTGATGACGTTTACGTTGGTCGTTCAGTGGGTGGACTCGTCGATTTACTTGATATTGAGCGTGTTGAAATTCTAAAAGGTCCTCAGGGGACGCTGTTTGGAAGAAACACTATTGGTGGTGCAATTAGTATTATTTCTAAAGATCCTGGTGATACTTTAGCGGGCTCTTTATCTATTACAGGTGGTAGTGACAATCGACTTGATGTGCGTGGAAAAATTGAAGTACCGCTATCGGATACTTGGTTTAGTTCCTTTACTTTTTCTTCAAAAACTCAAGATGGCTATGTTAAACGTTTAGCCCCTCCTGCTGGAGTAGATTTAATTGACGTACCACAAATACAGGATGCTTTTGATGGCGGTGGCGATTCGCTCTATAGTGATGGCGCACCACTTGGTGAAAAAAACCTCCAATCGGGACGTTTGAAGCTTCTCTATAGTGGGGATGATTTCGAGGCTCGTATTGCCATAGATGCATCAACAGCAAGAGAAACAGCGCCAGCACAAACATTACTTGGTTTTACGTCAAGTTATGGAACCGGTGTTACATTAGCTGATGCGCATAACGGTCTTGCAGTACCTGAGGGAAGACCGGCTTATGATGAGCGTTTTATTACCGGTGATCCAGACACCACGTATAGTGGAGCTCGCGGTAATTCAGACTATGATTTGTTCGGAATTTCAGCAACCTTGCAATGGAACTTGGGTAGTGTTGATGTTAAATCAATCACCGCTTATCGCACTATAGAAGCTGATTTTTCGCGTGATGGTGATGCATCGCCACTGATTCTTGATCAGACACGAAATCAATATGAACACAATCAACTTTCTCAAGAGTTGCAATTAACCGGATTAGCTTTTGATGACAAACTTAAATGGTTAAGCGGTGTGTACTATTTCAAAGAAGATGGTGAAGATCGTGTCCAAGTACCTTTGGCTCTGGAAGTCGATTTAGCTATCGGTGGTGCTCCTGGGACTGTTATTAATTTATATTTGGATGAACTTAATGACGTTAGCAACACCTCTATTGCAGTATTTGCTCAAGGAACTTACGATATTACTGATAAGTTCAGTGCAACTATCGGTGCCCGCTATACGGAAGACAAAAAGGAATATCGCCCTACACATGTCACCCTAGGTGCAAATCCGCAAAATTTACTTGTCGGCGAAGACAGTGCCAAGTTTACAAATTTCTCACCTCGTTTTAGTGTAGATTACCGTTGGAATGAGCAATATTTTACTTATGCATCATACTCTCAAGGGTTTAAATCAGGGGGTTTTACTGGCAGAACAGTTGACCCACAACAGGGGGTTCGTTCGTTCGATCCTGAAGAAGCAGAAACGATTGAAATAGGCGCAAAAATAGATTTTTCTAAAATCCGAATTAATGCCGCTTTATTTTCAACAGATTACACCGATTTACAAATCACCAATCAAGAAGGCGTAACCCCGATTACTGTGAATGCAGGAAAATCTAAAATTCAAGGTTTTGAGGTGGAATTAACTGCATTTGTAACCGAAGATTTTCACGTTAATGCGGGATACGCTTATATTGATGCAGACATCATCGAAATTACTGACCCTGATGCAACTATTACGGCAGACAATGATTTTGCCAACATAGCAAAGAATACCTTTAATGTTTCTGGTGACTACTATATTTATTTATCAAATGGCAGTGAAATAAAACTACATGCAGACTATGTATGGAAAGATGATCATTTTAATGATGCTGAAAATGATCCTTTACTCTTTCAGGAGTCATTTGGGCTAGTAGGGCTATCTGCAACCTACACCTCTGAAAATGAAGATTGGTCGGTAATTGGTGGTGTGATCAATGCTACTGATGAGCGATTTATTTATACTGGCTTTAGTCAACCTGGAGTTGGTTTTGTTGAAGGTGGTTATAATCGAGGCAGAGAACTTTACTTAACGGTTAAATATCAATTTTAATTATTGATAATCAAATGTTCCCCAGCTCTGATGAAGGTGGGGAACATTATTAGCTATATATTATTTTAGGTTTAGAACAAAAATTGAGGCATAAATGAAATTATTTCATCTTTTTTTAATGGTACTTACCGTATTTCTTTTTAGCGGCTGTGGGAATACCAAATCAAAATCAGTGTCTGCCAACCAAGTTCAATTAAAGGTTGACGAAGCAGAATGGATTTCGACTGGCAAGGGCCCCGATGAAAAGCGTTTTAGTCAGCTCAACCAAATTAATGATAAAACGGTTAAAAACTTATCATTAGCATGGTACATGGATTTGCCAGAAGGGCGTGGACAGGAAGCAACACCATTGGTTGTTAATGGGGTTATGTATACAACGGCTGCTTGGAGCCATGTTTTTGCTATAAACCCAGAAACGGGAGAACAAATTTGGCACTATGATCCTAAAGTCGACAAATCGATCGCGGTTAAAGGCTGTTGTGGCCCTGTTAATCGCGGACTGGCTTACGCCAATGGGAAAGTATTTATTGGTGCTTATGATGGGCGATTGATAGCATTAGATATAAAGACCGGTAAAGAAGTCTGGTCAGTACAAACGACTGACACTAGTCAAAGCTATACCATCACGGGTGCGCCTCGTGTAGTTAATGGCAAGGTTTTTATTGGCAACGGTGGCGCAGAATTTGGTGTAAGAGGTTATGTGTCTGCCTATGATGAAAACACTGGCAAGCAAGTGTGGCGATTCTATACTGTTCCGGGACACCCTGATAAGCCTCAAGACAATCCAATTCATAATAAAACTGTAAATAGCTGGAACGGAGAGTTTTGGAAATTGGGTGGTGGTGGAACTGTTTGGGACTCTATGTCCTACGATGCTGAATTTAATCTCTTATATATTGGCGTGGGTAATTCTAGCCCTTGGAATCCTAAACTACGTACCGATAGTGAAGGCGATAATTTATTTGTTTCTTCAATTGTCGCATTAAACGCTGATACAGGTAAGTATGTTTGGCATTATCAAACAACACCAATGGATGCTTGGGACTTTACCGCGACCCAGCATATGATCCTTGCTGATCTTACCATTAAAGGCCAGCAGCGAAAGGTCATTATGCAAGCACCGAAAAATGGCTTTTTCTATGTGCTTGATAGAGAAACGGGAGAATTTATTTCTGCTGAAAATTATGTACCAGTGAATTGGGCAAGTGGGATTGATAAAGATGGACGACCAATTATTAACGATGATGCACGTTATTGGTTGTCGGATAAACCTGCACTAGTAACCCCAGCATGGGTAGGTGGACATAACTGGCATCCTATGTCATTTAGCCCTGATACTGGTTTAGTATACTTCGCGGCACAAGAGTTCGCATTTCCTTATGCTAGTGATAACGACTTTAAACCTAAACAGCTGGCAGTAAATTTAGGTATTGATTTAACTATTGCGGGTTTTCCTGATGATCCCACCGTGGTAAAAGCTATTAAAAATGCCACCAAGGGACACCTTTCAGCTTGGGATCCCGTTCAACAAAAGGAAATTTGGCGTGTCCAGTTTCCAGGTATATGGAATGGAGGTGTACTCTCTACTGCTGGTAATTTAGTTTTCCAGGGCAGTGCGACTGGTTTCTTTAACGCATTTAACGCTAGCACAGGTGAGAAACTCTGGGAGTTTCCTGCGCAGACAGGTATTGTAGCCGCACCCATTACCTATACTATAAACGGTGAGCAATACGTCACTGTATCGGCAGGATGGGGTGGAATATACCCCTTAATGACAGGTCCTCTAGCGTTAGATTCAGATCCAGATCCTGTTAATCGCAGTAGATTACTTACTTTTAAAATTGGCGGGGAAGCATCATTACCAGAGCTTCTTGACGAACTTAGGGATTTGCCCGATTACACAAATATTGTAACTGAAGACACTAGATTGCTCCGAGGTCATAAAACGTATGAATTATATTGTGCGTCCTGTCATGGTACCGGCGCAGTAGGTGGTGGGGTAACTCCAGATTTAAGATATTCAGCAATTACAAATAGTGCTGCGGATTGGAAGAGTGTTGTTCATGACGGTATACTCAAATCAAATGGCATGGTAGGTTTTGGTTTAGAGTTATCTGTATCTGATGTTGAGGATGTTCGCCAGTTTGTTATAGAACGAAACAAATACGCAAGATCTATTGGAGATATTTCCCGAACAAGCCGGTAATATAGCTTTGTGTTTTGGCTCATGCAACTCAACATTTAATGCCGTAACAAGCGATAATGCTGTTGAGTTGTACAATTACTTTAATGGCGAAGTAGTAAGCCTATCCACATATTACCTCTCACAGCTCATAATTTATTCATGCCTGCGCCCTACCCTTTTCCACCTAAAGTATGATGTTTTATTAAATGAAAATTAAATATAGTTAATAGGTACTAAGAAAAAGATAATCACAACTATAAATCAATATTATTAACCAGCGAGGAATAAATTATGTGGATTAAGCCTGACTTTGAAGAAATGCGTTTAGGATTTGAAGTAACTCTTTACATCAGTAATCGTTAATTATTATTTTATAATCAATTAGAATAAATTACCTCAGTTGTAGCCAATGCTTAAAACACTGAGGTAATTAGTTATCACTAGACAATTTCTTACTTCCCCTTTGTCTTGATCTCGAGGCACATATGAAAATTTTAGTTTTAGGCTCAGCCGCTGGTGGCGGATTTCCCCAATGGAATTGTCACTGCGCAAATTGTAAAGGCTTGCGTGACGGCACCATTAAAGCAACAGCACGCACTCAATCATCTATTGCCGTTAGTCCAAATGGAAAAGACTGGGTATTGATCAATGCATCTCCCGATATTCGTCAACAAATGAATCAATCGCCACAGCTTTGGCCCGAACAAGGTAGCCGTGGTACTAAAATCCGTGCAGCCATTTTAACTGACAGCCAAATAGATCATACAACCGGGCTATTAACCCTGCGTGAGGGGCTCCCGCTTGAAGTGTATTGCAGTGATGTAGTCTATGAAGATTTATCAACCGTTTACCCATTATTTAACTTACTTGAACATTGGCATGGTGGACTAAGCTTTAACAAAATAGACACCGAACAACGACAACCCTTTAGTGTTAAAGGGGTTGACGGGTTAGAATTTGTTCCTGTTATTATTGAATCAAATGCTCCCCCTTATTCACGTTATCGCGATAACGTGGTAGATGGTAATAATATCGGTTTAAAAATTATTGATAAAAGTACCGGTAAGTATTTATTTTATTTACCTGGCATCGTTGAAAGTACTCCGGAAGTTGAACAGATATTATCGAAAGCAAGTTGCGTACTTATTGACGGTACCTTATGGCTAGACGATGAAATGATTGCTCAAGGTGTTGGTACTAAATTAGGCTCAGAAATGGGGCATATGCCTGTTAATGGTGACTATGGTACAGTCGCGCTATTGAATAAATTCACCATAGACAGAAAAATTCTTATCCACATTAATAACACTAACCCCATTTTAAATGAAGAATCTCCCGAACATCAATTTGTTTTAGACAATGGTGTTGAAATTGCCGTAGATGGCATGGAAATAACGATTTAACCTTACTATAGGATCCATTTTATGCAGGCTTGGACCAAAGAAGAGTTTGAACATAAGCTTAGAAGCAAAGGCGAACTGTACCATATTCACCATCCTTTCCATATTGCTATGCATAAAGGAGAGTGTAGTAAGGAAGAAATTAGAGGTTGGGTGGCTAATCGTTTTTATTATCAAGTAAATATACCCATTAAAGATGCGGCAATTATGGCTAATTGTCGCGATATGGAAACAAGGCGTTTGTGGATCCAACGTATTCTAGATCACGATGGCAATGCCGGTGAAGAAACCTTAGGTGGTATCGAAGCTTGGCTACGTTTAGGCGAAGCTGTTGGCTTAGACAGACAAGACTTATTAGATGAAAAATTTGTACTGCCTGGCGTTCGCTTTGCTGTTGACGCTTATGTTAATTTTGCTCGTAAAGCTAGCTGGCAACAAGCGGCTTGTTCATCATTAACCGAAATGTTTGCGCCTGAAATACATCAAAGTCGTCTTGATAGTTGGCCACAAAATTACCCGTGGATAAAGCCTGAGGGATTAAGTTATTTTCAACTGCGTTTATCCCAAGCTCGTCGTGATGTAAATCATGGCTTGCAAATAACCTTAGATCATTTTACTAGCCGCGAAGCACAAGAAGATGCCTTAAATATTTTGCAATTTAAACTGGATATTTTGTGGAGCATGTTAGATTCAATGACCTTAGCATATCAACAAGGTAGAGCTCCTTATCAAGCGATACTTGGTCAAGACGCAATTAATAACCCTATTTACCACAAAGGACTATTTAAGTGACCACAGCTACAGTCTCCTCAAACATAAGCCCAACCATGACACCATCACTTAATGCGATGTTCCGCTTTCAATGGGAAAAAGCGCAAAACTGCTTTGTGTTATTATTTCCCGAAGGCATGGTTAAACTCAATGGCGGTGCTGGTGAAATTATGCAGCTTATTGACGGAGAAAAGAACTTACAACAAATTACTGATACGCTGCACACTAAGTTCCCTGATGCTGGTGACTTAACCACTGATGTGAATGAGTTTATCAGCACCGCAATTGAAAAAAAATGGCTTTATCATGACTAATCAAGCAGTAACCGACACATCAAAGCAAACTTCCACAGCCCTGGGTCCCCCACTTTGGCTACTTGCTGAGTTAACTTATGATTGTCCTCTGCATTGTCCTTATTGCTCTAATCCCACGCAGTTAAGCGAAGCAAAAAATGAATTAACCACAGAGCAGTGGTGTCAGGTATTTAGCCAAGCAAGAGAGATGGGGGCTGTACAGCTGGGTTTTTCTGGTGGTGAGCCCTTGTTACGCAAAGATTTGGAAGTACTGGTCAAGTATGCCCGAGAGCTAGGTTTTTATACCAATTTAATTACCTCAGGTATCGGTTTAACTGAAAAGCGTATCGCTAGACTAAAAGAAGCCGGGTTAGATCATATTCAAATCAGTTTTCAAGGTGCTGATCCTGAGTTAAATGATGCCATTGCCGGTCGCGGCAATGCTTACCAACAAAAATTTAATATGGCTAAATCAGTTAAAGCGCAAGGCTACCCTATGGTGCTTAACTTTGTTTTATCCAAACAAAATCTTGAACAAATTGAAGATATAATGCGCTTAAGTTGTGAGCTAGAAGCTGATTATGTAGAGCTTGCAACCGCACAATATTATGGTTGGGCCTATCAAAACCGAGATCATTTATTACCGACGCGGCAGCAGCTAGTTGAGGCTGCGCGACTTGTTAATGAATTTAGAGATGAACAACAAGATAAAGGGCCACATTTTATTTTTGTCACGCCTGATTACTTTGAAACTCGCCCCAAAGCTTGTATGAATGGTTGGGCAACAACCTTTTTAACGGTAACGCCTGATGGCTCCGCTTTACCCTGTCATAGCGCAAAGATGTTGCCACTGACATTTCCAAACGTTAAAGACAAATCGATTAGCGACATATGGCAACAAGACTTTTCATTTGATTACTTTCGCGGTGATGACTGGATGCCACAACCATGTAAAGGTTGTGATGAAAAAGAAAAAGACTTTGGCGGTTGCCGTTGTCAGGCCTTTATGATGACTGGTGATATGCATAAAACCGATCCTGTCTGTAGTAAATCTGAAGATCATTATTTAATTCAACAGGCTATTGCAAGTGCAACTAACCCGACAAAACCTATAGTAAAGCGTGTTAACCAAAGCGCCATGAAACGTGCTAAAGACACTTCGTTAGACATTGCCCGTATAAAAATATGACCTTGGCAACACCATTAATAGCAAATATTTATCGCCATAAAAATAGTATGAAGCACATCAATATAGTCAGTAATGAGGGCTTTAGCGCACTTTTTGTCGTTAATACTCCCGTATTTGATAATAGTGGTGTTGCTCACGGCGTTGAACATTTAGTTTTTCGTGGTAGCAAAGCTTTTCCTCAAGCTGAAACTTTATTTCAACTGATCTCACTCACTGATGCAAAAATTAATGCCTCAACGCTCGCTGAAACTACTTATTATCATTGCCAAAGCCAGTGCCCTCATACCTTTATCTTGGCTGTTAATTACTTGCTAAATGGCTTGTTTAATCCGGTTTTTAATGCCAAAGATTTACATTGTGAAATTTATGATGGTAAAGATAAGGGGGTTATTTATCAGGAATTGCTAGCCGCAGAGCAAGCGGATAAAAATAGCACTAAAAAAAGCGATAAAAATAATTTTTGCTATGGTGGCATTAGCACATTAATTGGCAATTTATCCCTAAACGATTTAACAAGTTTCCATCAACGCTTTTACCAAGCAAGTAATATCACCTTAGTTACCGCTAATGCTGATGTTGAAAAAATATCACAGTTAATATCATTATTACCTAAACAGCATAATCAGTCTATACCGTTAAAAGTAGCATTAGACCAGAACAATAGAAATAGCCAAAATGATGAAAGTAATGAGCATCATCAAAAAAAATATCCTCAAGCAATTAACCAACTGATAACTACCTATCATTTATGGCTGCAAGACCCTGACTATCCGGAAATTGCTGCCTACAAAGAAATTGAAAGCGCTAAAAAACCATTAGTAACAGATATTGACACCTTACCAATACTTCCCAATAGCCAGTTAATCCCCGCTTTGACTAGCTTGTCTAAGCTGCTAGTAGAAGAAAATATTACCGAACAAGCGGTTAGCCTTAATATAAGCCAGGTACCAAGTAAAACGTCACTACCAAACTTATTTTCTCAGTTATTCCAACAGGCAGAAAAACAATTAACTAGCGATAAATTAAACCCTCATATTAATCACTGCTATGTAAGTGAGCAACGAAACGCATTATGGTTAACGAAAATCAATGCCACTGAACAAGTAGTTGCTAATATTACTAGCTATATTATTAGTGCATATCCAAGGTTCTTAGCACCCCGTTGTCAGGGCATCTGCTATGCAACTCAAGCATTAACCATTGAAAATTCGACTTATTTAGCTATATATAGTGCTTTTGATATTAACCCAGATAAGCGATTGCAAGAAATCCCCCTTTGTTTGTTGAAATTAAGTCAAGATAACAGCTTTATTAGTATGAGTTTAGCACTGGCTAAAATTAAATACTGTCGAGTATACCAAGTTCAAAAAGACCAAGTAATCAATATAACTGCCACCGATATATCTGCCTATTTACTAGTGATAGCCAACGGTTCCCATCCTAAAGTATGAGTTTTTTTATGCCAAGGGAGCATAGTTAAACTTGCCAATAAAATCCTATTATAACCATAGACAAACACTGTTTAAATACTGACGCGATAAAATCAGGCCCCCAGAAAAGGATCAAATTCCTGCGGGTCTAACACATGAGGTGAATTATGATCTATACAAACCCGGGAAGCGAAAATTCTGTTATTACTTTTAAATCAAGATATGAAAATTTTATCGGCGGTGAATGGGTTGCTCCGGTAAAAGGAAATTACTTTAGTAATTCAACACCAGTAACTGGTGAAGTATTTTGTGAAATTCCACGTTCAAGTGCTGAAGATATTGAATTAGCACTTGATGCTGCTCATGCGGCAAAAGCTGCATGGGGAAAAACCTCAGTGCAAGAACGCTCAAACATATTATTAAAAATTGCCGATCGCATCGAAGCGAACCTTGAAGTATTAGCGGTAGCTGAAACTTGGGACAATGGCAAACCAGTACGTGAAACGCTTAACGCTGACATCCCGTTATGTGTTGACCATTTCCGCTATTATGCAGGTTGTATCCGTGCTCAAGAAGGTAGCATTTCAGAAATAGATAACGATACTGTTGCTTATCACTTCCATGAGCCTATTGGTGTTGTTGGTCAAATTATCCCGTGGAACTTTCCTATGCTAATGGCAGCATGGAAATTAGCGCCTGCACTTGCTTCTGGTAACTGTATAATTCTTAAGCCTGCAGAGCAAACTCCTGCAAGTATTCTAGTATTTATGGAATTGATTGCTGATTTACTACCTGCTGGCGTATTAAACATTGTTAATGGTTACGGTAAAGAAGCCGGTGAAGCCTTAGCAACAAGTACCCGTATTGGCAAAATTGCTTTTACTGGTTCAACCCCTGTTGGCCAACACATATTAAAGTGTGCTGCTGAAAACTTAATCCCTTCAACGGTAGAGCTTGGCGGTAAGTCACCAAACATTTTCTTTAGTGATATCACTCAATTTGAAGATGACTACCTTGATAAATGTGCTGAAGGTTTTGCTTTAGGTTTCTTTAACCAAGGTGAAGTATGTACATCTCCTTCTCGTGCACTAGTACAAGAAGATATTTTTGATGAGTTTATGGAAAAAGTACTTGAGAAAACCAAAAATATCGTTAGAGGTAATCCGCTTGATGTTAATACTATGGTTGGCGCACAAGCATCTAAACAGCAATATGAAAAAATCCTGAGCTATTTACAAATAGGTAGAGATGAAGGTGCAACGGTACTTTCTGGTGGTGACGCTGAAGTTTTAGATGGTCCACTAGGAACCGGTTACTACGTTCAACCAACAATTTTAAAAGGTGATAACTCAATGCGAGTTTTCCAAGAAGAAATTTTTGGTCCTGTTATTTCTGTTACTACCTTTAAAGATGAAGCTGAAGCTTTAGCAATTGCTAACGATACAGCGTTTGGTTTAGGTGCTGGTGTTTGGACACGTGATGCTAACCTTGCTCACCGTATGGGTCGTGGTATTGAGTCTGGTCGTGTGTGGACTAACTGTTACCATTTATACCCTGCTCATGCTGCATTTGGTGGTTATAAAAAATCAGGTATTGGCCGTGAAACGCATAAAATGATGCTTGATCATTACCAACAAACTAAGTGCTTATTAGTAAGCTATAGCACTAGCCCATTAGGTTTCTTTTAAATAGTACCTATATAGATACACAGCCCTTCACTTCCTCTTGAAGGGCTTTATTTAGTTATTTTTGGAGTCTGATATGAATAGTGTTACCGTATTACGACTCCATGTTTATTTTATTTTTTTATTCTTTTGTATTTCCCTAAAACCAGCCTTTGCTTTTGATGACTCTAACTCGTTCAAAAATAGTGAAGTAACTGCTATCCCTGCAGATATAGCCGCGATTTTTCCTAGTGCTACGCGTATAGGCCGGCCCGAACCTGATTTAGCAATAATCCCTGTTTACCAACTTAGTCAATTATTAGGTTATGTTTTTGAATCTGACGATTTTACTGATTTCATGGGTTTTTCAGGACAAACTATTAACATACTAATTGGCATTGATATCAACGGCGTATTCACCGGCTTTAAAGTGCTAAAGCATCATGAACCTATTTTTTTACATGGCCTTGGCGAACAGCCCATGTTTGACTTTATCGACCAGTATAAAGGGCATTCGATAAAAGAGCGCTATATTATTAATGCCCGAGACCACAGTACTCCTGGTATTACTAACTTTGACGGCATCACCAGAGCGACAGTATCGGTGATGGTGATTAACGATACAATTATTGCCTCCGCCTTAAAAGTTGCTCGGGCTAAGCTAGAAGGATTCGCTGCTGCTGCAACGGTAAAAATTAAAACAGATTTTTTTCAAGAACTAAATTTCAATCAATTGCTAGAGCAAGGGCATATATCACACTGGCAAGTAAGCAAACAACAAAGTTTAAAACTTGCTGTCGATGTTTCTAATGAATTAGTCAGCGTTATTGAAGAGTTAACTGAAGATAGTGATACTGATGCTGCTGTTAACGGTAAAGATGGCGACTTTATTGACTTGTATTTTGCTTTTGTTAACATTCCTATTATCGGTAAAAACCTTTTAGGTGAGCTAGAGTATCAGCGATTACTGGAGAGCTTAAAGCCCGGTGAGCATGGATTAATGGTATTTAGCCGTGGTAGTTATGGTTATGTTAGTGAAAACTTCATTCCCCAAACAGTCCCTGCCCGACTAAGCGTTGTTCAAGGTGAATTTCCGGTAGATATTCGTGATATCGATTTTTATAGTTACTATGATCCTTCGTTCAATGTAAAAATTCCAGATTTTTACCAACAAAATATATTCAGAATAAAGTCGCAATCTGGCTTTGAAATAAGTCAACCGTTCGAGATATTGCTCGCGGTAAACTATAACCAGTCATTTTTGGCTAAACAACAATATCAATTCACCATAGATTTACTTTTACCGAAAAAGTTGTTTTACACGCCTAAAGTTATCATAGAAAAAAAACAACCTTTATGGGTAAGAATATGGCTAGGTCGTAGTATTGAAATAGCGGTGCTATCTATATACCTAATTATCTTATCTTTACTCTTTTTGAAACAAGAGCAATTGGCTCGTCATGTTAATGCTATCCATAGAATACGCTTAACTATGCTAGTATTTACTGTTTTTTATATTGGTTATTACAGCCAAGGCCAACTGTCAGTGGTTAATATGTATACGTTATTATTGTCGTTAGCTAATGGTTTTAAACTTGAAGTATTTTTATTAGACCCGATTATTTTTATCTTGTGGGTATTTGTATTTGTTAGCCTATTTATTTTCGGTAGAGGGCTATTTTGTGGCTGGTTATGTCCTTTTGGTGCCCTGCAAGAAATAATGAGTTTATTGGCGAAAAAACTCAGCATCAGACAAATAAAAATATCACCTAAACATCATAATCAGGCCCAAAAAATCAAGTATGTTATTTTATTTTCGCTGCTCGGCACATCATTCTATTCGCTTTCATTAGCGGAACAACTTGCCGAAATAGAGCCTTTTAAAACCAGCCTGACATTAAATTTTGTTCGTTATTGGCCGTTTGTGCTCTATTCGGTACTTTTATTATTATTAAGTTTAAAAGTGCACAAGCTCTACTGTCGTTATCTTTGCCCTTTAGGAGCAGGATTAGCCATTCTTGGTCGTTTTCCTCTATTGAAATGGTTAAGAAGACGAAAAGAGTGTGGTAGTCCTTGTCAATTATGCCGCAATAAAAAATGTGAAATAGATGCTATCAATCGCGATGGTTCAATTGATTATAGTGAATGTGTGCAATGTTTAGAATGTTTAGTGACTATTGAAAACCCTAAATTATGTGTTGTTAATAAATACAGTCATCGGCCTATTAAAATAAAAAAGGTCGCCTAATAGCAACAAAATATTAAGCTTACGCTACCTACGACTAGCCCGTATTAATGTATGCCCGTTTAAGTATAGGTTCGATTCTTGTTGCCAAAATTTCATTTCCTTTTACATTGGACTTTCAGCCTACTAGACCACTAGAATAGCACTCCTTGTCTATAGTAAGTTTTTCCTGATTAATTTTCATAGACATATAAAACCTTTAACCCTATTAGGCCGATTCATGACAAATATAAAAACAATAGTCGCTGTTAGTAGATCCATTGATGCGTTAAAAGCCAGTCAAGAAATACAACAACAATTAAATCATCCTGATATAGATTTTGTAATATTCTACTGCTCAGCAGTCTATCAGTTAGATGAATTAGCAGCCGCGCTAACGCAATCTTTAGAGGATATCGACATCGTCGGTTGTACTACTGCCGGTGAAATAACCCGTGATGGCTGTGAACAAAATTCAATTGTCGCCATAGGATTTTCCGGTAAGTATTTTTCTATTAGCGCTAAACTGGTCGAGTCTATGGGGGAATTTGATATTGTTGATGCCCAAAACACCATGAATGAACTCACCGAGCAATGCCGTTTGAAAGAGCTGGCGCCAATACAAAAAAATAGTTTTTTACTAACTTTACTCGATGGCTTATCAACCAAAGAAGAACAATTTTTGCAAACCTTAAATTCGGCCACTTGTGGTATTCCACATTTTGGCGGCTCAGCTGGCGATGATGTTAATTTAGCCAATACCCACGTTTTTTACCAAAATAAATTTTATCAACAGGCTGCAATTGTTACTTTAATCAATACCAAATGCGCATTTGAAGTGTTCAATTGCAACCATATCAAGTGCCCTACGGAAAAATTAGTGGTCACAGAAGCCGATGTAGAAAATAGAACGGTATACGAGCTCAACGCAATGCCCGCAGCACTTGAATACGCTAAATTACTCAATATAGACATAAATGATTTAACCCCGGAAGTATTTTCACTGCACCCGCTGGCGGTAAAAGTAGGTGGACAATACTATATTCGCTCTATACAAAAGGTAAATGTGGACGATTTAAGTTTAACTTTTTATTGTGCTATCGATGTTGGCATTGTACTCACTGCCGTTGATATGGATGATATTTTTCATTCATTAGACAATAAACTCGAAAGCATTACCCAACGCTTTGGAAAATCAGAGCTAGTACTTGCCTGTGACTGTTTTTTACGCCGTATAGAAATAGAACAAAAACATTTATCTGAACAAGCAAAAAACCTCTATGCAAAATATAACATAGCAGGTTTTAACAGCTATGGTGAGCATATTAATGGCATTCACTTAAACCAAACTTTTGCAGGCGTTTTTATTGCAAAAAGTGACACCAAGGAGGGTAACGATAATGAATGACATGTGCAATGAAGACTCATTAGTTGACCAAATAACGCAACTTAAAGAGCAAAATGGTATATTAAAAAAAATTAACCATGCCTTAATGGAACGGGTTGAAAATCATGGTAATCAGTTTGCCCCTTACGCTGCCTTTGAACATTCAGTGTATTTAGCCGATCAGGTAAGAGAAAAAACCCAAGAGTTAAAAAACACCTTAGCAAAATTAGAACGTAGTAACCGCGCCTTAACCCAAGCAAATAACAAAGCTAACTTATTTAAACAACGTTTTATTGATGCCATCGAGAGCATTTCAGAAGGCTTTGTTTTACTTGATAGTGATGGCAGGATCATACTACAAAATAGTACTTTCTCTTCATTTTGGGAAGGACTAGGTCTTTCTACTGGCGTAGGGGTCAATCTAAAAGACTTAAAAGACCGAGCAAAAAATCTAGGCATTATTCGTCATGTTCACCCCGGTGATGCCTATAATATTAATCCCGTTTATAAACTATCTAATGGTCGCTGGTTTCAATTAAATGAGCGCCGCACCATGGAAGGCGGATGGGTAATGCTTTATAGCGATATTACCGCGTTAAAAACCGCTGAGAATGTCCGCTACGAGCAAGGCATGGCCAACAAATCTTTATTATTGCAAAGTTTAGTTGATAACCTTTCTCAAGGTGTGGTGTTAATTAGCAGTCAGCAACAAGTTGAAGTGTGGAATAATCGCTTTGCAAAAATAAGTCAGCTATCTCCGCTTATACTCAAAGAAAAGCCCTATTTTTCTAATATCACTAATTTAACTGAACTTGATCTAGAGCCAAAAAAAGAACACGCTTACCATGTGCAAACTTTATCAAACGGTACGGTTGTAGAAATAAGAGATCATCACTTAAATAACGGTAAAGTAATTAAAACATATACTGATATTACCGAGCGACATCGTTATGCCGAGTCATTGGAAAAGAGTGAACGTTGGCTGCGATTAATTACAGATAACGTACCTGCTATGATTGCTTACGTGGGGGCGGATCTTAAATTTCAATTTACTAACCAAGTTTACATGGATTGGTATGGCCACTCTGCTTCAGGGCTTTATGAATTAGAAGATATTCAAAACAGAACTAATTTTGATTTTAGTAAAGTAAAACCCTATGTAAATAAGGCACTTGATGGCGAAAGTGTGAGTTTTGAAACAGAAGAAAAAAACTTAGCAGGTGATCCTTGTTACTTGTTAAAGTCCTATGTGCCCAATATTGATGTTGAAGGTCAAGTACTCGGATTTTTTGTACTTATACGCGATATAACCGCCCGTAGAAAAAATGCCTTAGCCCTACAAAAAGCACATGATTTATTAGAGGTTAGAGTTGAAGAGCGTACCTCTCAATTGCAGACAGAAATCGAAGGGCATCGACAAGCGCAAGTTAGTTTAGAAAAAGCAATCAAAGAAGCAGACGAAGCTAACATGTCTAAAACCAAGTTCCTCGCCGCCGTTAGCCATGATTTATTACAACCTTTAAATGCGGCACAATTATTTAATAGCTCTTTAGCAGAGCAGGTGCTGAAGACAAAATTAGCGCCTATTGTCAGCTCTGTTGATGCTTCGCTTAGTGATTTAGAAAACTTAATATGTACCTTAGTTGATATCTCCAAGCTTGATGCTGGTGTTGTTAAAGCTGACAAATCTTCTTTTAAACTTGCTGATTTACTTGATAATTTAGCAAATGAATATCAACAACAGGCACATCAATACGAGGTTAGTTTACATTACGTAAGCACCGATATAATCGTACACAGTGATAGTGTTTTATTAGCTCGGGTATTACGTAACTTTCTTTCCAATGCTTTTCGATACACAGAAAGTGGCAAAGTATTACTCGGCTGTAGAAGACAAGGTGATCATATTTCGATTGAAGTCTGGGACAATGGTGTTGGTATAGCTAAAGAGAAAATCAATGAGATATTTCAAGAATTTAAACGACTGCAATCATCCAAAGTAGCCTATAGAAATGGTTTAGGATTAGGGCTAGCTATCGTAGATAAAATAGCTAAAGTACTAGAACATTCGATTAAAGTTAATTCTGTGCAAGGCAAAGGGTCAATGTTTTCAATTCAAGTCCCCATAGGTAAAATTGAGCAACTTCCTAGCCATAACTCTCTTCCCTCGCAAATTTTGCATAATACTATTTTAGCGCAACGTACTATTTGGGTTATTGATAATGATGCCAATATATGTGATGGCATGGCGCATTTACTCGGCGGTTGGGATTGTACTGTTATAACGGCAACCAGCCTTGAAGACCTTGAACAACAAGTTGAAATTTATCAAGAGCATGCTGATATTTTAATTGTCGATTACCATTTAGATGACGATAAAACAGGTCTCTGTGCCGCTAAAATTATTAATAAAGGGCGTAAATCAGCTATACCGACATTAATGATCACGGCAAACTACAGCAAGTCGTTAAAAAAGGAAGTAGAAAAAACGGGGATTTTATTACTTAATAAGCCAGTAAAACCAATGAAGCTAAAAACAACAATGTTACATTTGTTAAGGTAAATATCAGCGATACTATTCAGTATTTTACTAATGAAATTAGTTGTGATCACCTCCTACTTTAGTAGGATTTGATTGTAAAAACAATCAAGCAACACTATGATTTAAAAGTGATTAATATTATTTTATTGGTATAGTGAATAACTTATAACATACCATTACTGAATTATTCACGTTACATTATGAGGGTATTTATAACAAAGGAAGATTAATGAGTCGCATTATTACACTAACAGGGTTACTTTTTGCTTTGCCAGTATTGGCTGATGATATTGAAAAAATCAATGTTATTGGGCAAACACCACTATCAAATAACATCTCTGCACAAACTAATATTATTGGTAGCGCACAGTATATAAGTACTAAAGACATCACTAGGGCTCAAGCAACATCTTTAGCTGATCACATGAGAAATCAATTAGTTAGTGTAAATATCAGTGACGTGCAAAATAACCCTTTCCAACCAGATGTGCAATACCGCGGCTTTACGGCTTCGCCTTTATTGGGCTTACCACAAGGTATTTCTGTTTATTTAAACGGAGTAAGATTTAATGAACCTTTTGGTGATACCGTCAACTGGGATCTAATTCCGTTGGCAGCACTTGAGAGTGTCGCCCTATATTCAGGCTCCAACCCGGCTTTCGGGCAAAACACCTTAGGTGGTGCCTTATCATTAAAAAATAAAAATGGCTTTAGCTATACTGATAACGAGGCAAATGTTCGCTTTGGTAGCTTTGGTCAACAACAATACACCATGCAGTCAGGTGGTAACAACGGCAGTTGGGGTTATTACTTTATTGCTAACAGCTATAAAGAAGATGGTTGGCGTGATTTTTCTCAAAGTGAATTAAAACAAGCATTAGCCTCATTTAGCTATCAAAACGACAATAATTATATAGAACTATTACTTGCTGCTAATGATAATGAGATGACAGGTAATGGCGCAGCACCTGAAGAGCTTATTGCTATTGAAGGCCGCGAAACAGTTTATACCCACCCAGATAAAACTAACAATGATTATAAACTAATTAGTATTGCTAGCGATTCAGTTATTAATAAAAATTTATCTTTACAAGCGAATGCTTATTATCGCCAAAATAAAATCAATTCCATCAATGGTGATGATAGCGATTATGAAGATTGTGATTTTGGCGCCGGTGAAACCTTATGTGAAGAAGATGAAGCAGACGGCTCGTTAACGATGGTTGATTTTGTTGGTTATGATGAAGGCACTTTATTTAGTGATATTACCACGATAGATGCCGATGAAGTTGACGGTACACTCAATGACGGCGCTACCGATAACACCAGCTATGGCTTTGCTACGCAACTGATCCATGTAACCAGCTTTGCCAACCATGAACAAGAAGTGATTTTTGGCTTAGGTATGGATAAAGCCGATATTAACTTCAATAGTAATACTCAATTTGGCATTCTTAATAATGATTCTGCTGCTGATGATCGCTCAGTATCTGCAACCGGTTTTTTTGATAAAGAATCTCAAGTACGCTTGGATGTTACTACTAAGCAGCAATATATTTTTGCTTCTTATTCAATAGCTTTTGACCAAGGGCTTACCCTCAATATTGCTGGCCGTTACAATAACAGTCACATTATTATGAATGACCTTATCGATGATGGTGAAGGCTCTCTTGATGGTAATCATAAGTTTCATCGTTTTAATCCTGCTGTTGGGCTGAATTATCAACTTAATAATGAGTTCACCGCTAAACTTAGCTATAGCGAATCATCGCGAGTGCCAAGCCCTGCTGAGTTAAGTTGCGCTGATGAAGAAGATCCGTGTAAGTTACCCAACGGTTTTGTTGCTGATCCACCGCTTGAGCAAGTTGTCGCTAAAACAGTAGAAGCCTCTTTGCAATATAATAGCGATTCGGTTTCAGCCATTGCCACTTTATTTTCAACGAAAACCATTGATGACATAATTTTCCAACAAGCAGGCTCAACCTCCTCTGAAGGGTATTTTGTCAACATTGATAAAATACAACGCCAAGGGGTAGAGTTAGCTTATTCAGTCGCGTTTAATGATGTAAGCGTTGGCACTAGCTATAATTACTTAAAAGCTACTTTTGAGTCACCTTTTATCTCATTTAGCCCAATGAATCCACTTGGCGCAAATCGTCAAGTTAGTCCCGGCGATGTTATTCCTGGTCAACCGCAGCATCAATTTAAACTCCATGCAGATTGGCAAATCAATCAAGACATTAGCTTTGGTACAGAGCTAATATATGCTTCTGATTCTTATTATCGTGGCGATGAAGCCAATGAAAACAAAAAGATATCAGCCTACTCATTGGTTAACGTATATTTTTCTTACCAGATAACTAAGCGGTTAAATTTATCAGCAAAAGTGGATAACCTTTTTGATCACCAATATGAAACTTTTGGTACTTATGGTGAAGCTGATGAAGTATTAGAAGATTTTTACCCTGATATTGAGTCTCCTTACTTTGTTGGACCTGCTAGACCAAGATCCTTATCTGTAAGCGTTAATTATAAATTTTAGTAATATAAAGATATTTGCTCAGAAGGTGCAAATATCTTTTTCTTTTTCTAGATTGGAGTTTTTGATGTATATCTCCCCTACTCGTTTATTGCTCCTTATTGTTTTTTGCCTCAGTTGCATACCAGTGACTGCAAATCCGACTGCCGATTTACCCAAAGTTCGTGTTGGCGTATTAAAATATGGCACCGTTAATTGGGAAATAGCGGTGATAAAACATTATCAACTAGATAAAAAATATAATTTCAATTTACAGGTAATGCCGTTAAGTAATAAAAATGCCTCTGCTGTAGCATTACAAAGTAAAGCCGTCGATATTATTTTAGGTGATTGGTTATGGGTAAACCGACAACGTTTTAATGATAAAAACTATAGCTTAGTGCCCACATCAATTGCCTCCGGTGGTTTGTATGTTACGGGCAACTCTACCGCAAACTCACTTGCCGATCTTAATCAGATAAAAATAGGGGTCGCAGGCGGCTCAGTAGATAAAAACTGGTTATTATTACAAGCTTATGCGCAAAAAAAATATCAGCTAAAACTTAAAGACCATGCTGAAATAGTATTTGCCACACCACCATTATTAAACCGTTTAATGCAACGGAACGATATAGATGCGGCCATAAATTTTTGGCATTACAATGCTAGATTAAGTGCTAATGGCTACAAATTATTGGTTAGTGTGCCACAAATGCTAGCTGAGCTAGGCATAACTAATAAGGTGCCCTTGTTGGGATGGGTATTCGAACAAGAATGGGCAGTGAAGCACAACCAGCTACTAACCGATTTTCTACAAGCATCTAACGAAGCTAAAAAGTTATTACTTTTGTGTGATGAAGAATGGCAGCGTATTCGTCCGTTAACAAAAGCAGAAAGTGATGAGGTTTTTATTGCCTTAAAAAAAGAGTATCGAGCTAGAGTACTAGATAAATTTGGCCCTGAAGAAATCAAAGCCAGTAAACAAGTCTTTGCTATTTTAGCAGAGCAAGGAGGCCGGAATTTAGTGGGTAAAGCAACAACATTGGCAGAAGGAACTTTTTGGCAAACAGCTAAAATAAATCTGCCGCTTGCCAAACAACCAGTAGAAGACATAACAAACCATCAAGTAACATGTCCGCTCAAATAGGATGATAACCATTAAAAAACATACCAACGAGCAAGTACTAACAAGGCGATTATTCACCTTGTTAGTGTCTGTATTTATGTCACCAGTTTATGGCCGATTATTAATGTTAATAATCATCGCTAGCGTGTGGCAAAGTATTGCCTGGTACGTTAATAGTGCTGATTTTCCGTCATTATTCATTATCATAGAAAGTTTTATTTATCATTTTTTTCAAGGTGATATGTTAATTAACCTCAGCGTTACCTTAACTCGGGTATTGCTCAGTTTTACCATCGCCATGATCTTAGGTGTCATCATTGGTATTTTAATGGGTATCAGTAAACGTCTGAACCAACTATCCGACACTTTACTAATAATCGTCCTTAATATCCCTGCCCTAGTCACTATTTTACTGTGTTACATCTGGTTTGGCTTGGTTGAATCAGCAGCAATACTGGCCGTAGTCATTAATAAAATACCGACAGTTGTGGTGATGATCAGAGAAGGTGCCCGTGTGGTAGATGAAGATTTACTCAGTGTTGCCAAAGTTTACAAATTATCATTAAGTAAAACCTTCTTTAGCGTTTTCTTACCGCAACTTTATCCTTACATTATGGCTTCAGCACGAGCAGGCTTGTCTTTAATATGGAAAATAGTGTTAGTGGTTGAACTATTAGGACGAAGTGACGGCGTTGGCTTTGCATTAAACACATTATTTCAATTTTTTGATATTGCAGGAATTCTTGCTTATACCTTTGCTTTTATTTCTATTGTGTTAGTGATTGAAAACCTAATTTTTAGGCCATTAGATAAACTAATTGCTAGAGGAGTTCACCATGATAGAGCTTGATATTGCCATTAAAAATAAGTACTACGCTAATAGCGCTGCTGTGGTATTAAAAGATATAGAATTTACCGTTAAACCGGGGGAGTTCATTGCCATCATTGGCCCTTCTGGCTCTGGAAAAACCACCCTACTTAATATGCTTTCTGGGCTTGAAGATGCCACAGGTCAAAAACTGTTATGTAATTCAAAAGAACTCAATGGCGGTGAAGAGTACCAACTAGGTTATGTTTTTCAACAACCTAGATTAATGCCTTGGTTGACGGTTAAGCAAAATTTACAACTAGTATTACCGACAGCACAAAACCAAAAAATTGAGACCTTATTAACGCAAGTAGGCTTAGCAGGTAAAGGGGACTATTACCCCAAACAATTATCTGGCGGCATGCAACGACGAGTTGCCATTGCCAGAGCTTTTGCTGTTAACCCTGAGTTAATTTTACTTGATGAGCCTTTTAATTCTCTCGATGCGCCAACGGCAGCTAAACTACGATTACTGTTAGTGAGCTTGTGTAAAAGCTGTGGTAGTACCGTTATTTTTGTTACCCATGATTTAAGTGAGGCTATTTATTTAGCAGATCGTATTATTTTTATGAGTAATTCGCCCAGTTCAATCATTCATCAAGTCTGCGTTGATTTACCTAAGCCGAGAAAAGAGTCCGGCAGCGCCGAGCTTGCTTGGCAAGCAAAACTAATGGCGCAGTACCCGAAAATTCTCTCTGGTAGTATTGCTACCGATTAAAAACTCAATATTTTCTCATCCTTTTTTTATTTTCTCCTACTTAAGCATTAGGCAATTGGCGTAAGACTAAGGGAGGTTTTTTTTCAACAACATTACCAATACCCATTATTCTTGGACTTTTTTATCATTGAGGTAATTACAATAAAATCGATAAAAATAAAGGAAATAAAACATGACTACAAAATTTAAATTAGCAGCAATCGCCCTTGCTTGTACCACAGCGTTTAATGTAAGTGCCGCTGTTGAAGTTTATAACAATGATGGATTGACATTCAGTGCCGATGGTTTAGTTAACATCTTTTATTCTAACAGCGATACTGACACAACTGATGCTGCTGGTGACGTGACAAACAGCAAACAATCACGTGTTAAAACGGGTTTCTTACCAAGCTATATTGGTTTTAACTTTGCTAAACAACTTGATGATATAAAAGTATCTACCCGTTCTTCATTTTGGGTTACTTTAAGTGATACTGACGCATTTCGTGATACCTCGCCGGCTGATGCAGGCACAGGTACAGCCATTGATGTTCGTCAATTTTATGCCACAATAAGCGGTGACTTTGGTGAAGTACTAGTGGGTAAAGATTTTGGTTTATTTAACCGCGCTAATATTTTTGGCGATGAACTATTAACTGGTTATGGTCAAACATCTGGTGGTCTAGCTGATAGCGGTTTTGTCTCTTTTGGTAACATTGCTACCGGTTATACCTATGCTTTTCCAAAAGCACAAATCACTTATAGATCGCCTGAGATGAATGGCTTTAAACTAGCAGTTGGTGTGATGGATCCTAATAAAGTATCTGCAGATTCATCTGAAGATATGCCCCGTTTTGAAGCTGAATTGATGTATAACACGACTATTGAAGATGTTGCATTAAAAGCTTGGGTTAGTGGTGTTTCGCAATCAAGTGAAACAGCACTTGGTGAAGACCAAGATCAATCAGGTGTTGGTTATGGTGCTAACGTTAAATTTTCAGGCTTATCACTAACTGCTTCTGGTTTTAGCGCTGAGGGTATTGGCGGTTTAGATCAAATGGTTTCAGCACAAACGAATGAATCTGATGGTTACCTAGTACAAGGTTCATACACAATGGGCGCTAACCGTTTTGTACTATCTTACGGTGAAACAACATCAGATGATGGAATTACTGAGACAACAAATAGTAATAGCAATATCTCTTATTTCAGAACAGTTGTTCCTGGTGTAACCGTTGTAGCTGAATTCAATAAGACTGAAAATGATAATGATCAAAATTCTATAGCAGAAGAGAATAACGTTTTCTCAATTGGTGCTGTGGTAACTTTCTAATTTTTAGAAAATTAATAAAGGAGCAGAAGCTTAATTCTGCTCCTGACAAATTTAACAAATAGTAATCATTTCACAAATAAAAGAAAAATTATATATTTTATAACTTAAAGATGAGGTTCTTACGACTAAGGGATGATTAAATAGTTAAATTTGCTCTGCTAAAGTAGTAAAGTGGATTTATTTCAATAGGTAATATCATGTATAAAATTTTAGTCGCTGATGATCACCCTTTATTTAGGGATGCAGTAATAAATATTATTTCTCAAACTTTTCCAGAGTCTGAAATTTTTGAATCTAAGGACATTGAATCAACTCTTGCCTTTGCCAAAGAAACTACTGATATCGATCTTATCTTGCTAGATTTGAACATGCCCGGCATGTCAGGCCTTGCCGGGTTACTAGATTTACGTAATCAATACCCAACAATCCCGGTGGTTATTATTTCAGCAGAAACTGAAAAACAAGTTATCTTACAAACTATTGCTTATGGTGCTGTTGGTTTTATCGCAAAATCATCGGCAAAAGATGTCATCGGTGATGCCCTTAAGAGTATATTTGCAGGTAACGTTTATTTACCCGCAGACATTATTCGAGCACCAACCACAGTTAACACATCAAGAGAATTCGAAATATTACCAGAAAAAATGTTTTTATTAACACGCAGAGAATTGATGGTGTTAAAACATTTAACAAAAGGTGAAGCAAATAAACAAATTGCGTTTAACTTAAATATTTCTGAAACGACGGTAAAATCACATGTTTCTTCTATCTTAAAAAAATTAGGTGCATCCAATCGTGTAAAAGTTGTCGTGGGCTGTAGTGATATCGATTTTAATCAATATTTAAAGCGCTAATACATCAACAACACAACTAGCATGAAAAACTGTTCTTGGCGGTACGACTTAACCGCCAACTCAAGTAACTGTTCAAATACCTAAACCCTCTCCCACTGATAAACACAGACAAATAGCAGCCATAGATAGTAATATCAAAGCCATTTAAGTATAATGCGCCCCATTATTTCCCCAGTTATTACTATTGTTACGGAAGCCTTATGCTATCAGCAAACAACATCACTCAACAATTTGGCGCAAAACCATTATTTGAAAATATCTCACAAAAGTTTGGTGGCGGTAATCGTTACGGTTTAATCGGCGCTAATGGTTGTGGTAAATCTACCTTTATGAAAATTTTAGGTGGTGATTTAGAGCAAACATCCGGTAACGTTAGTTTAGATACTGGCGAGCGATTAGGTAAGTTACGTCAAGATCAATTTGCCTTTGAACAGTATAATGTCATTGATACTGTAATAATGGGGCATACCGAGTTATGGGCGGTAAAACAAGAACGTGATCGTATTTATGCTTTACCCGAGATGAGCGAAGCTGATGGGATGAAAGTGGGTGACTTAGAATCTGAATATGCTGAAATGGACGGTTATTCAGCCGAAAGTCGCGCCGGTGAGTTATTAATGGGTGTTGGTATTCCTGTTGAGCAACACTACGGTTTAATGAGCGAAATTGCTCCGGGTTTTAAATTACGTATTCTACTTGCCCAAGCTTTATTTTCAGATCCAGATATTTTATTACTTGATGAGCCAACCAACAACTTAGACATCCATACTATTCAATGGTTAGAAGATACGCTGAATGAGCGAGATTCAACCATGATTATCATTTCGCATGATAGACACTTCTTAAATAGTGTTTGTACGCACATGGCCGATTTAGATTACGGTGAACTACGGGTATTCCCAGGTAATTACGACGAATATATGTTAGCAGCTACCCAAGCACGAGCTCGTTTACTAGCAGATAATGCCAAGAAAAAAGCACAAATAGGTGAACTACAAGCCTTCGTAGCACGTTTCTCTGCCAATGCATCAAAAGCTAAACAAGCAACATCCCGTGCTAAACGAATCGATAAAATTCAACTAGATGAAGTAAAACCCTCTAGTCGTAGCAACCCGTTTATTCGTTTTGAGCAAGAAAAGAAATTATTCCGTAATGCGTTAGTAGTTGAAAAGCTCAATAAAAGCTTTGATGATGCTCATATTTTAAAAGATATTTCTGCATTAATTGAAGTTGGTGAACGTATCGCTATCATCGGTGAAAACGGTATTGGTAAGACAACTTTGTTACGTTCATTGATGAATGAAGTCGGTTATGAAGCGAGTTCTGGCGATATCACTTTGTCTGAAAATGTTAATATTGGCTATTATGCACAGGATCATGAATACGAATTTGAAACTGACATGACTTTATTTGAATGGATGAGCCAGTGGCGTCAACCTTCCGATGATGAACAAGCTATTCGCGGTTATTTAGGTCGGTTACTTTTTTCTGCTGATGATATTAAAAAATCAGTTCATGTGCTTTCTGGTGGTGAAAAAGGTCGGATGCTATTTGGTAAGTTAATGATGCAACAGCCAAATATTTTAATGCTTGATGAGCCAACCAATCATATGGATATGGAATCGATTGAATCTTTAAACATGGCACTTGAAAGTTACGAAGGTACCTTGTTATTTGTTAGTCATGACCGTGAGTTTGTATCAACCATCGCCACCCGTATTATCGAATTAACCAAAGATGGATATATTGATTTTGCTGGTACTTACGATGAGTATTTAGCCAGTAAAGCATAACCCTTCTACAAACTTCCTTCGACAGGCTCAGAACGAGCGGAGTAATAACTCTGTTTAATCTTAGCGTAAAGCTATCGAAGGAAGCTAGTTAATAAATTAAGTACACTTATAACCTCTAAGGATTTATATGTTAAGTTATCGCCACGCTTTTCATGCCGGTAATTTTGCCGATGTACTAAAACATAGTGTCTTATCACTTGTTTTAGATTATATGACTCATAAAGAAAAAGGCTTTTGCTATATAGACAGCCATGCTGGTGCTGGTATGTATCAATTGGCTGATGAATATGCGCAAAAAACCGGGGAATATAAGAACGGTATCGCCAAGATTATTAACGATAACGAAGCACCGGAGTCACTTGAGCCTTATTTATCGCTCATTAACAGCCTTAACCTCAACAGCGACCTTGAAGTTTACCCTGGCTCTCCTGGGATAGCTAAAGCCTTTATGCGTCGCCAAGACAGTAGCCACTTATTTGAATTACACCCTACTGATATTCAACACCTAGAAGATTTTTGTCAACGCTGGCGTAAAGTATTTGTTAAACAATCTGATGGCTACCAAGGTGTGCTAGGTTTATTACCGCCACCAAGTCGTCGTGGTGTTGTTCTTATTGACCCACCTTACGAGCTGAAAGAAGATTATCAAAAAGCGGTTAACACAATCATTAAAGCCTATACAAAATTTGCTACTGGTACTTATATTCTTTGGTACCCTGTGGTTAAGCGCGAGCTAGTTGAGCAAATGAGCGATACCTTTAGTAAGAGTTCAGTCAAAAATGTCCTACAAGTAGAGTTTTGCTTAGCAAAGGATAGTGATGAATACGGTATGACTGGCACAGGATTATTTATCGTTAACCCACCATGGCAACTATCTCAACAGCTTAAAGAAATATTACCCTATATGAAAACTAAATTGGGTAATGACGAGAGTAACTATACTCTGAAGCAATTAATCGCTGAATAATAACTTACACGATAAAAAAATGTGATCTAGTATGGGTATCATTTGTTGATAATATAACGACCTTGAGTTAACAGGGATCACAAAACTAATTCCAGCTAAATCATGCATCTTCAAGTGGAGCGGGTTTATATCGTTTGGTTGATAGATGAGTTCATAATCAATATTTTCTTAGTGTGATGGACTCACTACCTCGAAACAGTTCAAGCAACCTTAAAATGGGAAAGCATCATACTGGTGGATTGGTGGCTATACTACCAGGCTAGGTTGTGCTCCACATTCAGCCACAACGACTTTGTTTCTCCCCATTGCTTTAGCATTGTATAAGGCCATATCGGCAGCCTTTAAATAGAGAGATAACTCTGGGTGCTCTTCCTCTATCATTGCCAGACCAATACTGACGGTAATACAAAAGTCTTCTCCTTTATTTGATTGCAAAGTGAGTGCCGACATAAATTCATTAATTCGCTCTGCCATGTTTTTTGCATCTGTGCGGTCAATATCGACGCATAAGACAATAAATTCTTCACCACCAAATCGAGCTACTATATCGGTGGAACGTGTATTTTCTGTCAGGCAATTAGCAAATGCTATTAAAACATCATCACCGGTAGCGTGCCCATAAGTGTCATTGACTAACTTAAAACGCTCTAAATCAAATGCCATGATTGCACAAATATTTTCACCGTATCTGTCAGACTTTATTGCTATTTCTGACTGCAACTTAAATCCCCTTCGGTTAAGCAGTCCAGTAAGAGGATCACTCTGGGCTAATTCGTTTAACCTAGATTGCAGGCGCTCAGCGGAAATAAGTATTAATCCAAACATAGAAGTAACTTGAATAAATATAACAGTAATGAAGGTTTCAATACTGTAGGTCATTGAACTGCTAATGAGTGGTGGGAGGATAGACAGGGCGGTAATCACTTTAAAAATAGACAATACTGCGACCACAGCAAAACCGCAACCAACTGAAACTGACGTTATTAATCGTGGAGAACGGTAACTGATAAATTCTTTGGCGATTGCAAACTGATAAAATGCGCAAGTTAGAAATAACATAATATAAGCTGTTAGAAACAGTGCACCATCTTCAATCCATTCCAAGGCTACTAATGCTTTAGCACTTACAGAGAAAACGATGACAATCAGGGCAGGTAATATAATTAGCAGTGGGTGTAGCCGTTTTCTGTTAAAGAAGTATCTTGATGCACTCCACCACATTGCATGAGTTCCCATAACAGAGATTACTACAAATAACATAAATGATGGGTGAGGCGATTCGATATCTAGCAATATACAAAAAAAACATACCGCCAATGCAAGATGCCCCCCTGCCCATAATGTCATCCCCGACATACGCAGAATAGAAAAGCGAGCAAAAATGTAGGCAAAAAAACCTAACATGTTCAGTATCGAAAGTATGAACACTAATGTTCTAATATCAAAATTTTCCATGTTGTGCCTTTAACAGAGCGTAACCTAAATTTTGGGGGCAAGCCCCTTGCTGGATAGTGTTGACTGGCTGAAGCCTAATCTGGACTATTTAGTATTGGTATTGGTATTGGTATTGGTATTGGTATTGGTATTTTCAAAATTTTTTAGGTCTAAATGAAACAACGTGACTCTCGGAGAATACGCTTAATAAGGATTTTTCAACCTAAGTTTCTGATACTTTAACACGTTCAATATAAAGTACACGTGTCTAATTTCATTAAAAAAAAAGAACCAACACTTTATCCCATATTAATATTATGGTTATTGATCTAAATCAGTGATCTGTTGAATGTAATAATTAAGACTAATAAAAAATGGAGTTCGAATTTTCTTCCTTATTTTACAATCTTTGTAGTGACGCAGTTAATTTAGCTACCTAGCTGGAAGGATTTATAACTTAAAGAAAGTGAAATATTAAAGGTATTCAAATGACCATTACACTACCAAAGAAGATTTATGTTGATTACTTCTATGAAATACCTGATAAAAATCGTCGGCAACAGTGATGAATACATCAACAATATCGGCTATGTGTATTTTGGTGTTGGTAAACTACACTTAATGTACTGAAACCCAACAACGATAGGTGCAACATAGCCTTAGTTAGCCATCTCTGAAATTTGTGACCATAATCTCAGACTGTTTTTAAATAGCCGATTTAGATCGCAATGGTGGCAAAAAAATTGAATGTAGAATGTGAGCCGTGATTTAAATTTTGGAGCATATTCTCCTGAACAACCATTATCTTCAATCAAGACCTTGCCTAAGTCGTTTCTAATTCCAGCTGAATCATGCATCTTCAAGTGGAACGGGTATAAGATTCTACCGTCCGGATATGGACTTTAAACGTAAGCGCGTAATTAGCCCCACATACCAATATTAATCAAGCCTGCGCATAATTATCTCAGCAAATTAACATGAGGTAATGATGAATAAACAACAAAAATCCAACCACTGGAAAACCCTCTTTGAGCAACAACAAGGCAGCGGTTTAAGTATTATTCAATTTTGCCGTGACAATAACGTCAACACCTCTACATTCTATGCTTGGCGTAAACGCCTTTCGGCTGAAACTGCACTCGTTAAACCGCAACAGGTGATCCCACTTATTATTAATGAGCAAGCCTTTGCTCAATCCTCAAGGATAAAAATCATCACGCCAAAAGGTTACCAAGTGGAATTCGATTCAACACTATCGCAACAAGTGTTAGCACCATTATTGAAGGTACTTTGATGCATTCCCCACAAACGGTGTATCTTGTCACAGGGTTTACCGACATGAGAAAATCAATCAATGGCCTTAGCATTATTGTCAGTGAGATCTTATCGCTCGATCCTCTGAGTCAAGCTTGGTTTGTTTTTTATAATAAACAGCGCGATAAATTAAAAATATTATTTTGGGATACCAATGGTTTTTGGCTTTATTATCGTCGCTTAGAGCAAGGGCGATTTCAATGGCCAAA
>SPKZ01008430.1_pt1 | contig 36907 bp, 24 predicted proteins | sample 2456571 | NCBI WGS metagenome assembly SPKZ01 (sample SAMN11192286, study PRJNA482655) | marine metagenome | biome: ENVO:00000447; feature: ENVO:00000244|ENVO:00000211|ENVO:00000569|ENVO:00002023; material: ENVO:00002151; isolation source: ocean water from marine abyssalpelagic zone ...
GCGACGAGGCGCACCTCGTCGACCGGTACCCAGTCCGGCGCGGCCACGCGGAACTCGACGACGACGCGACCGTCTTTCGAAGCGACCAGCTCGCCCATACCGCCCGTCGAACCGCCCGATCCAGCGTCGCTGACGCGAAACTCGGGGATGAGCGGCCCCGTGGTGCCGAAGACGCGGCCGTCACGGATCGCGCGGTCGAAGGCGACGGGATCGAAGGGGGCGGCGGCAGCCAGCTGCACGAAGTTCCGCGGATACGCCGCGATCTCGCTGGGACCGTGCGTGTCGGAGTTCGCCGTCCCCGTGCTGAGGTAGCCCTGGCGCAGCAGGGCGTACCAGTCATCGCGCACTCGGTGGTAGCGGTGGGCGCCGTTGCCGTTCATGATCTCGATCGCGTCGAAGTCGATGGCGCGCGTGTGACCGTCAGTCGCGAGCGCGAGCAGTGTGTCGTTCGGCGGCGCGGTCAACGGCAGGTTCGGATCGAAGGCCTCTCCAGCCGTGGCCATGTGGCTGAAGTACGCGCCTTCGCTGATGTCATCGCTTCTGGGACGAGGGTGATTGAGCTGCACGACCCGCGCCCCGTAGTCGCTTCGCAGCAGTGCGTAGAGGTTGGCGAGCGTGAGGTTCTGGCTGGGCGGCGCACCCTGCCGGTGCGCGTTGGATCGGTGCTCGATCGGCCAGGCATTGTGGTGGCCGAGGGTCCACGGCGCTGCTTCGCTGCCCGTCGAGCTCGTGACCTCGACGCCGATGATCACCTCGATCTTCTCCGCCACGTCCAGCTCCTCGATCGCCGGGCCGAAGTCCGCGATGTGATCGTGATCGGTGCTCACCATCACGTCGATGTGCTCCGCGACATAGCCGCGCAGTCGCGCGACGTTCGAGATGCCGGAGTCGTCGCTCGCCTGCGCGTGAACGTGCATGTCGGCGCTCACGAAGCCGTCGAGGGCGACGGCCCGATCGACGACGAACGGACGGATCGCCACCGCGTCGCCGGCGGTCACGACCTCGATGTCGAGCTGATCGATTCCGTAGAGGAGGCCCCGCGTCGCCGTCAGGCGGTACTTTCCCGGCGCGATCGGGACGCGTACGGGATCGCTCTCGTTGCCCACGAAATGGATCTCGTGGGTCTCCGACCCGCTCTCGGCGAGCGCCCCGTCCAGCGTGAAGTCGAGGAGCTCGGGCTCGAAGGTCGGCGGCGGCGTGCCATCGCGACCCGTCACCACCACGCGTCCGCCACCGCCATCGCGAAACGGCTGCTCGAAAACGAGCCAGCCCGTGCCTCCGAGATCGACGTTCGCCACGCTCGCGAAGCGTCCTGCGCCGACGGTCACGTCGCGCTCGAAGGGCTCGCGATGCGGACCGCGGAACGTCAGGCGGTAGTCGCCCGGCGGCAGGATCGCCCGGTAGCGCCCCGCGTCGGGGCCCGTCGTGCGAGTCAGTATCTGGGTGACCGGGGCTCCGTCAGCCGTGGCGACGTGAACGGCGCACGGCTCGCTCGCGGGCGTCACCGTTCCCCGAACCCCCGAGCGGCCGTCGGCGAGACCCGTGCGCTCGAAGATCACGTCCGTGGCGGATGCAACGTCGGGGTGGCCGACGATCAAGAACCAGCGCTCGTAGGACCAGCTCTCGCCCGGCGCGAGCTCGATGCTGGTGGCATCGAACAGGGTTGCCAGCCCCACCTCGTGCCAGCCGGGATCGGTGACGAAGACATTGATCAGGTTGATGTGCTCCGAGGTCACGCCAAAGTGCACGAGGCCGCGCTCGATGCGTTCGGGGGAGAACATCGCGTACCCAATAGGCGGGTAATCGCGCATGCCGGGCACCACGACGAAGTCGAACGGCTCGAGGGTCCCCCCGATATCGAGGATCGATGTGCCGCCGAATCCCAGGTGGTCGAAGCCGCTCGATTTCGTCGGGTCCTGGGTGTTGCCCACGAACGCCCGCATGCTGCGACCGCCGCGCATCCACGTGTCCGCGTAGGCGAAGATCGGCGCGGCCACTTCGCCGTCGTTGCGAAACGTAGTGGTCACACGCACGAACGACTCGCCAGGCTGCACCCGGTACTCGGTCTCGACGCGAAGAGCGCGCGCCACCTCCTCGCTCGGAAGCGTAGGGTCGAAGGCCGAGACCACGCTACTCCCGCGCTGAACGACCGCGATACCTCGCGAGTTCGACACCACGAGGCGCGCGAAGTTGCCGGCGGAGTCGACCTCCGCGCGAATACGATCGTAGTTCGGTGTGACTTGCGGGCTCAAATTCATCACGGTGAAGAAGCGCGCGAACTGGTCCTCGCCGGTGCGGTCGCGCAGTCCGGCGTCGACGATCGATCCACCGAAGTTCTGCTTTGCGTGCGTGCGGGACGGGTCGTCGACGATGATCTCGACGACGTCGTTCGCGAGGTACCAGTCGTCGCCACCCCCCACGGCATCGCTGCCGCCGATGAGGAGCTCGGAGGCGTTCGCCTCGGAGATCCGTTCGGCGCGGAGGTCGGCGGACGCGGGCACGGCGAAGAGCGTCGAACCCAGGACCGCTGCAGCCGCCGTCGCCCGGAATCCCGACCACCAATTCTTCAGCATGCGTCGTATCATGCCAGCCCGTGATTCCCGAGACGATGACGAATCGACTCCGCGGCGCTGCTTTCACGGCGGCGATCAGCCTCGTGACGGCCTGCTCGGCGGCAATCCCGCCGATCTGGGATACGGCCCCGGCCGGCCGCCTGCCGGGAACGGTGGTGCCCCGCCACTACGAGCTCGCCATGACGATCGCCCCAGAGTCCGAGCGTTTCAGTGGCGACGTCGCGATCGCCGTCGAGTTCACGCGTCCGACCCGGACGATCTGGATCCACGCCGAGAGCATCGACCCCGTCTCCGTCACCCTCGCCACGCCCGGCGGCCAGTCCCTCGAAGGCGTCTGGCACGGAGAGCGCGACGGAGTCGAAGGGGTCGTGGCGATCCGTCTGCCGCGGCGCGTCGGACCCGGCTCCGGCACCTTGCGGATCCGCTACACGGCGCCCTTCGACGAGAGGCTGCGCGGCCTCTACCGGGTCGAGGTCGACGGCCGCAGCTACGCGTTCACGCAGTTCGAGGCGCTCGACGCGCGACTCGCCTTCCCGTCGTTCGATGAGCCCGCGTACAAGACTCCGTTCGACATCACCTTGACGGTGCCGAGCGGCGACGCCGCCATCACCAACACGCTCCCCGTATCGGCGGTGAGCGTCTCGGGAGGTCGCACGCGGACGCGCTTCGCCACCACGGTGCCGCTCCCCACCTACCTCATCGCATTCGGTGTAGGGCCGCTCGACGTCATCCAGGCGGACGATCTCCCGCCACGCGGGCTCCGCACGCACGCCGTACCGTTTCGCGGCGTCGCCGCGGCGGGCCGCGGCGCAGATCTCGATTTCGCGCTGCGCAACACGCCGCCCCTGCTCGTCGCGTTCGAGGACTGGTTCGGATCCCCCTTCCCGTACGCGAAGCTCGACATCCTCGCCGTACCCGACTTCGGCGCCGGGGCCATGGAGAACGCGGCCGCCATCACTTTTCGTGACTCCCTGCTGCTCTTCGACGGTCTGATTTCCGAGCAGGATCGCCGTCGCTTCACGTACGTGATGGCCCATGAGCTCGCGCACTCGTGGTTCGGCAACACGGTCACGATGCCCTGGTGGAACGACATCTGGCTCAACGAGGCGTTCGCAACGTGGTTGGGCTGGCGCATCGTGGGCAGCGTCGCGCCGGAACAGAACGCCGAGGTGTCGCTCCTCGACGCGGTGCACCGCGCCATGCAGATCGACGGACGCAGCAGTGCCCGCGCGATCCGCCAGCCCATCGAGAGCAATCACGACGTCCACAACGCGTTCGACGGCATCACGTACAGCAAGGGTGCCGGTGTGCTCGGGATGTTCGAGCGCTGGATCGGTCCGGAAGCGTTTCGCGACGGCGTGCGCGACTACATCGAGGCGCACCGGGACGGCAACGCCACCACGCGCGACCTGGTGGACGCGCTTTCGAACGCTTCCGGCCGCAACCTCACGGGGCCCTTTCGCAGCTTCCTCGTCAAGCCGGGGGTTCCGTTCGTCGCGACGCAGACGCTGTGCGACGCCGCGGGACCACGCCTCGCGTTGCACCAGGAGCGCTATGTCCCACTCGGGAGCGAGGCCGACCGCGATTCCCTCTGGCAGGTTCCGGTCTGCGCACGCCACGCCCTGGCGGGCGAAGTGGGGGAGACCTGCACGCTCCTCGGCGCGGCCGAGGGGGTCCTCGAGCTCCCGGGCGACGCGTGTCCCGACTGGGTGATGCCGAACGCCGGCGCGGCCGGCTACTACCGCTGGGCGCAGTCGCCGGGGGACGCCGAGAAGCTGATCGAAACGGGCTTCGACGCCCTCGAGGCTCCCGAACGCCTCTCCCTCGCGAGCAACCTCGAAGCTGCGTTCCGCGCCGGCGGAGCCTCGATCGCGCAGACGTTCGGGGCGTTCGAGGTGCTCGCTCGCGACGAGAACCGCGCGGTTGCCACTGCGCCGATGCCGCTCTTGAAGCTCGCGCGCAACCACCTCCTCGATGAGACCGACCGGACGGAGCTCGAGGAGCTCACGTCGACCCTCTACGCGGACCGCTTGCGCGCGCTCGGTTGGGATCCGGCGGAAGGCGAATCCGGTGAGACGGCGCTGCTGCGCCGGGCCGTCGTCGAGGCGCTGGCGTTCACGGCGCGCGACGAGGGCGTCCGCGCCGAAGCCGCGCGCCGCGCGCAACGCTACGCGGGCATCGACGCTTTGGGTCCGGCTGATCCCACAGCCCTCGCTCCGGACCTCGTAGACGTGGCGATGCGCGTCGCCGTACAGGACGGCGGCACCCGCATCTTCGACGCACTCGCCGCCCAGCTCCACGGAAGCGACGACGCCATCGAGCGCCGCCACCGACTCGCCGCCCTCGGCGCCGCCAACCAGCCCCTGCTGGTCGCCCGCGCCCAGTCGCTCGCCCTCGATGAGCGCCTGCGCGTGAACGAGACCACGAGCACGCTGTGGCCACTGGTCCGGCGCACCGCCACCCAGGAAACCACCTGGCAGTTCATCGAAGAGAACTTCGAGGCGCTCGTCGACCGCACGGGGCCGGGCGGCGCGGGCGCCCTCCCTTGGCTCGCGTCCGGTCTCTGTTCCGCCGCTGCCGCCGAGCGGGTCGAGGCGTTCCTCGCGCCGCGCGCAGCGGACCTCGACGGCGGGCCGCGAAATCTCGCGGGAGCCCTCGAGTCGATCCGCCAGTGCGATGCGATTCGCGAGGCGCACACCGAGGGAGCGCGCGAGTACTTCGCCGACCCCCCGGAGTTTTCAGACGCCCGGTAGCTCCACCCGAACCTTGCTCCAGATCGCCAGGGGCAGGCGCGACGGCCCGTCCTCCGGATGCTCGAGCCGAAGCGTGTACACCCCGCGTTGCGGCAGTTTCTCGACGTCGAGACTGGGCACCTTCGCCGTCGTGATCTGACGCACCCAGCCGCCGACTGGGCGGAAGACGACGCGGCCGTCGTCCGCGGCGCCCGACGATTCGAGGACCGGTTCGTCATCGACCAGAAGGGTGAGTGGAACGTCGCGCCTGAAGGGTGCGGGAGCGTCGCTGGTGAGGACCAGCTCCTCCTTCATCGCAAAGTGGAGGGCCGAAAGCTCGATGCGGCCGATCTGCAGGTTCGGGTGAGTGGGCGCGATCGAGCCGAGGGAGTGAACGGGTGCGTCAGCGCCGCTCCCCACCCGCAGGCGCAGCTCCGACGAGGCAGACAGAGGGTGGCGGATCTGCACGTAGGCGGCGTCCATCAGACTCTCGCCCGGTTGGGTAATCGCCACGAACGACTTCACATTCGTCTGGTGAACGCCAGCGCGCGAGCCGTTGCCGCGGCGCGAGAAATGGGGCGCCGCGGTCGCGAACCAGCCGATCTCCCGTCCCTCGATCTCGACCGCCATCACGCTGTACTCGGAGAGCTTGCGAGCGAGCGGCAGAGGGTCTCCGGCGGGGAGCGGGTCGGGACTGCGCGAAACGAGCAGCGGAACGACCCGCTCGCTTCCGGGAACCAGCGCCGCGAAGAACTGCTGCGCGATCACATGGTTGGCAAACGCGCTGAAGTGGCCCTTGGGCGCGGCGTACGGAAAGCGATGCTCTTGCCAGGCGGACATCACGCGGAGCCCGTCGGCGCCGAGGGACTTCGCGAAATCCACCATCTCGCCTTGCAACTGGCTCATCACGATGGATTTCTCCGCCGCGACCATGTCGCGAAGCAGCAACCGCCAGGTCTCCTTGGCTTCTTCCTCGGGCGAGTCGGAGCGGTAGTAGAAGGGGTTGGCGACGCTGCGCCCGCTCGGAATCGGTGCGAGCAGGAACGCCGGCGGGTTGCGGTCGTAGCGCAGGTAGCGCCAGCGGGGAATGAACGACCAGTACTCGTCGAAGCGTTCGCGGTAGTCGGCACCGAGGACCTCGATGAGGCGCAATCCGCCGCCCTCGATCACGAAGCGCGCATGCACGAAGTACGGGGAGATCATGTCGGTGTGGTTGAATTCCGTATCGCGGTCCGGCCAGAACGAATGGGGGCCGAGCAGGACGACGTCACACGCATAGCGCGGAGCGAGGCGCTGCCAGATGAGGAAAGTCTGGTGGAAACCGTGCCACGAGCTGCCGAAGTTCAGTACCTCCACAGGCAGACCAGCCTCGCGGTACAAGCGCTGCAGCTGGCTGGGAAAGTCCTGGCGGGACTTGACTTCGTCGCCGTACGTGTACGAGTCGCCGAACGCGCAGACGCGCTCCGTGCCGGCGGGCTTCGCGGTTTCGAAGTTGATGAAGGAGCTCTTGCGCTTCGTCGCGAATCCACCGACGAGCCTGATCAGCTCGGGATCCGCCTCTCCCACACCCCCGATGTCGAACTTCTCGGGCTGCTCCCTGTCGCGAAGCTCCGCGACGAACGGCCGCCAGAAGGCGAAGTAGTTCACAGCGGCGACGACCGCCACGACCCAGGCCACGTAGAAGGCCGCGCGCGCGAAAGCCCGGATCATCGGCCCGCGGACGTCTCCGTCGAGTCCGCCGCTCGGGTCGTCGTCACTCGAGACCGAGGCGACGGGCGATGATCACCTTCATGATCTCGTTCGAGCCCGCGTAGATCGACTGTACGGCGGCGTCCGCGTAGTCGTCCGAGATCGGAACCTCGGACATGAACCCGTAGCCGCCGTGAAGCTGCAGGCACTCGGAGCTGACGCGTTTCTGCAGGTCCGTCATCCACCACTTCGCCATGCTCACCTCGGTAGTGATGTCCTCGCCGCGCGAGTGGGCATCGATGAGTTTGTCACAGAACGCCTGACCCACCTCGACCGCCGTGGCGAGCTCGGCCAGCTTGAACTGGGTGTTCTGGAACGCGGCGATGTTCTGACCGAATGCGCGACGCTCCTTTACGTAGGCGATGGTGTCGTCGAGCGATCGCCGGCACGCGGCGATCGATGCGTCCGCGATCGACAGCCGCTCCTGGGGGAGCTGGCTCATCATCATCTTGAAGCCCTGCCCCTCCTGTCCGAGAAGGTTGTCCGTGGGGACGCGACAGTCGTTGAAGAACAGCTCGCTGGTGTCCTGTCCCTTCAGTCCGAGCTTCTCGAGATTGCGGCCGCGCTCGAAGCCCGGCGTACCGCCGTCGACGAGCAGCAGGCTGATGCCCCGGTGCGCGGGCTCGGCGTCGGGATCGGTTTTCACCGCTACGATCACGAGGTTGGCGATCTGACCGTTCGAGATGAACGTCTTGGCGCCGTTCAGCACGTAGTGATCGCCATCGCGAATCGCGCGCGTCTGGATGCCGGCCAGGTCGGACCCGGCGCCGGGCTCGGTCATGGCGATCGCGAGAATCAGATCGCCGCGGATCGTTTCCGCCAGGTAGCGGCGCTTCTGGTCCTCGGTTCCGAAGTGGATCAGATAGGGCATGCAGATGTCGGAATGAAGCGAGAGCATCAGCGCGTGGCCCCGCACGCGCGCGAGCTCCTCGTGGATGACGGCGGCAAACTTGTAGTCCGCGCCCGCACCGCCGTACTCTTCGGGCGCCATCACACCGAGGAAGCCCGCCTCGCCGGCGCGACGCCACGTCTCGGGGTCGGTGCGTCCGTTCCGATTCCACTCCGCCACTTTCGGTGCGATCTCGGCTTCCGCGAAGCGGCGGAACTCGCCGCGGAAGAGCTCGTGTTCGTCTCCAAAGACCGTTCGCCTCATGCTTCCTTCCTCGCCCGGTGACTTTGACGGTGTCTCAGAGTCGGCGCCAGAGACGGAACCCGAACCAGCCCGCCAGCGCCGTGAAGAAGACGGTCGGCGCAAAGCCTCCCACCACCGGGGGCACGGCCTTTCCATGCCCGAGCGACGCGGCGACGCCCGTGAACAAGATGTAGCTCACTCCGATGATGCCACTCACGAGGAGTGTCTGCGCGGGTCCGGGGAACGGCGGCCCGCCCACGGCGAAGAGCATCACGACGGCGGGGAGCACGAGACAGGCCAATGGCTCCGCGAGCTTCCTGTGGTAGTCGGTGCGGAGTACCGAGGCGTCGTAGCCGGCCGCCTCGATTTCGGCGGCCTCCCGGCCGAGCTCGGCCACGCTGTAGTGCATCGTGTCGACCTCGGACGAGAGCTCCTCCCCGAGCCGCACGAAGGCCGGCGCCGCGACACTGTGCACCGACCCCAGGGATGCCTCCACACGCGCGGCGCCCGCGAGCCGCCACTCGCCGTGTCCGATGTGGCGCGCCGACCGGGCGTCGGTGCGGCTCGTGGGGTGGCCGTCGGCACCGAGCTCGTAGAGGGTGATCGTCTGGGCTTCGCCGCGTTCGCGGTCGAAACGCTGCGCCTCGATGAGCTGGTTGCCGGAGCGGAACCACTCACCGGCAGCGTCACGCTCCTCCCCCGATCCTCTCCCCTGCTTGATTTCCGTCTGCTTCAGGACGTCGGCGAGGGCGTTCGTGCGCGGTACGACGACGTCGTTGAGCGCGAAGTAGAACGGTGTGAACAACGCCGAGAGGATCAGAACCGGAAGCATCGCGCGGGCCACCGGAATCCCGCACGCCCGCATGCCGATGAGCTCACCCTCGACCGCGAGCAGGCTCACCGTGAGCGACGTACCCACGAGGATCGCCATTGGAATGGCACGCGACGCGAGCAGCCACACCCGAGCGCCGTAGAAGCGAAGAATCTCCGTCCCCGTGGCGCGGTAGCGGGCGAACCACTCGAGGCGCTCCATCACATCGATGAGTAGATACGCGGAGAAAAGCACCCCGAACGAGAGCAGGGCGAGTGTGGCGAAACGCGCGCCTACATAGCGCGGCAGTGCAAACCGTCGCGGTCGCACCTCGCGAAGAACCGTCTCGTTCGCAGTCGCGCCGCGCCGCGGACGGTCGAACACCTGCCCGAGCGCCCTCTCGCGCAACACGCGCGTGAGCAACACCACCGCCAGCCCGGTGAGCACGGCATTCGGGAGCCAGACACCCGCCGCCACCGAGAGCTTTCCGTTCTGGATGAGCCCCTCTCCGAGCTGTACGAGTCCGTAGTACGCGACCGTCGAGAGCACGGCGATCACTCCCCCGGAGGAGCGTGAGAAGCTCCGCCGCGTGAGGAAGAGTGGCACCGCCAGGAATCCGAAGGCGAGTGTCGCGAACGGCAGAGCCGCTCGGCGGTGCAGCTCGACGGCCGCGCGGGAACCGCCCGCGTTCCCTTCGCGGTCGAAGCGCGCCGCCTCGCGGGTGAGATCGTCGAGTGGCATTCCGGTCCACGCATCGGCGGCCGACCGGAGGTCGTCGAAGGCGGTCTGGGGAAGCTGCGTGGTCAGTGTCTCGAAGCGCACCTCCCGCGCCGCAGGGCGCGCCGGGAGCAACGCACTGCCATCGCGCAGCGTCAACGTGATGGAGCCGCTGGCATCCGTACCGATCTGCGCGGAGCGGGCGAATACGGTGTCAGCCAGGCCGGGCATGAACACGAGAACGCCCTCGAGTCGATCACCGGCTTTCGACACCTCGCGCGCTTCGAGCTGCACGCCGCCGAACGTGCTGATCGCGCCCGCGCGGATTCGCGACCACGGTTTCTCGCGCGCGACGCGCTCGAGCGACGCCTGCTGCGAACGACCCGCCCAGGGCCCGACGACGAGACTCATCGCGAGTGAGACCACCGTCATCCCGGCGGCGAACGACACCACGGGCCACACCAGGCGCGGTGCCGCGACGCCCGACGCCTCGAGCGCGAGAATTTCGCGATCGGCGCCCAGTCGACCCAGTGCGACGAGGCAGCCCACGAGCGTGGCAAACGGGAACATCTGTGCCGCGATGGGAAGCGCCTTGTAGAACGCGATGCCGGCCACGACGTCCGCGCCGATGCCGCGATTGATGACGAGCTCCGAGAAGCCGAGCAGATCCTTCGTGAGCACCACCACCGTGAAGCCGACGAGCGCGACGAGACTCGGCGTCCACGCTTCCCGCGCAACGTATCGATGCAGCGTCAGGCTGGGACGTCGATGCCCGTCGACCCGAACCCCTCGCGCGCCGGGCTCGGGGGGCTCGGCGGGTTTTTGTCGGCCCTGCGCGCCTTGGACTAGAATCGGCCCTCTCCTGCCACCCCCAGATGCTAACAGCGTCGCGAACCTCGAAGGAGTCCATGCGAGCCATCCTCCTGTGCGCCGGTCAGGGCAAGCGACTGCTCCCGCTCACGGAACGGGAGCCGAAGTGCCTGCTGCCCGTAGACGACCATCGGAGCATTCTCGAATTCCAGCTGGCAGCGCTCGCGCGAGGTGGGCTCCGGTCCGTGTGTGTGGTGGCCGGCTTCGGCGCGAATCGGGTCGAGGAGCGACTGCGCGCCGCTCGCACGCCCGGCATCGACGTCGAGGTGGTCTACAACCCGTTCTTCGCGGTCAGCGACAACCTCGTGAGCTGCTGGGTCGCCCGGAGCGCCATGTCCGACGACTTCCTCCTCCTGAACGGCGACACCGTCTTCGAAGCGGCCGTTCTCGATCGCGTCCTCGACGACCCGTCGCCGATTGCCGTCGCCATCGACCGCAAGCCGCGCTACGACGACGACGACATGAAGGTCTCCCTCGCCGCCGACAGGCTGCTCGCCATCGGGAAGACGCTTCCCGCCGACCGGGTGGACGGCGAATCGATCGGATTGCTCGCCTTCCGCGGCAGCGGTGCCCCGACCTTCCGCGACGCCGTGCTTCGCGCGGTGCGGCGCCCGGAAGCGCTGCGTGCCTGGTACCTGGCGGCCGTCGACGAGATTGCGCGCGACGCCGTCGTGAACCGTGTCGACATCGAGGGGCTGTGGTGGCGCGAGGTCGACGACCGCGACGACCTCTGCGAGCTGCAGTCGTGCATCTGCGATGGACGGGTCAGCGGAAAACTCCTGGCGCGCCCGTAGGGGGCGACGCGCCTACGCGAGCGCGCGCTCCAGAGCCAGGACCTCACCGAGCAGCGCGTCGAGCTGCTCGACCGTCACCTGACAGCGCGCGTCGCACGGCGCGTTGTCGGGGTCGGGGTGCACCTCGACGAACAGCGCGTCGATCCCGACGGCCACCGCGGCGCGCGCGAGCGGAGCCACGTCGTCGCGGTTGCCGCTGCTCGCGCCCTCCCCCGCGCCGGGGCGCTGTGCGGCGTGCGTCGCGTCGAAACACACAGGAGCAATCGCTCGCATGTCGACGAGGCCCCGCATGTCCACCACGAGATCGCGGTAACCGAAGCTCGTACCCCGCTCCGTCAACAGCACGTCGGTGGCACCGACCGCGCGCGCCTTCTCGACCGCGAGCCCGATGTCGATCGGGGCGACGAACTGCCCCTTCTTGATGTTGAGCGGTCGTCCCGTGCGCGCGCAGGCCTCGATGAGATCCGTCTGGCGACACAGGAATGCTGGAATCTGCAGAGCGTCGCAGACCTCGGCCACCGCGCTCGCCTGGGTCGGCTCGTGGACGTCGGTGAGTACAGGCAGACCCGACGCGTCGCGTACCCGCTCGAGGACGCGCAGGCCCTCCTCGAGTCCGGGCCCGCGAAACGAGTCTCCGCTCGAACGGTTCGCCTTGTCGAAGGACGCCTTGAAGACCGCTCCGACCCCGCGCGAGCGGGCGACGGTTGCGACGGAGTCGGCGCTGGCGAGCGTTGCGTCTTCCGACTCGATGACGTTCAGACCGGCGATCAGGACGAGCGGCGCCCCATCCCCGATCTCGACTCCAGCGATACGCATTCGCCCCTCCCGCGCGTCAAGTGAAACACCTCTGGGCGCGCAGCGCACGGGTCGATTCTCGGCTCGCGCTTCGCGAAACACGACAGCGGGAGATGTGTGTACCGTTCGGGACCATGACGTCTTCGGGCGCCTCCGAAATTCCGGCTGCCGCGCTGCCCCCGACGGTCTGGGCACTGCTCGATGATCGGCCGGGCAATACGTCGCAGACCCGCGCGGTGGTCGAAGCCCTCGGCTGGCCCAGCGTGGAGAAGCGCCTCGCCTTCCGGCCCAGCGCGCGACTCCACAACCGAATTCTCGACGCTTCGCTCTTCGGGCTGCGCGGGGAATCCACCGCGACGCTCACGCCTCCCTGGCCCGACCTCGTGGTCGCGGCGGGTCGACGCAGTGCCCCCGTCGTCCGCTACATCGGCCGGGCGAGCGGAGGTGCATCCCGGCTCGTCGTGCTCGGCCGCAAGGCCGGCGATCACGCCGACGCCTTCGACCTCGTCGCCACCCCCGCCTATGCGCGTCTCTTCGAGCACCCGAAACGCTTCGTCACCAGTGTGCCCTTTCACGGCGTTACGCCGGCCGCACTCGCGCGCGCCGCGGACGCCTGGCGCGAGCGCTTCCACGCATTCGCGCGGCCGATCGTCGGAGTCCTCGTCGGGGGTGCGACGGGACAGTTTTCGCTTTCGCCCGACACGGCGCGGCGTCTGGGCGAGGACGTGGTGCGCGTCGCGGCGGATTGCGGAGGCTCGGTGATTGCGACCACGAGCCGCCGCACGGCCCCGACCGCTGCCCTGGCGTTTGCTTCGGCGCTGCGCGACGTCGATCTCGCACACCGCTGGTCGCCGGGCACCCGAGCCGACGAGAACCCGTACCGCGGCCTTCTCGCACTCGCCGACGAGTTGATCGTGACCGCCGACAGCGAGTCGATGCTCGCAGAAGCCACGGCCAGCGGCCGCCCCGTGTTCGTGTACCCGCTGCCGCAGCGGCGGTCGTTCTCGGCGCTGCGCCTCCCGCGCGAGTTCATCGCCGCCCGGGCGACACCGGGCGGAACCGGAGCGGGCGCCCTGTTCGCGCGACTCATCGAACTCGGTTGGTCGCGACCCACCCGCGACCTCGCTCTCATGCACGAGCACCTGATCGAGCGCGGCCACGCGGGGCGGTTTCGGACGCCGTACAACCGCGCGACCTCGACGCCTGCGAGCGAACTCGACGCCTTCGTCGCACGGGTCCGCGGGCTGTTCGACTCGACAGAGCGCGAACCGCGGCGAAACGGGCCTTCGCTATAGTCGCGCGGCTCGACGTAGCGCGAGCCAAGGAGTTCCGACTCCCGATGCAGGTGCTGCTCTACTTCGCGCGGAACTACCGGTGGCAGAGTGCCGTCATGGTGCTGTGCCTGCTGGCGGCGACGATCGCCCAGGCCCTCGGCCTCACGACCGTCTTTCCCCTGCTCCGGGTTGCCACGGGCTCGCACGACGCCAGGGATCCATCGCGTTTCGACGGCATCGTCCGCGATCTTCTCGCCCGTCTCGACGTCGAGCCGACCATCGGCGCGCTACTCGTGCTCATCTGCGCCGCGTTCGTGTTGCGCGCGGGGCTGGTGCTGCTCGCGAAGAAGCGGGTGGGGTACACGGTGGCCCACGCCGCCACCGACCTGCGCCTCGAGTTCTTGCGCGCGCTGCTCCGGGCGCGCTTTGGCTACTTCACGCGCCAACCCGTGGGCTCCATCGCGAATTCGATGGCCACGGAGGCGGATCGAGCCTCCGAAACGTACCTGCAGCTCAGCCAGATGATCGCGCAGATCCTGCTCACGACCGCGTACGTGGTCATCTCCCTGATCGAATCCTGGCGGGCGACCCTCGGCCTGTTCGCCGCAGGCGCGATCAGCTGGGTTCTCCTCGACGCGCTGGTGCGCATGTCGGGGCGCGCGGGCAGGCGACAGACCGAGCACATGAAGTCGCTGCTCGGACGGCTCACGGACAGCCTACAGGCCGTGAAGCTCCTCAAATCGATGGGGCGCGAGCGCCTGATCGGCCCGCTGCTCGAGGACGACACGAAGCGCCTGAACCGCGAACTCGAACGGCGCGTCTTCAGCCGCGAGGCGATGGTCGCCCTCCAGGAACCCATCGTGATCATCTGCCTCGCCGCGTACCTCTACGTGGCGGTGGTGGTGGAGGAGATGGCGTTTACGTCGACGCTGGTCCTCGTGTTCCTGCTCGCGCAGGTGATGAGCAATCTCGGCAAGATCCAGCGCAAGTACCAGCTCATGCTCAGCGACGCGAGCGCGCTGTGGTCGATCCGCGAGATGATCGACCGCGCAAACGAGCAGCGTGAAGCAACGAACGGAACCCACACCCCGGAGCTGCTTCGCGGCATCTCCTTCGAAGGCGTGGGGCTCGCCCACGAGGGCCGGGTGCTGCTTCAGGACGTCTCCTTCGACATTCCGGTCGGCGAGATCACCGCGATCGTCGGCGCCTCGGGAACGGGCAAGACGACACTCGTCGACATGATCACGGGTCTCGCGAAGCCCGAGGCCGGGCGCGTGTGCGTAGACGGCGTCCCGGTGGACGACCTCGCACTCCGCGCGTGGCGCGAGATGATTGGATACGTGCCCCAGGAGATGTTGATCCTGAACGACAGCGTGAAGCTCAACGTGTCCCTCGGCGACCCGGGCAAGAGCGACGCCGACGTCGAGCGCGCCCTCCGCGACGCCGGCGCGTGGGAGTTCGTTTCCGCTCTTCCCGACGGCATCGAGTCGACGATGGGCGAGCGCGGGGCGCTCTTCTCGGGCGGACAGCGACAGCGGATTGCCATCGCTCGTGCCCTCGTCCATCAACCGGCCCTGCTGATCCTCGACGAGGCCACCGCCGCGCTCGACCCGGAGAGCGAAGCCCTGGTGTGGTCGACCCTCGTGCGCCTTCGCGGTCGCACGACCGTGATCGCCATTTCCCACCAGCCGTCACTCGTCTTCGTCGCTGATCGCGTCTACCGCCTCGAGAACGGCGGGATCGTCCCGCAGCGACGGGCGGATGCGACGCCCACCCCGCGGCGGGGCGCGGCATGACGGGATCGTGCCGCGTCGTCGCGTCGCTCTCGGGATTCTGAGGCTTCACCGGAACGCCATGCTGCGATTCACCACGCTCGTCCTCGCCGGTCGCCGCAACAAAGGACACGCATCCGTCGACGGCGGCGGTGCTCATCCGTCACGGGTCGATCTCCGTGGCGTTCCCATGCTCGTCCGCGTCGTCCGCGCGCTGCGCGACAGTCCGAGCGTCGGCCGCGTGGTGGTGACCACCGACGACCCCAAGGCGCCTTCCCTGGTTTCCGCGCTGCCTTCTGTCGAGCTCCACCGGAGTCTCGACTCTCCGAGCCGGAGCGTTCTGGATTTCCTGGAGAGGGAGCCACCGGACATCCCCGTGCTCGTGGTCACGGCCGATCACGCACTCCTCACGCCCGCGATGGTCGAGCACTTCGCAGAAGCGAGTCGACGCGCCGGTGCCGACCTCGTGGTGGGCCTCGTCGAAGCCGGACTCGTGGAAGCTCGCTTTCCCGGGGTGAAGCGCACGTTTTTCCGCTTTCGCGATGCGGCCTTCAGCGGCGCCAACCTCTTCGCGTTCAACACACCGAGCGCTCGGGGCGCAGCGGCGTTCTGGGTGCGCGCGGAGCAGCATCGCAAACGGCCCTGGCGTCTGGTCGCGGCCTTCGGACCCGTGCCCCTCGCGCTGTTCGCACTCCGGCGTCTCACGCTCGACGCGGCACTGGAAAGGGCCTCCGACGCAATCGGCGCCCGCGTGCGGGCCGTGCGGATGCCGAACGCCGAGGCGGCGATCGACGTCGACAGCGCCGACGACCTCGAGCTCGTGCGAACGGTCCTGGCCGCGCGCGACGGATCCTGAGAGCCTTCGGATCAGGCCAGGTCGCGCGCCTCGCCGGCCTCGCGGAAGCTGCCACTTGCGCCGTCCCACTCACGCGCGCGCAACCTGAGGGAAAAGCGCACGGCGCCGTCGACGGGGACCCGCTCGTCGACCTCGATCAGGTGGTAGCGCGCTCGCTTTCCGCGCTGGCTCCCGAAGTCGGATGCCGAGCGCACACCCGCCACCGGAATCGGGCCGCGCGGGCCGGGGATCTGCCCGATCATCGTGCGGTGGCAGTGTCCGTGCAGCACGAGCTCCGCACCGACTCGGGCCAGGACGCCGCACAGTGCTTCTGCGTCGTCGAGCGCGCGTCGTCGAGACGCCCCGCTTCTCTGCGGCGGATGGTGGACGAGCACGGTCCGGCACCAGCCTGCGTCACCGAGCTCGCGGAGCATCGCTTCGAGGCGTTCGAGCTGGGCCTCGCCCACGCGGCCGTTCGCCCAGGTCGGAGGCGTCGGGATGGACGACGACACGCCCACGAGCGCCACGGGTCCGCGGGTGCGCACGAACGGGAAGGTCACGTCGCCGAGGGCCGCATCGGCGCGCATGTACTCCGCCCACGGCGCCCAGGATCGTGACTCCGGCGAGTCCACGTAGGCGTCGTGGTTGCCGGGGACGGCGGTCACGGCATCGGGCGCGCCGAGGCGCTCGAGCCACCGGCGCCCGGCTTCGAACTCGCTCTCGAGGCCGATGTTCGTCAGATCGCCCGTGACGACCACGTGGTCCGGGGCGCGGTCGTGCAGGTCTTCGACGAGCGCGTGGACGACCTCGGCGCGGTGAATCCTCCTCCGGTGAAGCTGCCAGGAGAGCCATCCGAGGACCCGCTGGTTCATGACCTCGGTCGGCCCGCGCACCTCGACGGGAGTGGAGTGGAGATCGGAGAGGTGTGCGAGAGAAAACATGTCGAGCGTTCCGGTCTCCGCTTCCGCCGCGCCGCGGCCGTTTGCCCGCCGAGTCTCGGCCGTCCGCCGATCTGCGCTGACCCACCCGCGCGCGCTGTGATACGGTCGCACGCTCCCGCCGGGCCCGCTCGCTGCCGCGGCCGGGGATGCCGTGAACGACCCTTTGCCCCTCGAACCGCCGACCGCTTGGATCGTGACGCCGCCCGATGCGAGCGGATTCCGGATCTTTGGGCTCTCGGGTGAAGAGCGGCTCGCGCGATCGCTCGCGGCGGCCGGCTGCCACGACGTGAGAACCGTGACAGCGTCGGCTCCCCCCGAGGCCCCGAGCGATCGCCAGGTCGTCCTCGTCCGCGCGGACGCGGTCTTCGACGACCGTCTCGTCTCGGCGCTCACTCGCGCTCGAGACACGCTGCTCGTCTCCCCCGGCGGCGAAGGCGCGCCGGTCGGAGCGTGCGTGCCCGCGCGCTGTATGCCCGAGGTTCTCGCCGCGCTCGCTTCGCCGTCGCGTTCTGAGCGCGTCACGTCGGTGCGTCGGGTGACGCCCGACGCACTCGTCTCGCCCTACGACGCCAATCTGCGCAAGAGCGAGGCCCCCTACCTGCTCGACCGCGTCGATCCGAGCGACGCTTCCGCCATCGAGGAACGCGTCTTCCGGGGCTCCTACAAGGGGCTCACGGATCTCGTAACGAGGTGGGTGTGGCCGAGTCCGGCCCTGGCCGTCGTCCGCGTCCTCGCGGCGCGCCGCATCCACCCCAATACCGTCACGATTGCGAGCTTCGCGCTCACCCTCTACGCGTTCTTCGCGTTCGCGGGGGGAGCCTACGTCCCGGGCCTGATCGCCGCGTGGGCGATGACATTCCTCGACACGGTCGATGGAAAGCTCGCGCGCTGCACGCTCACTTCGAGTCGACTCGGGAACGTCCTCGACCACGGGCTCGACCTCGTGCACCCGCCGTTCTGGTGGTTCGCCTGGGGGGTCGGTCTGTCCGACGCCCAGCCGGTTGCGACGGCCGTGGTCGTCGGCGGGTACTTCGCGGGGCGCATCCTCGAGGGTCTGTTCCTCGCGGTGTTTCGCTTCGAGACACACTCGTGGCGGAGCCTGGACGGCCTGTTCCGAACGATTACCGCCCGCCGCAACCCGAACCTGCTCCTGCTCAGCGTGGGAACGCTGGGCGGCCGTCCCGACCTGGGACTCGTCATGGTTGCGCTGTGGACCTGCGTTTCGCTGGTGTTCCACGGCGCCCGGCTCGGCCAGGCTCTCGCGGCGCGCGCCCACGGGGACGACGTGCGACCCTGGGACGAAGCATCGAACGCGGTGCTGCGTCCCATTCCATCGACGCCCGCGTGAGGGCGATGCGCTCGGAGGCTCTCTTGGGTCGATCGAATCGACGCGGCGAATCGGCAGCGGGAATCCGGACATCGCGAATCCGAACCACGGGGCTCCGGGTCGTCCTCGCCTGGGCATTTGCGTCGATGACCGTCGGGGCGTCGGCCACCTCCCCGCTCGAGCGCGGGAACCCCACCTTTCGCCTGCCTGGCACCGATGCTGCGTCGGAATACTGGGACTTCATCGCGCGCCTCGACACGGGACACCTGGTCTTGTCGCGTTTCTCCGTGACGAACGAGGGCCCGGGCGAGCGCACCGCCTACATGATCGGCCACGTCGTCTTCCCGGACGGCCGCACCGTCCAATTCGAAAAGGGCAAGCGCGACGGCGAGTGGCGGCTCACGGACGACGGCCTGTTCATCGGGATCGGGGACAACTTCATCGACTACCGCAGCGTCGTGCGGAGAATGAAGATCGATCGGCGCTCCATCGTGATCGACCTGCTCTACAAACCCGACGAACCCGTGGGACTCGCCTCTCCCGTTCACCGCGGGGTGTACTGGGTGGACGTTCTGCACACCGGGGCTCCGGTCAAGGGCACGCTCTTCGTTCCCGGGATGGACGCTCCCATCGCAGTGCGCGGCAGCATCGCGAGCACACACACGTGGATGACCGAGAGCGAGCCGGACGTCGCGCTGCGCCGCGTCGAGGTGTTCTCTCTCGATCGACGCACCGGGGTCTATCTTCAGGATGTCGCCACCCCACAGGGAGATCGCCATCGCTGGCTCGTGGTCGAGGAGGCCGGTCGTGAGCTCCTGCGCACGGATCGCTTCGACCTGCGATTCGAGGGCCGAAACGGCGCCCTCGGCGCCGACTACCCGGTCCCCGCACGACTCGTGATCTCGGGCCCGCACGTCGAAGGTGAGATCGAGCTCGGCCGCGTCCTCGCGAGCGACGACCCGATGCGAGTCGTTCCGCAGCCGTTCCGCTTCCTGCTGTCATTCAAGATGAAGCCACGCAGACTCTGGGCCGACGCGCCTTTCGAGATCACGATCAAGAACCCGCCCGGTGTCGGCGCTAGATCGGTGAGCGGCACGGGACTGCTCGCCATCATGTTCACCAATCCCGCACCCGGGCTGCGGTGAGTCGAACCGACCCCGGGTCAGAGCTCGAAGCGCTCGTGGCGACGGAAATGGACCGGCGGCCCTCGGCCGCGGCCGCTCGACTGGTCGGCGAGATCCTCGCGCGCTTCGGCGACTCGCTGGCGGCGGTAGTCTTCTATGGCTCGTGTCTCCGGACACAGAGCGACGAGGGAGTATTCGACTTCTACGCGATCGTCGACGACTACGCGTCCGCCTACCCGTTGGCGCGCGGTCTGCGCGCACTGAATCGGATCCTGCCGCCGAACGTATTCCTCATCGAAGCCGCGGGGGACGAGGCGCCCCTCCGCGGCAAGGTCGCCGTGTTGTCGGCACGCGACTTCGAACACGCCACGGGTCCGGGCGCCCTGCGCAGCGGAATCTGGGCGCGCTTCTGTCAGCCGTCGATCGCCGCTTTCGTCCGCGACCCCGCGGCGCGGACGATGCTGCACCGCGGCGCCGCCCGCTCGGTGACGACGGCGCTCGAGCGAATCCTCCCGCTGTTACCCAGCGATGCGAACTCCGCCGCGGTTCGCTTCCGTTCGGAGGAATTCTGGAACACCGCTTTCGCGGCGACGTACACGAACGAAATGCGAGCCGAATCCCGTGATTCGATCGCGAGCCTTCACGATGCCGATCCCGAACGCTACGAACGGGCGGCCCGGATCGGCCTCGCCGTCCTCGCCGGACGCGGCGCCCTGCCTCCCGAGGCCACCAACGATCGAGACGACCCAGCGGCGGCTGAGGTCGAGGTCCGGTTGGACGCCGCTACGGCACGACGCGCACGGCGATCGTGGCGGCTTCGACGACCGCTCGCGAAAGCCGCCTACGCGGCGCAGCTCGCGAAATCGGCGTTCACCTTCGGAGACTGGCTCCCGTACGTGTTGTGGAAGGTCGAGCGGCACAGCGGCACGCGCATCGTTCCGACGGAACGACAGCGTCGACACCCTTGGGTGTGGGGCTGGCCCATCCTGTTCCGGGTGCTGGCGCGCCGCGACCTCCGCTAGACGCGCTGATCGAGGGCGCGGCTCACGGCCGAGATCACCTCGTCGGTCTGCCCGCGCATTTCGGGCTCGACCAAAGCGGTAAGACTCCCGAGAAGAGCCTTCTCGGCGTGCTGCAGCGCGATGGATCCCTCCTGGGTTCGCTCGAGGACGATGCCGCGCCGGTCGGACGCCACGGGGCGTCGGACGATGAAATTTCGCCGCACGAGACCGTCGACGAGAGAGGTGAGCGTCGGCCGACTCACACCCACGAAGGCCGCGACCTCGCTCGCACGGAGCGGACCGGAGCCAAGCGAATCGAGCAAGCGGTACTGGGGAAGGCTGATGCCGCTGCTCTGGCACGCCTGCTCGGCGATGCGGGCCAGCCGCGCCAGGATCCGCGGGCCCTTCGAGACGATCATCGGATTCGGCTCGGTTTGTCGACTCAGGGTCGCTTCGGAAACCGAACCCGCGCGGCTGGGCGCCGTGAATGCCTCCATCTCGAAACCTCCGATCCACATGCTCGATCGCGACGGCCTTTTTTCACTATACGCATCGACCTGGAATCTGACTACCCCTCAGTTGACCGATAGTCAACTTTGACGCGTAAGCCAGGATCGTGGGATTTCACATCCATCATTCGAGAATTTCCCTCCACGGTGCGACGAGGCGGTCCCCGACCGCGACGCCGAGATCCAGGAGCCGCCCCCCCGCCACCTCGACCGCGAAGCGCGCGGGCGCGCCGCTCGAGTACGCGGGCAGGCGCGCTTCGTACTGGAAGTGGGACTCGGAGGGTTGTCGCGGCAGCTCCGGCCGCATCGCGTGGAGCGCCAGGACGCGACCCTCCTCGTCCAGGAACGCCACATCGATGGCGATCGGGCAGTCGCGCATCACCATCGCGAGCTCACGGCTCTTCCGGTACGCGAAGAGCATCCCGCCGTGCGCGTCGATGAACGTCCGGCCCCCGAGACCGCGAGTCTGCGTCCGCTGATCGCCTGCCACCTCGAGGGTGAACATCCGCCCCGCGATCGCCACGGATACAGTGGGCTGCGCCGTCGGATGCGGCGCTGCGGCTTCGACTCGCTGCTCGGGCCGCGACGGCGTCTCGTTCACCGGGTGCGTGTCCGTGCAGGCACTCAGCGCGGCCGCCAGACCCGCTGCCGTCACCCATGTTGCGAACGCAGAGCCCTTCAAGTCGTCTTCCGCAGCCGCGCTTGGGCCATTCGAGAGCGCATTCGAAACCCCATGGTACGCTCGCGAGTCGAAGTCCACAGCCTCACGGGACTGGAATTCGCGCGACCTGCCGTCGCGATCCCGCCGGAGGATACCAAGCCCGATGCCGCCGCGACTCGACGCGCCGAAGCGGGACTTCTCGTGAGCCCCAGTGTCCTCGTGACGGGTGCTTCGTCCGGCATCGGAGCGGCCACTGCGCGCCTCCTCGGCGATCGCGGCTTCGAGGTCTTCGGTACGAGCCGCGACCCCGATTCCCTGGGCGCCGGCCGTGCCGACCTCCACTGGATCGCGATGGACATCACGAGCGAGGATTCCGTCGAGAAGGGCGTCGAGGCAGTGCTCCATTCGACGCCGCGGATCGACGCCCTCGTGTGCAACGCCGGTACGGGGATCTTCGGCAGCGTCGAAGAGGTCACGATCGAGCAGGCGAAGGCCCAGTTCGAAACCAACTTCTTCGGCACCCTGCGCACGCTGCGCGCGGTGGTCCCACACATGCGGAAGGCCGGGAGCGGGCGCATCGCGGTGATCGGGTCGCTCGCGCGCCTCGCGCCGATCCCCTTCCAGGCCCACTACTCCGCGACGAAGTCGGCCCTCGACGGACTCGTTCAGGCCTTGCGAAACGAGCTTCACCCGACCGGCGTGTGCGTGAGTCTCGTCGATCCCGGGGACATCAACACCGCCTTCAACGACAACACTCCGTTCGGCGACATCGGTGCTTCGCCCTACGCGGAGCGGATTCGCCGCTGCGAACAGGTCATCCTCGACTCGCTCCCAAAGGCGCCGGGCCCCGCGGTGGTGGCCGAGGTCGTTCACCGGGCGCTCACCGCACGCCGCCCGCGCGTCCACTACTACGCGGGTCCGAACTCCGGCTCGCTGCCCTGGCTGCGGCGGTTCGTTCCCGACGGCCTCGCCCTGCGTTTCATCCGCAGGCACTTCAAGGTGTGAACCTGCGGGAGTAGACTGCCGCCACCCGTGCAACCGCCTGCTTCCGCTCCCGCCACACCCGCCTATCTTCCGCTCTGGGCAAAGCTCACGTATTCGCTCGGCGACCACACGGTCAACATCGCGCTGTCCGCGACATCGTTCTTCTATCTCATCTTCCTGACCGACCATGCGGGGCTGCGTCCCGGTCTCGCGGGACTCGTGGTGTGGGTGGCGCGGGCAGTCGACGCCGCCAGCGATCCCGCCATGGGGCGGCTCTCCGACCTCACGAACTGGCGGGGCGAGCGGCGGCGGCCGTACTTCCTGCTCGGCGCCGTGCCATTCGGTGTGTTCTTCGCGCTGATGTGGACGGGCTCGCCATTCGATGGACAGACCGCGAAGTTCTTCTACTACTCGGGCGCGTACGTGTTGATGAGCCTGGCAATGACCGTGCTGTCGGTCCCCTACCTCGCTTTGATCCCCGAGATGGCCACGACGTACGACGCTCGCACGTCGCTCAACACGTTCCGCTCCGCGGGCTCGGTGCTGGGGGCGCTCGCCGCAGTGGCGATGAAGCCACTGGCCGACGAGCTTGGCGGCGACGCGGCCGCATGGGCGACGTCGGCAGCGATCGCGGCGGTGTGGCTCGTCGTTCCCTGGTGGCCAGTCCACGCCGTCAGCTTCGAGCGTCCCGACTACCGTCGGCAGACGCGGGGCAGATTCATCGAGGGCGCTCGCATCGCGATGCGCCAGCACTCCTACCGGATTCTCGTGGCGTTCTTCATCCTGAGCCGAATCTCCATCGACCTGATCGGCGTCCTCTTCCTCCTCTACTTCAAGGTGTACATCGGGCGTGAGAGTGACTTCGCGCCCACGATCGCGCTGTTCCTGTGCACCAGCGTGCTGGCGTTGCCGTTCTGGCTGCGCATCGCGTCCCGCCACGACAAGGGGACGATCTTCGTCGTGGGGTCGACGTGGTGGATCGTCGCGCAGGGATTCATCTACTTCATCCGGCCCGAGTGGCCCCGCGAAATGGTGTTCCTCGTCGCGGCCTTCGCCGCGATCGGGTACGCGACGTGCGATCTGATGCCGTGGTCGATGCTCGGCGACGTCATCGATGAGGACGAGCTCGTCACGGGCGAGCGGCGCGAGGGCCTGTTCGTCGGATTCTTCACGTTCCTGCGCAAGCTCGGCGGCGCCACGGGCGTGCTCTTCGTCGGGTTGGTGCTCGAGGTTCTGGGCTACGTGAGTGGTGCCGGGGGGGCTGCGCAGAGCGATCGCACCGTCGAGGGAATCCGCTTCCTCATGAGCTTCGGTCCGGCCTTCTTCCTGGTCGGCGCCGTTCTCGTGGCACTCCGCTACCCGCTGACGCGCGCCGCCCACCGAGACATCGTTGCGAGACTCGAACAGCGGCGCGCCAAAGGCTGACCCCGGGCAGCTCGCCCGTCGGCCTCCTATCGCGCGAGGCCTGACTCGCGCAGCGCTTCGTCGACGAATCGCTGCACCTTCGGGTGGGCGCGGAATGTGACGTGCGCACCCTGGTACCACTCGATGCGCGGACGATCCCAGTGGAGCCACAGATCGCGCACCTGATCCGGGGGTACGAGTCGGTCAGCGACGGCGCCGAACACATAGCGGCGCTCACGTGGAACTCGCGGAACGAGATCGAGAGGCGACACGACCCGCAGCGCCTCGCGCATGCTGTCCTCGTTTGCGCCGGCCGCCTCGGCGCCGCGCCGCTCGATGGGCGGGCCGTGCCGGTAGAAGAGCCGCGTGAAGTCGGTGGCGGGAATGCCCGCGATCACGCACGCGAGGTCGGCGTCGATCGCGGCGAGCAGCGCCGCGGTATAGCCGCCGAGCGAGTATCCGAGCGTTCCGATGGGCGCGTCCGTCGACGCCCGCACCCAGCCGAGCAGACGGCGGATGTCCCACATCGCCTGCGCGACCGCGTGCTGCGAGTCGACGATGTCCCCGCGCAGGTATCCATCGCCGCTGCGGCGGCCGATCTTGCGCGGGCCGTGGAGCGGGAGAACCGGCAGGAGGAGATTCATGCCGAGCCGGTCGCGAAGGATCGAGGGATCGAATGCGAGCAGATCGATCAACGGCCAGCCCATCTGGTAGCCGTGGACGGCGACGAGCCACGGACGCCCCTCTTCGGGGTGTCGCAGCAGCCAGGCGTGAACGCTGCGGTTTGGCGCGTAGCCGAGCCAGCGTTCGCGACCTGGCTCGCCCTCATGGGGTTCGTAGCCGCTCTCGAAGGTCACGTGTTCGTAGCTGACGCCGCGCGTCTCGCTGCGGTGGATCCGCGGGTCGTCGAGCTTCGGGGGGTCGAGGTGGTAGTCGGCGGGGGATTCCAGCCAGCCGCGCGCCCGGAGGAACTCGCGCGACGCCTCGGCCTCCATGGCAATGCGCGCGAACTCGCCGCCTTTCGGCAGCGGTAGCGCGGGCATCATCGTCGCAAGGAGTGCCTCGTCGACCGCGACCTGCAGGTGCAGAAGCGGTCCGAGCGCCGGCTCGGGAACTTCGTCGGTGTTGGGCTCGAGGCGCAGGGCGCTCGCTCCGGCGGCGATCGCCGAGGCCGCGGCGAGTACGAAGAGTACGAGTCCCGTGCCGATCCCCACGACGAGGGCTGCGGGCAGAGCGAGGAGTGCGCCGACGAACGCTCCGAGAGCGGTGAAGTGCGTGGTCCGCGCATCGCCGGGCAGAAGCAACATCGCCGTGCCGCCGGACAGCAGGAGAGTTCCGGGGAGCACGGTGAGAAAGAATCCGACACCGCCCTCGGCACTCCCCCAGCCGAGCCAGCACCAACCGGCCACCAGGGGTAGCCAGGCCTCGCGCGGATGCCGCGTCTTCTCGAACATCGGGAGCGGCACGATACCGTGCGAGTCCCGCCGATTGCCACGGGTGTTACCATGCGGGCGATGGCCGCAATCGACCGGCCCCTAGAGAACGAACCGAACTGGCCTGCGGCGATCGATGGCGGCACTGCCCGCGTGGTTTTCCTGCTCGACGTCGCGAGCAGATTCGAAGCTCGACTCATCGAAGGTTGGATGGCGCGCCAGCGTCCCGCGGGCCTGCCCGACGCGGCCTCCGAGACCATCAGGATCTCCTCGTCACGTCGGCGGCTCCGAAGCGTGTCCACTGGGGCGCTGGAAGCATGCCTCGCGGCCGGAAGCGACGTCCTGCTCGCGCCGCTGCGCGTGGCGTGGCTCCCCAAGCGCCGGGGCGGCAAGCGGGCCGTGCGCCTCTCGGACATCCTGAGCTTCGGCGACCCGCGTGACCCCGACCCGCTGCGCCAGCGCTTCGTGCACGCGAGAGAGATCGATCGCTGTCGCATCGTAGCCGGCGAGCCGGCGCTCGCGTCGGAGCTGCGCATCCGCTGGCAGAGGGCCGGGGGGGCGGACGTATCGCTCTCCACGGACCTCACGAACTTCGTATCGCGGCAGGCGATCCTGGCGCTCGAACGCGGTGAACGGGCGCTGCGCGGGGCCCGGTACAAGGTGCCGCGCCTCGTCCACGAGGACATCCTGAAGAGCCCCGCGTTTCGCGGCGCCCTCACAACGCTGGCGCGGGAGACCGGACGCGACGTTCCCTCTCTGGCGCGTGAGTCGGCGGCCGACCTGCGCGAGATCGCCGCCACGCACAGCCCCTTCGTCATCGACCTCGTCGCCCAGCTCACGCGCGCGCTCTACTCGCGCGGTTACGACGCATCGCTGTCCTACGACGAGGCACAGCTCGAACGCGTGAAGGCGCTCGGGCACCAACACCCGGTGGTGTTCCTCCCGAGCCACAAATCGAACCTCGACCACCTCGTCCTGCAGTACGCGCTCCACGAACACGGCCACGCCCCGAACCACACCGCGGGCGGCATCAACATGAACTTCTTCCCGGTGGGTCCGCTCGTGCGGCGCAGCGGCACCTTCTTCATCCGCCGGACCTTCCGCGACGACCCCGTCTACAAGACGGTGCTCCAGCACTACATCGACTATCTGATCGAGAAGCGCTTCTCCCTCGAGTGGTACATCGAAGGAGGTCGGTCACGGTCCGGCAAGCTCCTGCCGCCGCGCTTCGGGCTCCTCGCGCGCATCGTGGACGCCTATCGCCGCGGCAAGGCCGACGACGTGATCCTGATCCCCGTGTCGATCGCCTACGAGCAGATCCAGGACGTGACCGACTACGCGAAGGAACAGCGAGGCGTTGCCAAGGAGCACGAGAGCTTCGGGTGGTTCGTGCGATTCGTTCGTCGCTTGCGGCGGCGCTACGGAAGCATCGACATCTCCTTCGGCGAGCCGATCGCATTGTCGAAGGCACTCGACACGTCCTCGCCCCGCGGCGGAGACGAGACCGACGAGCAACTGCTCGCAATCCAGAAGCTCGCCTTCGAGGTGTCGGTGGGGATCAACCGCGCCACGCCCATCACGCCGACGTCACTCGTCACGCTCGCCCTCCTCGGTGGCGGCGACCGGGCGCTCAGCCTCGGCGAGGCCCGCACGGCCCTCGGCCATCTGCTCGAGTTCGTCGAACGCCGTGACCTCCCGCTCACGCAGACCTTCGACCTTCGTTCGGACGACGGAGTACGTGCGGCCCTCGACTCGCTCTCGGAGAACGACGTCGTCTCCTGCTTCCAGGAGGGATCCGAGCCCGTCTACCGCATCGGTGACGACCAACACCTCGCCGCCGCCTACTACCGCAACACCATCGTCCACTACTTCGTGAATGCCTCGATTGCCGAACTCGCCCTGCTGCGTGCCCGAGAGATCGACGTCGCCGACCCTGCCGCCGAGTTCTGGGACGAGGCGATGCGCCTGCGGGACCTCCTCAAGTTCGAGTTCTTCTTCGAGGAGAAGGAGCTCTTCCGCGGCGAGCTGCGACGTGAGCTCGGATTCGTCGACGCCAACTGGGAGGGGCGCCTCGCGGGGGGACGCGAAGAGATCCGCGCTCTTCTCGCGACGGTCCGCCCCTTCAACGCCCACCGCGTGCTGCGTCCCTTCCTCGAGTCCTATCGCCTCGTGGCGGACCACCTCGAAGCCCGCCCCGCGGACGCGGAGTTCGACCAGGGCGCCTGCGTCGAGGCCTGCGTGGGGCTCGGCAAGCAGTACCTCCTCCAGCACCGCCTCCACAGCTCGGCGTCGGTCTCCCACGTGCTGATCAAGAGCGCCCTCGAGCTCGCAGGGAACCGCGATCTGCTCGGTCCCGGCGATGCCGTGCTCAGCGAGCGTCGCCGCGCCCTTGCCGTCGAGGTCCGCGAGGCCCTGCGCCGGATCGACGCGATCGAAGCGCTGGCGGCCAGTCGAAGGGCGGGATACATCGACTAGGAACTGACGCGGCGGCCGCGCTTGTCGCAGCTGCGAGGGCCTCGCCGGGCGAATCCAGAGGCGCTCGCTCACTCACCGACGAACAACCCCCAGACCGCCGACAGCGTCTTCGGCACGGCGTCGTAGAGCACGAACGCGAGCACCACCGGCACGACGTACCGCAGAAGGTTTCGCCACATCGGAAACCACGTTACGCCGGCGGCGCCGACCTTGGCCTCGCCGATCGGATCTTCCATCCGCCACCCGACGAAGATCGAGAGCGCGAGGCCACCGCCCAGAAGGAACAGGTTGTTCGCCACCTGGTCCATCACGTCGAGCACACCGAGGCTCCAGGCGGCGGGGATGCCGAGCGCGGTGATCGCTGCGCCCGCCGTGAGGGCGGCGCGACGCCGCTCCCATCCGAATCCGTCGATGGCGGTAGACACCACCACTTCGAGGAGCGAGATGGCCGACGTGAGAGCGCCGACCACGAGGGAGGCGAAGAACAGAAGCCCAACGCCCCGACCGATGGGGCCCATCTCCGCGAAGGCCTGGGGCAGCGTAATGAACAGCGCCCCCACCGTGCTGCCGCCCACCTTGTCCGACAGACCGAGGGCGAAGATCAGCGGAAACACCACGAGACCCGCCACGAACGCGACACCGACGTCCGCCGCGGCGATCAACGCGGTCTCCCGCGGCAGATGCGTGTCGCGCCCGAGATAGCTCCCGAAGGTCAGCATGCAGCCCATCCCGAGACTCAGACTGAAGAAGGCCTGGCCAGACGCTTCGGTGAGCACCTCGAGCGACAGAATCTGCGAGAAATCGGCGCTCAGGTAGTAGGCGTAGCCCGCGGCGGCGCCATCGAGCGTTGCCGCGTAGACAGCGAGTCCGGAGACGATCACGAACAACACCGGCATGAGCACCATTGCGGTGCGCTCGATTCCCTTCGTAACGCCGCCGGCGACGATGCCGATGGTGACCCCCATGAAGAGCAGGTGGAAGCCGAACGCGTCGGCACCCTGGGCGATGTCGTCGAAGCGATCGGCAATGCCGGAGTCGAAGCCGCCGAACAGCGCCATTCCCGCGTAGCGAACGGTCCAACCGGCGATGACGCCGTAGTAGGCGAGAATCGTGACTCCCGCGGCAACGAACACGAAGCCCACGGGTCGCCACGCGCGGCCGCCGTAGTGGGCGAGGGCGCGGATCGGGCTCTGCTGCGAGCCGCGGCCAATCACGACCTCGGCGAGGAGCACGGGAACCGCCACGATCAGCGTGACGAGCAGATACAGGATCACGAAGGCGGCGCCGCCGTTCTCCGCCGTGAGGTAGGAGAAGCGCCACATGTTCCCGAGACCCACCGCGGAACCGACCGCCGCCAGCACGAATCCGCTGCGACTCGACCACTGCTCGCGTCCGCTCGCCATCTCCCCCCCCCGCTACGTCAGCGCTGTGGCCCGAGGGCTCTCCAGCGGCCCGATGAGTGAGATCGAGGGGGAGCCGCGAATTGCGGCGCCGGGAGGATAACCCGGCGTCCCGCTGGCCGCCTCGCGCTCGGCCGCCAGACGCGGCAAGTTGGACCCGTGAAGAAAGCCACCTTCTCAGATCCGCACATCCTCCTCGACCACATTGCCATCGGCGTACCGGACGACGCGCGCGTCACCTCCATGCTCGTCGACACCCTGGGCGGGAGCCCCTACAGCGCGGGACCCGGCGTCGGTTTCCGTTTCTGGCAGTGGCAGTTCGCCCAGGGGGGCCGTATCGAGGTGCTCCGCCCAGACGGTCCGCCCGGCGGTTTCCTACACCGCTTCCTCGACCGGCGGGGCCCGGGCATCCACCACATCACGTTCAAGGTCCCCGATCTCGGCGCCAGCATCGCGCGCGCCGCAGATCTCGGATTCGACATCGTGGGTCTCGACGAGTCGGATCCGACCTGGAAGGAGGCTTTCATCCACCCCAGGCAGGCCGGGGGTGTCGTGATCCAGTTGGCGGAAATGCGCAGCCCCGCGGATGCGCCCGAAGCGCGCACGCCGGCGACCCGCGGCGAGTCGCCCCGCGATCCGGTGCGCATCGCGGGCCTGCGCGTCGTCGCGCCCGATGCCGCGACTGTCACCCGCCTCTACGGCGACCTGCTCGGTGGCCGTTGCGCCGACGGCACCGACGATCTCGTCTTCGAGTGGCACGATTCGCCGCTGCGAATCGCGGTGTCGGTCGATGCACAGGCCCTGCCCGGCCCCCGCTGCATCGAGATCGTCTCCGATCGTCCGTTGGCGCTACCCGACGGTCCGGACCCGGTGCTCGGCACGCGCTTCACGCAGATCGAAGCCCCTCGCCGGCTTCTCGATCCTTGTTGAAGACGGGCAGGAGCGCCGTCCACATCTCGTCCGAGCTCTCCGCGTAGAGGAGGTCGTGCGCGCGCTCGTCGTCGACTCCACTCGCGATGGTGTGGAGGATCTCGAGCTGCGAGTCGCGGTCGTCGGCCGGCGTCAGGATCAGGAAGACGAGATGCGCGGGTTGATCGTCGATGGCGTCCCAGTCGACGCCGGCGCGCGATATGCCGAGCAGGACCAGCGGCCTCTCGAGATCCTCGAGGCGGGCGTGGGGTATCGCGATCCCCCGTCCCACACCCGTGCCCATCATCTCCTCGCGCGCGTGCACTCCGCCGCGCACCACGTCGAGGTCGAGCCGCGGGCGGATCTGCCCCGCGCACTCGACGAGCTCGTCGATGACGTCGTGGCGAGTCTCCGCGGCGAGCCCCGGAATCAGCCCGTCGCGCACGAAGAAGCCGAGCACGTTCTGTTCTTCCCGTCGCCTCAGCGACCACGCCAGTGCTGGCCCCACCACGAGCGACGACGCGATCGACGCGAACACGATCGCGACGAACACCTCCTCGCCGATGAGCCCGGCGTTGCGACCCACCACCGCGAGCAGCACGCCCATGGAACCGCCGGGGATGTGCGCGATGGCTATGGGCAATCGATCGAAGGCCGGCATGCGAACCAGCCACGTCCCGAGCCAGGCGCCGAAGAACTTCCCGAACACGGACACGACCGTTACGACCGCCACGAGCCCGGCTTCGAAGCTGCCGACGAAGTCGACATGCAGACAGATCCCCGCAAAGAACAGCGGCACGAAGATCGCCTCGACCATCTGCGTGATGACGGAACGCGTGTGCTCCGAGAGCGCTTTGTGGTCGCCCGCCATCACGCCAGCGATCAGGAAGCCGAAGATCGGATGGACACCGATCTCGGCGGTGATGATGCCGCACACGAGTCCGAGGCAGACCACGAACGAGAGCGGCGTGGCCGGTGACGGCAGCCCCTGCGCATCGAACCAGCGCAGCAGCTTCGTGACCTGCGCGCGGCCGATCGATGCGCAGACGGCGGAGAAGAGTATCGTCCCGAGCACGACCGCAGCGATCGCGTCGGGGCGCACGCCCTGTGCACCGCCGGCACCTCCGATCATCCCCATCACGACGGCGAGCACCACCCAGCCGAGCAGCTCGTTGATCGCCATGGCGGACAACAGGAGCAGTCCGAGATCGGACTTCACGATCTTGAGGTCGAAGAGAAGACGAGCCACGATGGTGATCGCCGTGATCGAGACCGCCGCCGCGACGAACAGCGAATAGGCGATCCGCGGGAAACCCGGCTCGCCCCACGTGCCGAATAGCCACCACGCCATGCCGAAGCCGACGACGAGCGGCACGACCACGCCCGTGACTGCCACGGAGAAAGACTGGGAGCGCAGCTTCCACGCGTTGGCGACATCGACTTCGAGACCGATGGCGAGCAGCAGAAAGAGGATTCCGATCTCGGCCGTCACCTCGAACATCGCGAGCTGGAGCTCGTCGTCCGGGAAGAGGCCGTGGAAGAGTTCGGGGAACGCGGTTCCGAGGACCGTCTGGCCGAGGAGGACGCCAGCGAGGATCTCACCGGCGAAGGGCGGCTGATCGAACCGCCTGAAAACCTCTCCCATCAGACGGGCGAGGCCTAGTACGACGAATACCTGAACCAGGAACAGCAGGAGCTGCTCTTCCGTCATGTCAGATCAATAGCGGATCTGGGCACGGATATGCCTCTACGAACGCGCGCCGGAGAAGCCTGAGTACATCGACCGCGGACTCCGTGCACTCGTTGGCGGCGAATCGTGCCGAAACGAACCCATTGAAGCGGTGTGCGGGCACGCGGGATTCCGGGGAAGTGGTAGATTCCCGCCCCACCGCCCAAGAACCTGGAACGGATTTCCGATGACCACAACGAAACGCCTGCCCCGCCACCGCCTCGACCCCGAGGTTCGGCCGTCTCGCGTCGCGGTCCACGTCGATGTCGATCCCGAGCGCAGCGCGAGCTTTCGCGGCGAAGTATCGATCCATCTCGAGGTCGGCGCTCCGCGCAGACGCCTGCGTCTCCACGCGGTCGACCTGCGGGTCGCGAAGCCGCGCCTCGAGGTGGGCGGTGTCACGCTTTCGGGGCGCGCCGTGCCGCTGCCCGAGCTCGAGATGGTCGAACTCGTCTTCGACCAGCGGATCCCGGCGGGCGAGATGACGCTCACTCTCGACTTCGCGGGGAAGCTCCGCAGTGATCTGTGTGGTCTCTACCGAGCACGGGCGGACGGTCACCGCTACGCGTTCACGCAGCTCGAAGCCACCGACGCGCGGAAGTTCTTCCCCTGCTTCGACGAGCCCGCCATGAAGGCTCGGTTCAGGATGTCCGTCACCACCGCGGCGTCACACACCGTCATCTCCAACGCCCCCGAAGTGAAGGCACTCAAGGGTGCGCGTGGCCCGGGGGCCGGGCGCAAGACCGTCCACTTTGCCGAAACCCCGCCGCTGTCGACCTACCTGGTGGCGCTCGCCGTCGGCCGACTCGAATCGTCGCGGCCCACGCACCTGGGGCCCACCGAAATCCGCGTGTGGCACACGCCCGGAAAGGGACGGCTCACGGGCTTTGGCCTCGAGGCTGCGCGCGAGTGTCTGCGCGGCCTCGAGCGCTATTTCGCTCTCCCGTACCCCTACACGAAGCTCGACCTCGTCGCAGTGCCCGACTTCGAGTTCGGCGCGATGGAGAACGCCGGCGCGGTATTCTTCCGCGAGACGTTGCTCCTGGTCGACCGAGCTACCGCGACGCTCGCCGAGAAAAAGCGCGCCGCCGAGGTGATCTGCCACGAGCTCGCGCACATGTGGTACGGCGATCTCGTCACGATGGCGTGGTGGGACGATCTGTGGCTCAACGAGGCCTTCGCCACCTGGATGGCGTTCCACGTGGTCGACGGCTGGAAGCCCGAGTGGAAGATGTGGCAGGACTTCATGCACGGCCGCGCCGCGGCGCTCGAGCTCGACGCTCTCCGCCACACGCACCCCATCTATTGCCGCGTCGACACGGCGGAGCAGGCGAACGAGAACTTCGACGTCATCACCTACGAGAAGGGCGCGTCGGTGGTGCGAATGATCGAGCGCTATCTCGGAGCGTCCGCGTTCCGCAAGGGCGTCCGGGCGTACATTCGCGAGCACCGCGAGGGCAACGCCGTGGCGGACGATCTCTGGCGGGCTCTCTCGAAGGCATCAGGCGAGGACGTCGAGCGAGTGGCCCGGGGCTGGATCGAGCAGGAGGGGTACCCCGTCCTGAAGGTGCGCCACGAGCGAAAACGCGGACGCTCGGCGCTGATCCTGGGCCAGGAGCGGTTCGTACTCAAACCCTTTGGGCCGACGGAGCGGTCCGAGCCGAAGCGCCCGCGCTGGCCGGTGCCGGTGGTCACGCGCATCGGTCGCGGGCGGCGCTCCCGCACCACGCGCCATCTCTCCCTCGGTGCACGCGATCGCGTTTCCCTCGGACGCGACGCGCCCAGCTTCATCTACGCGAACGCCGAGGAGTCGGGCTTCTATCGACCGCTCCACTCCCCGGCCGAGCTGCGAAACCTGCTCTCGCACCTGCCGTCGCTCACCGCCATCGAACGCATGGGCCTCATCGATCATCAGTGGGCGCTCGCGCGGGCGGGTCGAGCGCCACTGTCGAGCGTCCTCGAGATCTCGGGCGCCCTGGCCGGCGACCCGGAGGCCGACGTACTCGCCGCGCTTCGCAAGCCGCTGGCGTTCGTCTCTGGCTCCCTGATTCCCGAAGCTGCGCCGAAATGCGAGGACGCGTTTCGCGATTGGCTTCTCGAACACTTTGCGGCGTCTTTCGAAGAGCTCGGTTGGAAGCCCGAACCGCGTGAAGACGACGCGACGCGCGTGCGACGCGCCATGCTACTCGGCATCGTCGGCGGCATGGCTGGCTCGCCGAAGGTGATCGACGAGGCGCGCGCGCAGTGCGACCGCTACCTTGCGAACCGCCGATCCGTCGATGCCAACCTGGCCGACGGCATCGTGTCTCTCGCTGCACGCTCAGGCGACAAGAAGCTCCACACCGGTTTCGTGCGCGCCATGGAATCGGCGGCAACTCCTCAGGAGAAGCGCCGCTTCCTGCTCGCCCTCGCCGACTTCGAATCGCCCGCGTTGATCGACAAGACCCTCGGTTTCACGCTGACCGATCGCATCCCGACACAGGACGTGATCTTCGTTCTCGCTCGCCTGCTCTCGAACCGCGCGTCGAAGCAGCGCACGTGGTCGTTCGTTCGGAAGCGTTGGTCGAAGCTGCGCGGTCGCATGCCGGCAATGCTGGCGAGTCGGCTGATCGAGGCGACCCCCGCGCTGCTCACGTCCCGCCACCGCCGCGAGGTGTCGGCCTTCTTCCGCAGCCACCCGATTCCGGGTGGTGAACGCGCCCTGCGACAGGCCCTCGAACGGTTCGACTGGTACCGGTCGTTTCGGAGTGGCGCCGCGGAGTCTCTGCGGAAGACGTTGTCACGCCAGCGTCGGGCTGGTTCGCCTGGGGTTCGGCGGGCGAAGCCCGCCTGAGCGCCTCCGCTCGGCTTTGCCTCGCTGCGCGCTTTGCTTGCAGGACGAGTCTTGGGTCGCCCCGGGTCCGCATCATTCACGGGATGAGGGGAGCAGCTGCGCCATTACGCGGAGCGTGTTCTCTCCCAGCACCTTCCGGATCGTGCTCGGCGAAAGCCCTTCATCGAGCATCCGCTGCGTGACGTGGATGTGGCCCGTCGCGTCGAGTGCGGTCACGACGCCGCCGTCGAAGTCGCTGCCGAGAGCGACGTGGTCGTCGCCGACCAGATCGATGACGTGGCGGATTGCCGAGACGATGTGACGCGGCTCCCTGCCGCAGACTGCGAGGTCGAAGTAGCCGATGCCGATCACCCCGCCGCCGCGGGCAATGCCACGGATCTGATCGTCGGAGAGGTTGCGGGGGTTGTCGCAGGTTGCGCGCACGCCGGTGTGGGAGACAAGGGTCGGGCGCGTCGCGATGCGCAGGACGTCGCGAATCGCGAACGGCGAAACGTGGGCGAGATCCACTGCCACCCCCTTCGACTCCATCCGCCTCACGAGCTCGCGACCCATCTCGGACAGACCGCCCTTGCGCCGGCCGTGCGCCGATCCAGCGAACGCGTTGTCGAAGAAGTGCGCGAGGCCGAGCACCCGAAAACCCGCGTCGAAGGCGACGTCGAGGTTGGAGATGTTCGCCTCGAGCGCGTGCGCGCCCTCGATCCCCAGGACCGCGCCGATCACGTCCGCATCCTGCTCGTGCATCCTGCGCCAGCGCTCGAGGTCTCGGCGGTTCTCGATGATCACGAGCCTTCCGTTTGAACGCTGCGCGAAGCCGTCGAGGCGCCCGGCCTGCCAGAGCGCGCGAGCGAGCGCACTTTGACTCGCGAGGGGCGTCCCCATCACGCGGCCGAGCAGCTGGATGAGATCCGGGGCGTCGGCGCTCGTATCGTGGGGATCGGTGCTCATGGGCATGACGGTCGCGGCAGTGAAGAACTGCAGCCCCACTCCGCCTTCGCGGAGACGTGGAAGATCGACGTGGCCGACGTCGCTGCGCTCGAGGAGATCGCGCCCGAAGAGCAGCGAGTCCGCGTGGAGATCCGCCACGAGGCTCGCGGCGTGGAGTCCCCGCGCCAGGGCGGTGGGCTCCGGAATGTCGACCCACTCGACGCGATTGATGGCGAACTCGGGATTCTGCGCGACCGACCAGGCCAGCGCGCCCAGCGCAGCGAAGATCAACGCAACGCCCAGCACGACGCGCCTCCACCCGACGTGGAGGTTCTCTCCTGCCATTAAGGGTCGACGTACCGGCCGAGGTCTGAAATCACCCGGTAGAACTCGTCGAGGATCTCTTCGATCACCTGGCTGACGGGTGCGATGGACTCGATGCGCCCGGCCACCTGTCCACTGAGCGCAATCGAAGCCTCGAGGTCGCCGCCGAAGTAGAGACTCTTCACGCTGCCGAGCTCGCCCATGACGTTCTCGGGGGAGCGCTCGAGGGCCTCGCTGTGTTGAGTCCGCAGGGCGCGCAGCCCAGGTTTCTCGAAGCGGTTGAGGAAGACCGTGTCGGTCTCCGCGGCAGCAACGATCGCGTTCTTGAAGTTCTCGTGCACCGGCGACTCGGCGGCCGAGACCATGCGCGTGCCGAGCTGGATCCCCTCCGCTCCGAGCGAGAAGGCCGCGGCCATCGTGCGGCCGCAGAGCATGCCGCCCGCGGCGATCACGGGGAGGTCCACCCTTTCGCACACGAGCGGGAGCAGCACCATCGACGCGACGTCGCGCGGGTTCTTGAATCCCCCTCCCTCACCGCCTTCGACCACGAGACCGTCGACCCCGGCCTCTACCGCCTTGAGGGCCCCCGCGAGGGTCGGGACCACGTGGAACACGGTGAGGCCCGCCTCCTTGAGGGCCTTCGTGTACTTCATCGGGCTGCCCGCAGAAGTCGTGACGAACTTCACCCCCTGGTCGACGACGAACTCGACGATCGAAGGGTCGCGCACGAAGAGCTGGGCGATGTTCACGCCGAACGGTTTATCGGTGAGATCGTGCATCTTGCGAATCTCGTCTCGCACGGCGTCGAGCTCGCCCGACGACGTCTCGATGATTCCCATGGCACCGGCGTTCGACACCGCCGACGCAAGCTGCGA
>SPKZ01008774.1_pt1 | contig 36772 bp, 45 predicted proteins | sample 2456571 | NCBI WGS metagenome assembly SPKZ01 (sample SAMN11192286, study PRJNA482655) | marine metagenome | biome: ENVO:00000447; feature: ENVO:00000244|ENVO:00000211|ENVO:00000569|ENVO:00002023; material: ENVO:00002151; isolation source: ocean water from marine abyssalpelagic zone ...
CAAAACGGGAATTCTACTCACATTGCATTAACTCTAGATCAGGTCGTGAGAGGGAGATTGCAAGATAATGCTAATATATTTGATAAAATAGCGTTCATAGTTTGTTTAATACTATTATAAGTCGTATATTAGCATTATAATCATTTAAACAAACGAACTCATGAACTACTTTCAAAACTGCACCACTCTCGACGAAGCTAAGAAACTCTACTACGAACTGGCAAAAGAATTGCATCCTGATAGAGGAGGAAACACCGCCGCCTTTCAGGATCTATCAAATCAGTTTGAAAAGTTCGACCCATCCGAATTGAAGTTTTCAAGTGAAAAGGAGGAGTGGAACGCCAAGGAATACGCCCACATAGTTGAAGCGCTCATGAAGATTCCGGGCATTACAATTGAAATCTGTGGTTCATGGATTTGGTTAACTGGCGATACCCGCCCCGTAAAGGATCAGATCAAGGGCATTGAAACCGGAGCATCATACAAAAGAGGTTTTTCTAAGTCTAAAGTGGCTTGGTATTTCTCACCAAGAGGCTACAGAAAGCGCTCAAAAAGAGAGTTGGATCTCGATCAGATCCGGGAGCACTACGGAAGCCAGAAAATGAATAGCTCAGGAAACGCATTAAAAGCTGCTTAAGATGTTCAATATAGACTTTTATCCTACTCCTAATGAGATTCTTCCCCGCATGTTGGCGGGGATTGATCTCACGAATAAAGTGGTACTAGAGCCACAAGCCGGAAAAGGCAACATTGTAGATTATCTCAATAGCTGGGGGGCACGAGAGGTGCTTTGCTGTGAGATTGAAAGCGACTTACGTTCAATACTTGAAGGTAAAAATTGCAGGGTAATCAAAGATGACTTTCTGGAGCTAAGAAGTGAGGAAATAAGTCACATTGACATGATCATTATGAACCCTCCATTTTCAAAGTGCGAGGACCATATTTTGCATGCATGGCAGATCGCGCCTCCAGGCTGTCATATTATCTCCCTATGTAATTCCAACATGGTGAAGAATTTCTATAGTGGTAAACGAAAGGAGATTATCACCATTGTAAATGAATACGGGAGTAGATCGAATCTAGGCCAGGTCTTCAAAGATTCTGAACGTCCTACTAACGTTGAAATCTCTCTACTATCCATTCAAAAACCCGCAAATGATTATGATATTGAGTTCCAAGGGTTTTTTATGGAAGAAGAGGAAGAGGTCTCTTCTGGTAGTGGGTTATTGAGGTATAATGAAGTTCGGGACGTTGTGAATCGATACATTCAAAGCGTTAAAATATTCGACCAACAGATCAAAGCCGCCTCAGAACTGAATTTTATTGCTGGATCGTATTTCCGTTCTCAGTTCCAAATGAATGTAACAACCACTGGGCACCGTGGTACATCCATGGAGGTTACGCGTAATCAGTTCAAGAAGGACTTTCAAAAGTCTGGATGGAACTGGGTCTTCTCAAAACTTAAAATGGAGAAGTACACTACAAAGGGTTTGAGAGAGGAGCTAAACCGGTTTGTCGAACAACAACAGGAAATCCCTTTCACCATGCGCAATATTTATCACATGATCGATATGGTGATCCAAACTTCTGGTCAAAGGATGGATAAGGCTCTGTTGGAGGTGTTTGATAAGGTTACACGGCATTATAGTGAGAATAGATATAATGTTGAAGGATGGAAAACCAATTCTCACTACGTTCTGAATGAGAAGTTTATTTTTCCAGGTATGACGGATCTTGGTTGGCATGGAGAAATGCAGCTCAACACATACAACAGGGAGCGAGTTGACGACCTGATAAAGGGACTATGTTACATCACTGGAATGAACCACGATAGTTACCTTTCGTTGTGGGAGTTCTTCAATACTGACTATATAGTTACTGACGAAAACTTCCAGGTGATCATAAGGGAGTCAAAGAGGGGAGATTATGGTAAATCTTCGATGGATCGTAAAATCCAGAAAATGAAGGATTCAGGGAATTGGAGAAATGACTACCGTTTGATTGAGCGCCCACCGTTAGAGTTTGGCAAATGGCATTTATGGGAGCCCTTCTTTTATATTCGCGGGTACAAAAAAGGCACTATGCACTTCAAGTTTAAGGATAAGAGGGTATGGGAGTTGTTCAATCAAAGGATTGCTAGGCTTAAAGGGTTCGTGCTGTATGAAAACGCCTAGTTATATGGAAAGGAAAACTATCATCGTATTAAAGGAGGTTTCCGAAGAGGAATTCCCAACAATTGAGACTTGGGGCAACTTGAAAAAAGCTTGCGAGGCTAAAGGTTGGAGTTATAATACAATGCAAAAAAAGGCCCTTCCTTGCGAGTGGAAGGGCTGGCATGTTTACCGATGTGAGTTTCGTTGAGCGATGAAAGAACTCGACGGCCTAAAGAAGGGAAGCACCGCTTTCAATGCCTACAAAGGCTTTCTTAATCTGGAGGAACACGGCCTTAATCTGACACTGAAACAGATCGAAGATTATTATGACGCTGGTTTGTCGGTTCTAGATGTAATCCGAGCAGAGAAACCAAACATCGTAACCGAAGGAGAAATTACTATTTCCTGGATAGATGAATTTGGAACTGGATCAAAGACTTTCAATAGTTTCGAAGCGGCCAGGGAGTTCTTACTTAAAGCCGATCCGGTGAGGCAGTACTTCAAGAAACAATGATCACTTTTCCCCCTTGGAGGCCAACTCGATCTGTATTTCATGAATAGCCCTGACAACTGACTCCAGCTTGTCAAAGATTTTCTCTTCATGTGATCCCTTCCATGCTTCCATTACAATTAATCTTTCATTGATAGCTTTCAATTGCTCTTTTGTTTGGGTTGAGCAGCACTGTAGTGACCGAATATGTGAAGAAATGGCACAATAGGCTAGAAAGAGAGATTCAGGATATTGCAAGGGATTACCAATTGAACAATTGCGGTGGTATCTTCGATTAATGAATAGCTACGAATTATCGACATACAGTAACCGAAGAAGGCCCCGATGGGGCCTTTTTTTATGTCCTAGCGGGAGGGTGTGGCGGTGGGCACCTTCGTAAGCATGACGACCGAACCACACATATCGAGAGGTGCCATGCTGCAGGCCATGCGCGCGAAAGTGCGGGGCCAGATGCCGCGATTCTCAATAAAAACGGTAACGCTGGACCGTACCAACCACACGGGCGGCGAATGGCTGCAACTGGACCATGTGCAGCTGCCCAGCCGTGAAGCGATGGACCCGGCCAAAAAGCTGGACCCCCACCCCACCACCGACGAGGGTAAGGTAAACCGCCACCCCCGCCACGGGGACAATGGCACGCTGAACGTACTGCTGCCCAATGGACAGATACGCAAGGTGTACGTGCGGCTAATCACGAGATTTAACGGACTAAGGGTATACTGATGGCTGCGGGGAAAACGGAAGAAGATCAGATATTGTCGAACGAGGCTGCGACCATCTTCGTGAGCCCTGCGGCCGGTGCGGTGTACGAAGAGGTGCAGGAGGTGAAGCCGCGCAGGCAACACACGGTGCAGGATAAGAACAACCTGAATACGCACGACAAAATAGCCTACTGGGGCGACAACAACGACTTTCCCCAGCAGGTGCTGGCGGAGATAGAGAAAAACAGCGACCTGGGCAGCATGCTGGACCTGCAGGCGCGTGCACTGGTGTCGGGTGGTTTGGGATACCGGGTGATAGACATGGCCACGGGCCAGGAAAAGCCTAACCAGCGGGTGATGGAGATTGAAAAGTTTCTGTACCGCAACTGGGCGTACCCGATGAAAGCGGCCACGGACTTTTACCGCTTTATCAACGTGTGGCCGCAGCTATCCGTAGGCGACAACCGGGAAAAGGTGCTATGGCTGACCTGCCGGGAGGCGCCCTACTGCCGCCACGAACTGCAAGACGAAAAGACGGGCCGAATCCGCCACACGTTCATAAACTCGGACTGGAGCGGCCAAACCACCGACCACCGACTGACGCAAAAGCTGCCGGTGATAGACCCGATGTATGACCTGCCGGAGGATGTGAAGGCGCGCAAGGATGGCCCGCACTACAGCTACCCTCTATCCTACCCCACCGACCGCATATACTACCAGCTGGCCAACTGGAATGCGCTGCGCAAAAGCAAGTGGCTGGAGCTGGCCAACAAGATACCGGCCTACAAGCTGGCGGTGATGAAAAACCAGATAACTATCAAGTATCACATACAGATACCGGAATACTACTGGGAATGGAAGTACGAAAAGACGTGGGCCAAACTGAGCGCCGAAGAGCGGAAGACGAAGAAGGAAGAGGAGATCGCCAACATAAACAAGTACCTGCGGGGCGAAGAGCAGGCGGGCAAAAGTCTGGTGACGCCCTTCAAGTTTGACAGGCACGCGCACAAGGAGTACCCGGGCATCAAAATAGATGCGATAGACGACAAGATGAAGGACGGCATCTACCTGGAGGACTCGGTGGAAGCTACCATCAAGATGTTTAGCGCGCTGGGGCTGGATCCCTCGATCCTCGGTATAGTGCCGGGCAAAGGGGGCAGCAACCGCAGCGGTAGCGACAAAAGGGAAGCGCTCAACATCTACATAAGCCTGATGCAGCCACACGCGCAGATACTGCTGCGGCCGTACGACTTTACCAGCTGGTACAACGGCTGGAACAACGACAGCCAGCTGATAGAATGGTACTTCAAAGGGCCGCACCTGCAGACGCTGGACAAGGTGACACCTAAGGAACGTGAAACGCTACCGAGTGACAGTGAATAATCGATAACTATGCTACTGAACGATAGGGACTTTAAGGATCAGATGGGGAGTGTGGCGAAAAGCTTCACCTTCGCCAAGCTACAGAAGGATGCGGAGCGGGTGCAACGCAACTTTATAAAGCCAATAATGGGTGCGGACCTGCTGGCCTCACTGGAAACGGCCTATGCGGGCACCCCCACCCCGGCTGAGCAACTGCTGATAGACTATGTGCAGCCTGCACTGGCGCACCTGACGCTGTGGGTGTATCAGCCCAAGGGCAACGTGATACAGACCAACGAGGGGGTGATGGCGCAGCATGGCAGCGAAATGAAACCGGCCTTTCAATGGCAAAACCGGGAATACCGCCGCAGCCTGCTGACCATAGGCTGGCAGGCACTGGACGAGCTGATAGCGCACCTGGAAGAGGTGGCGGCTACGGACTTTCCGGATTGGCTGACGAGCGAGGGCTGCACGCTGGTGCGTGAGCTGTTTATCCCCACGGCGGCGATTTTTTCGGACTATGTGGCCAAGCTGAGCAACAGCCGCTACCAATATGAGCAGCTGCGCCCCACGATACGCCGGATCGAAAAAAAACTACTGCCGCGCCTGCTGAGCCAGGACCTGTACGACGAGCTGAAAACGCAGGACAAGGCGGACACGCTGACCACCGCCAATGAAAAGCTGATGGACGGCATACGCGGCTGTGTGGCGCACCTGGCCTGGGCAGAAGCACTGCAGGAGCTGACGGTGACGGTGGACGAGGAAGGCGGTGGCCTGCTGGTGCTGAATACGAGCTTTGCCGGGACGGTGGACGGCCAAACGACGGCAACGGACAGTGTGCTGGCGGCCATGGTGACCAAACACCAGGAGGAAAGCCGCAGCTACCAGGCGGACCTGCGCGATGTGCTGTACGGTGCGCCGGATGACTACCCGCTGTGGAAGGCCAGCGGCTTGTATGTGGAAGAGCAGCCGGAAACGGTGGTAGAAAATAAGGCTGATAGCGGCGTGTACTTTATGTAACTGGCAAAGATGATATCCTTTAAGAACCGAAAATATGTAATGGCCTTCTACTCAATGATGGCGCTGACGCTGCTGGTGTCGGGTGACGTGCTGGGATCACCGGCCATACTACTGCAGATGCCCTCGAACCTGGACATAGACATGCTGGTGGGGCCTACGGGCGCACTGGTGATACTGATCGTGATACTGGTGTGGATGCGCAACAGCCTAAAGGAGAAGGACGCGAAAATAGATGAGATAAACGAGGACCGGCTACAGGAGAAGGACAAGCGGATAGCGGCTATGCAGCAGACGATAAAGGCGCTGACAGAGGAACTAAAAAGAAGAGGAAAATGATCATCGAAACGGCACTGACATTTTTTGTAATGGTACCGCTGGCGTGGTGGGCACTGATGGCGCTAAACCTGCTGCGGATAGGCTGGCACGAGGCTGGCCCGCTACAGCTGACACTGCGGGTGTGTGTGGCGGTGGGCATGGTGTGGAGTGCCATAGAAATATATGTGCTGGTGGAATCGATAGTGGCACGGGCGCACCTGCACCAGCCGGTGCACGTGTGGCTGCTGAACTACTGCAAGGTGCTATTTCTGACGCTGGGCTACTGGCTGTGGGCGCGCCTGAAACGGACCTATGACAAAATACACAACCCCGACAACTCATGAATACCTACATAGTAGCCAACAAAAGATACGATGTACCCAGCCGCTGGAATGAGCTGACGCAGACGCAGCTCCTTTGGCTGGCGCGGGTATGGTCAAAGGAGACCAGCCCGCAGCGGCGGGCGTGGCTGACGCTGCTGATACTGCTGCAGCTATGGAAAAGCGCACGCCTGACATGGGACTGGTACCTGTGGCTAAACCATGAGGACCGGGCTAATGCGCTGATACTGGGCGAGTGGCTGCACTCTGATGACCCCTCTGACTCCCCTCAAGGGGAGATACACCCCCATAGTCCCCCTCAAGGGGGAAACCTGACGGAATGTAAGGTGGGGCGGGTGAAGGGGCTGCGGTGTGTGGTGCCTGTAGGAAGTGAGGACCTGCTGGGGCACATGGTGTACCGCCAGCTGATCGCCTGCGAGACGGCCTACGTACGCTACTACCATGCGCTGCGCGACAAGGACACGGAAGCGGCCAAAGTGGAACTGGCTACGCTCTGCGGCAACTTGTATACGCCAGATGGCCAATGGAGCGACAAACAGGAGGCGGACTACCCGAAAGCTGCGGCACGGATACCGATGCACTACCAAAGTGTGATCCTGTGGTGGTATGAGGGCTGCAGGAAGGAATGGAAGCCGCTGCACCCACATGTATACCCCACCCCCAAAAAAGGGGACGAGGAAAAGGAACCGAGCCGGGACGATGGCGGCGCGGGATGGCTGTATGTGATGCGCCAGCAGGCTGGCGGGCCGATACAGATGGCCGAAATGGCCTACACGGCTGCGGATGTGGCGCTGTATGACCTGGAGCAGCGACTGAAAGAACAAAAGGAAAAGGAGGAAAGAAAATGATAAACCCTAGCGAACTTGATGTGTACTTCCGCCAACTGGCGATATCGGCACTGGACCACTCAGACGATGAGCAGCGATTTACCTACAACACGGACCACTTTAGCGATGCGCAGCGCTCAGAATTGGCACTGGATAACCCTACCATGATACTGGACGACCCGCGCGGCACGATGCACTACAATGGGGGCACGTGGCGTAGTGTAACGACGCACGGATTTTGGATAGTGCGGCGGCTGGAGAATACGGACTGGGAACGGCAAAACGTGGTGGTGGGCCTATGCAATACAAAGGCACTGGACATACTGCGCCTGATGATCGTGAACTACGAAGATCAGGACGGTGTGATGGGCCACCTGATACCTGACTCTATCGACTTTAAAGCGGTGGGTCCTCTGCAAAACAACTGCTTTGGGGTGTACTACAGCTACTCGCTACGCACTCCGCAAACGCTGAACTGATGGGGGTACTAACGGAAGCCTACAGCAACGAAACGGATGCCTTCTTTGAGCAATGGCTGCGCCGGACGGTGGCGATAATGGAAGGGCGCATCCGCGACATGGGTATAGGTGATACGGATGACCTGCGGGACTCGCTGGCACACGAGATGCGGCGGCTGTCTACGGGGTACCTGGAGGGGGAAATCAGCTTTCTGGAGCGTGGGCGATTTGTGGACATGGGTAGCGGCCGGGGCTACAGCTTTGGCAAAAGCCACCGGACGGACCTGCACGCGCAAGGCCGCGAGGCAAAGGGCCGTAAGCCGAAAAAATGGTATGGACGGGTATTCTACGGCCGACTGAACGACCTGCAGGGCGCGGTGGGCCTGAAACTGATGGATGCAGTGACGGAGGGGTTTAGAGGGATTAGCGATGAGCGATGAGGGATTAGCGATGAGAGATGAGGGATTAGCGATGAGGGATGAGGGATTAGGGGTGAATTAATATGACATGGCGATAAAAAACGACATAGTGAAAACCACCGTCCTGATGGACGGAAAGCAGGCGCTGAACCAGCTGGGTAAACTGGAAATGGAGCTGAGCGAGCTGCGCCAGCAGACGAAGGGGCTCCGAAGGGACTCGGAAGACTATGACAAAGCCATGAAAAAAATGCGCGGTGTGCAAAAGGACATCCGCGCGCGACGCAAGGAACTGGGCATAGAGGGAATGACTATGCAGCAACTGATACGCTACCAGCGGGACCTGCGCCGAGAGATCACCAACACGACGACCCGCGGCACGAAGGACTACCAAAAACTGCGCGCGGAGCTGGTGAAGGTGACCAACGCCGTGACTCGCCAACGACTGGAGATGCGCGGCATGAGCTCGGCGTGGGTGCAGCTGGGGCAGAGTGTGCGGCAGTCGCTAAGTATGTTTGGCCCGGTGGCGATGATCACCAGCCTGATATATGGACTGGGTGCGGCTGTGCGGCAAGTGTCGGAAGCAAACATAAGCCTGAGCGAGACAATGGCGGACGTGCAGAAAAACACGGAACTGACCAACGACGAGCTGGCCACACTGATGGACCGCCTGCTGAAAATAAACACGAAGACGAGCCAACAGGAACTGCTGGAACTGGTGACCATAGGCGGTAAGCTGGGGATAAGGGGTGTGCAGGACCTGGAAGGCTTTGCCCGGGCGGCAGATAAAATAAACGTGGCGCTGGGTGAGGACCTGGGCGGGGATCCGATACAGACGCTAAAGGAACTGGGCAAGCTGACGAACACCTTTGGCCTGAAAAAGTCGCTAGGCATAGAGAAGGCGCTGATAAAGGTGGGTAGTGTGCTGAACGACCTGGGCCGTAGTAGTGAGGCTGCGGAGCAAAATGTGGCGGAATTTACCAAACGGATGGGCGGCCTGGCCTCGGTGGCCAATATATCGATACAGGACATAATGGGACTGGGCGCGGCATCGGACCTGATGGGGCTGAGTATGGAGGTAAGCGCAACGGCGCTGACTCAGCTGATAAGTAAAATGGCGGGCAAGAACCGAAAGAAGTTTGCCAAGTTTGCCAAGGACGTGGACGGCAATACGATGAGCCTGGAGGCCTTCACGGAATTGATCAACAGTGATGCGAATGAGGCTTTCCTCTCGCTGCTGCGTGGACTCAAAGACAATGAGGGTGCGCTGACGGACTTTATGGAGGTGCTGAACGGCATGGGGCTGGAAGGCCAGCGGGTGACGCAGGTGGTGAGCTCGGTGGCGAAAAACCTGGACGAGGTGGAGAAGCAACAGCGGATAGCGCAGCAGGCTTTTGAGGAAGGGAACAGCGTGCTGGCGGAATTTGATCAGAAAAACCGCACGGTGGGTGCCAACCTGGCAAAGGTGGGCAAGGCGATCAGCAGCCGATTTGTGAACAGTGGATTTGTGCGGTGGCTGGAAGAGGTGACGGGCCGTATGGCGGACTTTGTGGCGGTGCCGGTGAGTGAGGCGCTACAGGAGCAGCAAATGCGGCTAAATGTGCTGGTGTCGGCCATCCAAAACGTGAACGACAATCAGGAGGTGCGAAATGGACTGATCAGTAAGCTGCAAAGTGAATACCCGGACTTTCTGGGCAATCTGGACGCTGAGAAGGTTACTAACGAGCAGCTATCTACCCGCCTAAAAGAGGTGAACAAACAAATGATGCAGAAAATAATACTGCAGCAGGCGGAAGAGGAACTGGCGGAGATATTTCGGGAGCAGATAGCGCTGATGGATGAGCGAATAAATGCTGAAACGGACCTTGCTGCACTGAGAGCTAAAACAGAAGAGCAGCACCATGGGGTTGCACGAAGGTTTGGCGCTACAACGAGGGGTGGCGAACAGTTTGACAAAACCCGGGAGATAGCGCTAATTGACGACCAATTGTTGGAATTGGATGAGCGAATAAAGCAGGCGGAAGCACGAAAGCAAAGCCTACTGGCGGCGTTTGACCTGTCGGGGGCATCGCCAAATGTGGTAACCCCGGACGTGGTGACCCCTGACCCGAATGCTACCGGAGGGGATGGCCCCGCAGCAGTAGACGAGGACGGGGTGCTGGCGGAACTGCGGCGGGCCTTTGAACAGGAGATGCTGCTGATGAAGGCGGTGCGCGCGGACGGGCTGATGGAAAAGGAGATGTTTGACGCGGAATACCTGCTGCTGGAGATAGAGTTTTTGCAGGCGCTGATAGAGCAAAGGGCGGCCTTTGGGCTGGATACCGTGGACCAGGAGCAGCAACTGCACGACAAGCGGATAGAGCTACTGGAGGCGCGTGAAAAAAAGGAAGCGGACCTGGCCAAGAAACGCGAGAAACAGGATCAAACGGAACAGGATAACCTGACGGACATGGCTATCGATGCTGATAAGAATGCGAAACAAACGATAGCTGATGAGGAAGAGAAACAAAGGCTAAAGCATGAGGAACTGCGCCTGCAAGCGGAAAGCGGTGCCATGGCTGGCCTGCAGGCGGAAAATATGCGCGAGGCGGCGCAGGTGATGAAAGACCAGATACGCGGGGTGATAGAGGGCTACATCATGCAGATAGTGTCGGTGCAGATAGCGAATGCACTGGCGAAGCTGCCGATACCGCCGCCTTTTAACCTGGCGATAGCGACGGGACTGGGAACGGCTGCGGGTGCTGCGGTGCGTAGCCTGACATCCTTCTACTACGGCGGGGAAGTGGGCGAAACGGGCGAAGGCATGGGCCGGTATGGCGGGGACCAGTACGGCAACTACTCGGGGGTGTACGCCACGCACGGCGGGGAATTTGTGACGCCTGCCACCGTACGCAACTACCCGGATGTGCAGGCGGCCATCGGCGTGACTAAAGCGCGCATGAATGGCATGACGATGACGCCACCCCCTACCCCTGGAGCAGTGGACGTGACGAGTACGCTGGATGCCTCGGGTATGGATGCGGTGGCGGAAAGGATGGAAAGCGGCTTTGCCATGTTTGCGGATGCGGTAAATGTCCTAAGACAACATGGTATAGAAGCGAAAATTAGCCGAAGAGAAAGCGGAAGAGCCTATGAAACCGGAAAAGAAGAATATAACCAAAAGGAAACGGCGAGGAACCGGGGAAAACTCTAAGGGGCCTTGTGGAAATGGTGCCTGCCGCATAGTGACCAATGTGGACGGTGTGGCGAGAGGCATGACGGAGCAGCCATGGTGTGAGACGTGTAACGAGGAAAGAGGTGCAATACAAATAATAAGATGAGCCTGACCCTGACAACCCCAATGCTACCAGCGCTGAGCCTAAACCCTGTGGTGTACCGTGTGGAAACGACACGGACGGGGGCGGGCTGGTATGTGCGGGCCTTCCTGTGGATAGAAACGAGCCCCCAAAGTGACACATGGACGAACGTGGCAGAGCTGATGCAGCCGGTGACCTACGACGATAACGGCGCAAATGGCTACATAGAACTGGACCTGCAACCGTACCTGAATGGACACCTAAGCTACTCGGTACCGAACCCGGATGGCAACCAGGTGCAGGTGATGAGGGGGGTAAGTAAGCGCTACCGGGTGGAGTTTTTTGAATGGCGATACGATGACCTGGAGCTGCACGTGAAGCTGTACCATGAGGGCGGCAGCGCGCAATACTACGACATAGCAGCACTGGAGGATGCGCAGGACTATCTGCTGGTGACGGATGCGGCACCTACGGACCTGACGATAAGGGACGGTAGCACGACCGTGAACGCTGCGGCACCAAGCAACTACCATGTGGGCAGCGGCAGCAGCCGAAAGATAGGCCAACGGTGGCACCAGAGTGTGCTGACGGACTCGGCGGCCTATGATGAAATACAGGTGCCCTCGGGGGTGAATGTGTGGATATACAAATGGGTGAAACGGACGCACTACCGGGACACGCGCGATACCTACGCGCTAAAGGCGGGCATGAGTACGGAACTGCGCCTGCTGCCACTGGCAGCGCCTGCTACGCCTACGGGCCTGGCAGCGACGCCAGATAGTGATACTGAGGTGACGGTGACCTGGACGGATGCGAGTAGTAACGAGACGGGATTTGTACTGGAAAGGAGCCTGGACCAAACGACGTGGGCGGAAGTGGCGACGCTGGCCGCGGGTGCGACGAGCTATGGGGACACGGGCCTGAGCGCGGGCACGACGTACTACTACCGGGTGAAGGCTGTGGCGGGCGCGAAAGCGAGTAGCTGGAGTAATACGGCAAGCGTGACGACCTATACGCCGATAGTGCTGACGGTGCAAACGGATAATGCGGGTGTGAGCAGCAGCACACAGTTTGCCATACCGCTGGTGAGTACGGGAACGTACGATTTTTTCGTGCAATGGGGCGACGGATCTACCAGCGGACAGATAACGACCTACAACGATGCTGAACTGACGCACACCTACAGCTCGGCGGGAAGCAAGACTGTGCGACTGATAGGGCTGGTGAATGTCCTGAGCTTCAACAATGGGGGCGACTGTCTGAAACTAACCGGGCTGAGCGACTGGGGTAATTTGAAACCCGTGGGGGGGATGTTTCACGGATGTGCGAACCTGACGATAACGGCGACGAACGCTCCTGATACTTCTTCTCTGAATTCGCTGACGTCTTGCTTTGAAGGCTGTACAGCGCTGACGGATGTGCCGGGGATAAACAACTGGAATACAGGGGGGGTAAAGAATATGGCTTACTGCTTTAAAGATAGTGGCTTTAACGGCGATGTGTCGGGCTGGGATACGAGCAGTTGCACTTCGTTTAGAAGCACATTTGAGAACTGCCCCTTTGACGGATCGGTAAATAGCTGGTATATGGGTGCAGCAACTACCCTGCAGGGGATGTTTAAAAACAATACGGCATTTGACAGAAATGTGAATGGGTGGACCTTTGGCAGTGGGCTGGTAAATCTGGATGAGACTTTTAACGGGGCGACGAGCTTTAACCGACCGGTGAGTAACTGGGATGTGTCTAATGTGACTAGTGCGATAGGGACCTTTCAGGATACGACGGCATACAACCAGAACATGGACGCGTGGGCCACAAGGGTAGGAAATATCGTGAACTGCACGGGGATGTTTCGCAGGAGCGCACAGAATAGTAGCATGAGCAACTGGGCGCTGAGTTCGTGCCTGACGGCCACTGAAATGTTTAGGGGTGGATCGATCAACCATAGCTCGCTGAATACGTGGGATGTGTCTAATATCATCAATCTGAATGGATTTTTTCAGGAGTCTGATTTTAACCAATCGCTGAACGGATGGGTGCTAACTGCGGCCACCAATGTGGCGAGTATGTTTCAGAAGAATACGGTATTTAACTCGGCGGTGAATGGCTGGGGTAGCAGCTTTGGCAATGTGACGAATATGTCGCTGATGTTTGAGGGTTGTACAAACTTTAACCAAGCGGTGAATGGACTGGATACGGGATCGGTAACAAATATGTTTGGTGTATTTAGCTCTAGTGGATTTGACCGACCGGTGAATAACTGGGATGTGCGTAATGTGACGAGCTTCTACGCATGCTTTCAAAATAGCTCATTTAACCAAAGTCTGTCGGGTTGGCAAACGCTGGCTGCGGTGAATATGCAGCAGATGTTTACAAACAACCCGGCCTTTGACCAGTCGCTGGCAGGACTGGATATGAGTAATGTGACGAACTGTAACCGAATGCTGGAAAACACTGGCATGAGTACGGCAAAATATGACCTGACGCTGATAGGCTGGGAAGGCCAAACGCTGCAAAGCAATGTGACACTAGGGGCTAATGGACTACTCTACACGAGTGCCGGACCTGGGGGAGTAGCCCGAAACAACATAATAACAGGTGATAACTGGACGATAATAGGAGACTCTGGGATATGATACTAGAAAGTACAAACCATGCGGGGATATATCGGGTGAACTCGTCGCATAACTTCTGGGCCATAGGCGTGACTGCCGACAATAATGTGGTGGTGCAGGCTGACGGCCAAAGACTGATAACCCTGCCGGTGTATAATGGGGATGGGGTGATGCTGGGGGGCTGGGTGGAAATAGGTGTGAGCAGTGCGTATGGGGGCTTTGCGGTGGATGACTCTGATATGACGATAGAGGAAGCCTACGAGGTTTTTAAATCGGAAATAGCAAGAAGAAATATTGTACTACCTGAAGATATAACGCTATGAGCCTGCCAACATTTACAGGAGACTATCTGCTACTGACGACTAAACCGAACAAACGCCGCCTGAGTACGGAGGATCCGGAATATGTATATGTGTGCCCCTTTGCCGACATGACGGGGGGCAGCCTGTATGCAAAAGCGACGTATAGCGATGATAGTACGTATGTGCATGCTGTGAGCCTGGGCACGCTGTACGTGGGCAAAACGCTGTGCGTAGGGATAGGATACGACGCCATAGACTATGCCGCGAGCATACCCTCCGGGGAAACACTGCTGAAAATAGAGGTGTATGTAGGTACGGCCAGCACTGAAGATGACGGGGACAAGGTGACGTACATTCCCTACACGCCCAGCAGCCAGGTGAAAACGCGGGTGTACTACGTGACGAGCTACGGGGGACTGGATAGCCTGATATGTGTGGGAGACCGGCAAACGACGGTGAACGGCCAGCACCAACTGGCGAGCACTCGCCTGCGCCACGATGGGGTGCTACAGGATGCTGCGCAATTTTCTATAGTGAACAGCCGGGGGCGGCGCACGATAGATATACACACGGGCAACCTGCCACCAAAGGAGGAAAAGGCGCTGCGTGAGCTGGGTATAAAAAAGCCGGTGACGGTGTACCAAACGCTGAACGGTACGCCTACGCTGCTGCCGTGTGTGACGGAAGGCGACGGCATAGGGCTGGCCAGCAAACGGGCTACGCTGCACCGACAGGTGATACGGCTGAGCCACGCATGGGAAGAAACAGTATTTGACAGAGTGTAAATGGAGGGAATACTAGGCATAAGGTACAAAACGCGTGAGCTGCTGCTGGACGGTGGCACGCGGGTGGACTGGCGGCTGGAGGACGATGTGCTGAACTATGACCACATAGGACAGGGGCACTCCTGGACGGTGGACATGCCCTACGAGGGCAACGCGAAGATCCTGGACTTTGCGGGATCGCCGGTGAGTGCGAACGGCTACCAGACGTATGATGAATTCTTCATCACCTTTGGCGGGAATATATGGTGGGAGGTGGTATTTACCCACACGGAGACGACCACAGAGACGATATCGGGCACCTTTAGCACAGTGAGCAGTGCATTCTACGACCACAAGGATGTGAGCATAAGGGAGATACTGGCGGGGGTGCGGTGGCGACACCCTTTAGTGGCCGATGTGAGTGGTGAAACGTACATAGAGGCTTACTTCCCGGAATTTAACTTCTACGGCAGTAGTGTGCTGTACAATACGTTTACGCCTTTTTTTGAGGGTAGCGACCTGCGTTTTCGAATGGACAGGGTGCCGTGCTTTAAACTAATGGAAGTGCTGCAGATGTGCATACGGCAGATAGGCATGGAACTGGACGACAACCTGACGGTGATAGGTGGGGACCTGCATAAACTGATGCTGCTGCACAATAGGTATAAACGTGAGGTGTATGATGAGTTTCAGGGTAGCCTGACGGCCTCGCTGGATGCAAGCGAGGAAGTGTATGCGGAAAATTACCTGACCGATATAACTCTGATGGAGCTGCTGGAAATACTGGTGAGTATGACGGGTGGCAGTCTGGCGATAAGCAAGGACATAAGGGTGCTGGAAGTGAATGGGCTGAGCCGGGTGAATAACAGGCAGCCGGTAGACCTAAGAGGCCGGGTGAACAGACTGTGGGAAACTGGACGACCTGACAGACAAAGTGTGCAAGTGGCGTATGACCTGAGTGATGAGCTGCTGAAGAATGTGACCAAACCAAATGGGGATGATATAGGGGTGTATGACACGGTGACAACCTTTGCCGCTGCGGCTAACCCTGGTGAACATGGATTTGTGACTCGAGAAAATGCATACTATGAATGTGCGAACGATGGGGGTACGGAAGTGACGCGAAGGGTGGGTATGGACTGCCTGCCGTATGAATATAAGGACGATGAAGCGGCTCGGGAAGTGGTGGTGAAGGCATGCCCTGCGGAAAAGCACAGGTATGTTTTTCGTAGGTTTCGTGGTGTCTTTGAGATTGATGACACAGATGCCAACATAATAATAAGTGGCTTTGATGACCCGCCATCGATACAGGTAGGCGACTACCTGCTAATGGTGGAAGACAATGACGAGCAGCTGACCTACACGGAGGTGTACCGCGAAATAACTGAGGTGTATACGGGAACTAACCCAACTAAAGCGAACTACTACGTGAAACTGGGAAATGACCCTCTGCAGGGAACGCCGAAGGTGGGCGAAGTGGTGGTGCGGTCGGAGATAAACAGATATATGCCGGTGGTGGGTGCTGATGCGTACAACCCTTTTTACCCAAAAGTGAAGAGGAAGGAAATAGACGTGCCGCGCATACTGCTGTACCATGGTATACAAAACGACCTGGATGGGGGCACCTACGAGATGGCGAGCTGTGACAACCTGGACAGTGCAGGCAACACGATAGGCGACTACACGCTGAATACAACGCAACCGGGCGGGCTGATAAAAACGTATTACGACAAATTTGGCGCGTGGCTGAGCAACACGATGACGGTGCGACTGTATGCCTACCTGACACACCAGGAGGTGGCCGATATAGCGCAGCAAAAGGTGATGCTGACGGAGGATGGCCTGATAAGGCTAAAACAACTGGAAATGGAAGCGAGCGAGCAGGGCAGCCGGGAAATGATGATAGAGGGGTATAGGGTGTGAGGGATTAGCGATGAGGGATTTAGCAAGGGGGAGTGTCTGGTTGTGTGATGCGTAAGTATACATCTATAGAAAGATCAAAACTAAAGAGTTACTATATCAATTTATTTGTATGATTTGCAGGTTATTGTTATAGTAACTGTACTTTTATACAAAAAATAAGATTATTTATGAGTGATCACTATGAAAGCACGTACCTGGGGCAGGTGCTGCAGGCGATAAGCCAGCTGGGCAATGCGCTGTGTGGTGGCCGGTCGGATGTGAGCATAAGCGCGCGAATAGGCCAGAAGAAGTGCAAAAACTGGTACTGGCGATATGCCAACTGGCTGGTGGACCTGACCTTCTACCCGGTGGACGGGCCGGACCACTGCTACCGTGCGTGGCAAAAGGATGCGGACGAAAGCTATGCGGCCAAAGGTGGCGTGCTGATGCTGATACCTCTGACGGTGCTGTATACTACGGTGTGCTATGTGCTACTACCCATCACCTGGACGGTGGGCAACCTGGCGATGTATGTGCTGCAAAGCATGGGAAAAGTGAATAAAGTGAAGGGGTGATGAGTGAGGAAGCAATATTACTGGTGGGTGCGTTGGGCTTTGTGCTGTGTGTGATAGTAGTGGGGCTGCTGATAGCTATGAATACCTACAGCATGACGCTGGAGGAATGGAACGAACGACTGGAGGCGGATTTTGAGAAATATGGGCCGGCTGTTGGGAGTGATCCCCTTGTACATCAAAACTGATGCGGTAAATCCCGGTAATCTTCTTTAAGATGATGCGAGACCGATTTTATAAAGTAGTAGATCTGTTTGGGAATGAAACGGTGAAAGCCTGCGAAAAGCAAACAGCAAATCCAAATTTGTTTGGTGACTATGATGCCTTTGTAGAAAAGTTTGAAGCAAAAAAAACGACTGATGATTGCTACACACCCGAGGACGTATACAAAACGGTGCTGGGCTATGTGAATGAGCAATGTGACCTGAAAGGGAAACAAATAATCCGGCCCTTCTACCCGGGGGGTGACTATGAGCATATAGCATACCCTGATAATGGGGTGGTGGTGGATAATCCTCCTTTTTCTATCATCTCACAGATCGCGCAATTTTACATAAAGAAAGGTATTCCATTCTTCTTATTTGCTCCGCATCTGACGCTGTTTGGCTCTGACATAGACTGCACGCACATAGTGGCGGGGGGAGACATCATATATGAGAATGGGGCCAGCGTAAAAACATCGTTCCTGTCAAACATGTTTGGCGACACCAAGGTAATAGGTGACGCTGAGCTGGTGCGCAGGCTAAAACAACTAAATGAGGCAAAAAAGGTGAACCTACCTAAGTATGTGTACCCTACCCATGTGCTGACTGTGTCGCACGTGCAATGGATGCTCGAGCGGGGTGTCTCTATACAAATAGGGAAAGAACACACCAGACACTGCAGGGCTTTGCAATCGCAAAAGGCAATGAAAAAGGCAATATTTGGCAGTGGCTTCCTATTGTCTGATGAAGCGGCAGCGGAGAAAGCGGCAGCGGAGAAAGCGGCAGCGGAGAAAGCGGCAGCGGAGAAGGAAAACGTGATCGTGTGGCAGATATCTAAGCAGGAAAGGGCCATAATTGACACATTGGGGTGATTGCGTTTTTCTCCTATATTTGTAGTGCGACATAAATCATTTACCATGTTTAATTACAAATTTCAGGTTCGAAGAATCCCCATTAAGAGATGGGGCAGGTTGGGATTTTATCCCGAAATTCCACTACGTGGTAATGATTGTGTCGCAACAATTCCTGCCCCTACTTTCTTCATTCAATTTCTAAAATTATGCGACACAATCAACAACCCCCCACCCCGAAAGAGGCCCACCTGCGCGACCAGCTGGCGGCGGCCCTGAAAGACTTCCAAGAATTTTATGCGCCGCACGATGCGGTGCGGCTGCTGGGCCAGGTGCACACGAGCAGCCTGGCGGACCCGGACGTGAAGGACCTGCAAAGACAGGAACGGGCGCACTTCCTGGAAAAGAGCGGCACACTGATAGCACTGGCGATGGCGGTGCATGGTGAGTCTGTTTTGTGATTTTTTTCTAATAATAATTCCATTATTGTGATAATATTGTGATTTTAATTGTAATATTGTCTTGTCTATGTATCTAAATAGTCCGCTTGACCGGGCAAGTTTGGAGACATGTCATAGTGGTTAATGGAAGACCCGCGGCAGTAGGCGGCGGGTTTTTTTTGTTTAATGATTTAATTGTAGATAATGGAAATGAAGATTTTGAAAAAACACGATATAGACCTGGAGTCGGCCGTGGATAGGCTGATGGGTAAGGTGCAGCGGCCGATGCATGTTTGCTTTTGGGCGGCTATAGCTGGTCTGTTGGGGTCTTTTATGCTGATCATGACCGGGGAAACGTACTGGGCACATAGACTGGTGCTACTGTCGGTGCTGATGCTTGGTCAGTACTTTGCCATCTACATTGTGTTTAGCAAGGCGCTGCGCAAGGTGCTGAGTAGTAGTGGTGTGGTAGAGCAAAGGAAGCTTGCAAGGCATGTATTTAACCCTAATAGCAGGGAGAACCTGACGATAAAGGAACAACTGGAACCGGCTATGGCGATAACTACGCAGCAGGATGCGGACCAGTACTTTCGCCAGCTGGTGGCATACGTGAAAATGCAGCCGAAAGTGGACGGCTACCGATCGGCAGAACAGTACACGAGCGAAATGCTGGTGCAGTATAGTACGTACTACGAGCCATATGTGAACGATAGGGTAAAAGAACTGTTTGGGGGGCGCGGATGATGGAGGAAGTAGTGGAAATAGTGGTGCAGGCGCGGCTGGTGCTGACGCTGCACTCAAAACAGGAATGGGTGAACAAGATTCCTAATTTATTGCCTCAGCCAAGTAGATCGGGTGAAAGGCTGATCTGGCTGGATAAACATGGTAATGTATTTGAGTGTGGGGCGGACTTTTCGGCAGCGGCTGAGATAGATAGCTTCCCGTGTAAGGTGTACCGCCCGGTGAATGTGGTGGAAGGGGCGAAAGAACTGCAAAGCAATGGATGAGTTTGTACTGAACAATCTGCGGGTGCCGATGGAGGATATTGAATATCCGGTGCGGTACTGGGCGGAAGGGCGGGCCTTCCTGGACGTGAGGGGCTACCAGGTGCTGCGGGTGCCGAAGGGTGGTGATGCCGCTGAAATAGTGGAAGCGATGGAAAGGGTGCTGGGCGCGAAAAGTATGGCGGCATGAAACTGGAAAATCTGATAGAATCGATCACGAGACTTTTTAGCCGTGTGGCTGCGCTGGAAGCGGAAAACGATCTGCTGAAAAAGATGCTTAAGGAAAAACAGGCGGGTGGGCTGGAAACTGTCAAAGTGATCTGTGAAAGATGGGGCTGTAGCGAGGGATACCTGTACGGCCTGAATAAGAAATATCCGGGAGTGCTGGGAAAAGTGGGTGGCCGTGCATTTGTAGACCTGGATCGGGTGCGAGAAATATTTGGTTCTACCTCTAATGGCACCCTAGAAAAAAAAAGCCCCTTCAGGGAGTCTGAAGGGGTGATGGTGTACCCAGGGCCGGAGTACTACAGCGCCGAGCATTGCAGGGATTTCAACTTTATTGAAGTGGTGGGGGGCATCAGGGGGCTATCTGATCGGGATTTAAAGGACATTGAACGATATTTGATTCCACCTGTAGTTCTACCCCTTAGCAAATGTCTACCTACAAAATACACCTCCGGACTGATAAAAAACCCAACAAACTGGGCCAATTCCGTATCTACTGGATATACATGCATGGCCATGCATCCAAAACAATGTTTACCACGGGTGTGTCGTGCCGGCCGGAACACTTCGATGAAGCTCAGCCTGATAAACCGGTCAGCCGTGCGGTGCCTGGCTACACTACACTCAATGCCAAAATCCAACTAACGAAAGAAGAAATAATGGCGATAGTGAGGGAATTGATATTGCGGAATGAAGACCCTACCCCTGAACGGGTGAAAGGTGAACATGAAAAGCGCAAAAAGATGGCGCCGCAAAGGGAAATAAACCGGTCTATAGAGGAATGGGGCGTGAAATGGCTGGAAGCTATGAAAGGCCTGAGAGCGGAAAATACTGTAGATAACTATGGTGTGATGCTATACAACCTGAACCTGTACCAGGAACAACACGGTATACTGGAACCGGAGCACCTGACCAAGGCATGGAACGACAAGTGGATGCAGTGGCTGGGTCTGGAGCGGGAACTGGTGGAAAGCAGCGTGGGAGCGCTCAACAAAAACCTGAAGCAGTTTTGCAAATGGCTGAACGAACAAGGTGGTGTGATGGTGCCGGAGGACTGGCGGCAGTTTCCGGTGTACTCCAGCCCACCGCAAAAGTTTTTTCTGGAAATATCCGAGCTGGAGAAGTTTTATAATGCTGACCTGAGTAAGTACCCCGGCAGGGAAAAGGCACGGGATCTCTTTTGCTTTCAGGCGCGCACGGGCCAGCGGGTAAGTGACCTGTATCGCACGGAAAACTTCATGATATTCAACAATACGATATTTATGCGGGCGCATAAAAATCAGGGACAGATAGCCGTGCCCATGACGAAAATAACCAGAGAAATCTGGGAAAGGTACGATGGCCGACTGCCGGTGATGGCGGAGCAGCGATACAACCGGGCGCTAAAGGAAGCGCTAAAGCAGGCGGGCATCAACCGGATGGTGGAAAAGGTGACGCTGAAGGGCAAGGAAAAGAAATACGAGAAGGTGCCCCTATATGAGGTGATCACTAACCACGATGCGATAAAAACCTTCTGCACCAATGCGGTGGAAATGGGCATGACCGTACATGAACTGGCTGTGATAACGGGAAAAACGCCCCGAACGATAGAGCGTACCTATGTGGGCAAAACTACCGCCCGCACGGCCATGAATAGCATGAAAAGGGCATTTGGAGCATGAAGGAGAAGAAGACAACCGACACCCCTACCGAGGACCAGCAGTCCCGCCATCCGCAGCAGGCCAGCGCTCTGCCCACTGTCGGGTCTAGTACTACACGCCTGTTCCTCGAGAAACTGCACGACATCTTCCTCCGGATGAAAGAATTAGCTGATCAGGACATTACCAGCACACCAGACCGCAACTCTGTAGAGTACGGCTTTCACAGGGGCCAACGTACTGCCTGGAAAAACACCCTTGAGTCTATACAGTCATTTCTTGATCACGATCTCATGCGTCTTGTGACAATCTTGGAAAGCCCGCCCCAGCGTGACGGCACTCCACGTCAAACTACCAATTTCGAAGATTACATCGCCTTTTACCACTACCTGCAGCTCAGCGGCATGCTGCGACACGACGATATAGCCGCCGAAGATGTGGTGAGGGCATATATGCCTGCTTTGTGAAATGGGACAAGGGTGGCACAGGCTCGGCGCATATGTCGGCACTAGCCTTAGTTCATAGACCATGATCAACCCCACTTCCCAAACTTCCCCTATAATCTCTATAATGCGACAATTTCCTAGTTTATGAACTTACATTACCAATTTAGTTACCAATTTAGCGGAGTAGAATCCCATGCAAGACATGGGGCAGATGGGATTAACTTCCTCCCTTTTATGGGCAACCATAAACTCGGATTGTCGCAAACGTCTGCCCCTAATTTCTAATCCTTTTTAATTCTTAAGAAATGCGACAATCCGAGAATCAAACAACAATTAACCGCGAGGAGCTGGACAAGGCCCTGGCGGACTTCACTGCGATGTACAACATACCGGACCTGGTGCAAAAGGTGGGCGACCTGCAGCTGTGCACGGCGGAAGCGCCCAACCTGAGCAAGCTGGACCGGCAAAGGCTGACGTACTTCATCGCGCGATCGAGCAAAATACTGGCCTGCCTGATGTGCCTGCACGATGCGGATGGGGATAAGGTGGTGCAAAAGCTGTAGACCGATTGTGCAAAAATGTACCGATGCGGCATGGCTGGCTTTGGTAATTTGTTGGCTTTTCATACACTAAAAACTTACACGATGAAAAGCGCAAAGAATGCAATGAAAGCGGCCCTGCTGCTGGTGGTACTGACACTGGCCAGCTGCGGCGAAGAGGTACTGAGCGACATAGCCCCGGCCGATCTGGAAATCCGAACAGAAACGGATGGCGACGCTGAATCCGGATCTAAGGACAATCCCCCTCCAGGCGGTGACTGATGCGGTGCGGGTTTGGTGGCACGTAGTACAATGGATACAGGTGCCACTATTTGCCCGACCGAGCGCACTGGACGGGGTTGCAAAACACGGAAACGTGTATATATTGTACCAATATTGAATATTTCTTGTGGAAATCTTCGAAAAGTATATCAACTGATATGAAAACCGTCCAAAACACCCTTATACTACTTTCAATTGCTATAACTATAGCGTCGTGTTCATATTTTGAGCGCAAAAAAAATCCAATTTATACACAAGCGGTAGGCCAATACGAGAAAGACCCGGAAGGGGCGCTGATGCTGCTGGACTCGCTGATGCGCGGCACACTACAGGAAGAGACACTGGCCAGTGCCTTTTACCTGAAGGGGCTGATACTAAAGCGCAGCGGGGCGCTACACCTGGCGGCCGAGGCTTACAAAAAGTCGCTGCACTACTGGAAAGAGTTGGAAAACCCACAGTGGATCAGCTATACGGTGGAGAACCTGGGCAATGTGTACATGGACGGGGGCATGTGGCAGGAGGCACTGGACTTGTACAGCAAATCGGATGAAAACAGTCCATACTTAGACTACAACAAAGGGCGGGCGCTGGCGCATCTGCAAAACTATACGGAGGCGCAGGAACACTACTTTGCCGCTGAGCTGGCCTGGAGAGGCAATCGGGACAAGGGAAAAGACCTGATCGATTTGTACAACCAAATGGGAATCATGTACAAAAAATTGCATTTGTACGAAAACTCTGAGAAGTACCTTTACTATGGCCTTGTACAATCGGACAATTTGGAGAACTATCTCAAAAGTGAACTTTACATTAACCTATCCAACACCTTCTACAAGCAGGGAAGAATTGACGAAAGTCTCGAAAGCTATAAGAATGTATTAGCCTACGCGGACTCCTCTCTCTATGTGCTGGCCTTCTACCGGATAGGTGACTTGTATCGTGAGATGGCCCAGGAGGATAGTGCGCTGGTGTATTACGGCAGGGCGGTACGGCACTATGAGGGCACGCACCACGATGAGTATGTGAACAGTATCAACCACATCATAAATCACCATGCAGCGGCGGGGCAGTACGACAGTATGATGGTGTACAGTATGGCGCTGAATGAGACGGCTGTGGGTGTGATGAAATTTCGCGAAGAGATGCAGGCGCAGCTACAGCAGCTGCAGGTGATCATAAGTGAAGCGGAACACCGGCACACGGTGACTATGCTGGAAAAGGACGAACAGATACGTCAGATATTGTACGGGGCATTAGTAGCGCTGATGGTTCTCTGCTTGGGACTGTACAGGCTGCGCCATCGGCTGGGTGGTGTACAGTATAAGCTGCTGCTGAAAACGAAAACGAACCAAGACTGCCTAATAGAGCAGCAGGGCCAGACGATAAAACAACTGAGAGAGGCGCTATCGAAATAGCGCTTTTTTATTTTTCCTCTAATTGCGTTTTAAGTAATGTTATGATATCATCCTTGCCTGCCATCATATCGTTTTGGCTGGCGATGATCTTTTCCAAATCCTTGATACGGACATTGAGGTGGGCGATCTCTGCTTTCTGATCGGCAGTGACTTGCAGCTGGGCCTCGTGCATTTCCCTTATTTCGGTGACCTGAGCCATCAACTCTTTGGGGCTGGCATTGAAAAAATTCAGCTCCTTTACGTCTGGGTGGCCCTTAAGCTTTGGAAAATCGGCGCTAAGGTCTCGTCGCAGCGCTTTGCCCACCTTGATAAGAAAGTCGGCTCCCAAAAATTCTTTGTTGAGATGATATGTTATGATATTGGGTGTTCGACCGATCTCACTTGCCAGCCAATTTTGCTGAATACCTAGCCTTTTGAGCAGGTCTTTCAAAATTTTTCCTTCGTGGACCATGATTTTTTTGGTAAAATTCTACAGATAAAATGAGAATTATTATCCCAAATATCACAACAATGTTATAAAAACTGTATTTTTATACAAATTTTAGGAAGTTAATGGTAAAGATAGTAGGAAACAAAGTAGGCGCCCTGTGGCTGGAAGCGAAGCAAAAAGGGCATGAGAATAATGTGACCGTCCGAATTGCAAAAGCGGCTTTTAGCACGAAGCGCTTTAACGGGCTAAAAAACGGCAGCACACCCCTACAACTGGAATGGATGAACGACCTGGCGTACATCCTGCAGGTGGACCCACGTGACCTGCTGCTGGTAGAAGAGGTAACGGAGGAAGTGGCGGAGTAATCTCACAAATGGCTATCAAAAAGTAGTATCAACACTACCCGATAAATGAAACCAAAAAAGAACCCTCTGAAGGACCGTGTAATCCGTCCCCAAGACCGCCCCCCAATCGGTACAGTGTGGGGAATGCCAAAGAAAATTGAGTCTAAAAAATGATCAATAAAATGACTCCACGCCACTACACACTCACCCGGTACCTTACCAGCATTCGCGTGGTGAATACCGCCATGGTGCTTTTTATGATCACCATGGCGGTGATACACTCCGCACTGGTGTACTCGGCACTGCAAGGGGTGGCAACTATGGCACCATGGGTGCGGGTGGTGGGTGGTGGTGCCGCTGGGGTTGCCCTATCCTTTGGGGTGCTCGTGGCTACGGTAAATAAGAAGCTGCTGGCCGTTTCGATCAAAGGCAAGGAACAGCACGTCTTCCCTTATCTGTTTGCGGCATTTGATGCCTACGGGGTGGTGCACCTGCTGGATCACACGGGGCTGGCGTGGTTTCTCGGAGCGGGCATCGGGCTGATACTGTCGGGGTTTGCCTACATCTTCCAAAAGCAGTCAGAGCCCATACAGCAGCTGGACAACCTGGAGGAACGCACAGCACAAGCCGAGCAAGACGAAGCGGTAGCACAACAAAAACTAGCAGACACCAAACAAAAACTAACGGAAGCGGATCAAACGCTAACAGACACCAGGGACACTGAGCGGGAAATATGGGAAAGTTCGACGCAGGTCCTGAAACACATGATAGACTCGGGCACCTGCCCGGCGTGTGGTAAACAGGGTCTGAAAGGTGGCATGCGGGGCATCGCCGGACACAAAAACGGGTGCTCGAAACCTGATCAACTCAAAGTCATTCTGGACTGGCTGAGCCGTAAGTCCTGACGAAATACTGCGGACCGGTGGCATGTTTGAACCCCTCGTGTCCGAAAAATGAAAACAGAACCCTATGATATCACAACGCACCATAGATAGCGTATTTGCGGCGGTCAAAATAGAGCAGATCGTCGGGGAGTTTGTAGAACTGAAAAAGAGCGGCAGCTCCTATGTAGGACTGAGCCCCTTCGGCAAAGAAAAAACGCCCAGCTTCTACGTGGTGCCGAGCAAAGAGATATTCAAAGACTTTAGCAGTGGTAAGGGGGGCAGCGTGATCACCTTCCTGATGGAGCTGAAAGGGTTGAGCTACCCAGAGTGCATCGAGTACCTGGCGGACTATTACCAGATACCCGTGGAGCGGGAGCAGCAGACGCAAGAACAGCAGCGCCAGGCCACGGAGAAAACGAGCCTTAAGAAAATACTAAAATCTATCCAGCGCAAGTACGTGCAGCTGCGCATGGAAGAGCAGAAAACAAACGACAAGATGGCCGCCCAGGCCGACAGGTTTAGCGACGATAGCCTGCTGCAGTGGCAGGTGGGCTATGCGCCCGATGACTCTAAGTACTTATACAGCATCTGCCAGGAGAAGGGCATAGTGCAGCTTGCAGAACAGGCGGGGGTGCTTACCTTCAAGCAGGGGCAGTACTACGACTTTTACCGGTACAGGCTCATATTCCCCATACACAATACCAAAGGCGAAGTGGTAAGCTTCGGCGGGCGTGCGCTGCAAAAGGATGCCAAACCCAAGTACATCAACGGGCGCGACACGGCGGTATTCAACAAAAGCAACGTACTGTACGGAGCGCACTTTGCCACGCGGAAAATCCGCAACACGGAAAAAGCCTACCTGGCCGAGGGCTATGCGGATGTGATAGCTATGCATAAGGTGAGCATGGAAAATACGGTGGCCACCTGCGGCACGGCCCTGTCGGAAGCACAGCTAAAGTGGCTGGCCCGACATGCGCAGATAGTGGTGATACTGCGAGATGGTGACGCGGCCGGTGTGAAAGCCGCCAAGGCCGACATGGAGAAGATACTGGAGGCTGGGCTGGAAGCGCGCTATGTGGCCCTGCCCGATGGTAAAGACCCGTGGGATCTCTGCCATGCTGTGGATATAGACGACCCGGCCATATGGATGGAGGAAAACGAGGTGGACGCCCTGCTGCACTTCAGCAAGTCGGTATACGGCGTGGCCAGCTCGCCCAAGGAAAAAGCCACGGCGCTCGATACCATCACCGGGTGGATAGGCCTGATCACCGACGACTTTGTGCGCGAGCAGTACCGCAAGGAACTGGCCAAGGTGCTAAAGGTGAAAGCCGCCGACCTTAAACAGCGCGAAGAAGAGCAGAAGGAACTGCGCGTAAGCTTCAACAGTAAGCGATCGCGCACCTACGACTTTCAGGAAAAGCTGCCGGACAAAGTAAGTACCGACGACATACTGCGGGACAACTTCTACGGCATTGTGAATGGGGACGAAACGGGCTATTACTTTCTGACCAAAAACTGGCAGGACTTTCAGAAGGTAAGCAACTTCGTGATAGAGCCGCTGTTTCACAAGTACGAAAGGGAGGACAACACGCGGGTGATCCGCGTGCAAAACGGCATAGGTCCGCCTGAGATACTGGAGCTGCCCAGTAGTGCTATGATAGGCGTCACGGAGTTTCAAAAATTTATGTTTGACAAAGGATCTTACCTGTGGCAGGGCGACCGCATACAACTCGGCAAGCTCAACAAAAAGTACCTCTTTGAGTTTCCCAAGGCATTTGAACTAAAGACACTAGGCTGGCAGATGGAGGGCTTCTTTGCCTTCTACAACTGTGTGTACAATGGCACCCTGAAGCAATACAACGAGGCGGGTCTGATAGAGCACGACAAGCAATTTTACTTTAGCCCGGCAGCCAGCCAGATATACAGCGACACTAGACAAGACGATGACCTCTTTCGCAACGACAGGTACCTGGAGTACACCGACAGCCCGATATCGCTGGAAGAATGGATGAAGCTGATGGTGCAGGTATACGGCGAACATGCCTATGCCGGGATACCTTTTGCACTGGTGAGCCTTTTTCGCGATATCGTCTTTCGGGTAGACAACAACTGCCCCTTTCTCTACAACTACGGCCAGAGTAAGTCGGGGAAGTCGAAATTTGCCGAGTCGGTGCTGGCCCTATTCTTCAAGGAAATGCCCGCCTTCAACCTCAACAGCGGTACCGACTTTGCCTTTGCCAGCAGAATGGAGCGCTACAGGAATGTGCCGGTATTTTTCAACGAGTTTGACGATACCACACTGATGCGGCGAAAGCCTGAATGGTTTCAGGCGCTAAAGGGTGCCTACGATGGAGAGGGCCGGGAGCGCGGCCTGATGGGCAGCCGGAAGAAAACGGAGATACAGCAGGTAAACTGCAGCATCATGCTGGTGGGCCAGTACATGAGCACGCAGGATGACAACAGTATCCTGAGCAGATCGATCATGCGATCATTCAAAATAGAGTACAACAGGACCGAAGAGCAGATACAGGCCTACAACAAGCTGAAAGGCTACGAGGGGCAGGGCATCACCAGCCTGATCACCAAGCTAATGCCCCACCGCCAGCGCATAGAGAAAGACTACTATGGCCACTTCAACGAGCTGATGAAGCTGCTGGGCAAGCAAATACGCCAGACCAACAACCAGCCCGACGAGCGGGTACTGAGAAACTACACGGCCATGGCCACACTCTACGACCTTTTCCGCGAGCACTTCCGCTTTCCGTGGGACAGGGAGGAGTACATGGCGTGGATCCGCTCGGAGATAGTACAGATGAGCAGCCTACTGAAAACCACCGACATACTGGTGGACTTCTGGGTGACCATCAATACGCTGGCGGATATGCGGCAGGTGATGACAGACACGCACTTCAAAGTGATGGAACGAACCGACATCCGCGTGACCGTAGACGGTGAGGACAAAACCATCAACCTGGGCGAAACCAAAAAAGTACTGTACATCAAACTGCGCGAAGTGCAGAAGATATACGCCATGCAGAAGCGCAAGGAAGGCGGCAACCCCATAGACTGGACCAGCCTGCAGAGCTACCTGCAGAGCAGGGACTATTCGCTGGGCTGGATCAAGCGCGAAAGGATAGGCCGCAAACTCACGTCCGCCTTCCTGTTTGACTATGACGCGCTGGACCTGAGCCTGGAGCAGGAACCCGAGACGGAAGCCGTGCCCTTGCCCAACTCCGACACACCACCACTACCTGACGAAGACCTACCCTTTTAAAATGGAAATGATGATCATAAAGAAACTACAGCTTACACCATATGGTGGAAGGTGGTGCCGGAAAAGTAGTGCCATTTATACACCCCCCTGTTTTTCCAGAAAAATGACGGGAAAACGAAAAACCAGGGTGAACAAGGTGAACAGAATAGTAATAAGAGTACTTAACTATCTAATTATTAACTACTTAACTAAAAATTACACTGTTCACCCTACCTCTAAAAGTGTTCACCTTGGGGTCGATTTTGTTCACCTTGGGGTCGATTTTGTTCACCTTGGGCCGGTTTTGTTCACCTTGTTCACCTGTTCACCTTGCATATCCCACCCTCGAAACCAAAAAAAGGGGGGGACGTTCCGAGCCGATTTTATACCACTCCTACCGCTTTCTTAGAATAGTACAATGAATTGCAAACCTGATTAGCATGGAAAAATCAAAAGAGTCTGTCGAGCTGCGCGAATGCTGGGGTATTCTGCGCTACGACCCCACCAAAAACGTGAACATAGACGGGGAGAAGTTTGCCCGGCCCATCATCATCAAGGCGGACTTTCCCAGCCAGGCCGCCGCGTGGGCCTTCCTGCAGCACAACCGCCAGCGCCTGCGCCCCAACAACTACTACAAGGCCGAAAAGCTCGGCTATATCATCGACGTAAAATCAAAGAAGAAACCATGAAAGATTACAAAGTAATCGACATCCCCGCCGAGCAGTTTATCGACCGCACGCTGTGCGACATAGCCGCCGAGGGCTGGATACTTCTAAACTGGCACCCCAACGGACCCGGATACAAAACCGTGTGGGAGCGGCAGCAACTTCTCAGCGAAGTAAAATTTGCTACCGCCAGTGAATGGGAGAAGTTTAAAAAGGATTTACCAACACCTCCTTTGATTTGTTCGTGGGATAGAGCAGAATGGCGACCAAAAGAAGAAGAGGATGCCGATTAACCTCAAAGACTACCACCCCCGCTGGTCCCTACTGAGTAGGCTGATCCGAAAGAAGGCGGGCAACAAGTGCGAGTGGTGTGGTGTGCCTAATGGAAAGGTGATCCGCAGGCATACGGACGGCACTTGGGAAGTGAGCACGCCGATGCACCAAAAGTGGAGATGGCCCCAGATCAAAACCTTCAACGATATTTGGAGCAAAACCAACGGGTGGAAGCTCACTAAAATAGTACTGACTGTTGCTCACCTGGACCAGGACAAAGACAACAACCGGGAGGCCAACCTGGCAGCCCTATGCCAAAAGTGCCACCTCGGCCACGATGCCCAGCAGCACGCCCGCAACCGCAGATACGGCAGATATCACAAACGAGATCAATTAAACTTATTTGAATAAACACAAACATGAGAACGAGAACAGAAATCAAATTGGAGCAAGAAAAAGTTATTGAGCAGATTAATTCCCTGAAGAAAAAAGCCCGAGAACTTTATGAGGAAGACCTGATGCTGTCTGATGACAAAAGAAGGTTTGAAGAAAAAGTGGAACACCATGATCGCCCGAAGTATGCTAGGAAACCACATTTTTATGATGGAAAAAAAGTGGGTAGGATCTATTGGACGGAAACATTCACGGATGAAAAAGGTCATTCTATGAAAATAGATCGACAGATGGCTGTAAGAGTAGACGGTGAGTGGATCGTATAACCTAAACCCATTTTCCCCTATATTTGTAGTGTCACAAATCGTAATTCAATGCTTTTACTACAAATTTCCGGGAACTGGATTCCATGCAAGACATGGGGCAGGTGGGATTTATTCCTCAAATTTCTACAGCGTAGAATTGCGATTGTGACAGACATCTGCCCCTATTTTCCATTTCTAATTTCAAGATTATGTCACAATCGCAAAAAACACACATGCTACAGCAGCAGCTGAGCCAGGCCATCGCGGAGTTTCGCGACATGTACACCCACACCCAGATGGTGAAGCTACTGGGCCAGTTGATGACCAGCGTATCCGAAGACCCACACACCCACCAGCAAGACCGCACCAGCATGGCCTTCTTCATCCAAAAGAGCGGCACCCTGCTGAGCGCCGTTCTGGAAATTGAAAAACATAAGACATAAAAAAAGGGGCTTCGGCCCCCTTTTCCTGATCTAATCCTTCAACATAATGAAAACAATTTGTGGTTGAAATAACCCAAGTATGAAGAGACACTAAGATAGCACAATTGTGATATATATACCGCTTTAGTACCATCATTGAATTTTTTTCGCATTATTTTACAGTTTTATTGTAGCCTTTTGTCCTGAAAACGAGGCACTGAGCTAAGATTTAATTGTACTATATCAAGTGAAAACAAAGACTATCTGGATACCCATCCCCCCATATTTGGTAAAGTTTCTGCGGAAAGAATACCCGCACCCCGATGGCAAACTGATCCTGGACAACAAACGGTTGCTATCTCCATCCCCTCGGATATCATCCACTAAGTACTCCTACTACTTTCTGGAGCTACAGCACAAGAAGAACTACCCGTGGATACCCGTGGTGACGCACGAAACCCGACTCTATATCCTATACCACTTTATACAGGCCACTAAAAAGCGCTTTCAGGAAAAATTGTTTGATCGTGTATACAATGGCGTGATGCCCCCCGTGGGCAAGTCAGCAGCAAGTATGGTACGCATTTTCCTCGATGAGTACGAAATTGAGCCCAGCGAATACGATCCGGAGACGGGCTACAAAGCCTGGCAGCGATCGCGACAATACACAAATTGGAAAACATATGAGCGAGATCACCAAACGAACCAGTGGAAGCGTTAACCACGGCGGCATAGCTCAACTATACTACGCGCGCCAGGAGGATGTATACGACACCCTGGAGATAGAAGAAGCGCTGCTGCGCGAACAAAATACTCTCGACGTATCGCAGGCCTACATCGATAGCGACTTTTTTAAAATCAACTACCTGCAGCGCACGGCCAACCACGACGAAGTGCCCCAGCCCACCAGCCACGGCGAAGACTACAAGCACGTGATAGAGGCCCGAATCCGCGCCAACCGCACCACCACCCGCAGCCAAACGGCCTACGTCAGCAAACACCAGCTGGTCATGATCTTCGAAGACATGAACGGCAAATGGTGGCTACTCTATGGCCTGACCCAGCTCCCCACCCACAACAGCGGCAAAGAGCCCCGCGACGCCAACGCCCACACCATGCAGTGGACCACCACACTACCCGTGCAGGCCTTCCGCGTATCCATAGGGGCCTAATGGCGTACTAACATCCCCGCGCACTCGCGCCGTACTGTTGCTCCCAAAATACAACGGGAGCACATGAACCACCTTACCCTTTATTCGAGAATACTACGCAGCGTCTGGGCCATCGATCCGGCCGAGGCGCAGGCCTATCTGCCCGTGGTGATGAACTTCGTGATGGGCACCAGCCCCATGCAGCTATCGGAGGGCGATCAGAGCAAAGCCGAGGAGAAGTGCCAGCCCTACTGCATCAGCGCGTATGAGACGCGCAGATATAGCAACTACAACGACGCCCCGGCTGGTTCCGTAGCCGTCATCCCCGTGCAGGACGTCATCGACAAAGACGACTGGTGTGGTGTGTATGGCACCACCACCATCAGACGCCTGTTTGAGCAGGCCATCAGCCACCACAACATTGCCGGAGTGCTACTCCGCATCGATTCGCCGGGCGGCAATCCCATGGGCACCATGCAGCTGGCCAGCCTTATCGCCAGTGCACCCAAGCCCGTGGTGAGCTTCGTGGAAAATGCCGGATACTCCGCCGCCTACTGGATAGCGGCCGCTTCCGATGAGATATGGATAGACGCGCCCATTACCGGCGTGGGCAGCATCGGCACCTACTCCCATATCAAAGACTTCACCAAGCACTACGAGGACAAAGGCGTGAAGATCTGGGAGGTCTACGCCACGAAAAGCCCCGAGAAAAACAAAGCCATTCGCGACCTCATCAACAACCAGGACACTACGCGCCTGCAGGCCGATATAGACGAGCTGAACGACCTGTTTCTCTCTTTCGTGCAGGAGCACCGTGCGGACCGCATAGACGAGAGCAAAACGGTGGTGACCGATGGCATGACCGCCCGCGGGCAGAAGGCCATCGACTGTGGCCTGGCAGATGCCATGGGCACGTTTGCCGAAGCCGTGAGCCGGGTGGCAGAATTAGCAGCATAATCAATTTTCAAATAGATGTTCAATACCAAATTCAAAGCGCTTTCTACCCTCGCTGAGAGCGCCAAAAAAGGGGAAGAGATCACGCCGGAGATGATAGAGGCCGTAAATGCAGAGTTTACGGCAGACAGCATCCCAGTGCAGATCATGGTAGGAGAAACCCTATCCGCCCTGAAGGCCCGGGAGCAATCCCTGACCAGCGCGCACGAAAGTGCAGTACAGGCCCTGGCACCGGACACTAAGCCGGAAGATGTAGCCAGCGCAAATGTGGCAGAGCTGGCGATTACCGCCCTCGCAGCCAAAGACAAGAAGATCACCAGACTGCAAACCGAGCTGGATGGCAAAGGCAATCCGCCCGCAGCCACCAAGAAGCCCAAAGGCGAGCAACTGGAGACGGAAACCACGGAAAACCCATACCTCACGTCGGTAGACAAGGAGCTGGAGAAATGGGAATCAAATTTCAAACAGCAGTAATCATGAAATTCTTTTACAGTCTTTTTTCGCTCATCTTCTTTAGCACCGCCATTGCGTTTGCTATTGACGTGCCCGTATTTGCCGTCGCCGGAGCCATTACGGGCCTCAACCTACTCACACGAGTACCTTCCGGCGTGTTGCTTTCCAAAGGGGAAGACGTCAGTGCACTTACAGCCTACGCAGGCAAAAATCTACCCTACCTGCTCCGCACGATGATCAATGCCCTTACCGCAGCAGAGGACATGATTGTGATGCCCAACATCAAAAACAAACTCCGAATCGGTAAGCTGGTGGTGAGTACAGGTATCAGGCCCTTCAGTAGTGCGCAGGAGTTTGGTATCAATGACCTGACCTATACCGATAGGTTTCTGCAGGTAGAGCCTTGGAAAAGGGAATTGCAGATAGATACCGAAAGTTACCGAACCACCTATCTATCGGAGTTTCTGACCCCTGGCGATGCTGCGACTAAAGACGCACGTTCGAAGATTCCGTTTGTGCAGTTCACCATGGAGAGTATCCTGAAGCAGATCGCAGCAGACCTCAACAACAACACGGTATACAATGGCTTCGACGGATCAGCCACCGCAGCCTACAGTGCAGCAAGCACTTATGCAATAGGCGACCGGATGACCTACACCCAAAACAACCGCAAAGAGTGGTTTGAGTGTGTGACAGCCACCACTGCAGGCCAAAACCCCGACACCCACGCGGAGAAGTGGAAAAATGTGACTGCTGCGGCCATCGTGAAGGGAATCAACACCATCATTGGTGATGAGATCACCGCCAGCAACATCACACCGGAAGCCATTGGAGCTATCACCACGGCTACAGAAGCCCTGGATGGTAACATCCAGTTGTTCCGATCGCACGACCAGGTGTATCAGGACGCGGGCATCGTGATCAACCAGAGCTACGAGGATTTCAACCTGCTGCTGGACAGCATCGATGATAAGGCGAAGTACGTGACCTACGACATCACGAACCGAGCACCTAAGCACATCGTGATCCCACGTACCAATGGTAAGGGTATCGCCAAGCCTGCCACGTGGATCACCGGGCGTAGGCTTATTGCCGGGCCTTCCCAGATCAGGAATGGCAACGTGCGCAACAACGCACTGTTGTTTGGTACCGATCTACTGAGCGACATGAACCAGATCGAGTTCAAGAGCCCTGAGCTGTGGCTGCTCAACATGGGACTGAAAGCCCTTGCAGGCTTCCAGATAGCCAACGTGGACGAGATCCGAGTGAGCGACCAGTCATAATTTTTCACACCATCTAAACAGTAGCAATACAGTGGATAGTAAAGCATATAAGGAAAGCGCGGCCGCATTTGTCGGCCAGCTTTCCGACAAACTAAAGCCTGAGTTTGATAAACTGCAGGCGTACGTCACTGCCCTGGAAGCCGCCAGTGCGGAAAAAGACACCATGATCACGGAGCTCAACGACAGCCTGAAAGAGGCGGAAGGCCGCAAAACGGCAGGGCCTGATGAGGTGTTCACCAAGGGTAAAGAAAAGGTGACCGTATTGATCCCCCGGGTCAATGTGCCCGGCGTGGGAGTAGTCACCGCGCAGGACCTTAAGGACAATAAACTTAAGGTTGGAGATCAGAAGATTTTCGACTACTTAAAGTCGAAGAAGTCAGGCATGTTCACCGTAACCCCTCAGTAACCATGTCAGTAATCAGTAACATCAACCGCTCCCCAGGGGGAGACAACAAGGCAGGTATTAGCAAGGTTATGTACTTTGCCTTAGCAGAAGACGTGCAGACCTGGCCTTCACTCCCCAGCACTGCCACGACTTACGAGCATTTGGTATCATACGAGAGTGATTTCGTCATGAAAACCGGCAAACAATTCTGGGAATTCAATGCAACTGTAGAGCGGTCCTCGTTGAATTTTGAGTCAGCGGGAGAACGCGGTAGTAAGTCTGCGGTAAATCTTTTGGAGATCGTAAGGGCTTCCATAGATGACACCATTCTCGGTTTCCTGGAGTCCCACAAGAATGATGAAATGGTTTGGATCGTCGAAGACCTGGACGATAACTTCAGGGTTTTGGGAACGAAACAATTACCAGCCATGATTGAGGAATTTGGAGGCAACTCTGGAGCTACAGTAAGTGATGACAAACACGCAAAAGTTACTGTGCGAGCTAGTGGAGACATTGCCCGTGTTTACACCGGACAGACCATACCCCTAACACCAGCCGCATAAGCCATGTCTAAAGTAGAAAAAAACACCACAAAAGCAGCCGGTTTCAAGGTGACCGGCGTAGTTCCCGGGCCGGTAGTTTACAAGGGTCGCACCATCGACCTCCGTGAGCTATCTCCCGAAGAGGGTGCACAATTGGCAGCAGATGCCAACTTCCGATACGTAGTGCCCATATCAGATAAGTAGGTAGTTGTTAAGGATAGATTAGTTGTGAAAACCCGCCTTAGTGCGGGTTTTTTTGTCCTTCTACCTACGCAATTGTGCGGCGTTCCTTCGTAGATATGGACATAGCAGCGATGGCCCGCAGCCAGCTACAGACATTCGACTACACCACGGCGCTCGCCTTCCTGCAGCAGTATGGCAACGCCGACAAAGCCCGACTACTCGGCAGCCTGGCCCGCACATCATTCACCAATCATC
>SPKZ01013009.1_pt1 | contig 36735 bp, 62 predicted proteins | sample 2456571 | NCBI WGS metagenome assembly SPKZ01 (sample SAMN11192286, study PRJNA482655) | marine metagenome | biome: ENVO:00000447; feature: ENVO:00000244|ENVO:00000211|ENVO:00000569|ENVO:00002023; material: ENVO:00002151; isolation source: ocean water from marine abyssalpelagic zone ...
AGCGAGTGTTTGCCACGATACGCAATCTTTGAAAACGTCACAGGTTTGCTTACTGGAGAATCAGGACGATGGTTTGCTAAGTTTCTCTATGACTTGGCCCAGATCGGGTATGATGCGGAGTGGCACTGCATATCAGCTTCCGAACTTGGCGCGAACCATCACAGAGATAGGGTATGGGTTATTGCCTACCCCTCTAGCAACAGATTACAAGTCTTTCATAAAGGACTTGGACATTATGTACAAATACTTAAAAAGAGGGCATCAAACAACTTTTCTTCATATTTTGATGAGTCATGGCTTGATGGACTCGGATTGCATAAAGGCACACGAATCTCTGATGGGGTACCCGGTAGGTCACACAGACTTAAACAGTTAGGAAATACTGTGGTACCGATAATACCTGAACTTATAGGGGTAGCTATACTCGAGGCAGTTAACACATAACACTAAATAGCAAACAACTAAACCGCCAATCAAGACGGTTATTTAAATTAACCCCGTCCTCACTCGGGAGGCGGGTTGTTTTGCACTGGCGGGAGGTAAGGTTGACGCTCCCTTGCTTCTGTTTTCATGATTCATTATTTGAAACGACCAATCAACGCGCTAATTAAATTAGCTTGAGGCTTAACCCCTGTTGCCGCTTCATACTTGTGTTGTTTTTCTTTTGTTCTCATAGCAAAGTAAGCTCTAAGTAATGCTGTTGGTGTTGCTATTATAGCCGTTAACATGGGCCAGCCTTCGTTAATAGCTCTTATCATTTCAGCGTCATGTGATGTAATTGCAAAGGCGTACATACTCACAATAACTATAATTGTAAAGCAAACTACTTGGGCCATCATCTTGGCTATTTGCGGTCTAGTTGTATTACCTGATGCGTCAACCTCTGCCATTGCTTTAAATCTATCGGTAAAACCTCTTATCTCCTCTATTTCGACGTCATACTCTTTATTTAATACACTTGCTTTCTGTTCAGGAGTTAACGTGTTTATGGCGTTCTGAGCGTCTTGACCTGTTGCATCGTTAGGTAGCTTTTTATCATCGGGTAAGAATCCGTTAACAGCATCAATTAATAATCCACCACCGGGAACTAATGTTTTAATTAATCCACTACCTACAGTTTTTAATATATCGCCGAGATTCATTTTAATTCCTTTAGTTAGTAAGGGGATTATATCACGTTTGAATTAATTCTAAACTTAATACATAAAGGTGTTGACACCAAAAGGTAATAGGTCTATTATTACTACATCAACAACGCAACGAGATTAACGAAATGAACGCATACAACGAAACGATAGCAATGCAAATGTATTGCCCTGATTATAACGAAGAAATGAATGTTGCTGAGTATATCGAAGATCATGCTGTTGATATTGATTTTGGTGATACGGTTAATACTTATACATTTAAAGATAATAGCGTCCTTGTGTGGGATATCAAACTTGACACTGTACGGTTTAAATAATGAGAAAACTAACAAAGAATATGATTAAGGTTATACGCTACGGTCAAAGGTATAACCGACAAATTACGTGTAAGGTTCATAGTGCAACACTGGTATCACTATTGAAAAACAATTACGTTGAGCTTTACCATCAATTTAAACCTTTCTTTTATGAAGGTTATAGGCTAACAGATAAAGGCGTTAACTATGAGTGTTAAAACTATAAAGGTGTATGGATGGGAAGAGTTGAGCGAATGCAGTTACTTCATAGAAGGGGTTGATTTTCTTTCGGAGTCAGTTGTATTTAATGATAAAGGTAAAGTTGCTGGGTATGGCATGAATTATTATAAAAACTTCTCTTTAGCTAAAAAAGCACAAATAGTGGAGATAAATAAAAAAATACTTTTGTGGAGCAGTATAAAAAAAGAAGTTAAACAGCAAAAAATGAACAGTATTTAATTGGAGTAAAAAATGACTAAGTTAACCAAGAGTCAAGAGCGCCACCAAAAACTAAAAGCTGACTCTGAAATAATCCCTAAATTGTTTATTATGATTGAGTCTATAACAAAGGAAATAGCAATAATTAAAAAGAAAGTTAACTCTTTGGGTGATGATGACTGGTGTTTAAATGATGGCAGTTACTATGGAGATAAGCTCTATAAGGTAAAGTATTACTGTGGAGTGACTGAAGTTTCCTACGGTAGTAAATTGGACTGGCAGACATTCGAAAGCGCTCAGGAACAGGAGGAGTACTACCATGATCAAGTATCAGAAGATCCTTTTATTTCTAATACCAAAAACGACAACTTTATTGAGTATTACCAATTAGCCGAGCTTACTTTAAGTAAAAATATAGAGAAAAAACTTGAATCAATAGAAGAATTGATAAAAAAGGGCCATTAAATGAAACTAATTAATTACATACAAGAACACCATAACGGCAATGTAAGTGCCTTTGCTAAATCACAAGGCGTTATGCCAAACCAAGCTCAAAGATGGCTTAAACGTGATTGTGAATGGCATGGTGGCTCAGTCTGGTGCAAGATAACTAAGCAGGTTAAATCATGACAATAAGACCAACATACCAGCAGTTAGTAAAGAATAACTTCGAGTTACAGAAAGAGGTTATTACGCTGAATCATTTAACTAAAGAATTGATTGATGATTTAAATACTCAATATCTTTTAGTTACCACTTTAAATATTGAATTAGGTTATAGAGGATTGCATTAATGAGCTTTTTTGAATGGTATCTTATTTGGTATTTATCAGGAGTTATCGGAATTTGTATAACGACCTATTATGACAGTAAACACAACGCTCCATCTGGACACCTTCTTGAGTATTTATTTGTGTCTATTACTGGTCCTATCGCATTTTTATACGGATTATGGGTAGCATATAACGAATATAGGATTAACAATGAATAAACTAAAACAATTTAAACCCTTACTAATTACGTTTATAGCTATGGGTATGATTTATTATGTAACTGCTTATATGGTGATGAGATGATTTTAAATAACTACAACGCGAAAACTACAAAAAGCAAATGGTCTGATGATGAGCGCAGAAAGCTAATGAAACTTGCGGGAACCATGACTATTGAAGATTTAGCCAAGGCATTAGATAGAGGTGTTACGGCGGTTAAAGGTCAATGTCATAGGCAAGGTGTTAAGTATGGTTTTTTAAAGAGTCGTGTCGATGCCTAAAGACTTAAAGCTTACAGCCAGCAACCGGGTATTTATCAATCAAGAGTTAGATAAGCTCGACTTGAGCCAAGCTAAGCGGATAGTTATTAGTGACTGGAAGAAGAAGCGTAGTTTAAGCGCTAATGGTCAGCAACATATTTGGTATTCACAGATAGATGATCATAGTAATAATATCAGCGGTTACACTAAACGGTTTTGTAAGTACACGTTTGGGCTTCCGATATTATTAAATAGCGCAAAGCATAGTGATTTTTATGAGGCTCTACTTGATGCTTTAAACTTCTATAATCGACCTTATGAAGAAAGAATTAATTTAATGGAAGGTATAGAGGTTACAAGTAAATTCAATACAGCAGAGTCTAAGATTTATATGGAGCAAATGGTGTATTACTTTAATGAAAATAATATACCGATTAAATTTAAAGATTAATAGATAGGAGAGCATCATGAAAATAATTAACTCACTACATAAACGAGGCGTCATCTGTGCTTGCGGTTGCGGCGATGAATTACCAAAGGGTGATACTGTGAGCAAGATTAACGGCAAGTATTATGATTTATTTCATGGTAGGGCGTATAGATTGCGTGTTGCTTTGGTTAAGCTTTTAAGGGGATTGTAAATGGCAAAGCAAACTAAAATAACTAAGTCGGCAAGGGGTCAAGACTGTACTTTACTTTTCGGTAACTGCTCAGGCAATGAAACAGTAGTATTGTGTCATATTGGAAAGAATAGAGGCATGGCTTACAAGTGCGGGGATCACTTCGCTGTTTATGGTTGCGGTAATTGTCACAAGGTTATTGACGGTCAAATTAAATCAGAGTTTTCACAAGGCGAGTTAGCAGAAATAAAACTAATCGCATTAGAACGAACTCAACAAAAACTAATTGATAAAGGATTGTTAGATGTCATTTCGTAGAGCTGCCAAGGTAGATGATAATCAGAAAGAAGTTGTTGCACTGTTTAGAAAGCTAGGTTGGTATGTATTAATTATCAGCCAGCTTAAAAATTGTTGTGACATTATGGTTAGCAAGAACGGTCATACTATCGCTATTGAAATCAAGGACGGTAAAAAACCACCATCAGCAAGAAAGCTATCAACGGGTGAATTGAAGTTTGAATACGAATGGAAAGGAGCTTATGAACTAGTTATCTGTGATGAAGATGTTATTGCTATAGATAAAAAAATACCTCACATAAGCGAGGCATAGTATTAAGAGGAGATGATTATTATAAGCCGATTGCAGTACCAGTATGCACGACATTTCACAAAACTATTTTAGTATAGGTTACAAATTAAATTAAACAAGGGAATATTATGAAAAGTTTATTATTAAGTATATTTTTATTATCGTTTAACGCAAATGCTGTAGATTATGAGTTATTTGTTAAGCATATGGTAATTAGTCAGGGTTTGTTTGCTGGTACGGATAAGGAGATTGATTTTAAGCATGATGGTGTATCATTAGGTGGCAGTGTTACACATTCGTCAGGAGTGGGCGTAGAAGTCTTTATAGCTACAGCAACAGAAGCGGCAAACGGGCTTTATCAAAAAGGAAGATTTTATACGAACAAGATTAAAATCATAACCAATGCCTCGTTAACTTATCGTTATGAATTAAGTAACAATTGGCATGTTAAAGCAAAGGTTGGATATACGGATTATAAAACAGAGTGGAAAGTTAATGATGTTAATCCAACTTGGTATGAAGGGGCTGATTCTGGTTTATCGTATGGAGTTGAAGTTAGCTATGCGTTTAATGACTGGCTTAAAATGGCTGGTGGTTATGATAATTTATACAGAAAGATAAGCCGGGTCATGGTGAAGAAAAAACCAAAGCACTACACTTTGGCTTTATTGCTTACTTTTAAAGTGTTGGCCTCGTTCCGTTTGGAAAATCAACGTGTAAAATGTAATCGCGCAATGCTTGCCTATAGGTGAGTATTGCGGCTGCGTTTGGTCTATCAGGCTGCAACTTGCTATCATACTTTTTCAACTCGCCATCTTGCCATGCGGTTTCTGTTCGCCCTTTAGTTTGCTGATAATCGCTAATAGTAACGACAACACCACTATCCTTTGTTATTTTGTGCGGGGAACCAATAACAGGCGCGCTCTCTGTCCATTTTCCATCATCGTATATTTCACTTTTCATTATGATTTTTCCTCAACACGCCACATCACGCGTATATTGCTAGCAGAGTTGTCTACGTTAGTTATAATTAATTCTTCCCCAAAATTCCCTTTGGCCTTATTTAGCCCGCCACCATTTTCGGTACTTACATTTGGTGGATTTATTACAAGTTGGTCTGCTCCTGACACTAGTGAATTACCAACAAGTGACATACCAGTAAAAGGCGCTCTTGATGCAAACGTAAGTGTCCATCCTGATCCGTATGCGGTAACACCTGTTACACCATAAAGCATTTCTATAATAACTTTTTGGTCTGCCGTTGGCGTTACGGTGACAGAAGATCCTATACCCGTTAACGAAGCAGACCCAGCATCAACGGTTATAGTGCTGCTGCCAAATAAATCATTCCAATTTGCCATTATTTAATCTCCCATTCTGTACCAGTATCAATAAGTGTTAGTGTTGATATGAAGTTTTGAAACACCCATGTTGTATCGGTTGTTTTAATATTTGTTGTTACACTTATGTTTGACGATGATGTTAGTGTCATTATTGTACCGTCAAGCCACGTTATTTTAATTGACGCTCCACCACTTGCAGCAGGAACAACATGCGAGGCCGTAACTGTGCTGATGTATGATTTGCTAGCAACTAGATTTGTAGCCGTTGCAATATCTTTTGGCAGGTCATCAATTGCATTGGCCCAATTTGTGCCATCGTCAGTGTCAGGATTGTTATTTAAGTTTGAAGCGGTTAGGGATTTCCATAAATTACCAGTGACAGTCTGAACCACATCATTGATGGCGTATGTTATTTTGGCATTCCATACACCCCTAAGCTTAAATTCTTCCCAAAACTCATTGTCCCCAGGGTCTAAAATTGGGTCGTTGTTAAAATTACCGTTAGTCAATGATTTATAGAATTTACCATCTGAACCTAAAACAATATCAGGTATATTATAAATAGTACTTTCATCGTATGGATCAAAAGGTGACTTAGCGCCTGAACTTCCACCAATAGGATCTAATTGGTCTATCAATACACCATCAGGAGTTAGTGTTGTTGCTTTACTTCTCAAGATTACATTGTAAACACCTTTGCCAAATATCAGATTTGGTAGCCTACCTTCGCCGTCTAACACAACAGGGTTAGTGTTTTTATTAAGTAAGGCAGAATCAGAGAAAGTATCTAATAAAGTATCTGTTGTGCCTTCCTTTAAGAATTTAAGCGTACCTTTAGATAAAGGATCGGCATTCTTATCAAGGAACTGTTGAAAAGGTGTAAATAAATCAGCCATTATTTATATTCTCTACCTTGTGATACAATCCAAAAATGGAATGGATCTTATTTTTAATAATATTATACGCTATTTACAAAAGTAAGGATTGTGATTTACTTTAATCCCTACCTGCTTCAATAGCTCCTGGTGCAGCAACTGCGCCTAATCCTGATGCTGTCTTAGCATAATCAATATAAAAATCCAAATCGTCCTTTAATCTTTTTGTGATGTTTGAATACTTCCTTATATCCGAAACGTCAATATTACTTTTAAGTAAGATTTCAGCCAAGTTAGCAGCGCTCTGACTAGATCTAGGTACGTGTTTAATGTAAGCATTAACAACCGATTGGCCATTACTTCCAGATGCTATTATATCGTTCAATAGTGCCGACTTGTTTTTAGTCAATACTTGAGATAGCTTTCTAGATACTTGCCCGATAACAGGAACAGCTACCGCTCCCGCAGGTCCAAATGCAGCAGCACCACCACCAATACCAGCAAGATTACCTAACATACTGCCTGCTTTACCCTCTCCAAAGCCTAACTTACCAAGCTTCTTAAGAGTGTTTCTTAACCCGCCGCCTTGTGAAATATCCTTCATTGCATCTATTTCAACTTTACTAAATCCTTTTAGTTTTTTCTTGTTTCTTAGTAGTCTTGTGAAGCCTTGTCTTATTCCGTTTTCTTCTCCGCTAGCTGCTAATTTGGCATCTTCCATTATTTCTTCTACTGTTTCTAGCTTCTTGACTTTTTGCCAAGATTTTCTAGCGTCCTTGTATTTGGTGCCAACATTAAAGCCTTTGCCTTTATCTAATTGATTGTCGGTAAGTCTATCCATAAACCCATCTATCTTATCAATAGCAATACTAGCAAGCCTTCTCTCTGCCGCTTCAGTGCTTTTTGCTGCAGTTTGAGCGACACGTCTAACAGCATCCAAATCACTAACTTTCGTTGCTGTACCTTCTAATTCTGAAAGCTCTTCTATAATACCTCGTATCTTAGGTGTTGTTCTTTTGTTGTACCCTTGGGCTTTTAACTCTCTTGATACGCTTTTAGATAAAGACGTCATTACATTGTCTTTTATGACAGTGCCAGAGTTGTCAATCTCTTTATAAATAGATCTGCTGAATGACTTTAAATCATCCTTGCTTGGGGCTACTTCTTTTAATATATTCTTGCTTATACCTTTAGCAGCTTTTGCACCTAAAGCAGTTTTAACACCTAAAGCCTCTAAAGCAGCAGTCGGTAAGGTGTGAGCTATTGCCGCCAGTTCAGGACTGCCAGTTAATTCAAGAACATTTTCACCGAGAAACTTTTCAGTTTCGCTAAGTGTTTCAATGACTGGCTGTAAAGCTTCACCGATATCTTGTTGGTATTCTTTACCGGCCTCTGTCCTTGGTTGGTATGACATAGCCTCTCTCGTTTCTTCTATAGCTTTGGTAGCGTCACCGCCTGTAACCTGCTCATAAATACCACGAAGGCCTGCTATAGGCTCCGCGACAGCACCAGAAACTAATGCGCCTACATTCTCAGCCACACCTAAAGCCTGCTCACCAAAACCTCTCTCCTCTTCAGGTTCGTCTAAAGAAAATCCTTGAGGTAGAGTTGATCCTATAACTGGCTGGTCTAATATAAAGCCTTGAGGTAAATTAGTTGGCATTATTGACCCACCCACTGACCGTTAGAAAAAATCATTTTTGCACCGCCTGGACCTGTAGCTGTCATTCCTTCAGCGTATTGTGGGGCAGCAGGAGTTTCCGGTGTTGCTGGAGCTTCCGCGCCTGTCTGTTGAGGTGCCTGTATAGGATTTTCGCCTATCGTAACTTTTAGCGCATCAAAAACACTTCCTGACTGACCGCGAATAGATAGGAATTGACCTTCTAAAGCCTTTCGTTTTTGTTCTATTCTTTTTTCGCTATCGCCAGCTTGAGGCATATATCTACCAAAGAATCTTTGTGTTTCTTCTTCACCGATAGCAGCGCCAGACTCTCTACGAGCAATAGCGTTTATCATTGATTCAATAGCACCTGAATATAGTTGCTCATCTGGTGTCATGATGTAACTACCTAAAGGCTTTCCAGCTAGATACGTTTGAACTATAGAGATATCTTTAGGGTCAAAACCTTTTGCATCAAGCTCTTGTATTGTTCGCAGACCTCTATCCATAGTCAAAGCAAAACCACCATTTTTAGATTGAGACTCTTTAGCTTTATCTAAAACACCTATAGCCTTCTTGTATGACATTGGGTTTTCCATTCCTGCCATGACAACATTATCGCTATTTGATTTTATCTCTTCAGTGCCATCTGCAAAATATTTAGTAACAGTGCCATCATCGTTATCTACTATTTTAAATAATCTTTTTGTTGTTTTGTCAGCTAATCCGGCAGACCTAGCGAAAGCATCCTTTTTTGGACCATCTATCATTGCAGACCATTTGTCATAGTTTTTCATTTTTTCTGTGTCTTTGTTACCACCGCCGACTTTACCACCGAAAGCCTGAACAGCCGCCATGGTTTTGGATATGTAATCAACGCCTTTACTTTGATACAAGTCACGCAATCCAGCCAATACAGGCTCATTGCCTTGGTACTTGTTGATCATCTCAGGTATTAACTTCTTACCATCTTCTTCAGGTATAGAGGCCAATAGCATTGACGTTTGCAGCAAATCAGTTCTTTCGTTTTGTTGCTCCATTCCTGTAGCTTGCGCTTCCATTTGACGTAACTGTATAGGTTGCTGTTGCTCACGATTAAGCCGTAAAGTTTCAGCATTCTGCAGCGCTCCACCAATAGCTAGACCGCTACGTAAAGCGCTTTGTGATTGCTGTTGAAAATTAGGTATAGGCATTATTATTCCTTACATTACCGCTGGATTTGGTTGTGTTATTGGTGGTTGATATCCGCTAGTTGCCGGGGCAACAGGGTTATCACTAAAAATAGTAGGGTTAGCAGTATAAATACCTATACCCTGATTAATAGCGTTACCAATCGGATTAGTTACACCTCCAGCATTTACATCACCTAACTGCATAGCCATGTTAGCCTGTTGCGATCCTTGGCCAGTAGTTATATTTGCAAGCAATGCAGCTAAGCCAGTTCTTAATCCGCTTGTCGCACCACCTTGCTGACCTGCTAATTGTGCAAGTTGCTGTGCAGTATTAGTGTCCATGTTAGCAAAGCTTATACCTAATTGCTGCTCAAGTTGTGCTTGTTGTTGGCCACTTAATCCAAGCTGCTGTGCAATCATTTGGCCTGTATTCATTCTTAAGCCAGAAGTTAATTCGCCAGTTCGACCGTAAACATTAGATACATCACGACTTAAATCACGCTGCATTCCACCGGTATACAATCCACGGTTTTCAGCTAGTCGACTTAAAGAAGATCCCGCTCGTTCTGCTACACCACCTAATTGAGCGCCTGCTGATTGTCTAGCGCCTAACTCCATTTCTCCACCGCGCATAGCAAGTTGAGACCTATCTCGACCTGCTTGTGTTTCGATACCCGCTTGACTACCTACAGCCTGTTGACCACGGCCAGCAAGTGAGCGTAAGTTTTCTAAATCTCTTTGATAATTTTGAGAAGATAAACCATACCTTTCTCTCATTAGTGCTTTTTGTACGTTTGCACCACCAACACCGCCGATCGCATTTTGCGTTCTAAGTGTTGATTTTTCCATTTGTTCACGCGCCCATGCTTGACCAGGAGATTCGTTATATTGTGCAAATGCTTGTGCTTGTGCTTCTGGTCCTAATGCGCCACTTCTAGCAGCTTCAACATCTAATGCTGCTCCACCTGCTTGTGCATAAGGGTCAAATCTATTAATCGCACTTTGACTTGATTGTCTAATATCACCGCGTCCAGTTTGAACGCCGCCACGTAAAGCAGATAATCCTTGATTTAATTGGCCACCTATATCATCTCTGGCAATCCCTGCAGCGCCAGTAACCATTCTACCTGCAGCATCATAACCTTGCCGGCCTGATTGCATAGCATCATAACCGCCTTGAGTTAAAGCGCCTATTTGACCTACTGCCGCATTTCTTAAGTCAGAAATAGCAGGCTCCATGCCGTAATTCCCTTGAGGCTGTTGCAAGTTGTAATTCATATCAGCCATTTGAGATGGAATGAACTCACCTTCTAGCGGCTGCATTGGATCTATTGTCGGGTTAGTCTGATAATTACCCCTTGGATCTCCTTCAGGGAACGGACCTATTGCAACGCTTGGTTCTCCAGCAATACCGCTATCAGTAGTACCATAACCACCACGCAAATCTGAACCATAATTAAGTACAGGAGCGCCACCTTCACGAAGCCCTCCGTCAGTTGGTGCAGGTATAAATTTACCATCTTGTGTTTGTATTGTTTCTTGTGGTAAGCCAGGGGGCGGCATCATTCTTTGACGCCTATCTTGTGCGGTAAACATTTCAGGCTTACGTAAAGCTGAAGGAGGCATCATAGGTTGATTTCCTAGTAGTGCATTCATTGATTGTTGAGCTGATGTTTGTAGCGTTTGAGATGATTTAGAAAACGCCTGATTTAAAACATCTTGTGCAGATGTTCTGCCTGCCAGTATATCGCCTCTAGCCTGATTTAAACTGGTTGATATGTCGGCAAATGCAGGGTCATATAAAGCAAGAGCTGAAGCCATGGCTTTCTGTGCTGCAGCTGAAGATATACCTTGAGCATTTTTAATGCCTTGAGCTGCTTTATCCGTAGCTCTTTTTTGTGACTTGCTGCTAAAGAAACTAGAGGCTATAGTGCCTCCTAGAATTGCCGCGCCTGTGCTAATAGCCATTTTATATGGACCTCATAAACATTGATTCTGCTTTTTTGTAGCCTAGTCTCTGATATAAATTAGCAACTGCATCACCATCTAAATCGTTAATATTTAGCATGATCACAGCTTTAGCCTGTCTCTGTTTGGCTTCTTCTTCTACGAATGATAACATATTTTTAGCAACGCCGTTTCCCCTTTTATCTTCGTCAACCCACCAGAACAGCTCTTGGACTACTGTTGATTCAGGATCAAAGAATAAAGGGAACTGGACAAAAGCTAACATGCCGCTTTCACCATCGGTCACTACGCCATCACTATCTATTAATTTTAAGAATAAATCCTCTACCGCTTCTATATTGTAATTAGAAATAGAGGCATAACCAGACTTATCAAAGAACGATTTACCCATTCTTAAAAGTACAGACATATCATCTGCTGTTGCAAATCTTACTTGAGTACCCATCCTGTATTTACACTCTCACTAGTTGTCTTTATGTAAGTATCATTGTTCGACGTGTCGATGTACCAAACTTTAAACTTTGCTTTAAGTACACCTTCAGGACTTCCAACACCATCAAGCATTTCATAAGCAGCAATGGCCTCAATCAAAGTAAAAAACTCAATAGTAGGCTTGCCATCCTTCAACCATCGAGTATCAATGGTTTGATTGTTTAATGTTTTAGCCATCAGTATTTATTACCACTTTCATTACTACCATTCTTGCATCCATTTTAAATCTAAATATACGATATCTTCGAGTGGTACCTAACTGTTGCCATTTTTGTTTCTTTTCAAATTCACCAGTCTTACCGATACCTCTATTCTTATAAGGAGAGTAAGTTCTAGCGTTATCACTATATGACATTCTTATATTTTGCTCAGCACCGTTCTTGAGTGCCTTACCTGAATCTAAAACAGTCTCTATAGAATTAAAGAACATAGGTTTTGAATTGTTTTCTAATGTCGGCATAGCAAAATCTGTTTCTATAACATTGCCGTAATCCGTTTCTTCATCGTTATCAATGCGACCTATTATACCAGATTCTGAATCACCTACTAATAACTTACCATAAGCGGTAACTAAAGAGTTAACGCGCCATCTTGTTTTCTGTTGAACATTAGAGCTTAGTCGTTGATGCCAAATCTTAGCGCCAGCCAATCCACTGGCTTTAGAGTCATAAACAAATGTGCCGTTGGTATTGGACCAGCCCACAAAAGTTGCACCTCTAAACGTGTAGTTCCATACAAAAGCATCAGCAATTGTTTCTTCACCTGACTGCAATAAGAAATCTATTGACGTTGTTGATATAGGAGACACGCCCGAACCAGTAAATATATAAATCTTAGGAGATTCGTTAACGCCTTGTCCAATAAAAGCAAACGTACCATCAAAAGCAGTAACTGAAAATGGAGCAGTGATCCCTTTAGGTATAACAAATCCATTAATACGAACAAAAGGAAAGTCAGCACCTGGAGAGGATGATAAATTAAATACTTCGATAGTTTCAGATCCAAATATATATAACTGGCTCTTATGTACGTGAGCGCTACGAATAACATCGGGAGCGGCTTCTGCTGTGCCAAAATCTAAAGCGTCAAATACTAATCCGTTATTAATATTAGACGAGAAGAATTCTTTACTGCCTCTAGTCACAACAAAGTAACCAAGAATAAATACAACTATTTCAGGGGCTGCTTTACTTGGGTCGATAAAGGTAGCGCTAGTTATATCAACCAGTCCTCCATCAACAGTATAGATATAGCCTATTCTAGTTCCTGGTACGACAATAATTAACTGATTGCCATTGTCAGCCATTGATACGCGACTATCACCCTCTATAGTTCCTAGGCTTGTGACTGTATCGTCAGTTTCTAATCGATATAACGTGGTGTTATTTACAAAATAGGGTGCATCACTTAATACATGCGATCCTCTATTTATCTCAGTGTTACCAGTATTTACAATCTCAACCAATCCAGGAGTAGGATAAAGTTGTGAATCAGATATAGCGCCAGTAACTTCTGGAATATTTACATACATATTCTGACAGAATTGAGATGCTACCGGTAAAGCTTCAGACTGATAAAAGCCGTTATGTAATGGTAAAGCCGCTGGATCACCCATTATCTACGGCCCTCATAATCTATTTCAATCATGACATAACCATCGTTATCAAATCCTAATGCTTGATCTAATAACTCTTGGTACTTAGTAGCGACTCTTGCTAATGCTTTTTCAGGAACATCATATTCAGCAGATAACATATCAGCAGTACCAAATGATAGTAAATCAAACCATTCAGAAGGAAAATCCAATGTATCAGCGTTATCATCTGTGACATCTAACGGACGTATATAAGTAAACGGTAATAGAGCAGCGTTAGAGCTTGAAGGTTGCCATATGTACAAGCGGCCATTGCCTAGCTGTGGAGAATAATACCACTTCGTAACAGTACCTTGATTTGCCTTGTCTGGCTGTTCAAAATATTGGACTCTTGACCAATCAGTTGTAGGTGTATCGTTAAACGTTAGGTTTTCTCTATAACGTAAATTAGTAATACTCATCGGGCGAGGTACTAAATTAGTGTAAGAGTATATTAAGTTTCCAGTTCTTGAAGGACCAGTTAAGCCGTCAGCTATTTCAAAAGGTGACAAGTATAAAATATTAGTCCATTGACGAGTGTTGTCGTTTAGGAAAATACCAATCTTATCGCCGGTAGCTTTATCGATATAATTTAAATCAGAGATAGTATTCTTTAATCCGGCAGTACCTAGACCATTTTGAAATCTAAACGTTGTTGATTTCTGTCTAGCTGTGAATTCTAGTCTAGCAGTGCCGCACTCTGTAAGGTTTGTACAGATGATAAGTCCGTCCATATCTCTTATCTCAAAGTCTGCATTAGCTGAACTTCCACGCTCATACACAGCTTTGACAATGTATGTTTTACCGACTTCTGTAACTAGTGAGAAATCAGTAAAAGCTTTAGTTGTATTTGTTAAGGTTAGCTTGTTATCAACTATTGCGATCGTGCCGTTAGTTGTAGTCCAATCTTGAGTTGATGTTGTGGGATCTGATAATAAAATATCAGGAGCAGCTTCTATTCCAGTAGTGGAAGTTAAGCTTAATAATGTGGCACCGGTTAATGCATCGGCTGATAATGTAGTAGTGATAAAGTCATCAGCGTCAAAAGCTGGATCGCCATTAGGTCCAAGTAAATAAGATTGCTGGCCTTTAACTAAAGGTATGAACGCTTCAGTTTCACGCCAAAGGTTAAAGCCTTCAGTTTGTAGGAATTTAACGATACCATTTAAAGCATCAAAGCCATTTTCTCGGTCTTGTCCTTCAACGGGTAATTCAGCATCGACAACGCGTATTAATTTAAGTGCGCGTTTTACTATCTCGATTGCTGTTCTTGAATATATTGCACTAGAGGTCATTTGCATCGCCTTCACCGAAAGGTAGATCTGCATCATCTTCACTGGTGGGGCGGGAGTTCTGCACGGCTACTCGGTCTTCATGTGGATAGATTATAAGTTGTGGATGCTTCCTGTCCCACTCGCTTTTTTCTCGCTTAAAGCCTTCCCAAGTTAATTTAGTTTGGGAGTCCATGCAAGTAAGCCCGGACTCATCAGATCTAACTTTAAAGTCTCCAGGCTTATATATCATTTTATGCTTGCGGTACTTGGCCATTAATAACCAGCTCCACCCTTTTTAGGGTTGCGATTACCTTTGTACTTATTCCCTTGTTCATTATCAGGAATTTGCTTGCCTTTCTGCTGCTGTTCGGCTTCTCTGGTTCTGCTCATGACTAAGTTTCCTTATCCCAAACACCTCGTGCAGATACTACCTGCCAAGCAACTAAACCATCTAGGCTTGCTAGTGTGACGTAATCGCCATACTTAGACGTAGCTTTAGTATTGATTAAGTCTTTGTTATCAGTTGAACTGCCAGCGTAAGTAATACCATCTAGCGCTGCAGGATCGATACTCATCTCAGCTTCACCATCACGGGCAGTATTAATAAAAGTTACTGTGTTTCCGATAGCGATTGAGGGAAGAGTAAATACCATACCATCTAGTTTAGATGTAAAAGATATACCAGAATCATCAGTAATAACTACAGTATAGTTAGCTACTTTATCAACTGAATTAATATCAACTAAGAATGAGTGAAGTCCATTAGGGAATGCCGTTGTACTTGCTAAACGATTTGTCATTTTATTTCTCCTAGTGCCTTACGGATTTAAACCGCAACTTAACCAACAGGGACACAAATTAAAAAGGGAGGGTTTAACCTCCCTATATATACTACGAGTTACCAGCGTAACAGCCACGAGGGTCTGTCCAGCCTGGAATGTAACGTTCTGATGCTTTAAAGCGTGCGTTACCAGTAGTGAACGAGTTATCTTCACCGAATGCCATGGCGCGACGAGTGAATGAACACAAGCCAGCATCAGCATCAGTTTTAAGATACCAAGCCGTAGCGCTAGTAAGATAAACCGAAGTCATCCAACCTTGACGCACTGAGCCTAACGAGTTAACAGCATTAACAGCGTTGTTAGCAGTATCATTTTGCAATACAGAACCAAGAACACGCTCAAATTCAAAGCGTAAATCAGGGGCACCGTATAACAATTCAGGCTGCAGATTGATTGGTTTACCACGAGCATCATCAGCTTTGTCGATTTGGATTAGCAAATCTTCAAGTGAAGCTTCAGAGAAAGCAGCGGTTACAGCTAAACGATTTGAAAATGTACCTGCGTTAGTAGGTCCATTTAAGTGATCGGTTGCAAATAACTGCTTACCATCACCATCTGGCATTACAAACGCGGAGTTAAAGCCGTTGTTGATAATGTTGTGATGAATGATTTCTTTAGTTACGCGCATTGACTTACCAAGTGCCGAAGCATCAGCAAGAGCCACATCATAAAGATTATCTTCCATTGCTTCTTCAGTAACAACAAAGCCTTTAGCGATTGTTGCTTGAATATACTTAGGCGTAAAACCTTGACGACGAGAATCAAATTGAATCTCTTGACCTTCAGGCTTTTTAGCTGCTAAACCAAAACCTTCAAATTGTACGTCAACTTCAAATGCTTTACGGCTTTCTTTTTCATTGAAGATTCGATAACAAAGCATTTCACGCTCGTTATATGAATCACCGTAAATCGTATGGATGCCTTCCTGTAGGAGGCGAGGTATATTACCAGTTGCTATAGTTCCACTAGACATAGATTATACTCCTGCAGTTCCGGCGCGCATTGTAGTGTTATTAAAACGAACGCGTGCTTTAAGGCCATCGATAACACCATCGTCATTCTTAACTAAAGCTAAGATACGAAAATGTAGAGTGGCAGTACCTGCTTTAGTAGCAGAATCGAGTTTCATGTTGCTGATGGTCAAGCCACCTGTTTTAGATGCAGCAGTAACTACGGCATCAGCATTTAAGCCAACGTCGACAGCACTTAATGCAGCAGAACATTCAACAATGAAATTTAAGTTGGGATCGACGTGTACTTTAATATTACCAGCAGTTAATGCAGGTAAACCGGTGTCGCTTAAAGCTTCACCAACAAAGTTAGGGTCGATTGATGCGATAACGCCTGTGATAGCAGCGCCTTGAGCGCCAGCATCAGCGCCAGCAATTCCTTCAGCGTCAGATGTACCCGTAAGTACAGCGACGTCACCAGGAGCAAGGATTGTAGAATGTGTAGCGGCAACAGAAAAAGTTTCGAGTTTGCCGTTATGGTCTGCAGATCCTTGGCTTAGATCTAAAATAAAAGCCATTAGTTTAATCTCCAAAAAATAAAAACGGATGTTTTATCAATCGAATAACCAAAGTAATGGCCGATTAAAAGCTAATCACCTTCCATAAGGCGTATAGCGTCTGGGTTCTCTTCGATACTTAACTGAGCTACTTTGCCCTGCCCTAACTCTTTCGAACTACCGGCATATTCTCTACTTCCTACTTGCGATATTTCCGCATGTTGAGCGATTGACTTAGCATTCTTTATTGCTTGGTCTTCCTCAAAGTATGCTTGAGGACATCTCATCAAGTACAATTGACAGCCTTTGGAATTCTGGATAACTAGTTCACCAGCCGCTGAGCCGTGCTTATGTCTAACGAAAGTATAACCCGCATCACACATCTGTTGCAAGTTTATAGGGTAATTCTCGGAGTCTGAGGCCCAATGATAATAGAATCCTTCCTCACAATCAGACCATTCTAGCTTCAATTTAGGACTTAAAGCTACACGGCTAGATCCTTTTGATTTAATGCGAGTTTGTGCCATCTCTTCCATTTCATTCAAGATAGTCATTTTAATTGACCGCTCGTCTTGATGATGGGTAGGTCTGGACCTTGTATTTTGGTTCTTGCTGTTGTTAGTGCTCATCGTTTCGAATCCTCTATGATTTTAAGCATGTCGCCATCAGATTTCTTAGCGTACTTACTGTTTGAATTTCTCATTGCCGATATGATTTTACGATCCATATCTCCAAGATTATCAACAGTGGCTTTATCGCCGGATGGTTTAGAACGAGATTTGCTAGTGGTTAATGTTGCCTCTTCTCGTCGAGGATTTTTAGCTGGAAATTCTTTATCCATATCAAGCTTGATGGCATCCACTAAATCAGCGCCTGCATATCCTTGATTGATATACTGGTTAGCTGTGTCTTGTGCAAATAACTTCTGACTACGATTTGTTAACGATGCTAAGTAATTGTTTTCAGCTTGGATGTCGGCAGGATCAAACTGTGGAGCAGTAGGCTTTAAGTTACCCTCTTGCTTCTCGATATCTTTAAGCTGGATATCAATCTTCTTTACTTCATCTTTATCAGCAAGATCGATAGCTTCATCACGTTTAGATAATAACTCGTCTTTTTGAACTTCAAGTTGACTCTGCCAAAACGCATTGTTATCAGCTAGTCGACCGTCATTATCTCTTACTTGCTTTTTAAGTTGGTTAATAGCGCTGATCATTTCGCCTTTCTCAACAAATTGACGTGCACTAACTACATTATCAGGATCGAAGTCATCACCTTTCTTTTCTTTTAGTTCATCAGCAGACAGCCAGCCCTTTTGACGTGCCTTAGCTTCAAACGCGTTGACCTTTGGCATTTCAACCGGATCTTTAACTTCCGTTACTTCTTCGTTCTCTATTGCATTCTCTAGTTCGCTCATTAGATATTTACCTTAGCTTTGATGTCATGGTCTAATACGTAAACCATATTGGATTTCTCTCCGGCTACCCGTTGATATGCATGCCCTGGTATTTGAGCATAGTCACCAACAGATATCCCCCACGCTTCAGGAGTATTTACACCTGAGTCATGATTCTTAAAACAGGCTGGACCAAATTTAATTATCTTACATATAACCATGGCCGACTGTTCTTTGTTTGTTTCCGCTACGCCTAAATACACTCCACCTTTTGAAGTCTCTTCTACATTATAGAGTTCAACAAGTACATTGTATCCGCACGGATTAATATCTTTAGCTTCAAGTTTTTTTAGCGCCACTTTTCTTTTCCTTTTTAACTTTTTTAGGTTTGACTAATAACAACATAGCCTCTTCAATTGGCATGTGCTTTTCACCTTCATCAGTTTCAGCCATGCACCATACTGCGTCTATTTCTTTAATCTTTGTCACTTTCATCAGGTAGTCCCCATTCTAATAGCCATTTATAAGTATTACGCTCACCTTTACTTTCAGATGCTGAAGCAATAGCTTGAGTGTCCAAAGGTACGTCGTCTAGAATATCTAGTGACTTAATAAGGTTTATTTTTGCGTCTCGGAATAATTGTTGTGTTACTGGGTGGGATATCCAATCAACTACATCTTCTGGAGTTAAATCGGGGTTTACGTGGTCTAGCTCTTGTAGCAAGATTTCAATCTCTTTTATCATCACAGTCTCTTTAGTGAATTAATATTGCATTGGTATTATATAACGTATAGACTTAGCTTTGAATACGACAGACTGACGGAGAAAACAATGAGCGAGTTCGAACGCAAGACGTATGGCAAGAAAAGAAATTTAATAGTATTTCCTGAAGATAGAGCTGAAGACGTTCTTTATTTTTTGATTACAGGCCAGTTGAAGGGCGGTAGAGATTTAGATGGCGTTGAATGGGAAGATGTTAATGAATAGCTTCACCAAGCGAATACACGCTAAGGGTTATCGACGACAAGACTTTTATGAGTACTGGAGTATATCATCGAGAACATATGAGCGAATGATGGCAGATCCAAACAGGCACGATAAATTAAATAAGATGATAGAGGGTATGAAATGATTGAATTCACAGTTGAGTTAGAAGGTACAACATTAACGGTTATGGCTGATAGAGCGTACATAATCGACGGCTCTCTTAATTTTTATAATATCCGCTCGGTAGGTTCGGTTGTGTGCCCTTCCGATGTTAAGGATATAGTGGGATCTTTTAGCGACTACAAATGCTTTTACATTAAAGGTGATAGTGATGAGTGAACTACCTAAAGAGTTACAAGAATCATTCGATAAAATATTTAAGAGGAAATAGTTATGAGGATAGGAATAATAGGACCAGTTATACTCTTTTTACTTGTTGCCGCTATCGCTTATGGCTTTTATAAGAAGGGAGCTATTAATGACAATATAACAACCAACTGCGTAAAGACTGACTTATATGTTATAGGCAATAAAGGCCACATTACACCTGTATATAATTGTAAAGGGGTAAAGGTATGAATAACACAGATAAACTATTAACAGAAATGAAAGACTGGTTACAACTAGATAAGGATGACGCTATAACGATAGCAGAATGCTTTAGGATGGCTAACAACTTGGATAAGTGGCGTGTTGATATGTTCTACACTACATTTGCGCCTTACATGGCTAATATATTAGATGATTACAAAGCAACCAAGAAGGATGATCAATTTAAGATGGCTTATGAGGCACTAAGAAATCAAGTGCAATTACATGTAGATAGCGGGTGCTTAGATGTTGTCGCTATTGATTTACGTAAACAAATTGAACTATGCGAGGGTTATATTAATGATAACACTTAACTTTAAATGCGGCTCATGTCAGCGTAAATACGAGAAGATAATTGATAGCGATACTCGAGTGATCGATTGCAAGTGTGGTAGTAAAGCAGTTAGGCAGTTATCAGCGCCTAAGTTTAAAGGTAATTCATTTGGTAAGAATGCTAGTTGGAGGTAGTTATGAAGCCAAGAGTTAAGTTTTATAGTGATGGTAGTCCAGTCCATATAACTACCATTAAAGGGCGTGTCGTTAAAAACTATAGCTTTACCGATAACGACCTAGAATTTGAGTATTCAAGGCCGATACCTAGTAAATATTACAAGCAACTACTGCTTAACTGGTTTAGTTAGGCTAATAACCCTGTCTATTACGTCCATAGACATTTGATGATCGTTCTTCATGTCTTCAGTCTGAGCCTCTTCATTCTTAAGTAGAGTCTCAGCTTTTATTTTATCTAGCTCTTCAATCAACTTAAGATCTTTACGTTCTGACTCTGCTCTCATATCTTCAATCTTAGCATCAGCTTCACGACCTTTGATTTCTAGCGCTTGATTACCTTGGTCGACCTGACCTTTGAGTAATTCATTCTGGAACTCTAACGCTTCAGTCTGTGCTGCTTGCTGTTTCTGCATAGCCTCGTTAGTTTTCTTATCCTCGTCACTCATTTGTTCAGGGAATATAGCATCCATGTTCGGAGTACCAAGCGCTTCAAAGTAACCTTTAATAATTGGCACAGCATTACCACCCATTTGTTGAACCATGGGTATCTGCTCCATTTGAGCCTGTGCAATTGTTATCTTCTGCATCTGATTGCTAAACTGAGCGTTAGCCGTTGGTGCTATCTCGATGTCTTGCGTGTAATCTGTATTGAACTTCTGTGAGCCGGTAATCGATTGATATATTAACGGGTCGGTAAACTTCTGGTTCAATGTAAATAGAATGGCAAACTCTTTACTCATTGAGTTAATGACATTCATTAGCAATGATGAAGTAGGAATAATACCTTCTTGCAATACACCTAATACGCTGGCTGCTGGTATGTTAGGGCTAAGCACCTGCTCATAGTTGAACTGGCTAGACATTTCCTTAACACTGCCCTCTATCTTATCAACTAATGCTAATAACGTGGCTGATGGCTCTTTAAATGGCAGGTTAAGTACTGAGTTTTGTAAGTTGGTTGCGGTTATATTGGTTTGCTTAAATACACCGGCTTTAGTTTTGAATGGTCCACGCTTCTTATCTCGATGCTCTTTAGATAACCAGCCACCTTGTAAGTTAGCTAATTCACCAGCATTAAATAAAGCGTTGGTACCTTTGTTAATGCCTTTAACCGTTGAACTAATTAGGTGTAAATAGCCTTGACCTAAGAATGAGCCATCAGTTGATTCAATAAATCCGTAGTAAGTTATGATGTCCATTGGTGTAATGCGGATCATCTTAGCTTTTGATTCGATATCCTTAAGTTTTTCTTGTGCCTGGATGTCGTTAAACTCTTGGTCTTCTGTTGATGATTCAGCGCCAGCAGTTTTAGCTTTGATTAGTTCAGCAAGATTATATGTATTGCCTTCGTAATTAACATGAATACCTTCAACATCCCAACGAGGAACAATTCTAACAACTTTCTTAGATTGCTTGTGCACAGTAACAATAAGCGGCTCTTCGTATCCGTCACCGTCTAAATCGTACTCGCAAAACTGCTCTAAGAATTCAAACTTATCATCTTTGGTATCGCTGTTGTCATCGTTATCAGCAACTATATCACCTTCAATCCATAAGCCAGCCTCTTGAAAGCTCCATATGTCATTAGGGTAATAGTAAGCTATCTCTGTAAACCTTGAGCCATGTAAATCATCACACTCTTGGTCTAGTGAGAAATTAGGATAACGAATACATGAGGACTTATTGCGCCCTTCAGTAGCATCATAAAATGTCTTCTTGAAATATGCGCCTTGACTAGATAATAAATACAAATGTTTAGAGTGAGCATCGCGCCACCCTTTCATCTCTGTATTAATCTGCCAGTTCATATGATCTTCAATACGCTCGGCCGATGCTTTCTTTTCTTCGTCCTCTGGTCCTATTAATTTAGTAGCGACCAATTTATCAGACTTCATTATCTCGGTCTTGGCTCTATCACCAAACGCCCGAACTGCCTCGGTAATCAATGGAGACTTAAAGTTAGCTGCACCATCCCATGGATAAGATGAGCCTTGACTCTCAGCTTTAGCTACATCCATACCTGATTCTATTAAATCAGACCAATCAGTCATAGATGATATGTTATCTGTGTGATATTGACATACCTTAGTGCCGAGCTTTTTAAGTATATGTTCGCCCTTTTTCATCTTCAATACTTTATCGACTAGGTTATCCGAATCAATAGCATCTATTAATTTTTTTATGCTCATTACCAAGCGCCCTCAGAGTGTTCTTCGTAGTAGTCTTCATCGTCAGGCATTATATCACATTTCCTAACAGCTTCTCTTTTCATCATATAAGCATAACGTAATGCGCTTATTAAATCATCAACCAGTTTTACCACTAAGCCTTTCTCGTCTCGATGGAACTGTAGCATCTCATCGAACAACTCACCTAAGTCATTAAAGAATAGCATGCGTTTAGTTTTGATTAGGTGATATATCTCCATGATACCTTGCTCAACACCGTTGCCGCCATTCTCCCACGTTGCCATCTCTTCCAGCATTTCCCAACCAGCATCACCGTAATAACTCTTTTGCTGCTTAGCAGATCCTTTCTCTGTTTGTAATCCATCATGCGGCCATGCAGTTGGTGCACCTTCAGCCCACCCTTTAACATGCTGCCACGCTTCATAAGGTTGGGTTTTAGCTTTCTTCCAAGCATAAGCTACGATATAGATATCTTTATCTTTATCCCACCACATTTGTATATGAGCCTGGGGATGTGCCCAACCAAAATCTAAACCGTTTATAACGTACCAATGATCCGCGCATTTAATAGGTGCAATCTTATTATTATCTAAAGGTAAGTCGAATATTAATCCAGTACCTAGCAACGGTAAGCCTTTCGTTCTCATATCACGCTGGTATTCAGGATAGATAGCCAGCAACGCTTCTTTTGTTTCCTCCGTCAAATGGGCGGCATCGTTCCATGTTGCACGCTGTAATATCTGACTTGGTGCCGGGTCATCCATAAACTTGATAACTAATTCAGTGCGACCATTCTCAGGTGTGAAGGTTAATATACCTCTACCACCTTTACCCATATCACCGGTTGCGGTCCGTGTTACAACTTGAGGGAATATGCTTTGGTCTTTAGGTTCTTCATCGATGTGATACCAATCAACACTATCCCCCATTAGCGCCGCCTGTCCTTGGGTGTATGACCAAAACTGTAGCCTTGCTACACCTCCGTTACGGTGCCTTACTCTTATTTCACGGCAGCATCTTGGCGTGCCCATCATAGGTAACGAGTCTAGAATCCTATCTTTAGGCACTAGACCGCCTGAGCATTGCCCGTTTGAGTAACTACCTACAATTGGAGTCTGTAGCAAGTCTCTTATCTTTTCGCCAGAATACCCAAGAACCCAAATAAGCGGGGGGTGTTCGAACTTATGACCTACCCAATCATCAGGATAATCACCGGTCAAATGGATCGCATCAACCAAGCAACCTGTGTATGTTTTTCCTATCCTGTTTGCGGCCATCAAGCAAGCAGCTCTGTAATTTACTGTGTGTGATATAAACTTTAACTGCCAATCATAAAGGGTTTTCCATGTTCTAGATATACCTTGAGTTTCTAGTCGTTTGTTTTTCTCTTCCAGTAAATCAATAAGCTCCAGCTTTTCATCTTTAGTCACTGCGGCGCTCCCCTCTAACGATCATACCTTTGTATTTCTTATTACAGTTGTATATTAATGCTATTTCTTTATAGGTCATGCGTGTAGCCATATCTTTTATTTTAGGTATTTCTGATAGTGGTATTTTTGTTTTGCCGTTATCTTTGTCAAATAGGATTGTAACCTTTCTATTTAACTCTCTGTATGAGTGCTTGTGGTTATACGATGCATCACACCACTCTAGATTATTAACGTTGTTGTTAGTCTTAATACCGTCTATATGATTAACTTGTGGTAGGTCGTTTGGGTTTGATATAAAGCACTGAGCAACCAACCTATGAATGAAGAACTTTTTCTTTTTTGGTCCTCCACACAATTCAACGCGATGATATCCGCCGTTATTTAGTTGGGGCTTTAGTGGTTTACTTGTTTTTACGTTGGTTATGACACCCTGTATTGATACATCATACAGAGGTCTATCTTTTAAGATCATACAATTCTCCAAAAAAAGTAGATGTTGTAGTTTTTACATTTGCGAGGCTTTAGCTTGTAGTTGTTTTATCTTTTGATCTAGCTCGTGATCATCGACATCCTTAAATGAATGCGTGTTTTCAATCTCTTGCCTATCCTTCCAATCAAAGTTGTTTTTAAGATTAAATATAATGCCTGTGACGTTGTTTCCGTACAGCCTTTGCTCTAGTGCAACCGCTATTCTTTCACGTGCCCTTTTTATAGTGGGGAAATATTCATCACGCTTTGAGTAATTTACAAATGATTTTCTATCCATGTCTAGCGATAAAGCCAAACCTGAAACCGTTGGGGCGAATATAGTATTATCACCCATCTCCATAAACGCATCAGTATTAAAATACTCATCTATAGCTTCCTGCATAGCTTCGGGCGTTTCAAATAATAATGGCCTTCCTACTTCTTTATTCGTCTCTTGTTTATTCTCTGACATAATCATCTCTTAGATTAGTTTCTATTTGATTTATATTATATCACCTTTTGCTTTGTTTTAAAAAATCCACGTCCTTGTGGTTTATCTAGCTTACCCTGAAGATTTCTATTCTGGTGTTTCGTATCTTAGCTGTACCACCTTCCGATGTAGCTCTAAAATTAACTTCTATATCATGAATGTCATTAGTTAGCGCTTGATTAGAGAATGATGTTTTGACTATGTATTCATCTGCAAACTTAGGCGCGTAGAATGATTCGTTAAAAGGTGTACCATCTAATGTAACCTGAGTAACGACAGGTTTATCTCCGCTATCATTCGTTACCTCAAACGTTATCTCACCCCTATAATTACCTGCCGGTATGACTGGAGTTGTTAAGGTTAATTTATTCTGAAACGTAGTGCTTGAGGTTGTACTTTCTGACTCGTCAACTTCAAATTGATACTCACTACCGAATAAATCAATGACAGCAAATGACAAGGGCGTTGAACTTCCTTTGCCCTGCTCCCACTTACCATCAACTCCTGACCTGATTATAGATACATTAACCTTTGTTATGGTCCCTGTATCTTCAGTTGTTATAAAGTCTGTTGCTGTGAAATCTTCAATAGTTGGTACTGTGCCAATACCTTTAACGGTTAACGTTGTGCCCGTGTGATCTTCTACTTCATACAATCCATCATTTAAAACCGTTCCATTAATTTGAACTAAATCATCTTGAGCAAATATACCGCCTGTTACTGTGACAACTGTAGGGTTACTTGTTCCTGCATCTCCTATAGTAAATTGACCTGTTGATATAGTATCGGTATCACTAGTGGCTAAGTAAGTAGCTAATACACCACCCGTCTCTCCTGACAAGCTCGTTTGCTCGTTGTTTATTCTTGAATATGAGTCTTTTAAATTAGTAACATCCTCAATAAAAGGAACTGTAGTTGACTCTAAGAAATGTATATCATTTTCTATATACGGTATACCTCCTGCCTCTCCTAGTATATCCATAGTGTCAGCAAAAATAGTAAACGTTGAAGCTTGCCCTGCTGATTGCCTTAAAGGTGTAAAGCCTAAAAAGAATAACCCTGAAGCAGGAATATCATCTGCATCACTATTAAAGTTAAATATAGCATCACCAGCAGGTAAGTCTAAGCCGCCAGTTCCGGCAACAACGACAGCTTTGCTAGGGATATATTTAAGAGTAATACCCGTTAAATTATCAACAATAGTAGCCCTAAAGTTATTCATAGGAGAGCCAGTTCTTAATGTAACGATGTCGGTCTGGTTAGCAAGTGTGGATAATAAAGGAACGACTAGAGGGTTAGTTGTTAGTGCAACACTATCATCTGGTTGCGCAATAACATGCTGTATTGATGGTACATGTTGAAAAACTAATTTACTACTTCCCGGTATATCGCTAATAGCAGATCCGACATTCACAACGTTAGTTGACTGAACTTTATCTCGCGTTATCGCTAGAAGTGTAGCCTCTGATATAGATAGAGTGTCACTAATTTTTACTGATGCTTGAGGGACTTCAATTGACTCATCAAAAGTCCACTCCTCTGTTGTAGGATCTTCGTGTGTGCTACTTTCTACTAACTCACCCCCTTCAGCCTTTGGGATTGTGTCATCAGGTAAGTCAATAATCGAACCTACAGCGCCTTCCTGCTCCGGAGTTAAGCCTCCAGGCAATGGGAAATTATTGTCCACGTTGATACCTCGCTATTCTCACTTGAAAGAAGTTAGCAGTGGTTATTCCGGACATATTCACTCGAACAAATCTCACCATTCCAGCAAATGACGGCCTAGTATAGGTTGATTCTGCTCCGGCTAATGTTGCATCGACTACTGCTACGTCTCCGTATTGCGTACCATCTTCAGATGCCGTAAAAGTTACAGTTCCTGCACCAGGGGTTACAATAGTTGTCAATTCAGCGTCAGAGTAAAAGATTATAGATATATAGCCTCGCTCGTAGAATCTATCGAGTAACGGGCTTATTGTGTCACCGTCCGAAGATGCGGCGGAAAATAGTGTTTCAATCATGTCAGTATCCCTGTTTATTTGATGGGATATGAATAAGTTGGGCCTCCCCCGTTTTAAGAGGGAAGGATTAGATGGGTCCTTAGATGGGGTTTGACTAGCTAGCCAAGTGTCGGCCCATCAATTCCGACTTGATAAGTATACTATTATTAAGAACATGTGTCACATTCATTATCCTCTACTGTGAATGTAGTTGCTTTGCCGTTAAATGTTTTAGGTGTTCCATCTATGTAGACGCCATAAACACACCATAAACCAGCCTCATCAATATCTAATGCCGCCGTAGGGTATTCCCAATATTCATTAGCATTCAATACTTGACCTGTATCTGGATCTGTAAACGGAACTGCAGGAGCAGTAACGCCGCCAGCTTTATCAACGGTTAATGCCGCACCGCTTGGCTTGGTCATCATTAGCTTTAAATCTGTATTGCCGGATAAATCAAAAGCAGCATCAACTCTAATAGGCTGCCCCACTTCCTCTAATTTTAATGTCATATCGGACCTCTTACTGTAATTCCGTTATCGTTTATATTACTTGATAGTGTTACACCTACTGAAATATCGCCTGATGCCGTTATTCCGTTAGGATTTATATTGCTTGACAAGGTAATACCACCACCTGGAGAAACCACCGGAATAGCATCAGTCGTAAATGGAAATGATGAGGAAAAAGCCCCATCACCATCACCGTTATAAGCTCTTACTTCTACAGTAAATGATGTATCTGGTGCTAGTGATGATATCACAAAAGGGTTAGTGGTGAATATATCAACGGGCGATCCACCGTCTAACCTATAATCAAATCCTGTTTGGTCCGTGTTATCATAGCTAAAAGACACTGTTGCTGTAGTGGTTGTCGTTACTACGCTATTTATTATTACAGTGCCGGCAGGAGGGTTTAAACCTCCCGGGCCTATCTGTAAATTTACAGTGTCGCTACCCTGACTTACTCCATCTTTAAACCATTCGTAATTAAAACTATCATTCGTCGGTACTGGTGCATGATAAATAAATGAACTATCTTCAAATGTTATCAATGTTCCAGCGCTTGGTTGAGATGTAATAAGCATTCTAAACTCAACGTCATTATCAGCGGGTAACGTTACGAATTGGTTTAATACAGCTGCACCGTCTTGTCCTGTACTCGGGATATCAATCCCTTCAACGCCAAGTCCTGAATCACCAACAACTAAAGCGCCAGCAATTAACGAGGTTGAGCTTATTCTCATTGATGTCATGCTGTGGTTATCCTTGCTACACCTTCCTCTCCGCCTGATAATTCGATAACTACCCTGTACTCAGTGGTAGCACTCATTAAAGCGTCTGAAAAAGTAACTATTGCGGTTGTTCCGTCACTCGTTAAGCCTGTTTTATGTACAACTAAAGCACCTGTAGAAGTGTTATATACATCAGCTGTAACGCCTGATTCACTTGTTAATAACTGCCCCGTATTATTTTTCAATGGGTCTGTTGTGATGCTTGGTATTGTAACAATATGCGTAACCGTGAATGTAGGTGACGATACAACAGGCGTGGCGCTGGTAACTAGTACCGCCGCTGGTACTGTGGCTGTTATTGTTTCTGTTGCTGTAATATTGTAACTTGCACTTGCTGTTAATGTGATTGTACAGACTGTGCTTGAAGTCCTTACTACTGCGGTTGTTAATTCCTTATCTCTTACTTCGTTATTCCAGCCAAACGTTTCAGATTGCGCCGATGTAAGTCCGTCGATAATTGCCTGAGTGTCAGCCGTAGAACCAATTGGACCAGTACCAGCCGCGACAAAAGTATCGTTAGTTAGTGTTAATATGATTGTCTTACCACCTGCAACAACATCTACTTCTGTTTGCGTAGGAACTGCTGTACCTGTAGTTACTGATATTATTCCTACCGCTGTATCAATCGATGCCTCTAATTTTGTTATGCCGCCCGTAGTATATGACTTTCTACCAGTCCAGCCCGGCCAACCACCAGTATGTGTAGTATCATTAACTATTGAAGTTCCTGATGATTGCCACGTTTGCGCTACGTCATTAACGTCAACACTAATATCACCTGATGCGCTTATTTTTCCGTTAACTCTATCAGTGTCAACTAAAGAAAGCCCCGGTACTAGGTCTAGTTGTGTTTCCACTCCTTCATCAACACGTAGTAGTGTTATTGATGCAGCCACAACAGACAGCCTATAACCATCATTAGCCGTCGATCCGTCTTGTCCTTGCAATAAAATCCTAGTAAGAACGCCTGAACCTAACGTATGCTCACACTCTTGATCGTCACTCTGCGATTCTGTCACGCTTATAATATAATCTGACTGCGGAGAAGGAGAATAGAAAGGTTGATTTAATGAGTCCTCAGCCGCGTCAATTATAGCGTTAGCGCCACCATTTTGACTAAGCGCAAGCCACGCAAGGCCTAATGTTGTCGGAGTATGACTCGTTATTAATGTATTGCTACTCTCTGTAAAGTCATCTTCAAATACTTTTGTAATTGCCATTTTAAGGTTTCCAAAGTTGCATGATTGAATTACCACCAAAAATATAGGTCTGAAATGCTATAACCCCAGACTCTACCACAGTAAACCCAGACGTTTTTACTATAAAATCTGATGATATAAGTCCAACTGGTAATGTGTAGCTTGAACCCCATACGCCAGTATCTATATTTAAAGGATAAACTAAATCGCCTTTTGAGCTACTGCCGATCAACAACATTTCATTTGTTTTGTTAGGATTTTCAAGAAACATGTATTGGGCCATAAAATCATTACTGATAGTGACGGGTACTATACCCGTTGTGATAGTGGTTAAATCTGTATCAAGTACACCCAATCCTACACCGTCATCACAGCCCCATATAATTTTACCTGACTGTTCGTGTCTTGTGACGATTGGATTTAAGATATCGACCGTTACTGTAGCTATTGGAAATCCGGCAGGATTCCATGCTTCCGTGTCTAAGTCCCAGAATTGCAACTCATCGCGCTGTGGGGTTAAATGAATAACCCCACCAGACACACCTCTTTCATGCCACATTTGTATGGCGTGAATGTCAGAGTAACTTTGAACTGGATAAGATATAGCCGTTAACTCTGTGTCACTCGTTACATCATAACGCTTTATTTCAAGAGGCTTACTGCCAGTAAATCCAGCTTTGTAAAGTGTGTTTGTATTGCCGTCTATTGTTGTACTGTACCAACAATGTGACATCGATTGGCTGAAAGGGTTTCTTTCTGCGCTCCATGCGTTTGTTGCTTCATCGTATTTTAAATTTGTAGTGGATACACCTAGATCACTTAATGCGCCAGCAGGAGCACCACACTCGACAGCTTGTTTATTGATTGGGTCATACATTGTCCTACCTGACCAATCACACATTATTTTAGCGCCGCCTAAGTCTGCCTCGTTAGGATAAAACCCGCCGACTAGTGTATTTAAACCGTTAGTCGTTAAAGTCTCAACATCACCACTAGACATTGAATCAGCCAATACACTTAACGCAGTAACTACAGGAAAGCGTCCTGCATAAATTGGACTACCGTCTGACTGATAGCTTATCGCCATTACTTATCCCTTATCTAATTTATTTAAAATCAATGATATACCATCACCAACCTTTGTGAATTCTTCCCGTGTTTCTATTATGTGTTCGTCTAATCTGTCTTTATTACTATCAGCTAGCGTTGATTTTTTCCACGTAAGATAATAAAAGATTAATCCTACAACGCCAAATACCAGAGACAACAAAACACCTATTCCCGGTGCATTTGTATTTATAAAAGTAAACCATCCAAAGTAGCTACTTGCCCCTGTACTTACGGCTAATGTAGTCGCTCCATCCGCCAAATGTTTGACGCTCTCTTGCTTCACGCTTTGTCTTCCCTTTTTGCTTGTTCAAATAAACCCTTACCAACGTAGTTGCTATAAATATAAACCCTAGATAACATCCTTTGTACATTGCAAAGTGCGCTAGTAAGTCCATTATATGACACCATCATTTGAGTTATAGCTGTTAGTATTAGTATTTCATCGTATAAAGCAAGATTCATATAATTCCACCAAGATGAACCATTTATCAAGTTCAATGATATCATAATGTGGTGAAATATGATAAATGTGTATATAAGCGTGTGAGGGGTTGCTTTTCTGTCATTAAATAAAATACCAGACATAGCCAAGGCGCTTGCTCCGTTGATCATGATACTTATCATTGTTTGCTTTATAAACTCCGCCTTGTACTCTCCATCCGTCAAAGTTTCGTTAGCGTCAGGCATTAAATAATAAATAAAACAGGCAACCACAATAATAAACGAATGTTTTCTATATTCAGATCCAGAAAACAATAATAGAAATGCAAAAAATATAAAGGTTAGGCATGGAATCCAATACCTAACCTCGAATATTAAATCAGAGTAAATCATTATTTAGTTTTATTCTTTGGTACTTTTCTAGCTTTTGGCTTTTTGCCTTTTACACCTGTCATAATAATTCCTATCAATTAGTCAATCTAAATTATATCACACTAGCCTTGATTGGCGTAAAACTTGTTAGTTAACCACCATTGAACGTCAAATCCGGGGCATGATTTAGATGATATTTCATTGTGCCCGATTATTTTTAAATCATCATATTTACAGCTAAGTTTACGCAATAATGTATCAAGTATTGACCATTGCTCTTTATTGTATTCATCAGTTCCAATCATACAAACACCAATTGAACCAGTATTATGACCGTAAGCGTGTGAGCCTGTCCAATATTCAGGTCTGCCAGCTTGAAGCTTTCCATCAACAGTAATAACATAATGATAACCTATACCATCCCATCCTTTTTCTTTGTGCCATCGATGAATATCTTCTGCTTGGTCGTTTCTGCCGTTCGGTGTTGCGCTACAGTGAATTATTACTTTCATTTACATTACTCCCCATGTTTCAAATATATAATGAGACATACCTATACAGACAGCAATAGCAGTAAATATAATAAATAATATGCAGTATGCTACTGTAGGATGTTTGTTCTGTCTTATGTTCATAGTTTAATCCTTTGGTGGTTTAGGCATCGGCATCCAATGAGTTACATCGCCATAAATAATATTACACCCAGTGTCAGTAGAAACCCATTTCCTAATAGTAAACGGGTAATTAACGCCATCGTCCATAATCCCATAACCAAGAGTATACGGTGATTTAGATTGACCAGTACACCAAAGTAAAGCTGTTTGCGTCCTTACGCTGTCGCTCTTTTCAGGCAACTTATCTTTAACGCTTATCCATTCATTCATAGTTTACCCTCTCTTTCATTTCTGTGGTCAATGTCACATGCCCTACAACTTGAAGATAACCCGTGATGACCTGCTCCGTAAAAAAATTCTGTTGTGTGAGGAAAGAATTCATCACACTTTGAACACTTAACCTCTAATTCTCCATCAACAAGCATAGCTTTACCTAGCTTTATTCTGCTTTTGATTTTCTTAGGTGTTAAGTATTCACTCATTGCTTACTCCTTTTTGTGCTATTTAATTAATTGATTATATAATTCATTCATTTTAGCGATGAATAAACCGGTTTTTTCTTCCATATCTTTTATGAATTCTTCGTCGCGCATTACTCGTTGCTGTAAATATCCTGCAGCACAATCTAACCTAGGATCAAAGCTTACAAAGTCACACCATTTACGCTCAGTAACCCATAATTGGCATTGAATCTGTGTGTAATAATCTTTTGCGTAATCATCAGATAAAGCACGCTTGATTTGTGTTGTGGTGTTCGGACACTTAATTTCAAGTAACCCATCATCACCGACCAATCCATCGGGGGAGATACCTATAAATTCGTCACGCTCTACAAATGCCACCTCTTCAACACTTACAAAGTCGTTATTAATCTCATACATTGAACGCGCTTGTGGCTCTGTTTCTGCGCCCCATCTCATAGCGTCATTTTCAAAGAATGGCTTAGATAGTCCTGTTAACCTTTCAGCTATCAATTCCATCATATAAGTTTCTGCCATCTTGCTTGGAGCAGTTCCGCGACCTTTTGAGAGTACGTCACTCATTTTTGATGCTGTCACCTTACCTAGTCGCATTTTAAGCCACGCTTCACTACCTTGCTCACACGTTGTTATTATATTCATGCTTTAGCCGCCTTTAATATCTTATCGAATTCTTTTGTTTTTATAACGCTAATATCTTTAAACTTATAAGCCCCTGCTATTTGCATCCCTTTATTTGTTAGAAATCCTTTTTCATCACAAAGCAAATTAACTAATTCATCAATCTGGTCTGCATCAATTGTTAACTCTATTTTTTTACTTCCGTCACCTTCATACTCCCCGTTGATGTCCTCACCAGCCCATAAATCAATACCTAAACCATGAAGCGCTATAGCCTTGGTTAGTGCTCTCATTTGGCTTTTATTTATATCATTAGCTTTTGGTGATGCTGCTGTTTGATTTTTAAAGTCAAGAACTGCCATCATTTGAGTTTTACTTAAGCCTTTGATGGTGACTGTGCATTCAACGAAATAGCCCACTTCTGTTTTTAAAAACGGTAAATGATCCCACTTTGTAAACTCCCATGTAATATCAGGAAAAATCTTTGATGCTTCTCTTACTGCATTTGACCATGATAAATAATCAAAGTTACCTTTCTTTTTTGTTAACGCTGATAGGTCAACATTATTTAACGTTTTAAATACTTCACTCATCATTCAATTCCTCTAACTTGTTTATCATTGCGCCGTTAAAATGTGAAAAGGTGGTGTAATCATTTTTTACAGCTTCATCCATTAAATCAATAATCACTGACTTTTTCGCCATCTTCATTATTTCTTTGTTGTGAGCTTCTAACTCTTTTTTAAAGCCATCTTCCATTAGTTCAAATCCTCATCAGTATCAATCATGTATGCACACTCTGAGCACTCTAAAACTGTACTCCATAGCTCCATATACATATTCGCACCACAGTCAGGACAAAATGATTCTAGCGGGTTTGCTTGGTCGGCTATTTGATTCTCAATACTCATTTCGTTTAATCCGTTTATTGCTTCTACCCAGAAACCACCAATTAAGGTGGTTAGGGGAAAAGTTAAGAATTCACGCGCTGCTCGGTTGCTAGTTCTAATTATCTCTAGGGCGTTACCTTTGCGTTACATAATCAAATCCTCTTGTTATTGGTTTATCAAGCATCAACACCTAAGCTCCACTTATAAACCTCACCCTCCACGCTAAGCTTCGACGGGTACTTGTTAGGTGACTTAACAATAGCAAACGCTTTTTAATTGTGCAAGTGTAAATTACAGTTTATTTAATAATTAGTTAATTAATTTGCATTACGCGTTAACTTCCCTTACTATTAGCTTAACTTAAATAAAGGAAGGCCAAAACATGAACTTAACGAAAATAGTTAAAACAGCAATGATTGATAGCGACATAAAGACGATGAAAGAACTAGCTGATAGAGCAGATATAACCTATTACAAGGTTAGTGGTTTTTTGAATGGTGATGAAAGTATTAAGCTTGTTGATTTAAGGTCTATGCTTAACGCTTTGGATTTAGAAGTTAAATTTATTAATAGGAGTAAATAATGAAAAACGGCGATGAATTAGCATACCCACATACTGAAACTTATACTTTACGTGGAGAAGAGGAAGTTAATAATCATTTTGGTCTTACGAAAAGAGAAGCTTTTGCCATAGCAGCTATGCAAGGCTTACTTGCTTCTACCACAGAGGCTCCTACTGATGAATTCGCAAGCTACGCCGTATTGATGGCTGATGCTTTATTAAAGGAGCTATCTAAATGAACGACACAAAAAAATCTTATTTAATACTTGTTTTTATTTCATTGTCGATGTTTGTATTTGGGTTTATCTCTGGCTCTGAGGCATACGAGCAGTCAGATAGAAAACAAATCACATTACTTAGTATTGAATTAACTAAGCTTGAAATTAAAAAACTTAAAGGAGTATCTAATGGAAGCTAAAACAGTTTTCAGAGAGATACCTATAAATAAGAGGTCACTCGCCCATACCCGTATTATTTACGGGGTAGGTATTAATGATGCAGATTACATTGTAAGACCTATAATTAACGACAAACAACTGTCTTGTCCATATTATTCTAGGTGGCTGGATATGCTAGTGAGATGTTACAACGAAAGAGAACACGAAAGACACCCTACATATATAGATTGTTACGTTTGCGATGAATGGATGCGCTTCTCTAACTTTAAGAGTTGGATGAAAACGCAAGATTGGAAAGGAAAGTTTCTAGACAAGGATATTCTAATACAAGGAAATAAAGAATACTCAAGCGATACATGTTTATTTGTTACGTGTGCTATCAATAATTTACTGTTAGATCGCAAAGCAAAAAGAGGGCAATACCCTCAAGGTGTTGATTTTAGCAAACAGTTAAAAAAATACAGAGCTAGAGTTAAAGTTAATGGCAAAGAAAAGCATTTAGGTTATTTTGATAATGATACTGATGCTTTTGAGGCATACAAGACAGCCAAGTATTTAATCATTAAAGATATAGCTTTTCAGCAAACAGAGCCGCTTAAATCAGCGCTACTTAATTATAAAATTACTAGAGGTTAAAAAAACATGAGTATTAATCACATAGGGCCAGAAGAAATATCAAGACGGAAAGTTATATCTGATTTAAATAGCAATACTGATGATTTAACTATTCCTACCGTCGGCAACACTAAATCTAAGTATTCAAAAATTAGCAATAAGATAGATAAGATTGATATGCGTAAGCTGTTTGATGATAGTGATTACTTTGAGGAAATGTTTAATAGTTTATAGTTGTTACCGGGTATAAAAATAGGCTCTTAATTGAGCCTTTTTTATTACTTCGTTTTCTTTTCCTTCTCTAAGCATTCCTCTATCCATTCCACTAACCAAGATATTAAATAAGCCACTTCCTCGTTGTCCGTCCTTGTTGGTTGTAAATCTACCATTTCAGCTATAGCCATAGCAGCGTGGAAGCATTCATGAGCCAGCGTTGATGTATGTTTAATATTTAAATCCTTATCTACACCAACAAAAATACCTATATTTTGCTTATCTAAATCATAATAACAAAGCCCTCTAGAATTACCTGTCGCTTCGTCACCGTATTGATTACACATAACCTCTTCACTACTACTAAAAGTTATAGCGACTCTGTACAGTGGGACGTAAGAGTAATGAATGCCATTTTTAAATTTATTCATTTGTATTACTCTTGTAGTAGTTAAAAAAATACGTCGATAACTGTGACAACAATAACGCACAGCGCGCAAAATACAAAAGTCTCAAATAGTAAATCTAAAATATGATCATTGTCGTTATGTTTCATTTCTTCTTATCCTTTTGTTTAGTGTCTATATGATTTATTTAGTTGGTAATTCTGGCTTACCTATTACCTCCAATGATTCTATCCATAACGTAGCATCAATTACACTTCCACTATCAGATTCAAACCAGCAATCATCAATGTTTGGATTCCTGTACCAAGCTTCTATAACGTCAGTACCGTTAACAATCCAAACTGGC
>SPKZ01004519.1_pt1 | contig 36697 bp, 33 predicted proteins | sample 2456571 | NCBI WGS metagenome assembly SPKZ01 (sample SAMN11192286, study PRJNA482655) | marine metagenome | biome: ENVO:00000447; feature: ENVO:00000244|ENVO:00000211|ENVO:00000569|ENVO:00002023; material: ENVO:00002151; isolation source: ocean water from marine abyssalpelagic zone ...
AATGACAAGGGAATTATTATTTATGCCAATGAAGAATTCTGTAAAATTTCAGGATATAGCAAAGATGAATTAATTGGACAAGATAACAATATAGTAAGGCATCCTGATATGCCAAAAGAAACCTCCCTAGAACTGTGGAATGCAATTCAAGCAGGAGAAATCTGGAATGGTATTGTGAAAAATAAAACAAAAAATGGTGATTATTATTGGTTAAATGCTACGGCTTATTCTTCTTTAGATGCTAAAGGAAACAAACGTTATATTTCAATACGAATCAAACCGACCCAAAAAGAAATTAAAAATGCTATTTTGTTATATGGCTTAAGTGAATAAGGATTAATATGTTTTTAAATGCGAAAAAAGACAAACAAACTATTTTAGAAAACTTGGACTTATTAGAACAATATATTATTGAAGACATTAATAAAATTGAAAATACTTCAACATGTAGTTCTTCTAAATATAATGAGATTGAAAAGAAACTCTCATCAATAACGTCATTGATGCAAAAACGAAATCAAAAAAACCTTACGGTTTATGGTGAAATCATGTTAGCTTGTGAAAAACTATCAGATGGTTTCATTGATGATAAAGTTACCTCCAAATCTGATGATATTAAAATAAACTATATTGCTAAAAGTATGAATACTATGTTTGATAAACTAAATATGGGAATCAATGATGCTTTAGAAGTGTTGGATCAATATTCCAATCAAAACTATTTGAATAAAATTGATGCAGAAATTTTTAGAGGTGGGGCTTTTAAAGTATTGTTTGAAGGAATTAATGCTTTAAATGAAAAAATCGTTGAACAAGTTTCATCTACTTATCAACAAGGTTTAAGTTTGGAAAAAGAATCAAGTGAACTTACAAAAAAAGCCAAAACACTTTCTGATTCAACACAACATCAAGCAAGCGCCATTGAAGAAACAGCAGCTGCTATTGTTGAAATATCATCGATATTCACAAGTAATTCAAAACACATTACTTCGATTATTGAAGTAGGAAACGATGTTGAGCAGTCTTCTATTAAAGGCCTTGCTTTAGCTAAAGATACAGACAATGCAATGGATGATATTTATGGTTTTACAAATAAAACTTTTGATGCCATTTCTCAAATATCGCAAATTGCTTTTCAAACGAATATTCTTTCTTTAAATGCAGCGGTTGAAGCAGCAACAGCAGGTGAGGCTGGAAAAGGTTTCGCAGTAGTTGCTCAAGAAGTAAGAAATCTTGCAAATAGAAGTGCTAGTGTTGCAAAAGAAATAGAAGATTTAATGGGTGTTTTACGTACAAAAGTAGAAAGTGGGAAAAAAATCGCCACAGTTATGACTTTAGATTATGAAGAAATGATTGAAAATATTAAAAAAACAGTTGCTTTAATTGATACCATTTCAAGTTCTTCTAAAGAACAAGAATTAGGGGTTGAACAAATTAACAGAGCTATTAATAGTATTGATCAAGCAACACAAGAAAATACAGTAATAGCACATGATGTAAGCAGTATTTCTCTTAAAAATTATAATGTTGCTAAAGAAATGGTAGAAGCAAGTGAAAATATAAAGTTTAATGGCAAAGAAAATATTCAAGCCTCGATCTAGGTTTTTACCTAAGGCTTCTTGGGTGAATTTATTACATGATATTGTGTCTAATAGAAGTTTCTGGAACTTCAAAGGACACGATACTAAATTATTAGAAATTTAAGATTTTATACAAAATAATACTACGCTTTTTTCTCACCTAAGAGAATTTAGACACTTGCTTGTATTGATTTATTGTTCAAATTACAGAAACTTATATTTTAATACTATTAAATATTCAAAAGCCATGTTTAAGTCTTTTCTTTAGGATAAGATACTTTTATTATTACAAAAGTGTTGAATCCCAAGTAATTTCCTAAGGATTATTTAAGTTTTACTTAATACATAAAGTAGTAATATCCCCAAAATATAAAGGATTTTTATGAAAAAACTATCAATAATTTTACTGGTATTAATAGCAACACTTTTTACAGGGTGTTTTGATACAGAAGAGAAAAAAGTTGAAGAAAAACAAACTATTAGAATTGGTACATCGGGAGGATATTATCCTTTTACATTCTTTGAAAAAGACAAACTTCAAGGTTTTGAAATTGATGTATGGAATGCGATTGCAGAAAAATTAGATGTGAATGTTGAATTTAAAACAGCAAAATTTTCTGGTTTATTTGGAATGTTAGAAACAAATAAAATAGATACTATCTCTAATCAAATTACAATGACGCAAAAAAGACTTGAAAAGTATGATTTTGCACAAGCCTATGTTTTTGATGGAGCACAACTGGTTGTTCATCAAGATAGAAACGATATTTCATCTTTAGAAGATTTAAAAGGTAAAAAAGTAGGTGTTTCTTTAGGTACTAATTATGTAAATATTGTAAAAGAATTTGATACTGAAAATGAAATAGAAGTAATATCGTATGATGGAAATGGTTTTGAGCAAGATGTTGTTTTAAAAAGAATTGATGCTTTTGTACAAGATCGAGTTTCTTCTGTGGAATTAATCAAAAAAGCGAACTTACCTTTAAAACTGGTGGGTTCTCCTATTGTTGTAATTAAAAACTCTTTTCCTTTTGTAAGAAATGAGAAAAATAAAATTTTAATTAATCAAGTTAACTCGGCACTAAGTTCTTTAAGAGAAGATGGTACATTAAACAGCATTTCTATGAAATGGTTTAATACGGATATTACCAAAAAATAAATGTTTACTTTTGATGTAGATTATACTTTAGGGCTTTTCCCTATTTTATTAAAATATATAAATATTACTCTTAGCTTGGCTGTTATCTCAACAGTCATTGCTTTAATAATTGCTATTATAATTGCTATTATTAAAACCAATAATATTAAAGTACTTTCTCAAATATGCGATGTGTATGTATCTTTTTTAAGAGGAACTCCTCTTTTGGTACAGCTGTTTTTATTTTATTATGGCCTGCCTCAGGTTTTCCCTATTTTTGCGGCAATGGATGCGTATTGGGCAAGTATTCTTGGTTTATCTTTGCATTTTTCTGCTTATATGGCAGAATCTATAAGAGGTGCTATTAAATCGGTTGAAAAAGGCCAGTTTGAAGCAGCTTATTCTTTGGGTATGAATAAACACAAACTTTTTTTTATATCATTTTGCCTCAAGCAATAAGAGTAGCAGTACCTAGTTTAATGAATAATTTTATTGATTTATTAAAAAGTACTTCTTTAGCTTTCACTTTGGGTGTTCCTGAAATTATGGCAAAAGCACAATTGGAAGCTGCGAGTTCATTTAAATACTTTGAGTCCTTCTTAGCTGTTGCTTTGGTATATTGGGCCATTGTACTCATCTTTACGTATTTACAAAAAAGATTTGAAAAAAGACTAAATAGAGCCTATTAACATTAAGTTAAAACTTAATGTTAATTCCTATCAAAAATTCCAGAAATATTCTAAGAGAATTCGAGTGACAGAATAGACATTCTACTGCTTAGTTTATTCCACTGCTTTATTATCAATACAAATCATATAATAAGTTAAAAAATAATTACCTCATTCCTTTAAAATGCTAAACAAAGACTTCCTTATTTTGCTTGATTATATTAAATTATTTTTCATTCTAATCTCTAAGTAAAGTTATTCTTAAATTATTATTTATTTTTAAATAAATACTAAAGCATTGTTTTTTTGCTACATATTGAAACTTATTTTGAGATAAATCAAAAATTTAAAAAATATATCATTAATTATATTATTTATGTTGTTATACTATTGCAATAAAATAAGGAAATAATAATGAAAGATATATCAATAAAAAAAAGACTATTAATAGCATTTACGTTAATTGCACTGTTTGTTGCTATTTTAGCTGGATATAGTAATTACGGTGTCTCAAAATCTGCAGCTGGTTTTACTAACTATAGAGAAATGGCAAAAGACAGTGTATTAGCAGGAAGAGTACAAGCAAACATGTTAATGGTTAGAATGAATGTAAAAGATTATTTGAAAAATCCCATTCAAAAAGAGATTGATGAATTTAATGCCTATTATAAAAAAACGACTGCTTTTGTAAATGAAGCTTTAAAAGAAATACAAAAACCAACGCGTGCCCCAATGGTAAAAACAATATCAGAAGATTTAAAAGTATATCACGAAAGTTTTTTTAAAGTCATTGAGTATATGAATAATAGAAACGATGTTGTTAATCATAACTTGAATGTAAATGGTAAAAATATAGAACATTTAATGACTTCTGTTATGGAGAGTGCTTATAAAGATGGTGATATTGAGGCTTCTTTAGAAACGGCAAAAGGAATTAGAATACTTCTTTTAGCACGTCTTTATACCGTAAAGTTTTTAGCTTCAAATTTAGACAGTGATTCAAACAGAGTATTTAAAGAGTTTAAAGATTTAAAAAATGAACTTCTACTAATTAGCGATAGTGTGCAAGATTTAAAGAGAAAATCTCAGCTAAAAGAAGCAATGGATCTAATTACTGTTTATCAAAAAGGAGTAGTAGCTATTATTGATATTATTAAAAAAAGAAATGAAATAATCAATAATAAACTAAATAAAATTGGTCCTAAAATTGCAAAACTTTCTGAAGATGTAAAATTATCAATTAAAAAAGATCAAGATACTATTGGTCCTTATGTTGCCCAACTTAATGAAAATATATTATTAATTAGTACTATCATCGCAATAATTGTACTCCTTCTTGTGATTATTTTTGCAGTAGTGATTCCAAAAGCTATTGCCAAACAAATAGAAGAATTTCAAACTGGGCTTTTAGGCTTTTTTAGCTTTTTAAACAAAGAAGTTTCAAGTGTATCTTTAATTAATATTCACTCTAAAGATGAAATTGGCTTAATGGCAAAAGTTGTTAATGATAATATTTCTAAAAGTAAACGTTTAATAGAACAAGATATCGCAGTTATTGAAGATGTTAAAAGAGTGGTATCTCTTGTAAATGAGGGGCATATAAACCAAACTATTAAAGCATCAACAAACAATGAAGGTTTAGAAGAATTAAAAAAACTTTTTAATGAAATGTTAGAAACAATAGCAAGAAATGTATCTGATGATACAAATAAATTACAAGAATCTTTAAACTTATATCAAAAATTAGACTTTCGACATAGAATTGAAAATCCAAGTGGGAATGTAGCTATCGGATTAAATTCATTAGCAGAAATCATTAATGAAATGTTAGTTGAAAATAAATCGAATGGTTTAACCCTAGGAAATAGTTCAAATATACTTCTGTCAAATGTAAATATATTAAATAGAAATTCAAATCAAGCAGCAGCTGCATTAGAAGAAACATCGGCCGCACTTGAAGAAGTGACATCAAATATTACTAGTACTACAAGGAATGTTGAACAAATGTCAAATCATGCAAGTGCTTTAACAAAATCAGCTAAAACGGGACAAGAATTAGCAGCAGAAACAACAAAAGCAATGGATGATATAAATGAAGAAGTAAGCTCAATTAGTGAAGCCATTAAAGTTATTGATCAAATATCGTTTCAAACCAATATTCTTTCATTAAATGCAGCGGTTGAAGCAGCAACGGCAGGAGAAGCTGGTAAAGGTTTCGCAGTAGTTGCTCAAGAGGTACGAAGTCTTGCTGCAAGTAGTGCAGCAGCTGCAAATGAAATAAAAACAATAGTTTCTAATGCATCGCAAAAAGCAGATGAGGGTAAAAAAATAGCAAATAAGATGATAGAAGGTTATGCTTCCTTAAATGAATCTATATCTCAAACAATTAATTTAATATCAGATGTTGAATCAGCTTCTAAAGAACAACAATTAGGAATTGTACAAATAAATGATTCTATAAATTCTTTAGATAAACAAACACAAGAAAATGCAAATATCGCTTCGCAAACACATGAAATTGCGGTTCAAACGGACACTATTGCTAAGTTAGTTGTGGAGAATGCAGATCAAAAAGAGTTTATAGGTAAGGGCTCTGTATTAGCCAAAACAAATGAAGAAGTTAAATTTATTGAAAAACGAAATCCTAATAATAAAATCAAGTATACAGGAATAGAAAAGAGAAACGTTTCCAAAAGAGAAACTTCATTAAAAGTTGTTCAAAAAACAACAATTATTAATCCTATTGTTTCTAATAATGACAATGAATGGGAAAGTTTCTAGTATAAAATGAAGATACAAAAGCCTTAAGAACTTGAAAATTTTTATTAAAACAAGAGTAGATAACTGCTCTTGTTTCTCACTGTTTTTGTTCATACGAGAGCACAGTCCTAAGATCTTTTCCTCCTTTTTTAATTGTTAGCAAAAGAAGCATAATAAAGCAAGTAGGACTTTATTACGTATATCTTTAATATACATTTTAACTTAGAATAGGCATATTATCTTTAATAAATAAGGATACAAGCTCCTTCTTGTTTCGTAATTTTTATAAAAAAAGGAAAAACAGTGCATAAATTACAAGTTCGTAAATTCTATGAGGTACTTTGGGATGCTCATAATAAAGAAGAAATAGCTTCTGTTTTACATGAAGATTTTACTTTTAGAGGTTCTTTGGGACAAGAAAAAAAAGGGCATAAAGGTTTTAGTGGATATGTAGACATGCTTCATAATGCTTTAGGAGATTACAAATGTATTATAGAAGAATTAGTAGAAGAAGAGAATAAAGTTTTTGCAAAAATGAGTTTTACAGGAATTCATAAAGCCAAATTCTTGAATTATGAGCCTTCACAAAAACGTGTGACATGGAAAGGCTGTGCTCTCTTTACATTCAAGGGAGAGAAAATATCAGATGTATGGGTACTTGGAGATTTGAAAAATCTGGAAAATCAATTAAATACTTAAGTAATTATTTGATATTAAAGACCTTCTAGGTGAGTGAATTTGTCTTTTGAAAAAATTAACATTGTATTTAACTTCAAGAATTTTTTTTAAAAATAACTTTTATTATAATTTAAGATGTATGAGTATAGAATAAAATCTAGTATTATTTCATTAAATATATAAATTAATAAGGATTTTATCATGACAAAAAAATCAAGTTTCGGAAATAAATTATTGTTTCAAGTCTTAAGTATAACAATATTAGCATTGGGACTTAGCATATTTTTTGTAACCAAGTACTCTTATGCCGAAGCTGAAAAAGATGCACATAAGTATGTGAAAGAACTTGCTAAAAACCAGGCAACTAAAATTGAGCGAGATTTAAATAAAGCCATAATGGCACCTAAACTTTTAGTCATGAAATTTGAAGGGGCGCTTCGAAATAAGATAAAACTTGATGAAAAAGAAGTGATTGATTATTTAAAACACATTATAAAACAAGATGAATATATTCTTGGTATTTGGTTTGCTATTGCTGATAAAGAAATGTTTTTCAAAGAAAATATGGACAGTATTGGAAAGAACGGATACAATGCTGAGGGGCAATTTGCACCTTATGTTGTTCGTTCAAAAGATGAAATTATTGTTCAATCTGGTTCTGCGTACAATGAATCAAAACCGTGGGTAGCAGGGCCTAAAAAAGCCGCTAAAATGTTTATAACGCAACAATACTATTATCCAGTTGGTGGCGTAAAAACCTTAATGACAACGGTTGCTTTTCCTTTATATGATGAGGGTAAATTTATAGGTTCCCTAGGAATGGAAATCAATCTGGACTCTTTTTCAAAACTAGCCAAAGAAACAAAATTATATGAAAATGGTTATTCTTTTACACTGGATCATTACGGAACGATTCTTGGTCATCCTACAAAAGAGTTTCAATCAAAACCTTTAAGTGAAGTGACTAAAAATGACAGTGATTTTTTAAAGGTTCTTGTTAATTCAAAAAATGGTAAATTTACAGAATTTTATAAAACATCCAGTAAAAATGGTTTAGACTCTCTCTTTTATGCTCAACCCATAGAACTTTTTTACAGTGGAACATACTGGACTATAATAATCTCAGCACCCAAAGAAGAATATCTATCTAATGCGAATTTTATTCGTAATTTTTCTATTTTTGCGGGTTTATTAGCTCTTTTAGTTATTGCTCTTATCATTATCTTCTCTGTTAAAAAATTAAACAATAATCTTAAATCTATTTCGACTGGTTTGGATGAGTTTTTTGAATATCTAAATACAAAAGCGGGAAATCCCAAACAAATAGAAATAAAAAAGCAAGATGAATTTGGATTAATTGCCAATAGTATTAATGAGAATGTGAAACATATTCAAAAAACAATAGAAGAAGACAATGCTTTAATAGATGATGTGAAAACAGTAGCAAATAATGTAAGCAAGGGTTTTTTAAATAAAAAAATAGAAAAAAAGACTTCCAGTTCTTCTTTAAATGAATTAAAAAATATTTTAAATACAATGTTAGACAATTTAGAAGGTTTAGTGGGACAAGATGTTAACAAAATCAGTTATGTTTTGGAAGCGTATACTAAAAGAGATTTTACATTAAAATTACACTCAGCAACATCAGGTAAAATTGGTAGTGAAATTATTGAAATGAATACCATGATTACAGAGATGTTAATTGGTAATCAAAGAGATGGACTTGCTTTACAAGAAGGTTCTACTGAACTAAGTTCTAGTACAAGTACTTTAAATAACAATGCAACCAAACAAGCTGCTTCTTTAGAAGAAACAGCTGCTTCTATTGATGAAATAACCAGTAATATCGAACAAACAAGTCAAAAAGCACAAGAAATGTTAAAAATTTCGCAAGAAACCAAGGGCAGCGCAAATGAAGGTAAAAAACTTGCCAATGAAACGGCTGCTGCTATGGAAGATATCAATGATACGGTTAATACCATTAATGATTCTATTTCAATTATTGACCAAATTGCTTTTCAAACCAATATTCTAAGCTTGAATGCAGCCGTTGAAGCAGCAACAGCTGGGGAAGCGGGGAAAGGTTTTGCTGTCGTTGCTCAAGAAGTAAGAAATCTTGCTTCACGATCAGCAGAAGCTGCAAAAGTGATTAAACAACTGGTTGAAAATGCTACTATTAAAGCAAATGTAGGAAAAGAAATCAGTAGTAAAATGATTGAAGGTTTTGGAGAGTTGGAGCAAAAAATTACAGATACCAGTGAGTTAATTAGTGATGTAACCAATGCAGCAAAAGAACAAACCATTGGAATGTCACAGATTTCTGATGCGGTAAATCAATTGGATAAATTTACCCAAGAAAATGCAGCAGTTGCTGATCTTACCAATAATATTTCTCAAGAAACCAAACAAATTGCACAAAGAGTTGTGGATGATGTAAATAAAAATAAATTTGATGGTAAAAAAGCTTAAACTATAAACTAACAACCTTGAAAAGGAATCCTAATTCTTAAGGATTCCAGGAAAAAATAGTAAATACTTAAACTCCTTTTTTTTAATTTTCACTCTATATAACAAAACTAATAAATCTTTTATGATAAAATTACAAGAATAAGGGTATTGCTTATACGTAAATAATTACGTTTACAAACCTTGATTTTAAGGAAGATATATGAAAGAAATAAAACAAAACGCTGCTCTTGTAAAAACACTTGATGATCTGGCACAGTTAGTAGATTATTCGTTAATGAACACACTAAATGAAGATCCTGATGCTAAAGAAAATGGCCTTGATTATGAAGCTAGACAGGTTTTTTCAGGTCACTATGTTCGCGTTAAACCAACAGCAATAAAAGATCCTATTTATGTATCACACAGTAAAAATTTATTTGAAGAATTGGGTTTTTCCGATAGTCTTGCTACTTCAGCTGATTTTGTTAGTATGTTTTCTGGGGATATGAGCTCTGTCCCAGAACCTATGACAAAATTAGGCTGGGCAAGTGGTTATGCGCTTTCTATTTATGGCAGAGAATATTATGCTCAGTGCCCTTTCCAAACAGGGAATGGATATGGGGATGGCAGAGCTCTTTCTGTATTTGAGGGCGTAATTAATGATAAACGTTGGGAAATGCAGTTAAAAGGAGGCGGAAGAACACCTTATTGTCGTGGGGCAGATGGTAGAGCCGTTTTACGATCCAGTGTTAGGGAATTTTTAGCGCAAGAACATATGCATGCTTTAGGAATTCCTACCTCACGTTCTTTGTCTTTATACACTTCAAACACGGAAAAAGTACAAAGACCATGGTTTTCTCATGGTTCTTATTCCAAAGATCCAGACAGAATGATTAATGAAGCCGTTGCAATTTCTACGCGTGTATCTTCCTCTTTTCTTCGTGTTGGACAAATAGAACTTTTTGCCAGACGTGCTAGAAAAAATGAACACGCATCTGCAAAAGAAGAGCTTGAAAAAATTGTTTTGCATTTGATTGAGCGAGAGTATAGTGAGGTAATTGATAAAAATTTAAGCACAGAAAAAAAAGTATTATTGTTAGCAAAAACATTTCTTACTCGTTTGAGTGCTCTTATAGTAAACTGGGTTCGTATTGGATATTGTCAAGGAAATTTAAACAGCGATAACTGTGCAGCTGGTGGTTTCACACTGGATTATGGACCTTTTGGCTTTTGTGATGTATTTGATCCGTATTATCAGCCTTGGACAGGTGGAGGAGAACACTTCTCTTTTTTTAATCAAGCCGCAGCAGCAGAACAAAATTTTCATGTGTTTTGCAGCGCTTTACAACCCTTGTTACAAACATCTAAAAAAGATTTGGTTTTATTAGAAGAAATTAGAAGTACTTTTTCTTCTGTAATACAAGAAAAAATGCAAAAAATGTGGGCTTCTAAACTTGGACTTAAAAGTTTTAATGCCCATTTGTATACTGAGCTAGAATTGCTTATGCTTCAAACATCTGTAGATTACACTATCTTTTTTCGTGAGCTCTCAGAACTGCCTTCTGATATGGAACCTTTGAAAAAAAGTTTTTATAATGATGTGACAAATAATGCAGAGATACAAGAACGTTGGTTACAGTGGTTTAAAAAATGGCAAGCTCTCATTTCTAGTGAAGAAAATACAAAATCTGAAAAAGAGCGCGAAGCGCTTTCATCTTTAATGAAAAGTATTAATCCCAAATACACCTTACGAGAGTGGTTTCTTGTGCCTGCATATGAGAGCGCAAATGAGGGTGAGTATTCACTCCTTAGAGAACTTCAAGAAGTTATGATTAATCCCTATTCAGAGCTCTCAAAAGAGATGGAAGAAAAGTATTATAGACTTAAACCCTCACACTTCTTTGATCTCGCTGGAATATCTCATGTTAGCTGTTCCTCCTAAGAATTACTAAAAGAGGGACTTGGGAAGGAAAATCATTTTATATATTTTGATCTTTTTTATAAAAAAAAGAGGAATAAAACTAACTTAAAAATATGAATTACTTTTTAAACATATTTACTTAATAATTATTAAGCATATAATTAAGATAGATTTATTGTCATTTAGTATTTAGAATTGTTTTATATAATTATTATTAAGTATAAGGATTGTAATGAAATATCTCATTATTTTATGCTTCTCACTTGTTATGCTTTGTTCTTATGAAATAAATGTTGGTATGAGTACTGCTCTTAGTGGACCTACCAAAGCGCTGGGTCAAAATATGTATTTAGGCCTTAATTTAGCATTTCAACATGAAAATGATTTACAAAAAAAATTTCACTATAAAATTACAGTCTTAGATGATAAATATGAACCAGACTTAAGTGCTAAAAATATGAGAATATTAACAGAAGATAAAAAAATTCTAGCAATACTTGGAAATGTTGGTACTCCTACTGCGAATGTTTCTGTTCCTATTGCAAATGAAAAGAAAATTCTCTTCTTTGGTGCTTTTACAGGAGCAGGCATTTTGCGAAAAATACCTCCTGATAAATATATTATAAATTACAGAGCATCCTATCGACAAGAAACTTCTTATATGATTGATATGCTTTTAAATAATGGTATTAAAGCAGAAGAAATTGCATTCTTTACACAAAATGATGCGTATGGAGATGCTGGATATTATGGTGCTGTTTCTGCTCTTGAAAAAAGAGGGTTTAACAAAATAAACACTTTAGCTCATGGCAGATATAGAAGAAATACCTTAAATGTAGAAGATGGTTTAATTAGTATTTTAGATGCACAAATTGATCCAAAAGCAATAATCATAGTAGGCGCTTATGCTCCTGTTGCTAAATTTATTCATTTAGCAAAAGAAGATTTTCCCTCTGCTTTATTTTTAAATGTATCTTTTGTTGGTAGTAATGCTTTAAAAAAAGCATTAAACAAAAATATATCCAATGTTCTTGTAACGCAGGTAGTTCCCCATTTTACATCAAAATTACGAATAGTAAAAGAATATTTATCTGTTTTATCACACTATGAAAAAAATGAGATTTTTTCTTTTGTATCCTTAGAAGGATATATTGTTGGAAGATTATTTATAGAAGCACTTAAAAATATACCAGAAAAAAATATTAACAAAGAGAATATTATTAAAGCCTTTGAAAACATAAAAGACTTTGATATTGGTCTTGGTTTTACGTCAGGTTTTTCTAAAAATAACCATCAATTTTCTAATAAAATTTGGCTTACTTTATTAAAAAACAATCAATATATTGAGTTTAAATGGGATTTATTGAATAAAGAAGATTAGTCTTTTATAAAAGGAATAAATAATGATTGATTTCTTAAATAAACTTAGCAAGTATTTATCAATAAAAGCAATCGTTTTTTCTGGGGTTTTTGTAATGACTTTGGTTATTCTTGCTTTTGCTTCAACAATGATTTATTTATCTAATACAATAAAATATGATCAAATTAGTCTAAAAAAAATCCTTTTAGTAGAAAGCCAAAACAAAGATATTATTAATGTTATAAAAGAAATTAATTATTTGGATACTGAAATCTTACTTGCAAAAAACAGTGAAGAATTAGAAAAAATAGAAGATTTATTATTAGAAGAAATGATAAATGAAAAAACTCTGGATTTTAAAAGAAATTTACACTTAGAAAAAAAATACAATAGCAGTATTAAAACAATTAACAAACTTATCAATGAAGAAATAAACTTACAACATGATTTTTACGATAAAGCCAGTCTCATTTTGTTTTATCAAAGTGAATTAAATGATTATTTAATTAGCATTAATAAAAAAATTGAAAGTATGATTAATACAAGTAATAGTATTTCCAGTTCTATTTTATTAAAGAGAAAAAGATTGCATAGAAGAATACAAAAAGACATTAAAAATAATAAAGACATATCCTCATCTTTGAAAATTATTTTTACTAAAGACTATGAACGAATAAACAGTATTACTAAAAAACTAGATCTTTCCATTTTAGCTATGCAAAAACATATTAATAGCATTATTTATGAAAAAGATAAAGATTTATTAAATGATATTATAAGTAATAAATTATTACAAAGTAAAATGCTGCTTGACAACAGTTTAGAAAAACTTGATAAGATGGAAGCTTTAGATAAAGAAAAAATATTAGCCATAAGAATGAATTTTATGAATATCAAAGAAATTATTTCTTATATTACAAATGCAAAAAATCAAATGCTTTTACAAATAATTGCTTTAAATATATTAAAAGATGACAAAGATATTTTAAATAAAACCCTTTTTAAAATCATTAATGACGTAAGTACTTATTCTAATACTATTAAAATTGATATTTTAAATAATTCAGATAATATTGCAAAAAGATCTACCCTTATAGTAATCATTGTTGGTTTAGTATTGTTGCTTTTAATTATTTTTTCCGCTTTTACTTTAATTTCAAGAATAAATATACCCTTGGCTGGAATAATAGATTTTATTAAAAAAATTTCTTCACATAAGATAAGTTTATTAAAAAACATACCCATTGAAGTAGAAGATGAATTTGGGCAACTTTCAAATACTTTTAATAAAATGACCTCTAGTTTGCATAACAATATGAATGAAATCAAAGAATTAAATATAGAAATAGAAGATACTCAAAAAGAAGTAATATTTACTATGGGTGCTATTGGGGAGAGTAGAAGTAAAGAAACAAGTAATCACGTAAGAAGAGTTGCCGCATATTCGGAGCTTTTAGCAAAAAAATATCCTTTAGATGAACATACAGTAAAAATTTTAAAAGAAGCTTCTCCTATGCATGATATAGGAAAAGTTGGAATTCCTGATTCTATTTTAAAAAAACCTGCTTTATTAGATGCCCAAGAATGGAAAATTATGAAAACACATGCGCAATTGGGTTATGAAATGTTAAAATACTCAAAAAGAGAGATATTAAAAACAGCGTCAATTGTTGCATATGAGCACCATGAAAAATGGGATGGATCAGGTTATCCAAGAGGATTAAAAGAAGAAGAAATACATATCTTTGGTCGTATAACAGCCCTTGCTGATGTTTTTGATGCTTTAGGAAGTAACAGATGTTATAAACGAGCTTGGCCTTTGGATAAATTATTAAAACTGTTTAAAGAAGAAAGAGGAAAACATTTTGAACCAAAACTGGTAGATATCTTATTTGAAAACCTGGATGATTTTTTAGCAATTCAAAAAAAATATAAAGATAATAATTAATTATAAATACTATAGCAAGGAGCTGTTATGAATCTTGATACCTTATTTATTAGCTTATGGAAAGAATATATTAAACTAACACCTCAAGCAAAAACAATACATGAACTGTTTCAAGAACAAGAAAATCATATTATTACGAATGATCATATAGCATTTAGAACACTTTCTTTAAAAGAATGTAATATTGATGTTTTATCTAAAGTTTTTCTTGATTTAAACTACGAAAGAAAAGAACATTATACTTTTAAAGAAAAAAAACTATCTGCCTATTATTTTATGCATAAAAATCCCACTTATCCGAAAATATTTATAAGTGAACTGCAACTTTTATCTTTTGATAAAAGAATACAAAATATATTTAACGAAATTATAAAAAATATTCCTCTTAATATTCTTAAAAGCAGCGAGCTTATTTATTCAGGCAAACACTGGGACATATCATATAAAACCTATGAAGATATATATAAAATCAGTGAATATGCTGCGTGGTTTTATGTTTATGGTTTTTGTGCAAATCATTTTACTGTTTATATTAATGATTTAAAAAACTTCACTAATATAAAAGATGTCAATACTTTTATAAAAAAATCCGGATTTAAATTAAATACAAGTGGAGGGGAAATTAAGGGAAGTGCAAAAGAATTATTAGAACAAAGCTCCACTTTAGCTCAAGTTATTCCTATAAAATTTAAAGAAGGAATTTATAATATACCTTCTTGTTATTATGAATTTGCAAAACGCTATAAAAATAAAAACAATCATTTATTTCAAGGTTTTGTAATACAATCCGCAGACAAAATATTTGAAAGCACAAATCAACATTAATAATTATCTGCTTTTAGCTCTTTTTCCTAAGAATTACGGAAAAAGAGCTTTAATTTAAAGATGATAAAGGTTTTTTAATAAGAGAAGACAAACAGTTAGCTGTTTTCTTCTTTAGTATAACTTGAAATAATACTTGTACTAGCAACCGCTTTGTTAAAGTATTTTTCTTTTATTGTTAAATAATCTGGGTTTAAAAAGAACGCATTCATTTTATCTTCATTTTCAAAACATATTGTAAAGACACGATTGATTTTATCTTTTGTCTGCGATTTTAATACTTCTGATACTTTAAAATCATAAAGAATACTGCCACCGTATTTTACTGCTAGGGGGAGTATAAGCTGTCTGTATTTTTGGTAGTTTATTTCATCAATAATATCTAACCCTACGAGCATTTCATATGCCATTTAAAATCCTTAATTTATAGCTACAAAAGATTGACTAAACGTGCTAATCTTTTGTAAATATTTATCTAAATTATAACTAGAATCACCACTTGTTGCATTACTATCAAAAGGACAGGCACAATGCAACATACCTTTATAATTCATTCCTAAATACGCAAAAGTATGCTTGAATATATCTTCAAAACAACTTTCAGGGTTTTTTGCATCACTTGTTGATATTACTGCTGTGTTTTTACCTTTTAATTGTTTGCCTAAGTCTTTTTCAACGGTAATTAAATCAGTGAGTCTGTCTAAGAACAATTTCATTTGAACACTGGGACTAAACCAATATACAGGGCTTGATAAAATAATATTGTCATAAGTCAAAATCTCTTTGATTAAGTTTATAAAATCATCATGTTTATTTTTATGTTCATAATCAAAGGGCAAAATATTGTATTTACTAATATCAAAGATAACTGCATTTGTTTTTTGTGCAACTATATTTGTTAAGTTTGCTGTATTTCCATTGGCTCGTGATGTACCTAAAATTATTGCTGTTTTTTTCATTTTTATCCTTTTATTTATTAATTGCATGTATAATAACACATACAAATGCGTATTTCCAGACACAAAAGCGCAAATTTCATGCACAAAAGCACAAAAGATAAAAAATGACAAATGAAATAATAAAATTAAAACAACTGTGTGAATTATTTTCTTTAAATGAAAAAGATGGTTTTTCAAATACGTATATTGATGACATCAAATTATTCAAAGTATCAAGCAATGATCAATTAAGTCCTTTATTTTATAATAAGGGATTTAGTTTTGTAGGTCAAGGTAGGAAAATTGGATATAAAAATAATGCAAAATTTGAACATGGTTCTAGTGATTATCTTGTAATTTGTTCTCCTGAAGCCATTCAATGTGAAACATATATACTAGGAGATGAACCCTTAATTGGTATTTATATAAACCTTGATATGAACAGACTTCATAGAGTTGTAAGAAAGTATTCTAAGTTTAAGCATGAGAATAAAAAAAACAAAGAACTGTCTTTTTCAATTACGTGTAATATTAGAACTGAAATAATTCAAGAAATTTATATGAAATTATTAAATATACTTAACAGTGAAATTGATTCAAATATCTTAGCAGATGGTTTGTTGGATGAACTTTATTATAGAATACTTCAAAGTACTAATGGCCCTATGTTAGAACTAATGTGTGAACAAAACAGTGATGTGTCAAAAATATCAAGAGCTGTTGAATATATTATTGAAAATATTGATAAAAAAATAAGCTTGGATGAGATGGCCAGATTAACAGATATGAGTATAAATAACTTTCATAAACTTTTTAAACAAGCATTAAATGATACTCCAGTGCAATACATGAAAAAAATCAGATTGTATAAAGCAAGACAATTGATTATATACAATAACCTAAGAACAGTTGATGCGGCACAAGTAGTTGGATATGACAGTACCAGTCAGTTTAGCAGAGAATTTAAGAGATATTTTGGAGTCTCCCCTAGTAAAATTAAAGAAACAGAAGCAGAGGCATAAAAAAGGCCTATTTTTTTATTAAAAACAGAAGAAAGAATGGCTTTTTTGTTTAAATTTTATGCGGTAAAATGATTTTAAATTCAGCACCTTTATAATCTGTGTTGTTATACGTAAATTTTTTATTTGACACGGTTATTTCTCCCTTAAGATTTTTTGTAATAATCATATTTGACATATACAAGCCAATACCTGTTCCATTTTGTTTTGATTTGGTCGTAAAATGTTGTTTAAAAATTTTATGAAGTAACTTAGTTGGAATGCCTTGTGCATTATCTTTTATACTTATTTCTACGTTCTCTTTAACTTTTATATCTATGAATATATATTTCTCTTTTATTTCTTTTTCAAGTAATTGGTCTTTTGCATTGTTTAAAATATTAATAAGTACTTGAATTAACTCATATTCATAACTAATAATACATACCTCTTGTGTATTTTCTATAATATTTATATTGGAGTTTGCAAACTCAGAAGAAAGAAGTTTAAAAACTTTTTTGATACTGTCTTTTAGACAAAATGTATTTTTTTCTTTTTTGAGACTAAAAAACTTTCTGAAGTCATCAATTGTATGTGATAAGTATTGCGTATGATTATTTATACACTCCATTGTATTCACTATTTCTTCTTTATTTAGTGTTGAGATTTCGCTTTTAAGTATTAATCCTGTTGCTGATGTAGAAATAACAGAGAGTGGTTGTCTCCACTGATGGGCAATGTTTTCAATCATTTCACCCATTGCTGCCATTTTAGATTGATGAAAAATGATTTGCTGTTTTATTTTATTTTCATTTATTTCTTCTTTTATTCTTTTCTCTAAATTCTTATTGATTTTCTCTATCTCGATTTTTGCTTTTTTTAATTCCAATGTTCTTTGATCTACTTTATGCTGTAAACTTTCATCTATGTGATGTTGGGTAATTTCAGCACTTGCTCTTAAAGCAAGAAACTCTACAATTGAAACAAAAAAATCTTTGTTTTCCATTGTTTCATCATCTAAAAGAACTAAAATACTGGATACTCCTGTTTTTGTACGAGATACAACAGGTGCTCCTATATATGCTTCAATACCCATATCTTGTAAGAGTTTATCATCAGGAAAGTCTTTAATAACATTTTTGTCATGTATGCATACACGCTCACCTGTAAGTACCAATTCACAGGGTGTATCTTTTAGATTATAGACAAAATTATCTGCAAAATCATTTACTGCCCAGACAACATCTGTTTTTAATTCACTTAAAGAATCCCCTGTAGGGTGACCGATTAAAGCATACTTAACATCCAAATTAAGGGCAATGTTTTTTATAAATTCTTTTAAATAATCTATTCCCGTAAGTCTTTGGTCTATGTCTAAGATAGATGAAATAATTTTTAAAATATCTTTCTTATTTACCTGTGGCATATTGAAGTCCTATATAAAAATAATTTAATTTTATTATACTTATATTAACATGATTTTTATAAATTAGAAAAACTAAATGTTCTTTAATACTAAAATACACAGCATGAATTTAGACTTTTTAAAAAACTATGAGAGGTGATTACTACAAATAAAACTCAAGTATTGTATACTCCTTTTCTAAAAGAATAAGGAAATAAATGGAAAACATAATTAAAATAGCAATTGAAAATAAACAAGTCTTGCGATTTACTTATAAAAATAAAAACAGACTGGTTGAACCTTATACCTTTGGAGAATCAGCCACAGGCAAAGATACTCTAAGTGCTTTTCAACTTGAAGGTGGAAGTGATGCTTCAGGTGATATGACGTGGAGACAATTTGCTTTGCGTGAAATCAGAGATTTAGAATTATTAGATACAAACTTTGAGTTAAGAGAGGATTATCATCCTTCTAATGCAAGAATGAATTTTATTTACTGGACGGTATAAGTATTTTTCATTAAATCAAGTACTTGCAAGAAGGATTCTTCACTGTGTTCTTTTTTCTATTAAAAAAACAAGTGAAGATAAGAATAAAAGCTTTTATTTATAAAACAACATACTTACAATTGTAAAAATCATCTCTTAGTATTTTAATAGCTGACTTATGTAAAACATCACTGTAGGCAACTACATACCTAAATTGGGCATCTTTTTTTTCTATATCATTTGTTTTCAGATATTGAAGTGCATTTTTATAAAATGTTTTTATGTCATCTTCTGTAATTGATTTTGTTTTTGAATCATTTTTACATTGAATTAGGAGTATTTTATTATCTCTTTTACAAACAAGATCTATTTCTTCTGTATTCTCTTGTTTTTTTTGGTACTTTACTTCATAACCTAAATTTTCATAGTTCTTTTGAGTACGTACTTCTAGCGTAAGACCATTTTTTTCATTTTCATCATTTTTATTTATTCTACTTTTTTTGTCTTTATTATTAACAAATTTTTTTAACAATATAATAAAAATAATCAGTGGTATTAAGTGCCATATCTTTAAAAATGAAGCAATAATCATTTCAAGCATTGTAATTTCTCATTCTATTCCTTGTTTTTATGGTTTCGTATTTTTTTATGGAATCATTATACTTAAAAGTACAAAATCTAAAGCTTTTGCATAAAATTTTATTTATTATTAAATCGTATTAAGCTTAGAAATACACTATTTTATGTTTTGTCTTTTTGTTTTAATATAAAAGTATCTAAGCCACTTTTATTAATGAAAATCTCTTTTTTAAACTTTACAATATCTTCTTTTATAGCCATGCCTCCTGTTTTATTTTGCATTAATTCTATAATGAAAAGATCTTCTGTTATTGAGAATTTTACATAATTATAATAGCTGGAAGACTCTTTATTTATTTTGCTTAAATTTATTGTGTCTTCTCTTAAACTTGTATAATCCAGTTTTCCATTTTTTCCTAGAAGTGTAAAAAAAGAGTAGGGCAGAATATTTTGATTTATTAAAAGAGTTGAATTTTTTGCAAAGATATCTTTTATTGTTTTTATAAAATACGCTTTGTTTATTATGGCTGTATTTTTTAATACTTCTTTATTGATATATTCGTATATTAAGTATGTATTTTTTTCTATAAATTCTTTTAATTCATTGGGTTTTAAAGGACTTAATTTTTCTTGTTTTTGCATCTTTATCTTCTTCTTTTTTATTTTGATTCATCATAACCAAGTGTTTATTAAATAAGTAGAAATAAGAATGTATGTTTGTTTTTTTGGATTAATATAGTACTTGTTTTTTCTCTTATTTGAGAATAAGTATTAGACTATTAATTATTTTATTTCAATTATTGGTCTATAAGTGCCATATAACAGTCTAGTATTTAAATTATTTATCATATATTTGTCATATCTTTCATGTAAAGTATTTTTTTTAAAGGAGATTTGGTGTTTAAAAACCTAAGTATAAAGATAAAAATTTTAGCAATCACACTTTTAGGATTGTTTTTAATAGCAGGTGCAGTTGGTTTTATTTCTGTAAATAAAGCAAGCCAAGCGCTTACTCAAATGAGTTATGGTTCTTTAACATCTGCACGTGATGGTAAAACAGAACAAATTAAGAACTTTTTTATGCAAAAAATTGCAGATATTAATATGCTGGCTAAAACAAAAGATGTTAATGAATTGGCTTACGATATGGACAGTATTGAAGGTCAAATGAATATTAATGCAGAAGGAAAATTTCCTATTGATGAAGAGTTGGTTCAAGCAATGACCAAACCTCATGAGAACTTTTTTTCAAGTTATATGAAAGCCAATAAATATGCGAATATTTATTTAATTAATGTTGAAACTGGGCAGGTTGTTTATGCTGTTGATAAAAAGTCTGATTATGGTGAAAATTTAAAAACAGGTGGCTTAAAAAACAGTGGTTTAGGTGAAGTCTTTGCTAAAACGATGGAAAATAAAAGAGCTACTTTTGTGGATATAAAACCTTATGGCCCAAGCAATAATACTCCTACGATGTTTTTAGGTGCTCCTGTTTTTGAAGATGAAGAAATTACAGCCATATTGGTATTTCAAATAAGTGATATTGCTATTAATAATGTAATGAAGTTTAGAAAAGGTTATGCAAAAACCCAAGAAGATTATCTTGTGGGAACTGATTATTTAATGAGAAGTGACAGTTATTTAAAACCTAAAACACACAGTACAAAAGCATCTTTTTTAAATCCATCTAAGGGAGCTGTAAAAACACTGGCTTCAACAAATGCTTTAAAAGGTAAATCAGATACTAAAATTATAGAAAACTATGAAGGAAAAGCTGTTTTATCTGCTTATGCACTTATTAAAATTGGTGAAGATCTAAAATGGGCGATTATTTCTGAAATTACAGAAGAAGAAGTATTAATGGCTTCAAATAATATAAAAATTCAAAGTACTATTATCTCTCTTGTGTTTTTAATTATAATTTCTCTTATTACGTATTTTGTGATTAATAAAGAAGTAATCAAACCTTTAAATAATTTTCAATACGGATTAAGGGATTTTTTCAAGTATTTAAACAAAGAAAATAAAACAGTAAGTTTACTTGAGGTGAAGAGCAAAGATGAAATTGGTTTGATGGCTCAAGAAGTAAATGAAAATATCACAAAAACAAGAGATCTAATGGAAGAAGATATTGTTTTAATTAATGATGTTAAAAGAGTTGTTTCTCTTGTAAAAGAGGGAAAAATCAAACAAGAAATCACTAAAAGTACTCACAATAAAAACCTAGAAGATTTAAAAATTATGATTAATGAAATGCTTGAAATAATGGCAAGAGATGTTGCTGTTGATTTAAATAAAATTCATAATGCTTTAATAAGTTATCAAAATCTTGATTTTACTCATAGAATACAAAATGCCACGGTAAAAACATCTTTGGGATTAAATGCTTTGGCCGACATAATTAATGAAATGTTGCTTGAGAATAAATCAAATGGAGAAGCCTTAGGAAAAAGCAGTAAGGTTTTACTTAATAATGTAAGTGAATTAAATACAAATTCAAATGAATCTGCTGCTGCACTAGAAGAAACGGCTGCTGCTTTAGAAGAGATTACTGCTAATATCACGAACAATAATCAAACCATAATTAAAATGTCTTCGTATGCAAAAGAATTAGATACTTCGGCAAATGGAGGAAAAAATCTTGCAGAAGAAACAACACAAGCAATGAATGATATAAATGAACAAGTATCCTCTATTAAAGAAGCAATAGGAGTAATAGATCAAATATCCTTTCAAACCAATATTTTATCTCTTAATGCAGCTGTTGAAGCAGCAACAGCAGGAGAAGCTGGAAAAGGTTTTGCTGTTGTTGCCCAAGAAGTACGAAACTTAGCTTCAAGATCAGCAGAAGCTGCAAATGAAATCAAAGCACTTGTAGAAGCTGCTTCAATAAAAGCAAATGATGGAAAACACATTGCTTCTAAAATGATTGATGGTTATTTGGGACTGAATGAAAATATTTCTAAAACCATAGAACTTATTACAGATGTGCAAAGTGCAAGTAAAGAACAAGAAGTAGGAATTGCGCAAATAAATTCTGCTATTAATGAACTGGATCATAAAACACAGAAGAATGCAAGTATTTCTAATACAACCAAAGATATAGCCAATGAAACGGATGATATTGCAAGAGTCATTTTACAAAGTGCTGATGGTAAAAAATTTATTCAATAATAAAGAGAAATAAGAAAAGAAAGGTATTTATGTAAATACTTTTCTTACTTATAATGAGAGAAGTTTTTATTTGTTCTTCTCTACTTTCTTCTGCTCTACTTTTGTCCATTTTTCACCACTTTTTGAATTGTAAACACAGGCTTGCATAAAAAGCATGCCTCTAATACCTTCTTTTATTCCAGGAAAATCAAGATTCTCTTTTTTGTTGTTCTGATTATTTTGTTTGTTTTGTATACAAAATGCAAAGTTTCTATATAGATTGGCAAAGGCTTCTAATAAACCTTCTGGATGACCCGAAGGAAGTCTGGTATTGTATTTAGCTATATCTTCTAGATAAGGAGCTCCTGCGCTGTATACTTGGGCTATTTTATCTTGTTGTTTAAAAGCTAGGGTATTGGGAGTCATTTGGGACCAAGAGATACTGGCTTTTTCACCATAAATACGAATATTCAAATCGTTTTCTTCTCCCACTGAGATTTGTGAAGCATGAAGTATTCCTTTTACTTCTTTGTTTAAACGTAAAAGAACATTTCCATCATCATCTAAACTACGATTTTTTCCATAAGTACTTAAATCTGCACATACATACTGCACTTCTAATTGTGTAACATATTCCAAAAGATTTAAACAATGGGTTCCAATATCTGCCATACAACAAGAAATTCCAGCTTGTTCTTTATTCATACGCCAAAGAGCTTGTTTGTGATTTGTATCTTCCAAAGGAGTACTTAACCAACCTTGGGGATATTCAACAATAACTTTTCGTATTTTCCCCAGTTTGTTATCTTCTATCATTTTTCGCATTTGTTTAACCATAGGGTAAGAAGTATAAGCATGAGTAAGACCAAAGATTAAATGCTTCTTTTTACATAAAGCTTGCAGTTCTTCTGCTTCTTTGATTTCAAAACACAAGGGTTTATCACACATAACATGAAAACCATGTTCAAGTGCTAGTTTTGCCATAGGATAGTGTAAATGATTGGGTGTTACAATAGAGACAAAATCCATACGAATATGTGTAGGAAGTAACGCTTCTTCTTTTATCATTTCTGTATAAGAAGCATAACAACGATTTTTTTCTAAATAAAGAGTCTCACCTGTAGTTATACAGGTTTTTGCATTAGAACTAAAAGCACCACAGACTAAATCAATATGGCCATCTAAAAAAGCAGCTTTTCTATGCGTAGCTCCTATAAAACCTTCTAGTCCACCACCTATCATACCCATACGAATTTTTCTTTTTTGCATTAGAACTCCCATAAAACTTATTTTTTATAGTATACACCTAAAAAGCAGAAGTTTATATATTATTTTTTTCAATTTAAAAAAGACATAAAACCTTGTTTGCCTTTAGTATAAAGCAGTATAATAAACAAATGAAAAACCTAGCTATTAATACAGTACTAGAAGAGATTAAAACTTCTTTGCAAAACAATCAAACCCTTATTTTAGAAGCCCCCCCAGGTGCTGGTAAATCCACCTTGGTTCCTTTGTCTTTAATGCAAGAAAGCTATGTACAAAACAAAAGAATACTTCTTTTAGAACCCAGACGTGTGGCTGCAAGAACACTAGCAAAACAGATGTCAAAAATGTTAAATGAGAGTATAGGTCAAAGTGTTGGGTATCAAATCAAAAATGACAGTAAGTACAGTAAAGAAACAAAGATACTTATAATAACAGAAGGTGTGTTAATCAAAAAACTTCAAAATGATCAAAGTTTAGAAGGCATAGGCTTGGTTATTTTTGATGAGTTTCATGAAAGAAGTATACACAGTGATTTGTCTTTGGCTTTATGTTTAGAAGTACAAGAGTTATTAAGAGAAGATTTAAAGATTTTACTTATGTCTGCTACGTTAAAAGAAGAAGATATTAGAAAGGTTTTACCAAGATCCTTAATAGTGCGCTGTAAAAGTAGCCAGTATGAACTGCAACACATATATCTAAAGCAAAGTATTAAAATAAACGATGAAGAGAGTTTTTTAAGGGTTTTACAAAATACGTGTTTAGAAGTAATACATAAAGAAAAAGGCGATATCTTGGTTTTTTTACCAGGAGCAAGAGAAATTAATACCTTAAAAAACTTTTTAGAAGAGGAAGTGATAAAAGATATTGATATTTTGCCTTTGTATTCTGCTTTAAATCAAGAAGAACAAGATAAAGCTATATACTCTACAGCTAAAAGAAAAATAGTCTTAGCAACTAATATTGCTCAAACCTCTTTAACAATTAGCGGAATAAGAACAGTAATAGATACAGGAACGCAGAAGGTAGCTTTGTTTAATCATGATACAGCTATGAATTAATTAAAACTTTCTTTTATTTCAGAGCAAAGTGCTATTCAAAGAGCAGGGCGAGCTGCAAGGCTTGGAAATGGAAAGTGTTATAGACTGTGGCATAAAACTAAGATATTAGAAGAGGTAAGTAAAGCAGAAGTATTAAGAGCAGACCTAAGTTCTTTTCTTTTGGATTTATGTTTATGGGGAGTAAAAGACTTAAATGAAATATCTTTAATAGATAGACCCACACAAAAGAGTCTAAACTCTACGTATGAACTTTTACAAAACCTAGAAATGATAGATGAGAACTTAAACATCTCAGCTTTAGGAAAAGAGGCTTTAGCGTTAGGACTTCATCCCAGACTTTCCTATATGATTTTAAAAGCGAGTGTTTTGGGATATGAAGAAGAAGCTTGTATTTTAGCAGCGCTTTTAGAGAACAAAGACATATTTAACAAAGAGATTAGAGATTGTGATTTAAAAAGCAGATTTTTAGCTGTAATAAACAATGAGAGAAGTTTTATTATTAAAGCTTATGCATTAAAAGAAGTGAAAAAAGAAGCCAAAAATTTGCATGTAAAAATAAAAAAGATTAAAAAAATCACCTCTTCTAATAAAAAACTAAATGCTTCAATTATAGGAGTACTTTTATTATTTGCTTATCCGGATAGATTGGCTAAAAGAAGAGAACAACAAGGTAATAAGTATCTTTTAAGTAATAAAAAAGGTGCAACACTATCTAAGAATGACCATTTATACAAAACGCAATATTTAGTGGTTTCGCAAATTATTAGTAAAGACAAAGATTCTTTAATTCAAATGGCTTTAAAAATTGAAGAAAAAGATATCTATAAATATTTTGCGCATCAAATAAAGAAAAAAGAATCTTTTCTTTATAACAAAAATAAAGAAAATTTTGAATGCAAGGAACACCTTTCTTTTTTAAATCTTGAGTTAAGTGTTCAAGCAAAAGAAATAAATACAAAGGAAGGTTTTTCAAAAGTATTGCTTTCTTTAATACGTGAAGAAGGTTTGGATCTTTTATCTTGGAGTAAAAAAGCCTTACAGTTAAGAGAGAGATTTAATTTTTTAAGTGCTTGCACAAATGCTGCTTTATTTGAAAATGAAAAGTATGCAAAAATAAACGATGAATATTTATTAGATAATTTAGAAGAATGGTTGGAATCTTATTTAAGTAATGTTAAGAGTATTAAAGCACTTAAAAATGTGGACTTATTTCCTATTCTTAGCTCACTATTATCTTATGAAGAAAAGAAAACTTTTGAATCCCTCTTGCCTTCAAGTATAAAGGTTCCAAGTGGCACATATATCAGTATAGATTATAGTACCCATGTGGCTGTTTTAAAAGTAAAAATCCAAGAAGTTTTTGGTTTGCAAAAAAGCCCTAAGATTTTAAACAATACTGTATCTTTACAAATACATCTTTTATCTCCTGCTATGCAAGCAATACAAATTTCGAATGATTTAGAGAGTTTTTGGAAAAATTCTTATGCTGAGGTAAGAAAAGAATTAAGAGGAAAATACAAAAGACACTACTGGCCAGAAGATCCTTATACGGCAGAAGCTACTAATAAAACCAAAAAAAATATGCATAAATAGTTTCTTTTGAAGCTCTTAAAAAACCACACTTCGAACACACTGCTGCTTGTTATACTTTGAAATAATAAAAAGGAGATAAAATGAAAAAAAGTATTTTAGTGGGAATGGGTGCAGTATTATTTGCCTCAAGTATATATGGCGCACCTGAAAAATTAAGAGTGGTTGGTTCATGGAGTAGTCTTTCATTGTACAAAGAATATGAAAAACCGTATTGGAAAAAAGAATTTTCAAAAGAATTTGTTAATACCAAAGTAAGATTAAGTTCTTTGGGTCAAATCAAATTAAAAGGTGCAGCAGTATATCGGCAATTATCAAAAGGTGTTTTTGATGTGGTTTCAACTGTAGGCGGGTATGTGGTATCTGATTCACAAACAATTGCTGGTTTGGATTTTCCTGCATTAGCAAATGATATTGTTACGGCTGAAAAAATAGTTGAAGCGTATAAACCAACACTGGATGCGGCATTAAAGAATGATTTCAACTCTAAGTTATTGGCAGTTGTTCCTTATCCTTCTCAAATACTTTTTTGTAAAGATGAAGTACGTTCATTAAAAGACTTAAAAGGTAAAAAAGTAAGAGCTTCTGGTTGGACGGTTGCTGAATTTTTAGATGGCATTGGGGCTACTGGTATTACTATGTCTTATAGTGAAGTTCCTCAAGCCCTACAACGTGGAGTTATTGATTGTGCAGTTACGGGTGGCTTGTCTGGGTATTCTTCTGGTTGGGGAGAAGTTGCAAATCATTTATATCCTTTACCAATTGGGGGATGGGCATATGTTGTAACGGCTATGAATTTAAACACTTGGGATAAATTTTCAAAAAATGAACAAAAAACATTATTATCTTCTATTAATAAAAATATTACTGTTCCTGCCTGGAAAAAAACGGATTATGAAACGTCTGAGGGTGAAAAATGTCTTACAGGACAAGATTGTTCTTATGGAAAAGCAAATAATATGATTTTACATACGGTAAAAACAGAAGATACTGTAATGGCTAAGAATATATTGGTGAACAATGTTATTCCAAAATGGGTTAAAAAAGTATCCCCTGAAGTTGTTAAACAATGGAATGAGAGTATTGGTAAAATCGTTTCTATTGAAGCTAAGTAGGGTTTTATTATGATTGAACGGTTAAAGAAAAATTCTGAATATTTTATTTATTTTTGTGGAATTTTACTTTTCGCATCTGTGCTTTTAATAAGCGCAGATGTTGTATTAAGGAAATTCTTTTCGTTTTCTTTTGGTGGGGCAGATGAGCTCTCTTCTTATGTTTTGGGAATATTAATTTCATGGTCATTATCCTATGTATTGTTTGAAAAAATGCACATACGTATTGATATTATTCATAATAAAGTCTCTTTAAGATTTAAACATTTATTTGATGTTATTGCTATGAGTTTTACTTTTTGTTTTTCTACATTACTTACGTATTATTCTTTTGATGTTTTGTATACATCTATACTTAAAAACTCCACAGCAAACACACCTTTAGGCACACCTTTATGGATTCCACAAGGAATTTGGTGGTTGGGTTTTTTATTTTTTTCTTTGGTTGTATTTGTTTTATTATTGAAAGCAATTAAAAGTTTATATGACAATAAAAAAAATAAATATACTGGTATTTCAAAGGAGAAGGTATGATTTTAGTTCTTATAAGCGTTTTAGTATTATTGTCTTTGCTTTTTCTCTCTGTTCCTGTTGCTTCGACTATTGCAGGCGTAGGAACGCTGGTGGGATATTTTTTCTCAGATTATGCTATTTTTGAATCTATTGGGGAAGTGACGTGGAGTGCTAGTACAGATTTTCTACTGCTATCTATTCCCTTTTTTGTTTTATTGGGTGAAATTTTACTGCATTCAGGAATTGCTAAAAACATTTATTTTGCTTTGCAAAAATGGTTGTCTTGGTTACCAGGAGGTTTGTTACATGCTAATATTGCTTCTTCTGCCATCTTTTCTTCTATTTCAGGATCTTCAGTAGCAACGGCTGCAACAATTACAACAGTTGCTATGCCACAGGCTGAAAAATATGGTTATAAAGCAGGACTTTTTGCTGGAACTATTGCAGCAGGAGGAACCTTAGGCATTTTAATTCCACCTTCAATTAATTTGATTGTATACGGATTTTTAACCAATACTTCTATTCCCAAACTTTTTATTGCAGGACTGGTACCTGGTATTTTGTTATCGCTTTTATTTATGAGTTTTATTTTAATTTATTCTTTACTTAATAAAGAAGAGACAGTAATACTTCAAAAAGTGACTTGGAAAGAACGATTTTTGGCATTAAAAGACTTATTGCCTATTTTAATTCTTTTTGTTTTAATTATGGGTTCTATTTATACAGGTTTTGCAACGCCTACTGAAAGTGCTGCTTTAGGGGTATTGGTTTCTTTAGTAATTGTATATTTTAATGCTTCTTTGAGTGTTGATGTTATTATCAAATCTATTAAAGGTACGGTACGAACAACTGGTATGATTATGTTTATAATTATTGCTGCAAATTTTTTAAATTTTGTTTTGGTATCTATTGGATTGACTGAAGATTTAGCTGATTTTATTGAAACCTTAGAGATTTCAAAATATACCATGTTATTTATAGTCACTGTTTTGTTTATTATTTTAGGTTTGTTTATAGAAACTTTATCTTTAATGGTAATTACCATTCCTATAATTGCACCAGTAATGATAGCTATCGGTTTTGATAGTATTTGGTTTGGAATTTATTTGATTATTTTAATTGAGATGGCATTAATTACTCCTCCTGTTGGACTTAATTTGTATGTAGTTCAAGGCATAAGAAACAAAGGAAGTATTACAGAAGTTATGAAAGGCTGTTTTCCTTTTGTTTTAATTATGTTGTTGATGGCATTTTTATTGGTACTGTTTCCACAAATAACACTGTTTTTAGTGCAATATGTATAAGGATAAAAAATGACGCCAAAAGATTTACGAAAACGTATAGCTAAGAATGAGTTTACTCAAACTACAGCTGGAATGTGTAAGGGTTATTTACAAGCTAATATGTTAATGCTTCCAAAAGAGTATGCCGATTCTTTTGAAAAATTTGCTAAAGCAAATGCCAAAGCCATTCCTATTTTGGAAATATTAAAAGACAGTCCTTACTCAAAAGTATTAGCAAAAGGTGCTAATATTTTAAAAGAAATTCCCTCTTATAATATATTTAAAGAAGGAACACTAGTAGAGACAAGTAATAATATAGAAAAATATTATACAAAAGACATGGTTATTTATTTAATTGGTTGCAGTTTTACGTTTGAGGCACCTTTAATGAAGGAAGGTATTTTTTTACGACATATTGAAGAAGGTTTAAATGTGTCTATGTATAAAAGCAATATTAAACTAAAGCCTGTGGATAATTTTCATGGATCAATGGTAGTTTCCATGCGCCCTGTTATGAAAGACAGGGTGGCAGACGCCTGTGTAATTACTAGTCATTATCCAAGTGTACATGGAAGTCCTATACATATAGGATATCCTTCTATGATTGGAATTAACGATATTTCAAAACCTGATTATGGAGATGCAGTGTTAATTAAAAAAGATGAAATTCCTGTTTTTTGGCCTTGTGGGGTTAGCTGTGAAAATGTAATAAAAGGACTTAAACTTCCTTTCGCTATTACTCATTCTCCTGGATATATGTTTGTTAGTGATAAAAAAGACTCAGAGTATTATGTTTAATACTCTGCTAATTTATACCCTTCTTGTATAATATTTTCAATAATATTTACAGGAAGTTTTTTTCTTAATTCTTTAATAAATGTTTTTAGGGCATCTTGTGTCATTATTTTATCTACCCAAATGTAATCTTCTATTAAATCATAAGATGTAATTCTATTATTATTTTGATATAAAAGTTCTAAAAAGTTTTTCTCTTTTTTTCTTAAAATAATTTCTTCATTTTTATAAAAAATACACGAGCGTTGTACATCTAAAAAAAGATCTTTTCCTACTTGTAAAGTGCTAATATTATTTTTAAATAAAGCAATATTTATTGCAGACAATAAATCTTCTCTTGTTGTAGGTTTTAATATATAATAATCTATTTTTAAATTAATTAACTTAAGTAAGTATTCTTCTTTTGAATACGCGCTAATGATAATAATAGGCGTTGATAAATTAAGTTTTCTTATGTTTTTTACTAAGTCTATCCCATTGCCATCATGCATTTCTATATCCGTAATAACAAGGTCTGGTTTTTGTTCTAAATAGATATCATAAGCATCAAAACCATTATTTGCTTCATAAATTTCTTTGAAATAAAAACTCAAGGTATTCTTTAAACGTTTACGTATTTCTTCATCATCTTCTACTAATAAGAGTTTATAGTCTTTTAGTTTTAAAGCGAGTTCTATCATCTTCTTGTCCTTTTTTTAAATTACTATTTTAAAAACTGCACCGTTTTCATCATTATGAACAGAAAGTTTTCCTTGCATATTTGTTTCAATAATCATTTTTGCCATATACAGACCAAGGCCAGTTCCTTGGGCTTTTTTAGTTGAGAAATAAGGTTCAAAAATTAAATCCATGTTTTCTTCTATAATACCTTGGGCATTGTCTTTTACAGAAACAATGGAGCGATTGTCTTTTGTATCAATGCTAAGTGTAATATGAGCATCTTTAATTTTTTTACTTAAGAGTGCATCTTTTGCATTGACTAAAAAATTTAAAATTACTTGGGCATATTCTCTTTTATAGCCTTTAATTTTTTTGTCATTTTTAATATCTAAATGCAAGCGTATGTTTTCATTAATTAAAGAGTCTTTTATTAAAGAGATGGCTTCATTACAAGCACTTGATACATAAAAATATTCTTTGTTTTTTTCTGGTTTAAAAAAGTTTTTAAAATCATCAATAGTCAAAGACATAAATTGAATAATTTTAGTGGCATCACTGGCACACGTTAATACAAACTGGTTATTTGCTTTTTTAAAAGCAACAGTTGTTTCAAGTTCCATCATTATTCCTGCTAATTGGCTCAAAGGTTGTCTCCATTGATGTGAAATCATATTAAGCATTTTTCCCATACGTGCAAGTCTTGACTGGTGTAACATTGCGCGGTCTTTTTCCTGTGCTTCTTTTAAAGCGAGTGCTATTTTACTGTGCAGGTTTTGGTTTAAATCTTTTAGTTTTAGTTCTTTTTTATGCACTTTATCTTGATACCCTTTAAAGGTTTTATTGATTTTTTGCGAGACCATTACGGATAAAAAAGACATAAACAGTAATAATAAAATAGTAATACCTATGGTTACTTCTATATATTTGTCTATTTTCTCTTCCAGTCTCTTTTTCTTTGTAATGATAACTTTTTGTATTTCATCCATATAAATACCAGTACCAATAACCCAATTCCATTCTTTATAAAGTTTTACAAAACTCAGTTTTTTAATTTTTTCTTTTTCTTTGGGTTTGTTCCAATAATATTCAGAGAAGTTTCCTTGATGATTTTTCATTGCAAGTTTTATATTTTGTTGAATATAAAAGGTTCCTTTCCCATCTTTAAGGTGAGTATCATCTTTGTTTATATCTTCTTGTCTGTAAGGATGAGCGATTAATTTGTTAGTATTAGAATGAATCCAAAAATAATTATTACGCCCAAAACGTATAAACTCAACCCATCTTGCAATAGAGTATTTTAAATCATCCATATTATAAAAAATATCTTTTTTTAAAATAATAATAATATCTTTGTTTTTTAGGTATTTAAATAAATATAAATCTGTTTCATCTACAAAAATAAAACTCTGTTTTTTTGTCTGCATATTTTTTTGAAAGTTAATAAGATTATTCATATTGAAAAATACACTGGTATTTTTTAAGAGTTTCTTTTTATCATAAATAAGAAAATCGGTACGGGCATTAACATTTTGATTAATATACTGCATATATTTTTCATCATTTGTTTGCTCTTCTAACAAGTAAATAAAAGCTTGCATTTGTAGCTTCATATCTTTTTTTATGTTTTTAATCATTAGTTTTTTATGATAGTTAATATAGTCGAAAATCCCAGAGACTTCGTTTTGTAATACAACTTTTTGTTTATTAATATACTCTTGCTCCAGAAGATGACTTTCTTTTACAAAATAGTCATTTTGGCTTTTAATAAAATAATACAAAATTACCATGAATAAAATAATGATAGTAATAATAGGTGTTAATATAATCAGTTTTGGTAGATTTTTTTCAGTAAACACATTTTCTCCTCTAATGTACAAACTATTCTATCCTAGTATAGTGAAGTGTTAAAGAAGTGTGCTTTTAAATTTTCTTTATCTTATGATACTTTTTTTATAAAATGTACTGTTTAGCTACTTTTTACTCTAAGAATAAATAATTTGTTAGGATATTTAACTAGCTTATTTTTTTTACTTTTGTGTATGGATAGATAGTTTATACTATGTATACGTCTTAGTTAACAATATTTTTAAGGAGTATATTATGACAAAGAAACAAAAAGTATTTCTTTCTTATGTTCATACAGGGAAACTCTCTACTGTTACGGATAAAAATGATGCGGAATATAAAAATGATTTTGTAAAAATGTATTTAAATGATGAAAATATCACTATTTCTAGTTTTTTAGAAGATGAATTAGATGTTTCTTCAACGGTTACCATTGTATTAATTGGAGATGATACTTTAGTGCAAAAATATGTGCTTGATGAAATATCTTTTTCTTTAGATTCTTCACGTGATAAAACAAAAAATGGTCTGCTTGGGATAATTTTACCTTCGTATACAGGAAAACTATCAAAAGGTTTATTTCCTTATTATGGACAAGTAAAATTAGAAAATTCAACGTACTGTATTGATGAAAATATCTTGCCAGAAGAAATGTCTTTGGAGATTAAGAATGGTTCTATTAAACTGTATGATTGGTCTAATAACCCAAGTGAAGTTGAGAAATGGATTCATGAAGCTTTTGAAAAAAGTTTGAATTTGGAAAAAAGTGTTTCTTAAATAAAGATATTTTAATATTTATGTACTTGTTATTTACAAATACATAAATTTTGAAAGAATTATCATTAACACTACAAAAGTAAATGGTAAAGCATGACCTTTAAATACAAAGGGATTTATTTTAAAAAACTTTTGATTAAAACCTCTTATTCCCAACCACAGTCCTAAAAATGCTTTTAAGGCTAATAAACTTTGATAATAAGTCAAGCTTTGATCTTCAATAGGACCAAATACTTGTGAAATTAAATAAATTCCCGTAGCAACAGCTAATAAAAGAGCCCAGGGAACTACTTTTCTTACATGTTGCATGAGAGCTTCTCTTGCAATTTTATGCTCTTCTTTATTTAAACTTTCTTTCATTCGTGAAAGAAAAAAAATATCTACGAATAAAAAACCACCATAAATAAATACACATAAAAGATGTAGGGTTAGAATACTTGTATAAATCACTGTTTGCCTTTGTATAATATTTTTTAATATAACATAAAAAAGAGATCAAAAAATTGATTATGGTCAATATTTTGTTACTAAAGAAAATAGTGATATACTTTTAAAACGCAATTCAAAGGAAATATCATGATTACTAGAGATATGACAGGACCAAGAATGAGTAAGATTGTTGAATATCAAAATGTGATTTATTTTGCAGGTATTGTTCCAGAAGATAAAAGCTTAGATGTAAAAGGTCAGACGGCTGATGTTTTAAAGATTGCACACGGGCTTTTTATAAAAGCAGGTACAAGCAAAGAATATCTTTTAAAAGCAGAAATATTTTTAAAAGATATTGACGCAGATTTTGCTGCTTTTAATGAAGTATGGGATGAATGGGTTGATAGAGACAATCCTCCCTCCAGAGCTTGTGTAGAAGCAAAAATGTCCACGCCACAAACCCTAGTTGAAATAGTATTCACAGCTGTAAAAACACAAGCAAATTTAACCAATTTTCCTTAAGCATAATGGAAAAATACTGCTATAATTCGCGCAAAGGATTTTAATGAAAAAAACATATCAATTAGATGATGTAAAAAAGAAAAAAGAAAGAGTTTTAGAAGCGATTAAACACGATGTTAGAAAATACATCAAAAGAGAAAAAAACAAAAAATTGCCAGAAGGTTTTGATTTTTGGAATATTGATTGTAAATTTTCGCTTAATAACGAAGAAGCTAAAACTATTGATTTTACTGAAATTACAAAAAATATTGATGAAGCAAGTACTTCTGATGAAAAAAGTATATATATAGAACTGCTTTCATCTGCTAAAAAAAGAGAAGTAAAAAAAGTAGAAGAAACTGAAGAAACTGAAGAAAATAACAATAATGAAGAAAAAATAGAAGATACAAAAGAAGACTAATTCATTTATAGTTAATAAACTAAAGGAAAAACATGCGCTTTATTTTAAACTTTTTGTGGTTTATATTTGGAGGCTTTTTTATGGGACTTACCTGGTGGTTTTTTTCACTGCTTGCATTTGTAAGTATTATAGGAATCCCTTGGGGTAGAGCATGTTTTGTAATAGGAAAGTTTACATTTTTTCCTTTTGGTTATGAAGCTATTAACAGAGATGTGTTAGAGAAAAATGATATAGGCACTTCGTCTTTTGGTTTAGTAGGAAATGTAATTTGGTTTGTTTTTGCTGGATTTTTTCTATCCCTTGGACATGTGATTTGTATGATAGTTTCTGCTGTTAGTATTATTGGTATTCCTTTTGCTTTTGCACATTATAAATTGGCTGTGATTTCTATCGCACCCATTGGAAAAATGATTGTTGAAAAAGAAGTGGCAAAAGCGTTAAAGTTTAAAACTATAATGTCTAATTTAAAAAAAGAAAAGCCTTTTTTATAAAGACTCTTCTTTTTTAATTAAAGCACTTACTCCATCGTACATATCTTGCACACATTGTACTTCACTAACTCCCAGTCTTCTTTTATTAGAAATATCATAAATACCCCCTTCGCTTTTTGAGTGTTCCCCGTGAATTCCTCTTATTTGTAAAAAATACTTATCCGTAATTTTTTTATATTCTTTCATATCCATGCTTAATTTTGGAAGTTTAATATGAACAGAAGCTCTCATTGCTGTTCCTAAATTAGTAGGGCAAGATGTGATATATCCCAAGTGTTCATTGTATGAGAATTGCATATGCTCTTCTAATAAGTGTATGGCTTTTAGAAGTCTTGAAAATACAGTGTTAATATCTCCACCTTCTTGCATAGAAATAATTCTTAATTGATCTTCTTCATTAATCCAAACCAAAAATGTTTTTTCAATATTGTGAAAAATACCTCTGCTATTTGGCCAGTCATTATTCAAAGAAGCAGCTTGTAAAAATCGATCCCCTTCTTTAAATAAAAAATGATCTTTTATTAGACTCTCTTGCTCTTTTTTATTTAAAGCATTTAAAGCATAATACTTTCCTTTTAAATCACACTCTAAATGTTCTAATGCATTTGAAACTATTTTCTCTACTTCTTTTCTTTGAATATCACTAATAGCTGGTCCTAAAGGAAAGTTTTTTAAGTTTCTTCCTACACGTATTCGTGTTGAGAGAATGTATTTATTATGCTCTTTTAATAAGGGTGCTTTTAAATACGATGCATTTAGGTTGGATATATGTTTATCCTCTTTTTTAAAACCATGATAATCTTCTATGATTTTATCAAACAAAGCAGCAAATAATGTATAAGATTCTTCATCTCCTGCATATATACCAATACCACTGTCTGGGTTTTTAAGGCCTGAATTAATGGCTTTTTCAAGGGTAAAATCATTCTTACTTTTTAAGTTTTTTAGATGATTAAAAATACCAATATTTAAGTACTTTGCCATTAAAGATTGATGTTCTTTTGTAAAAATAGGATAGTTCATATAGCTTCCTTTTTGATTTCTTATTATATCTTTTTGATATTAAAAAATG
>SPKZ01008293.1_pt1 | contig 36606 bp, 26 predicted proteins | sample 2456571 | NCBI WGS metagenome assembly SPKZ01 (sample SAMN11192286, study PRJNA482655) | marine metagenome | biome: ENVO:00000447; feature: ENVO:00000244|ENVO:00000211|ENVO:00000569|ENVO:00002023; material: ENVO:00002151; isolation source: ocean water from marine abyssalpelagic zone ...
CACCGTTATTCACTTCATTAATATACGATTAAAGTATGAGGTAATTTTTAATGATTTTGGATGTTTTATCAAAAATCACTATCATTTATTACTTGTTTTCCTTTAGTATTAGGCTCTTAAATTATAGGGTACATTTAGTGTTCTATAATTTAAGGTGGAGTTTCTACATAAGATTGCTAACAGGATGAATCAATGACGTCAAATCAACCCAGATCTGGAATGAGTTTACGATCACAGCTCTATGGATTGGTCATTGCCATTACGGTTGTTGCTTTTTTGGGCTCTTTGTGGGCTAGCATCTCGACCATTCGTCAATATTTAAACGATCAAATGGCCACTCATGCCCAAGACGCGGCGACGAGTTTAGGGCTGTCGATTGCCCCCTATGTTGACGAAGAAAACATTGTGATTGCCGAAACCATGATTCACGCTATTTTTGAGTCGGGTTATTATGAAGCGGTGGTGTTAACCGATCTCGATAACAAGGTGTTAGTGAGCCAACATAATGAAATGAAGATTGAAGGTGTTCCGGCTTGGTTTATTAAGCTGTTTTCTTTATCACCACCGGTCATGACTACCGAAATTAATGATGGCTGGCGCATTGCTGGCAAGCTCAGTTTAAAAAGCCATGCGGGTACTTCTTATTTAACGCTGTGGCAGCATGCAATAAGAAACCTCAGTTCGATTTTGGTTGTTTGTATGTTTGCTTTGTTGGGGGCTTATTTTATTTTACGCTCGGTACTCGACCCGTTAGATAAAGTAGAGCATCAAGCCCTGGCGGTGTGTAAAAAAGATTTTCCGTTAATTAAAGAGATACCATCAACCCGAGAGTTGCAGGCGGTGGTGCGGGCCATGAATGCCATGGTAACTAATGTACACAAAACCTTTGATCAAATGAGCAAGCATGCCGAACGGTTGAATAAAGATGTTTATGTTGATGCCTTAACTAATTTGGGCAATCGCCGTGCCTTCGACAGTCAGTTTAAGGCCGACTGCGCTGAAATGAGCAGTGATGATACCGCTACCTTTGGTTTGGTGCAGTTGCCTTCGTTGCAAGTGATTAATAATAACTTGGGTTATCAAGCCGGCGATGAATATGTTCAGTTTGCCACTGAGATTATTAGCCGGCAGTTTAAGGAGTTTGGTAGCGCTAAAATTTATCGTGTGGCTGGCGGCTCTTTCTTCTTTACCATTAAAGACACCTGTAGCGACGTTAAAACCATGTGTGAAGGTCTTCATGCTAAGTTTTGCGCCCTACACTCTGCTGGCTATCCCGAGGGGTTTGGTGAAATCATTGCGACTTCTTTTAATAAGCATGATTGTTCTTCTGAGCTGTTGGCACGGTTAGATACCTTGTTAACTCAGCAAACGTCGTCTCTAAAAGAAGGTGATGTTTATAATGATACCAGCTTTGCTGATTCTCATGGTTTGCACGAATGGTCGGGATTAATTGATCAGATCGTGGCTGAAAATGATGTCAAATTTATGTTTCAGCCGGTTCGTGACAGTCACAGTGATAATATTTTGTATTATGAGTTATTTACTCAGTTTTTCTCTCAACATCAGAGTGTTGCCAATAATCAACTTTATGCGATGGCCGAGCGATTAAATAAGTCGGAGCAGCTCGATAAGTTGGTGTTAGTGGCCTTGTCTAAAATGAATTGCTTTGCCCCTGGGGTTAAGGTGGCGGTTAATTTAACCCATCAATCGCTCCATGATGATAATTTTAGGAATTGGTTGGCTCATTTTTGTTTAGATTATAGTGACCGTTTACCAAAGATTGTGTTTGAGGTGAATGAAGATGCGGTGTTGGCGTCGGTTGAGTCTAGTATGCAGTTTATTCAGATGACCAAACGTTTTGATTTCGAGATTTGTATTGAGCGCTTTGGCTCTAGTTTTACCTCGTTTAAATATTTAAAGGGCTTGGACATTGATTATTTAAAGATTGATGGCGCTTATATTCGTGATTTAGACTCTAATCCTGAGAACAATCATTTTATTCAGGCGGTTACTCAAATTGGACATGGTGTTGGGATTAAGGTGTTGTGTAGTCATGTTGAGAATGAAACGAGCTTAAAGATGCTGGTTGAACTTAACTGTGATGGCGTGCAGGGAAATTATATTCAACCAGCTCAACATTTAATTGAAAAAGAACGACAAAAAGCGTGTATTTATTCACCAATTCAGTTAGCATAGCCATAATTATTTTTTTGAAATGGAGATTCTCGATGAAAAGACTAAATTTTGCGAGTCTATTACTCGCTGCAGTTGCCACAGCAGCAGTATCAGCTTCTGCTGTGGCAGCACCAGCAGCTCGTGTGAGTGCCGCAACAGCTAATGTTGTAAAAACAGCTCCTGCACGTGCAATCAGAGTATTGCCAACTAAACGTTCTGCACCAAGCAGCAAAGCAAGAGCATTACCGACAAGAAGCGCAACAGCGGCAACAACTCGTTCTAGAAGTCGTGTCCCTGGTGGCCGAGTTCCTGGTGCTCCTCGCCCATTCCCAGGTGGCCCAGGTGGCGGCCCAGGTCATGGCGGCGGCTGGGGTGGTATTTCTGGCGGCTTGTAATACCCACTTTGAGGTATTGCTAAAAAGATCCTTCGGGATCTTTTTTTTGGTTTGTTGTTGGTGATTTATTAAGTGGACTAGGGACTGGTTTGAACAATTTTATTTTTGGCTGTTTGTGTTTTATTTTGTTTTACGCACCTATTCCTTTAGGGGCAAATCGGATTTGGGCGAGTTCGTCGATTAGCTTTTCGGTGTTTTTGTTATTTATTGTTCATGTCTATTATTGCTTAAAACAACAACGTTCGTTGTTGCCATTGCGCCAAGCATGGCCAGTGTTAATTCCTCTGATTTCGGTTTGCGGTTGGCTAACACTGCAACTGGGCGCTAACCTGACGTTTGATCCCTCTTTAACCCACATTATGTTGCTTAAAAGCTTAGCCTTTACTCTGTTTGCGGTGTTGGTATTTTGTTACGTTGACTCAAGCCAGCGAGTGTTTAATTTTTCGGTGGTTATTGTCTTGTGTGGCTTGTTTCAGGCGATGTACGGCGCATGGCTTAATTTAAACCCAGGGATGCTTAGTCCAGTGTTTGGGGTGGAATATACCGACCGCACACAGGGTACGTTTATGTATCAAAACCAGATGGCCAATTATTTAGCCCTTACCTTGGGTGTTGGCATTGGTTTGCTGGTCAGTCAATTATCGCTAAGTGCAGGCAGTACACGGTTGCGCCATCAGGTACGAGATTTAATGGCGCTGATGCTTAGCCCGAAAATGGTGATCCGCCTGAGTTTAATTATTATGATTATTGGGTTGATTTTAACCCGTTCACGAATGGGTAATTCGGCCTTTTTTATTGCGTTGGCGTTGGTAAGTTTGTTTGCATTGTTTTTTTATAATCGGCCGCCACGCAGTTTACGCTGGCTGATTGTAAGCTTTTTTGTGCTAGATTTAATTTTGATTGGTTCTATTTTTGGGGTAGAAAAAGTTAAGCAGCGTTTGGCCGAAACAAGTTTTCAGTCGGAAACCCGCGATGAAGTAGTGCGCGACTCTTTGCCGATTATTGCCGATTACCCGATATTTGGCACCGGTGGTGGCAGTTTTTATTCGACTTTCCCGTCTTATCACCCTGAGGTTTATTCTGGTTTTTATGATCATGCCCATAATGATTACATTCAGTTTGCGGTGGAGCTTGGTGTGCCAATGACCCTATTACTGGGGCTGATGATGTTGTATTGCTTGTGGTTGGCGTTTAAGGTGATGGTTAAACGAAAGACACCATTATTTCAGGGAATTGCTTTTGGTTGTGCCATTGCAATTATTCATATGATTTTGCATTCGACGGTCGATTTTTCGTTACAGTCGCCAGCGATTGCGTTGATGTTTATTAGTATTTTATGTTTGGTGATTGTGGTGGCTACGCTACCTCGTCCCACGGTTAAGGATAATTAGGGATTTATGGTTGTGTCACAAATAAAAAAAGTTGTTATTGTTGGTCCTTTACCTTTACCTGCCGGTGGTATGGCGAATCAAACATTGCAGTTATCGAAATTTTTAGCTGAACAAGCGATTGATGTTGATATTGTACGCGTTAATAGTGATTACAAGCCCGCATGGGTGGCTAAACTTCCGGTGATTCGGGCATTTTTTCGGTTGTTATTTTATATCGTTTCGCTGTTTAAGCAGTTAAAAAGTGCTGATGTTGTGCACATTATGGCGAATTCTGGTTGGTCTTGGCATTTGTTTGCTGCGCCGGCTATTATGATTGCTCGCTTATATAACCGCCCGGTAGTAATTAATTATCGGGGTGGTTATGCCCAAGATTTTTTTGATAAGTCGTGGTTTTGGGTTCATTTAACCTTGAAACATGTGCAACAAATTGTGGTGCCCTCGCCTTTTTTACAGGAAGTGTTTGGTCGGTTTCAACAACACGCGGTTGTGGTGCCTAACGTCCTAAACCATACCTTGTTTAATCCAAAGAACCGTTGTTTATCTGCTGATAGTCCGCATATTATTGTGACCCGTAATTTAGAAGCGATTTATGATGTTACCACGGCGATTAATGCTTTTGCGTTAGTGGCTAAGCAAGTAGATAATGTCCGATTATCAATTGCGGGAACAGGCCCTGAGCAAGCGATGTTAGAGACATTGGTTGAGCAGTTGGGGTTGAGCAAGCAAGTGACCTTTACCGGTCGTTTGTCGCCTGCACAAATCGCTAATTTATATAAAAGTGCTGATGTGATGATCAACACCAGTGTGATTGATAATACGCCCAATTCAATTATTGAGTCGTTAGCCTGTGGCACACCTGTAGTTAGTACTAATGTGGGTGGTATTCCTAAGCTGGTTAACCATCAATTAGATGCTTTTTTGGTGGAAGTTGGCGACGCAGAACAAATAGCCACACATGTGTTAACGTTGCTTAATGATGAGGTGTGTCGTGAACAGATGGTAGCGACAGGTTTAAAGACCATTGAAAAGTTCTATTGGCACAATGTGTGGCAATTATTAGAAGCCTGCTATCAAGATGCAATTAAAAGCTTTAACAAATAGTTAAAGCTTTATCCTTAAAGCAACAGTTACTGCTGTTTGGCCCATGAATCTCGTAGGCCAACGGTACGGTTGAACACTAGGTGTTCAAGACTGCTGTCTTTGTTGTCGGCACAGAAGTAACCTTCACGTTCAAATTGGTAAGCCACTTCCGCTTTGGCGGTCACTAACGACGGTTCGACCATGGCATTAGCATAAACTACTAAAGATTGGTCGTTGATCACAGTGGCAAAGTCTTCGCTTGCTGCCGGGTTTGGCACGGTGAATAATCGGTCGTAGACACGAATTTCGGCTTTAACCCCTTCGCTAGCACTCACCCAATGGATAACCCCTTTGACGCTGCGACCATCACTTGGCTTTTTGCCTAAGGTTTCTGGATCGTAACTACAGTAAATGGTGGTGATTTCGCCGTTGTCGTCTTTGTCACAACGCAGGGCTTTAACCACATAACCATTACGCAAACGGACCTCTTTGTCGATAACCAAACGTTTGTATTTTTTGTTGGCTTCTTCTCTGAAATCAGCACGATCGATGAATATTTCACGGGTAAACGGCACTTGGCGTGTGCCCATGGTTTCATCCTTTGGATGGTTCGGCGCAGTTAGCTGCTCAACTTGATCTTGTGGGTAGTTTTCGATAATCAGTTTGATTGGCTCAAGCACAGCCATGGCACGCGGCGCACTGCTGTCGAGATCTTCACGAATACAGCTCTCTAATGCGCCCATTTCAATGGTGTTTTCTTGTTTGGTGATACCAATGCGCTTACAGAATTCGACAATAGATGCTGGCGTGTAACCACGACGACGCAAGCCAGATATTGTTGGCATGCGCGGGTCATTCCAATCATCAACAAGTTTGTCGGCCACTAGGGTGGCTAACTTGCGCTTTGACATAACGGTGTATTCAAGATTCAACCGTGAAAACTCAATTTGTTGCGGATGGCATTCAAGTGAAATGTTGTCGAGCACCCAGTCGTATAATGGACGGTGATCTTCAAATTCTAAGGTACACAATGAATGGGTGATCCCTTCCAGCGCATCGGAAATGCAGTGGGTGAAGTCATACATTGGGTAAATGCACCATGCATTACCGGTTTGATGATGTTCGACAAAACGAATGCGGTAGATAATTGGGTCTCGCATTTTGATGTTAGGCGATAACATGTCAATTTTAGCACGCAGACTGTAGGTGCCCTCTTCATGCTTGCCTTCGCGCATTTCTTTAAACAATTGCAGGTTGTCTGCTACGCTGCGGTCACGATCGGGGCTGTTTTGACCTGGCTTGGTCAAGGTGCCGCGATATTCACGCATTTGTTCGGCATTGAGTGAACAGACAAAGGCTTTGCCATTTTCAATAAGTTCGACGGCGTAGTTGTAAAGCGCTTCGAAGTTGTCTGAACTGTAGCGAATTTCACCAGCCCATTCAAACCCTAACCATGAAACATCTTCTTTGATTGAATTGACAAAGTCGATGTCTTCTTTTAGTGGGTTGGTGTCGTCGAATCGCAGGTTAGTTTGGCCTTGATAATCACGACCAATACCGAAATTCAAGCAAATAGACTTTGCATGACCGATGTGTAAATAACCATTTGGCTCAGGCGGAAAGCGAGTGACAACACTGCTGCGTTTGCCACTGGCTAAGTCTTTATCAATAATATTTCGAATAAAATTCGTTACTTTTACGGCTTCTTCGCTCATTTGACTCTCTAAATAAAAATACACTAGATATATTGGACTAATATTCTCTTATTTAAGTCAATTTCACAACCGTTGTTAACGCAATTTTATCATTTTTCGGTGCGCCAATACATATTCCGCGCTTTTCGTTTCGAGATTGGATAATTCTCGGTGCCAACACTAATCATATTGGTATTATCAATTGATAATAAACTAGGTTCTGGCGGTAATATCGCTGACTTTAGTTCGGTGCTACGATCATCAGTATCACAACTTACCTGACTGCAACTTTTGTTACCGTCAAGATCGCTAGGTACAGTATCTTTGTAGGTTGGCGTAGCATCGGCAATATTAAGTCGATAAATTCGCGCTGTTGATTTTTTGCGTTTACAGGCATCTATTCTCTGGCCTGGCTGATAGGTGGTAAACCATAGCGAATGCTTAAACGTTAAACTAGACCCTAACACTTTTTCGCCTTTGCGCTTTAAACTCATGTACCAGCCTTCTTTATACTGTAATGTTCTAGTGGCCGTTAATTTTTGGCTAGTGGTGCCAACGCCAATGAAATTTTCGGTAGCGTCGTATAAATTAGATCTCTCGATTATTTTTGTTGCTGGAGTATATAATGGTTGTTTTAGCACATAAAATTCGTCATTAATGACATCGTTATTTGGGTGTGCACGATAACCTGAGCCAATCGCAATCGCTAAGGTTTGACCATCTTTGAGCAATGATATATCCGGCGCATGGTAAAAACGGCGGTTTCCCTGTTTGTCTCCAATAGCCAATACCGCTATTTTATTACTGGTGATATCAGTCGTACCAATATCGAAACGCCAGACTTGCCCGCCCATATCGCCAACATAAAACTGAGTAGCAATGTTATCGCCACTGGTACTGATCACTCTAACATTGGATGGCACTGAATATGCCATGTCTGTTTTAGACCAAATAATGGCGCCTGTTTCAGCGTTAACGACATAGACTGCGCCACCTTTGGTGTCTACGGTTCGTTTAGTGACTAGGTCTTGTTGAGGATCGTAACCACCACCAAAAATCAGGACATCCTGGATTGAGCCATTGTAATTAATTTTAGCCTTAATTGGTTTAGACCATGTTTGGCCTAATTTTGAAAAACCGGGGGAATCTGGAGTAATTTCCCATTTCACTACCGGTTGATAGAAGTTAGTAATATCAAGAGCGTAGTAGCTTGAGCCACCACGGCGCATACCGCTGTAGAGGTATTTTTTACCACCTTTTTTCCAAAACGTTAACTCACCATCCATGCCATAAATATGTTTGTTTGAAATAGTGTTTTGCGAAATTTTATGCTGATTTTTTAATAGTTCCTTAGGCATAAAGGCATATTGTTCAACACCCGTATCTGCGTTAATGGCGTGGATATAACCTTGGTTATCTCCAAAGAAGATTAACGTACCGACGTTATATGAAACCTCAATTGGCATTGAATGCAGTGGGTCAGCCATTTTTTGTGAGGTAAGCATGCTATCGATTAAGGCATTTTTACGATGATTTGTGGTAACAGCAAAATCTTCTATACTAAAGCTATTTTTAGTACTGTCGCTTAGATTAACTGTTGTGTTAGCACCGTTGCTAACGTGATCAATGTAGATATTGCGGTAGGCTGGTAATCTATTCGCTGCACCGCCCTTACCGACTTCCGCCCCATCAACTTCAGCACTCCACACGCTTTGGGCTGTCTCTTTAAACATTCCAGTAGCTGAGTCGATAGCAATATTGAGGTTTTTATCAATAACCTGACCTAAATCATTGATTGTGTAATGTTTTAAATTCCCAACCCAGCTATCTTTGTCACTAGGCTCAAATAAAGCATAAAATAAGCGGCTATTATTATTCAATCGATTGTCGCTGCTAATTGACGCAGCACTGTTAGTTAATGTGGTGTTTCTCCCAACAACTGAGCCAGTGATACTTTTAAATACTTTGAATAACTCATCACTATTATTAGCCGTTGAATAACGCTTTTCTGCTTCATCGGTTTCTTCACCTTGCTTGGCTAGCTCAATCAAAAAGGTATCGTCATTATTAAAACCAACGGTGTATAACGTCACTTTTTGTAAGTCAGTAACACCTCTCACTTTGATCCCTGCGTGCAACTTTGTTGCTAAGCGCACGCCACAGGTTTTAGGGTAACCGTTGGCACTATCAACCGATGGACAGGTTGCTGGACTAATAACGGTCTTAATTTCCTTAATCATGTTGTACCACCAATGACCGGTGCTGTTTGAGTCCTCTTTATGGTTTGGTTCACCGTCGGTCAGTAACACGATATTGGCCGAATCATCGGAACAAGTATCGACGATTGGACTTTTATATTGTAGCGGCTGTGAAAAACCAGCATTAGTTAGGCGTTGATGGACACAAGCCTTTGAATTTAAATTTTTATTGCTACAAATATTTTGATGAGTCTCGGTGCCATTGATGTAGCTTAATTTGTGCGGGATGCGTTCATGCAGTTTGTCTTTTGTTACGCGCTCAAGCGCACTACGACTTGAAGTTAACTGTCCGGTTAAAGAACTATCAATATTTGCACCGGCTAAATACTTGGCTGCTTCATAAAGCGTTGGAACAATTGGGGTGTGAAACGTTAATTTTTGGTTGTCGAGTGCTTCAATCATTTGTTGTCGCACACTAATTGTCCGCACTAAGCTATCTTGAAATTCGATAAATAAGGTCGGGCTGTATCTGCCCAATGCTGTTTTAATGCTAATTTTTTTATGTTCGTCTGAGGTAATACCTGCGGTATTTAAAATTAGACTAAGATTGTTTCCTGATCGCCAGCCGGATTGATTAACAATTTCTTGAATCACCGGTGCTAAGCCATCAAGCGTATAGGTTTCTTTGTCGGCCGACCAATCTCGTATATTGATTGTTGCTGTGGCTGAAGTACTGTTTCGTTCTCTTGCGCTGAGGTTGTAATTTTGAGTGAGAAAGGCTGTTGAATTCGCGGTCTTTTCTCCTTTAATGGTGAAGGTAATTGTCTTACAGCTACCATTTTTCTTGCCACAAGCTCCTTGCCTGAATATTTCGACGTATGCTTTAGATATTTTTCTGCCTCTAGGGACGATGATATTGGTAAATCTTAAGCCGATATAACTGCTATCTTTTAACGGCATATGGCTGAGTTTCATCTTTAGCACTTCAATTTTTACTTCACCATCCGATAATTGGTATGCATTGTTTTTGTTGGCTGAGATTGGTCGATTAAATCCCTTTACATTTTCGGTGACCATTTTATTTAAGTCACTGACCGGGTATATCACTGCCCCGCTTAGCTGGTTCATTCTCATTAAACCAATTTGAACATCTTCAGCCTGTTCAATGTACTGTTTCATCGCCCTTTTCATGTGAGTCAGCCGACTCTCATTACCTGAGACGTGAGTAGCCATTGACATCGAGGTGTCCAAAATCATCATGATTTTTGGGGTGACACTGCCACCGTTGATGTAGACTTCGATGTCGTCTGCTTGGGCCGGTGTGATTGCGGCTAACGAAATGAGCAATCCGAAACTAAAATACTGTAGCTGGGCAAAGATGTTTTTCACTAAAAACTCCCTGTTATGAAGCGAAAAATAAACAAGTAAATTAATCTTAGCTTATTAGTCGCATGGGTGTAAACAGTGTATAAAAATGAAAAAGGCACAACAATGCGCCTTTTCTATCATTAAATCTAAAATCTAATCTTTTAGAGGTATGTTCCTTAGGATTTGTAGCGTTAAGTCCCAAAAGCGCCCCACCGTATCAATTTTGACTTTTTCGTCCGGTGAATGAGGGAACCGAATCGTTGGGCCGTAAGATACCATGTCCCAATTTGGGTAAGCGTCTTTAAACAGTCCACATTCTAAGCCCGCGTGGATCACCATGATTTTTGGTAGTTCACCAAACATTTCTTGGTAGGTATCCCGTACCACGTTCATGATTTGTGAATCGCTAACCGGTTGCCACCCTGGATAAGCACCAGTAAATTCAACACTGGCGCCGGCTAAGGTAAAGACTGACTCGATGATGTTTTGTGCATCAATACGACGACTATCCATTAGTGAACGAATAAGACACTGAATGTATATTTCGTTGCCACGGGTTTTGATGACGCCAAGGTTGTTTGATGTTTCAACAACGCCTTCCACTTCATCACTCATTCTAAATACACCGTGTGGACAGGCATAAAGTGCAGCGAGTAATTTAGTTTGTAGTTGAGCAGTGATGACGTTTTCTGCTTCGTCACTTGGATCTAAAAATACCGCTAGGTCAGGTTCTGTCTCGCGCAATTCGTGTTGCATGGTCGCGGTAAGCTCTGCTAAGTCAGCTTTAAACTCGGTAATTAAGTCGTTAGGAATAACGATTTCGGCGCTGGCTTCACGAGGTAATGCGTTACGTAAGCTGCCACCGTTGATACTATTGAGGCGTAATGGATGTTTTTTACTCAGTTCGCTTAGCACTCGTGATAAGACTTTATTAGCATTACCTCGACCAATATGAATATCTACCCCTGAGTGACCGCCGCGTAATCCTTCGACCACGATACAAAAACCACTATGAGCCTGAGGAATGGCTTCAGTTTGTAGTTCGAATCTAATGTTGGCATCAACGCCGCCAGCACAACCCATGTAGACTTCGCCTTCGTCTTCTGAGTCGGTGTTTAATAAGATATCACCGTCTAAATAACCGGGTTCAACACCAAAAGCGCCAGTCATGCCTGCTTCTTCGTCAACAGTTAGTAAGGCTTCCAGTGGACCGTGTTCGAGGGTGTTATCACCAAATATTGCTAAGGTAGTACATAAACCGATGCCGTTATCGGCACCAAGGGTGGTTCCTTTGGCCGTTACCCATTCACCATCGATGTATGGCAAAATTGGATCGGTTAAGAAGTCGTGATCGGTATCATTATTTTTTTGCGGCACCATGTCTAGATGCGCCTGCATGATCACGCCTTTACGGTTTTCATAACCTGGACTGGCTGGCTTTTTGATAATGATGTTACCAACGGTGTCACGGGTAACCGCTAAAGATTTGGATTGTGCCCATTTTACAATGTGTTGCGCGATGGCTTCTTCGTATTTTGATGGGTGTGGGATGCTACATAATTGAGAAAACCAGTGCCAGACTGGTTGCGGGGTTAGCGTTGAAAGTGACACGTTTAAATCCTCTTTGATAATTTCCTCGATAATACCATAGCTTAAGTGGATAGCAGAGCAAAAAACCGCAGAGAACAGGTGGTGTCTGTGTAACGTATTAATGACAATTACTTGCATTTGAACCTGAGCCAAGGATAATATCGTTTTACCCTTTTGTGAAACTATTATGATTACCGATCCTGCTATTTTAGCCCGTTTAGAAAACTCCCAAGCGCGAATTACTAAAGCTATTTTCCCGTTTAATACCAATCACCATGATACTTTATTTGGGGGACAGGCACTTTCTTGGATGGACGAGGCGGCTTTTATCGCGGCCACACGTTTTTGTCGTAAACGTTTGGTGACGGTATCGTCGGATCGGATCGATTTTAAGCATCCTATTCCTGGTGGTAGTTTGGTTGAGTTGGTCGGTCAGGTGGTACATGTGGGCCGCACAAGCTTGAAAGTAGAAGTGAATATTTATGTTGAAGATATGTACCATGATCACCGTGAAAAGGCGATCACTGGTACATTTAGTTTTGTTGCGGTTGACGAAGATGGTAAACCAACACCGGTATTACCCGTTTAAAAGCCTGTTACCCGATCACTGACCAATGGATTAGAGCGGCGTTCTTGACCAAACGTTGAGTTTTCGCCATGCCCACAAATAAATTCAACCTCATTACCCAGCGGCCAAAGCTTTTGGCAAATTGAGTTGATCAGAGTTTGGTGATCACCCTGGGGGAAATCGGTTCGACCAATTGAGCCCGCAAAAATAACATCGCCAACCCATGCCTTGCTTAATTCTTTAGAATAAAAAATCACATGCCCCGGTGTGTGTCCTGGCGTGTGTAGAACATTAAGGGTGTGATTACCTACGGTAACGATGTCGCCATCGTTGAGCCAACGATTAGGAGTGAAACCATCGACCGGTGGAAAACCAAACATTTTCGCTTGGTGCTCTAAGGCATCTATCCAGAACTTATCGGCTAATTGTGGTCCTTCAATGGTAATACTAAGCTGTTTTGACAGTTGCGCTGTGCCGCCAGCATGATCGATGTGAGCATGGGTTAGTAAGATTTTTTCAATGGTAAGCTGCTGCTGTTCAATGAAGCTTAACAATAATTCGACATCACCACCGGGATCGATTACCGCGCCTTTTTTTGTTTTATCGCACCATAATATACTACAATTTTGGGCAAACGCGGTGACGGGGATGACTTGGTATTTCAACATATATTTTGTGAACTCATTGCTATTTATTATGGATTAATCCTATCATAACCTCTTGACTAAAGTTGATCTGCTAGCCATTATTTTGGGTATTGATACCAACCTGACAAAGTTATTGCTCACTTGTGCTGGTTAAAATTAACGAATATTGCGTTGCTTTCAATCCCAATAGTGGGCTATTGCTCAATCAAGCGCCTTACATTCATTTATTTTTTCTGCGCACAATAAGATCACAAACTTAATCAAATTGGTATGATTTCACAAGGAGCGTCACATTTCACATTTTGTATCTGGCACTATTGCTGGTTTGTTGTTGTCTAGTTTGAGTTTTTCTGCTGTGACCGCCCCAATCAATTGCCATTGGATTTCCAATAATTCACAAGCAACTGGCTTTGACCTAAAGCTGGCTGATGAAGTTGAACAGCTACCAAGTAGACGACTGAATGAGGAAGTTGTGATTAATGAGGTGGTAGTCAATCGCTATAATGTGTTTGATTCTGATAATCCTGACGAGCAAAATTTTTTATTTAGCTGGCTTAACTCGATTCATGTGGTGACTGAGGAACAAGTGATCCGTGACATCATTTTATTTAAGCCCGGTCAACTTTATCAATTAGCGACTCAACAAGAATCTGAACGCATTTTAAGGGGCAGCCAGTATATTTTTGATGCCAGAATTAGGCCCTTGCGTTTGTGTGATAACAAAATGGATGTTGAGGTAACGACGCGAGATTTATGGACGTTGACCCCTTCGTTAAATTTTTCTCACACCGGGGGCCGCTCTAAAAGCAAAGTGGCGTTGAGTGATTCCAACTTTTTGGGGACAGGCAAAAAAATCACGGTGGCTCGGAGTAATGAGGACGGCCGTAGCGATTTTGTGATGAGTTATCATGATCCAAACATTTTAGGGACTCGTCGCCAAATAACAGTCAGTTTAAGTGACAATACCGATGGCTATGATCAATATATTAATTTTGAACTACCCTTTTATTCTTTGGCGACAACTCGAAGCTATGGCTTTAATTTTAAAAATGAAAAAAGTACCGAATCGATTTATCACCAGGCGCAATTAAGCAGTGAGTTTGAACATAAATATCAAAAATCGACGTTGTTCTTGGGACACTCTGAGGGTTATCTTAAACAGCAAAGTATTCGCTGGCGCTATGGGATCTCTTTTCAACAAGATAATTTCAAACCAACGGCCTTACATCATCAAGCTGACGGTGTGCCGATTGACCGGCGGTTAATTTATCCGTGGTTGGGAGTGGAATTACTTGAAGATCGCTACATTAAGCTTGAAAATTATCATTCGATAAAGCGTACTGAAGATATCAATTTAGGACGGTATGTCACAGGGTCTATCGGTTACAGTCCGCAGTCTTTAACCGATGATGAGAGCCGTTTGGTGCTAAAGGGTCGATATAATAATGCGATGTTAATTGACAGCCATCTATTTGATGTGAAAGGTAAGTTAAATGGTTTTTGGCAAACCGATGGTAGTAAATTTGAAGATTTACGAATAAAGCTTAGTGGTAATTATTATAATTTCCATCACGATGATTGGGTGTTTTTTACGTCACTAACCTTAAATTATGGCAAGGCGCTAGCGCTTAATCGGCAATTATTTTTAGGTGGCGACAATGGATTGCGTGGCTATCCGGTGCGCCATGTTGAAGTGAATAAATCGGTGGTGATTAACATTGAGGAGCGTTTTTACAGTGATTGGTATTGGTTTAACTTAATTAGAGTTGGCGCAGCCGCTTATTTAGATATTGGTAAGGGTTGGAATGAAAAAATTCCGCTACAGTTTCAAAAATATGATGATGACAAATGGCTGGCGAATATTGGGGTTGGTTTGCGGTTAACCCCAACTAGAGCCGATGCCAATCATGTGATTCATTTGGATTTGGCGTTTCCTATTGATGCCGCTGATACGATTGATAAAACCCAGTTTATTATTAAAGTGAAACAATCTTTTTAGGATTAATGGTGCTAGAATTTACCCATTATTTTATGGGTAAGATGCTATTTTGACTTTATTAACTTTGTCTGATGATCAGATAGATATTTGGTTAGTTCAACCGAGTAAAGTGACTGAACCAGAGTTGTTGGCACGTTATTTTTCGTTAATTTCCAGTGCTGAACATGTACGCGTTAAGCGTTATATTCGGGAAAAAGATCAGCATAGTGCGTTAATTACCCGCAGTTTCATTCGCTGTGTCCTGTCACACTATGCTGACATTACGCCAAATGACTGGCAGTTTGGGGTTGGATTTAATGGTAAACCTTTTGTCGAAAACGCTGGGATTACCCTTGAATTCAATTTATCTCATGCTAATGACCTGATTGTATGCTCGGTCACCAAAAGGTTCGCCTTGGGGATTGATGTTGAGTACATCAAACGCAGTAGTGACACCTATAAGTTAGCACCACGTTATTTTGCAGCCAATGAAGTCGCGGCATTAAATCAATTTCCTTATGAGCAGCAACCGAGTCGATTTTATGATTTCTGGACCTTAAAAGAGTCATATATTAAAGCCTGTGGCGATGGTTTGGCGATTCCATTGGATCATTTTGGATTTGAGATTGGTAACCGTGAAAATATTCGTTTGACGTTTTCATCGCAGCGTGATGATTGCCCAGATAAATGGCAAAGTTGGTTGTTTGATGCCAGTTGCGATCACCGTTTGGCGTTAACGGTTAAGGCGGATGTTGGGCAGCCAATTCATTTGACCACCCGTTATTTAATCCCACTTAGTTCGCCGGATTTGGTGTCTCTTCCACTTTTTTAGTGGCTGATTCTTTAGGCCACGGTGAGTAATGTGCCCCGAGTGCACAACTGACTGCGCCAGCGAAAAACACAAACACTGACGTGGCGTTCAATTCGCCACGTTCCCCAACCGATAAGATAAATAACCCACCGGTAATTGCGCCCACAACAAAGGCATTTTGCCAATGACTTTTGTCGACTAAAAATCGCATCAACATGCCACCTAATGACATCGATATGCACAATGTTGCGATGCCCATGACCTGCCAAATTAAATCCTTAAATTGTGACCAAAATTCATGTTCTACTCCGGCTAGCCCACTGTATGCTGCGATTAGGATGAAAAATAGTTGGTTCACCAAAAATATAATAATGGTGGCGATAGTGCCAAAAATGATGGCGTCGAGTTTTAGGACATTTTTGAACACGTTGTTTTACTCTGGTCGATGATGTTGACAGCATAAAACAACGATGCTTAGCGAGAGCCGATCTGGATCAATTTTTGGTGCGACTAAAGCAATAAGTCGGCTTCAATTCGCTGAAAGTCACTGGCGGCATAGATTAATGAGTTGGCGGTTAAGCTTGGCACGCCATAAACTTGGGTTTTTACGCCGTATTTTTGGTTTACTTTTTCAAGTAACAAATCAAAATCTCCATCCCCAGACAAGAGCACCACGGTGTCAACCGCTGACGCGGCTTCGAGTACATCAATCGCGATCCCAACATCCCAATCACCTTTCGCGGAGCCATCGCTACGTTGAATGTAGGGTTTTAGTTTAATTTCAAATCCGATATGGCGGAGCGCTTCTTGGAATTTTTGTTGCTGTGAGTCTCCTTTGTCGATCGCATAAGCGTAGGCGATCACAATGTCTCCCTCACTTTTTATTTTTGTCATTAATTTTCGATAATTAAACTGACGCCCATAGGCTTGGCGCGTAGTGTAGTAAATGTTTTGAACATCAACAAAAATGGCAATTTTATTCAAGAGATCCTCTTACTTTTATTGTTTTGAGCTATAAAAAATAACTTTTATTGCCTTTAAATTCAATCAATAAAAATATCGTCACGGGACGTTACAGAAGAAAACAATTATTAACAATTGTAATTTAACAAAAAAATTACAATCACCTTGAAACAGCTTCTTTTATTTAGATTCTGAAATGTCATCTCCATCAATAAAATTGGTCATTTATTCTTCAAATAATAAAAATAAAGATTAACATGACAAATAATCTAACTCTTGCAACGACTAAAGAAGAGTATGAAAGCATTGAGGTAAGAGGCTGTCAATTAGCGGGTTTTGGTCACTCTGAAATTTCTTTTCAAATGTATGACTCTTTTGAAGTTAAAACTGGCGGTTATTCTGCTGAATTTGGACGTTCTACTGACGGTGTGGTTAATGCGGTGACTAAACGCGGCAAGAATGACGCTGCGTTAGGTGAAGCTAATCCTGATTATGGTTTGGCGACTAATTATCAATCACTTCGTTATGTTAGATTGAGTGCATCATTTAAATTTTAAATAATTACACTCTTTACTTCAAAAGCCGATGATCTTTTCATCGGCTTTTGCTTTAGTTCTGTTATAATCGCGCATTATTTTTAGATTACCACAGGATATTCCCTTGCAATCAACAGCATTTTCTTCGCTTAAACTTAATCCGGCCTTAGTCAGTAACTTGGCAACCCTGGGTTATGAAAGCATGACGCCTATTCAAGCGGAAAGCTTGCCACAAATTATCGATGGCAAGGATGTGATTGCGCAGGCAAAAACTGGCTCTGGTAAAACCGCCGCTTTTGCATTGGGTTTATTACATAACCTTGATGTTAAAAAGTTTCGGGTTCAGTCGTTGGTGCTATGTCCAACGCGCGAATTAGCGGATCAGGTGGCGAAAGAAGTTCGTAAACTAGCCCGTGGCATTCATAACATTAAAGTTTTAACCTTATGCGGTGGCGTTCCATTGGGACCACAAATTGGTTCACTTGAACATGGCGCGCATATTATTGTTGGTACGCCGGGTCGAATTGAAGATCATTTAAATCGCAACCGCCTCAATTTAGATAACTTGAATACTTTAGTACTTGATGAAGCCGATCGGATGTTAGAAATGGGCTTTCAGTCTGCTTTAGATTTGATTTTTTCGTTGTGTCCACCTAAGCGTCAAACGTTATTGTTTAGTGCGACGTTCCCAGAGCAAATTAAACCAATTGCAAAACGTATTATGAATGACCCTGTGACCATTGAAGTCGCTGAGGCGCATAATACAGAGACCATTGAACAGTTGTTTTATAAACTGCCTCATGATTACCATCGCACCAGTGCTGTTCGCTTATTGTTAGCGCAACACAAGGCAGCATCGAGTGTTATTTTCTGTACAACCAAGATTGAAACTCAAGATCTAGCCGATGATTTACACAGCTATGGTTACAGCGTAATGTCGTTGCATGGTGATTTAGAGCAACGCGACCGTGATCAAACCTTAATTCAATTTGCTAATAAAAGTGTGTCGGTATTGGTTGCGACGGATGTTGCGGCTCGTGGTTTAGACATTGATAGCTTAGATTTAGTGATTAATTATCATGTTTCTCGTGATCCTGAAGTGCATGTTCACCGTATTGGCCGAACTGGCCGTGCCGGTGGTAAAGGCGTTGCGTGTTCATTAGTGAGTGAGAAAGAGCTTAATAAAGTAGCGCGTATCGAAACCTTGCTAAATATTGAAGTTGAAACCATTGAATTACCTCCGGTTGCCCTGCTTGATGAGCCATTACAACAGCCAACCATGACGACATTGCAAATTGATGGCGGCAAAAAGCAGAAAGTCCGTGCTGGTGATATTTTAGGCGCGTTGACCAGTCAAGGCGGCATCACCGGTAAAGAAGTCGGTAAAATCCAAATTTATGACACTTGGGCTTATGTTGCGGTTGAACGTAAAGTGGCAGCTGTTGCTTTACGTAAAATTGCAGAGGGTAAACTTAAGGGTCGTAGCTTCAGAGTACGTCAATTAAGTAGCTAATCTTTCGTTTGATTATGATTTAGTAGAATTTGTATGAAAAGCACTGCTATGATTAGCGGTGCTTTTTTTGTTTAAATTTAGGGATGTTGTGTGCTTAATTTGATGTGGTTAGCTTTTTTTGTGATTGCTTTTATAACAGCGCTTGGTCAATGGCTGATCGGTGGCGATCAGGGGATTTTTGAAACCATTACCATGGCGATGTTTAGCATGTCTAAAACCGCTGTTGACATTGCTATTGGCTTAATTGGCATTTTGACCTTTTGGCTTGGGATGATGAAAGTCGCCGAAAAATCTGGATTTGTTGCGCAGCTGGCGCGCTTATTAAGCCCTTTATTTAGTCGATTAATGCCTGGAGTCCCGAAAAATCATCCGGCTTTTGGCAGTATCACAATGAATTTATCGGCCAATATGCTGGGCGTTGATAATGCAGCAACGCCGCTGGGCTTAAAGGCGATGAAGGATTTGCAGACTCTTAACCCAAATAAAGACACGGCCTCGAACGCTCAAATATTGTTTTTGGTGTTAAATACATCGTCGGTGACGATATTTCCGATGACTATTATTTTCTATCGGATGCAGCAAGGTGCAGTTTCGCCCACTGATGTTTTTATTCCGATTTTATTAGCGACGTTAGCCTCGACGGTTGCTGGCTTACTGAGTGTGATTGTAGTACAACGGATTAACATCAAAGATAGTGTGTTGTTGCTTAACTTTGCGCTGTTGTTTAGCGCGATTATGGCATTAATTGCTTATTTGGTTCAGTTGAGTGCTGATCAACTGGCGTCACAGTCATCTCTAATTGCTAATTTTACGTTGTTGTCTTTGATTGTTGGATTTTTGGTAGCGGCGCATCTGAAAAAGATTAATGTTTTTGATACTTTTGTTGACGGTGCGAAGGAAGGTTTTGATATTTCAATTAAACTTATCCCCTATTTAGTCGCGATGTTGGTGGCAATTGCTGCATTTAGAGCCAGTGGCGCATTAGACTATTTATTGCTGCTGGTTAAAAATGTGGTTGCAATATTTAATGGTGATACTCGATTTGTTGATGCTTTACCGACAGCATTCATGAAGCCTTTTTCTGGCTCTGGCGCCAGAGCAATGATGCTTGAAACCATGAATCAACATGGCGTTGATTCTTTTGCAGGTCGTTTAGCCGCTATTTTTCAGGGCTCAACTGAAACAACATTCTATGTCATTGCGGTGTATTTTGGCTCGGTGGGGATAAAACATACCCGTCATGCAATTAGTTGTGGCTTAATTGCTGATTGTGCGGGTATGTTTGCGGCAATTGGTGTGTGTTATTGGTTTTTTGGTTGATCTTTTTTCAACGTTGGCCAAACAAACGTACTTTGACAAGTATCAATATATAGTTGTTCTACTTTTTCTCGCGCCCAAGGGGTTTTACGTAAAAATTTGAGGCTTGATTTAACACTTGGGTCATTATAGAAACACCGAATTTCAACCAGTTTACTCAACTCTTTCCAGCCATGACGTTCAACCAATCTATTAATGATTAATTCCAGCGTGAGGCCGTGTAATGGATTTTTAGGTTGTGATTGCGTCATGAGGTTAGTTTTTCTTACTGATTATGTTTAGTGGTTGATTCTAACAAATCTATTAAAGTTTGAGTAGTTATTTACTTCACCTAGCATTGCTTTTAAATAGTATTAAGGTTAAATTGTATGACAAATACTATAATACTTAAGGTCGATTATGTTGATGCGATATGCTGTGATGGTAACTTTAACCTGTTGTGCTATTGGGGGTAATTTTAATGCTAGTAGTGAAGATTTAGCCGCTAAATATCCAAACGTGATCGATCGAACTGGCGAACCTCGGTTAATGAAAGATTATGATAGTTACGGTAATCAACGTTTTAATCCTTTATTTGACCTAGGCAGTTGGCATGGTTTTTTATTACCCCAGGACAAAAGCTCCTATGGCGCTTTCACTGGCCCCATGATCATCGCCGAAGAATACAGCCTATACCTCGCCAACAAACTAGAACAATTAAGCCTCATCAACACTCAAACTCACTCCCCCTACCTTTTGGGACAGGCACAAACTCAGTTGATTTCTTACCCCGGAAAACTGGTTCAAATTTATCAATTTGATGATCTTGATCTTACGCTTACTTTGCAGTTTGTTACTAATCGTACTGCACTTGTTCGTACTGTTATTACGAATAAAACTGCTGAACCGTTAGCACTGAAGTTGACTTGGCGAGGGCAACTCCTCTCTAATTGGACAGGCAAAAATTCTGTTGTGGAAGCACAGCCTGCTTTACTAGGTCATTTGTCAAAAAATAAGTTTGGTGTCGATATTTCGTTTGGTAAAGTCCGTGATACTTGGAATGTTTTATTGTCGGGTGATGCTATATATTCGATTAAACGTAATGTTGACAGCCAAACTAAGCTGTTTAAAAACAGCTATATAAGCACTACTTTGATTGAAATATCACCATCGCAATCGCAATCGTTTTTTACGAGTCATAGTTATTGGCATAATGAAATTGAGTCTAAAGAAGGTAATAAATTAGTTGCTGAAGTTTTAAAGAATCCTATAAAACATTTAGGGAATACAAAGCAACGTTGGCAGAGATATTTATCATCCAGTTTAAATAATCAAGGATATAAGAACAACATTGCCGTTAAGTCGATTGAAACATTAACTGCTAACTGGCGTAGTGCTGCGGGTGCGTTAAAGCACGATGTCGTCACTCCCTCGGTGACTGCACGTTGGTTCAATGGTGCCTGGGCTTGGGATAGTTGGAAACATGCTTTTGCGATGGCTTCATTTAATCCTGATGTTGCCTTAGCGAACATTAGAGCATTGTTTGATTATCAAATTACAGTTGACGATCCGGTTCGTCCGCAGGATAACGGCATGATTATTGATGCTATTTTTTATAACGAAGACATTGTGCGTAATGGTGATGGCGGTAATTGGAATGAACGAAATAGTAAGCCACCACTAGCGACTTGGGCTATCTGGGAGCTTTATCAGCAAACTAAAGATAAGAACATATTAATTGAATTGTATCCTAAATTAGTAAATTATCATCGTTGGTGGTATCGAAATCGCGATAATAATCACAACGGACTCGTTGAATATGGTGCGACCAAGCATCGTTTTCATAATAATGATGCTGGTGAAATAAGTTTTAAAATACGGTATGTAAAAAACACTCCAAAATTAATTTTTAATCGTTGTAAAAAATTAAAAGAATCATGGTATCAATGTGTTGGTATAGATTTATATGAGCAGCAGTTAGATGATGGTAACTATGATGCGCTAGATATTGGTGCTCAGCATGGCGCGGGATGGGAATCAGGAATGGATAATGCTGCACGATTTGGTTTTATATCTTCACAACAATTGCAAAATTATGCTGATATTAATTACCAAGGAAATCTCATACGAGCTCGTAAAGATTGGCAAGTTAAATTTTTTGAAAATGTTGATAGCACTGGTCAATTATTAGGTTTTTCAATCAATCAGGAATCAGTTGAACTCAATAGTTATCTAGCGTTAGAAAAACGATTGTTAGGTAAAATAGCATCGGTACTTGGGTTGCGTAAAGAGGCTTCGGTATTTAAAAAGCAGGCAACTTCGTTAGCTAAACAGGTTAATCATTGTTTTTTCGATTCTAAAACAGGTTTTTATTACGATCGACAAATAGCCAAAGATGATAAAGCGGGCATTGATGGTTGTTATGGTACCTTACTTACAAAAAGAGGACGAGGTCCTGAAGGTTGGAGCCCTTTATGGGCTAATATCGCTACTCAAAGTCATGCTGATAGTGTCCAAAAACATATGTTTAATAACAATGAGTTTAATACTGTTATTCCGTTAGGCACGGCTGCTCTATCGAATCCTGCCTATGATAAAAACATCTATTGGCGTGGTAGAGTGTGGCTCGATCAATTCTATTTTGGTGTGGTTGGTCTTAATAATTATGGATATAAAATACAAGCACAGCGACTGATAGATAAACTATATCGTAATGCAAAAGGTTTGAGTGGCACGGATTCTATCAGAGAAAATTACAACCCTGAAACTGGTGAAATGCAAGGCGCGACAAATTTCAGTTGGAGCGCTGCCCATTTATTGATGCTTTATCGGCACAATAAATAGTTGACTTAATACTCTTGCTGACGTCAAGTAACGCCTTTATGCCAACCTAGACCATGGGAATGAGCGCAACAGCGTAGTGCTTTGTTACTTCCTGCAAAGCTACCATATTTTCGTCTAAAATTGAGGATTTCGTCTAGCCATTCATCTTCTTCAATACTGATGATGTGCAATAAGTTAGGCGAGTTATTCGAGGGGTGTTCTTGCTGATTAAAGTCGATTAATTTACAACTCCAATCTATGAGTTCAAGGTAATCTGTGATGCAAAAAGTTAGGTAGTGACTCTTTTCATTTGAAGTAAATGGTAACAGGAATTTAGGTTGTAATGGAACTGATATTTCAGTGTTTTTTCTGGGTTTATAATTGTGTTTTTTATAGGCCGTATACTGAGTAATACGCTCTTGAATAGATGTAAAATCACTCTCAGATAATGAGTGGCAAACTCCGGCCCTCACCGGATTTAAATCAACGTAAACCATACATCCCAATAATGCCCTGTCGTCTAGCAAGGCTTGAGACTTATATCGACCTTCCCAAAATTTTCCGGTGCAATTATCTTCTTTATTAGCAGCCCTAGCGACAGATTCATTTAAGTACTTCATAAACCATGATATATCATATAGTCGAGCGCGCCACACTTGAGACAGCTTCAAAACTGTATCCAAATTTTCTTTTGATTGCTCAGGATTTTTACGATAAGCATCGACAATGGGATGCCCTTTATAAAGCTGATACCACCGCTCGATCACTTCATTGAGCGACCAATTCAGCGCTTGCTGGCGATTTACACGTAAAACCAGATGATAATGATTACTCATAATGGCATAAGCTGCTATATCAATAGAGAAAGTTGTTGATAACATTTTAATCCTGTCTATTAACCATTTTCTCCGATGATCATAATTAATACCTGAATATCTATCTTCTCCGCACAAATAACTTCTTCTGACACATCGGTTTATAACATGATAGAAAGGTGTCATGCCTAAATCTATCTGACAATGCCTTGCTCGAGTCATCTTAATCACCTGCTAATTTTAACAACGCGAAATTACTATAGTCTAAAATTTTAAATTATCTAGGGTCAATGAATGTTTCTGCCTGTTCCCAAAAAGGAAAAAGAAGAATTATGTCTGTCCTAAAATTGACCAAAGACTAAAATAGTATTTATAATATAAATATTGTAAATTGATTTTTTCGATCGTAGTATAAAAATCGTTCAATAAATAAATCGTTAGTCATCATCTTTATAATAAGTAAAAAAAAGGGTATCAAAATGCAAATAACAAAACCCAAGCTTAATTATCTTTCAATAGTGGTTATGCTGAATTTAGGTAGTAGTAATTTGGCCTTAGCGACCACGGTAGATAAGGATGCAGAAGCTAAAAAGTCTGTTGAAACTATTACGGTTACGGGGATTCGTGGCAGTTTAATGCGAGCACAGGATTTGAAGCAGTCTTCTGATTCTATTGTCGATGGCATTATGGCGGAGGATATTGGTAAATTCCCGGATCAAAATGTCGCCGAATCATTGCAGCGTATTTCTGGGGTTGCTATTGACCGTGAAGGTGGTGAGGGCCAATTAATTAGTGTCCGTGGTTTAGGACCTGAGTTTAACTCGGTGTTGGTTAACGGTCGTACGATGGCAACCATTAGTGGCGGTCGTGCTTTTAGTTTTGATACCTTGGCGTCGGAGCTCATTAATGGAGCTCAGGTTTTTAAGACCCAAACCGCCAAACTTCAAGAGGGTAGTATCGGTGCTACGGTAAATATTACCACCCATAAACCGTTAGATATTGATGGTTATAAGGCCGTTGCTAGTGTTAAAGCAACCTATGACAAGATGGCAGAGAAAACAAATCCGACTTTTTCGGGATTAATTAGTCATATTTTTGATGATGGTAAGTTAGGAGTGCTAGCATCGCTATCGTTTAGTGACCGTGACTCACGGAGCGACACAGGTCAAACTTTTGGTTATATAAAACGTGATCTTAACCTTGCAGATGGTACACAGCATCAAGATGTTTATATGCCACGTAATTATGATCAAATAGTTCAAACTGAAAATCGAAAACGTACTAGTGGTACGGTGGTGGTTCAATATCAACCTTCATCAGAATTATTGATGACAGCTGATATGTTGTATTCTAAATATGACATTAGTTATCGCCAAGATATTTTAGCTCATTAGTTTGATAACGCTAATATTGTTGATGCAACGTTAGATAAAAATAACACCATTGTTCAACTCAATTCTGCCCGTAATAGTGCCACTGATTATTTAAATCGCTTATCGTACCGCCCTACTACGACCACTGCCTTTGGTTTTAATATTGACTGGGCTGCAAGAGATGATTTAACCGTTATTGCAGATATTTCGTTGTCGAAAGCTAAATCGCTAAATGGCGGTCGCACCACCGATACGGTCGCGGGTTTTGTTAATGCCTATTCGTACGATAACAGCACCGGTTCGTTGATGCCGCAGCTTAAATTCGCTGAAGATCTCGATTCGAGCCGAGTTGGTTCAAACTGGGCAAGTAAGTTTGGCGATGATATCAATGATGAAATTTTAGACGTAAAACTCGGTGCTGAATGGGTACTTGATGCTGGTGCATTGACTAAGGTTAGTTTTGGGGTGCAACACACGGATCGTAAACTAGCGACCACTTATTCTGAAACCAATTGGCGTGTCAGTGTTCTGCATGGTGGCTACCCTAAAGGGGTTGATATTCCAGATAGTTTATTTACGGTATTAGATGCTGATGGATTTTTATCTGCCGCTGGCGGTAATACGGCGAATCAATGGTTAGTATTCGACTCTTATCAGTTTATGGATTTTTTATTAACCGATACTGCTATCAATGGCTTGGCTGATCCGCAAGCGGCCCGCGACACGATTGCTAAATATAATGGTTTTGAGGTTCATGCTTCACCAGATGCCTATAAAATTAATGAAGTAGTCACCGCGTTATATGTTGATACCCAATTTGAAGGTGATATTAGTGATATGCCTTGGCAAGTTACCGCAGGTTTACGCTATGTTAAAACCAACAATACCGCGACTGGGGCAACGATTAAGCTACTCGACTTGGTCGACACCAATAACACAGGTGATTACCAAGCAGTTAAATCAGAGCAACATCAAGCGGTTGAAATTAAGCACAGCTACGATCACTTTCTACCTAGCCTAAATGCTAATATTGAGTTGGTCGATGATGTGTTTGCGCGATTCGCTTATTCAAAAAGTTTAACCCGCCCAACACTGACTAAAATGTCACCAAGTACCTCTTATGGTGGTGGTAAGTTAGATAGTTTGACGGCCAGCGGTGGTAATCCACTGTTAGATCCTTATGAATCAACCAACTTTGATCTGAGTCTTGAGTGGTATTATGAAGAAGCAAGCTACGTGTCTTCGGCATATTTCACCAAAGACATTGACAATTTCATCGATACTGGCGTTTCAAAAGAAAAAGTTAGTTTAAAAAGTGGTAATTATGATTACATGGTTAGTCGACCAATGAACATAAATTCGACTAAAATCACTGGTGTTGAAATTGCTTTTCAGCATAGTTTTACCCAATTACCGGCCCCTTTTGATGGCTTAGGCCTGATGGCTAATATGACGTTTGTTGATAGTAAATCAGCCACCGATACGGTAGAAAAACCTTTGCCATTACCGGGATTAGGTGATTCACAAAACCTAGTGATGTTTTATGAAAAAGACAACATCAGCTTCAGGATTGCCTATAATAATCGTGACAGTTTTATGCAAAAAACTACCAATGGTTATGGTGGTGCACCGATTTATGTTGACGATTATTCACAAATCGATGCTAGCGGTAGTTACGATATAAGTGATGATTTAACCCTGTTTATTGAAGGCATTAATTTAACCAATGAGATTACTCGTAAACACGGACTCTACGATAATCATGTGTTAGCCATTACTGAAAACGGCCCTCGTTATTCAGTAGGCCTTAGAATGACGTTCTAAGGATAGTGACGCTGATGTCCTTGCTATTCAGCGTCTTTTTTATCTCAGAGGCTGTAATCTATGACTAAAAATCACCGAAGCCCAAGCTTGATCGACTCTTTCATACCTTTAATCTCTTTGCTTATATTGCTCGCCCTCGCCGTTTTTTATTTCGGCGATGACTCCTCTTACGGTCCAAATCAAATCGCCCTGATGCTTTGTGCTGGTATTGCGACGTTAATTGGACTTAAAAATGGCTATCGTCGACAAGAAATAGAAAAGGCCATTGTTGATGGTGTGGCATTAACCACTGGCGCTATTTTAATTTTGTTGGCGGTGGACTCTTTAATTGGTACTTGGCTACTCGCTGGCACGGTGCCGACCATGATTTATTATGGCTTGCAGATTCTATCGCCCAATTATTTCTACGTTAGCAGTTGTATTATTTGTGCCATTGTTGCGCTATGTATAGGCAGTAGTTGGACCGTCGCGGCAACCATTGGCGTTGCATTAATGGGTATTGCCAATGGATTAAACGCCTCACCGGCAATCACCGCAGGTGCCATTATCAGTGGCGCTTATTTTGGGGATAAGTTATCACCGTTGTCCGATACCACTAACCTTGCGCCGGCCATCGCGGGTACAGAACTTTTCACTCATATTCACCATATGCTCTGGAGCACGGTGCCTAGCTTTGTGATTGCTCTTTTTACTTTTTTAATCCTTGGGCTTAACAGTGAGGTAAACATCGAGCAAGATCAAATTAGTGAGATTTTAAGCAGTATTGATCAACAATTTTATATTTCAGGTTTTTTACTATTGCCGCTGGTTATTACGTTAGCCTTGGCACTTAAAAAAGTGCCTGCTTTTCCGGCCATTGGCATTGGTGCTATTGCGGGTGCAGTATGGGCGGTTATTTTTCAACAGGATTTTATCCTCGCTTATAGTGAGCATCCTGATGATGTATTACGAGCCAATATTACGGTGGTATGGCGTGCGTTATTTGAAGGGGTTAATTTACACAGTGGGGTCGCTTTTATTGATAAGTTAATTAGTGGCGGCGGAATGTCTTCGATGTTAAATACCGTTTGGCTGATCATTTGTGCCATGGTGTTTGGCTCCATTATGGAGCGAGTTGGCTTACTAAATCGCGTGATGGAAACCTTAACCTCGAGTTCACAACAAGCAGGTTCATTAATCTCGACCACGATAGTGACAGCATTTGGCACCAATTGTATTGCCGCCGATCAATATATCGCTATTGTGATGCCCGGTAGAATGTTTAAGAGTAAATATCAACAATTAGGCATGGCACCGGAGAATTTGTCACGGGCGCTAGAGGACGGTGGCACGGTGACTTCACCGCTTATTCCCTGGAATACTTGTGGCGCGTATATGCAATCGGTTTTAATGGTCAATCCATTAGATTATGCGGTTTATTGTGTATTTAATTGGGTCAATCCTTTAATCGGTATAGCCTGTGCTCAACTTGGTTTTAAAATTAAAACTTTAGTTGTGCAATCAATAAAAGCTTAACGTAGTTAATGTAACAAAGCCTGCATGGGTTTAAGTTTACCATCGATGTTTGATGGTAATTTAAGCCCTAGAATGTGGGCTAATAAGGGCATGACGTGGATATTATCGGTGGTTTCTAATTGGTAGTTTTGTTTGAAATTAGGGCCTGATGCGTAGAATATACCGCTAAGATCTGGGTCGTTGTATTGATCCCAGCCATGGTCACCGATTGGCTTATGCCCATTAAAACCAATCGCCCATTTTTTGTTGGCTAAACAACTAATATCGCCCATTCGATGAGATTTATTAATGTTCAATTTTGGTGGTAAATCTTGATATTGATAACAACGGTAATGTTTAGCTTGGCGATTGAGCGCACTAACTGTTTGTGATAGCGAGATTTTTTGTGACTTTTTTTGATAAATGTGCACTAACGGCCCACCACCTTTAACCATAAATTGCTGTTTAAGCCACAGAGGTAAGTGTTCATAGTTTTGCTTAGGTACGGTCGCCATACCATGGTCTGATACAATCACGACATTCACTTTAATATCAAGGGCGTTTAACTGCGCCATTAACTTAGCCAGTGTTGTGTCAACTTGATTAATCGCAGCCATTAATTGTGGCGAGTCTTGGCCATAATCATGCCCGGCACTATCAACCTCGTCAAAATATAAGGTCGAAAAATGAGGACGGCGATTAGCTGGTAGCTTATACCAATTAACCACGGTATCAATGCGTATTTGATGGTCTATAGTTTGATCAAATCTAACAAGGTAAGTAGGTAGTGTGTCAGATATCGCAGCCTCAGAGCCTGGCCAAAAGAAAGTCGCCGTGCGCATATTTTGCTGCTCTGCAATAACCCAGATTGGATCACGTTTATAAAATTGAGGATTATTAACGCTTTCACTTCGTCTTAAGGAATAATTTAGCCCTAAATCAGGAGCATAAAACCCATTGGCAATAATGCCATGATGTTGCGGATATGAGCCGGTGACTAGGGTTAAATGATTTGGAAAAGTTTTAGTTGGAAACGACGGTCGTAACGATTTTAACCGCGCGCTATGCTGAGCGAACTGAGTTAAAAATTTTGGTTGATATTTATCAACATAATCCCAGCGAAAGCCGTCGATAGAAATGAGTAAAATAGATGGTGCATTTTCTGCTTTAACATCATTAACTTGATGATTGGTTGTTTCAAAGACTTGATCGTTTGCATTGCAGGCTACGATTTGGATAACCAGTAACCAGACCAGTGACAGAACACAGTATTTATTTGTCATCGTTAAGTAACCTGTCAATATAAGTCAATCTAATTTCATTAAATTTCGTTCGGTTTTTATCAATTATTTTATCAATTATATCGACAATTTTCTTGTTAACACTTTGACGACTAAATAAAAATGACACTTCATTTTTATTTACGATAAATGGATGCATTACTACATTATCAATCTCATGGTACCTTAAAAAAAGTAGCCCCGCGAGCTCATCTTCGATGGTGAAATCGACACGCTTTAAGCGTAGCATCGCCATACGACGATGTAACAATGGGATATTATGCTGAATAAAAGGTTTCACTTGATTAAATATTTCCCCATACTCATTACCGGTGTTAGCTGTCGCGGCATATCCCAGCTCTAGTAGCTGACTTAATGTCGCTTGATGAGCTGTTTTATCAACGTTTTTAGTGATAAAAATTCGAATCACTTCTTGACGATAGGGATGAGAAAACCAACCAAATTTAGCACGTTCTTTATTATAACTGGCCGAAAATACCACATCAATATTGCCTTTTTTCAATTCACTTAATAAGCGAGTACTCGATGGCATTTTAATGTAGTCAAAGCAGATATTAGCTTCTTTGGCAATTACCTTTACAATATCAAGATCGATACTAAGTGTTAGATCGGAATCCATCAGATGAAAGGGATTTAGCCGTTCGATCACTGCTATTTTCAATCTCGAATCACAGCTTGCATAAGCCTTATTCAACGATAATATCATTAACAAGGCATATATTAAAAATTGAACTAAGCTCATAATTACGGGGGTTATTTCATTAGTATCGCTGAATAATAATACAAAACAAGGTTAAAAGTAAGCCTGCTTATATGAATTTTATTGCGACCTCAAATTCCATATCCTGTTTTTTTATGGGATGTGTCAATTGCAGCCATTGTGCATGTAGATGTAAACGCGTGGCATTTTTACCATAAAGATCATCACCAACAATCGGACTATTAAGACCTTGCACATGGGCACAATGAACTCGCAGTTGGTGGGTCCGTCCAGTTTCAGGAGTCAATGATAATAAGGTTTTACCCTGTGTTCGTTCGATCACTTGCCATAACGTTCGTGCAGGTTTACCGTGTTGTTGACAGACAATTTGCCGTGGCCTGTCGTGTAAGTCGCCCCGTAATGGTAGGGAAATTTCACCTTGTTCCTCACCAATTTCGCCATCGACTAACGCCAAGTAGCGTTTTTTGATTGCTCGAGTAATAAATTGTTTTTGCAAACTTTTATTGGCACGCTTTGTGAGCGCGATCACCATTAGCCCCGATGTTGCCATGTCGAGCCGATGGACAATTAACGGTCCCTCGGCATCAGGAAACTGTTGTCTTAATCGTGTTAGTACCGAGTCTTTAATGTTTTTTCCGGGCACTGATAATAATCCGGCCGGTTTATTGATGATTAAAATGGCATCGTCTTGATAAATAATATCAATATCTTTGTCTTGCCCTGGGTTAAGGAGTAATGGGTTATCGTCCATTTTTAGTCCCAATAACATATGACTTAAGATTGGCTGACATTTACCTTGGCAAGCGGGATAAAAATTTCCTTGCTGGCGAATCTCTGATTTTGGCACCGCTCCCCACCAAAATTCAGCCATCGCGATGGGCTTAAGTTGGTGCGTAAACGCATATTGTAATAACTTGGGGGCAGCACATTCTCCTGCTCCCGCTGGCGGGATCACATTGGGTTGTTGGTTAAATAACTCGGCTAAGTCTTTTTCTTGGCCGCTAACATTCAAAAACCTATATTGCTGAAAAAGCTGTTGCTGCAATATGGCAGATGATTGTTTGCGCTGTTGCCGTAATCGACTAATTTCTTGATTAATTTGCTCTAAAGGCTGCTGCACGGTGTCAATTCGTTGCTGCCAGTAGATATTTAAATCACGAAGCTGATTTTTATGATCAATGCTTTGTTGGCTGAGCTGATTGGTCAGCGTTGTTAAATCGGCTTGATTTAACTCGGTTGCCGCTTGACGCTGCACCTTACGCTGCTTACGTCCTTGTGCCATGAGCTCTCGATGCGCTGCCAGCGCTAGTTCATATTGATCGGTGAGTTGTTTAAGCTGTGTTTGGTATTGTGATTTTTGTGGCAAATTTTCAAGCTCAAGCACTCGATCATTGATGTTATTAATGATCTTTTGTTCGGTTAAGAAAAAACTATCTTTCACTAACATGTCATAGACCGGTGGCACAAAGTGGGGAATAAAATTGCTGTCTGCTAGTTTTCCTGAAAACGCGGATAAATATCCTAATTCGCCATCAGCATTCTCAACCACGAGTACCCCAAACATCTTACCTGAGCTCGAAAAATCATATTGCCATAGCGTCTGTTGTTCGAGATATTGCTGTAATTGCTTTGATGCCAACACACACAAAGGATCCGGCTGGTAGAAAAAAGGAAAGGTAAATTTTTCGGGCCGTTGATAATCAACGATCGATTGCGTAAAAGAGGTGAAACAATTAGCTAGTGAGTGCATAGTTTTTTCTATCGGATAACAGACGGATGATTTTAGCTGTTATACGGGGAGATTTCACTAGCATTTTAAGAATACAATTGACGCAGCAGACTAAAGTATTGCTACTTGAACAGCAGGTCGCCGTAAACCTATCGCTACTTCAGCGGACTTCCTAATGCCACCGGCATTACGGTTCTGCCTGCGCTCGGGGCTCTGGAGCAGCATCTCGACAATTGCTCCTGCATTGTCCTAATAACTTACATCCATGTAATAACCTGCTGCTCAAGCTTGCTTTATCAAATACCAATACTTACAATCAATTAAAATCCTAAGTTTCATTGCCGGAATTAAATATCGAATTTAATTCCTTGGGCTAGTGGTAGTTCGGTTGAGAAGTTGATGGTGTTGGTTTGGCGGCGCATGTAGCCCTTCCAAGCATCGGAACCAGACTCTCGACCGCCGCCCGTTTCTTTTTCACCACCAAAAGCACCGCCAATTTCAGCACCAGATGTCCCAATATTAACGTTCGCGATTCCACAATCAGATCCCCAATGAGATAGGAATGTTTCGGCTTCACGCATGTTATTGGTGAAAATAGCAGAAGATAACCCCTGTACCACATCATTTTGAATGTCGATGGCGTTGTTAACATCACCACTGTATTTGATTAAATACAAAATAGGCGCGAAGGTTTCATTTTGAACCATTTCATAGTCGTTTTGTGCTTCGACAATTGCTGGTTTAACATAGCAGCGAGACTCATAGCCGGGTCCAGATAACACTTCACCGCCACACAATAATTTTCCGCCTTGGCATTGTACTTTATCTAATGCTTGCGCGAACATTGCAACGGCTTGGGTGTCGATTAATGGTCCAACATGATTGTTTTCATCGAGTGGCGTACCAATTTTTAGTCCTTGATATGCTGTAATCAATATCTCTTTAACTTGGTCATAAATTGATTCATGAATAATGACTCGACGTGTCGTGGTACAACGTTGACCCGCAGTACCAACGGCACCAAATACCGTGCCGGTAATTGCTAATTTGAGATCGGCATCGGGACTAATAATTATTGCGTTGTTGCCGCCTAATTCAAGAATACTTTTACCAAAACGTTGCGCAACAGTCACACCAGCATGACGACCGACTCGGGTTGAGCCAGTGACCGATAATAATGGCAGGTTAGTGTCATTTAACATTTTTTCACCAATGACATTACCTTCACCAATCACTAATGAAAAGATCCCTTCAGGCAGCTCATTTTCAACTAATACATCCTTGATAATATTTTGACAAGCAATCGCTGTTAGCGGCGTCTTTTCAGAAGGTTTCCAAATGGTAACATTGCCACATATTGCGGCAATCATCGCATTCCAAGCCCACACGGCAACCGGAAAATTAAAGGCAGAAATAACGCCAACGATACCCAACGGATGGTATTGATCATACATCCGGTGTAATGGCCGTTCTGAATGTAATGTTGAGCCATTCAATTGACGAGACAAGCCTACCGAAAAATCACAAATATCGATCATTTCTTGGACTTCACCAAGGCCCTCTTGGAGTGACTTACCCATTTCGTAAGAGACTAATTCACCCAGTGATTGTTTATTTTCACGGAGTCGATTACCAATTTGACGAACAATTTCACCACGGGCAGGTGCGGGCATTCGTCGCCAATAAGCAAAGGCTTGGTCGGCGGTATCAACCACTTGTTGGTAATCAGTTAATGAACATTGATAAACACTCGCAATGGCTTTGCCGTCTGCTGGCGATGTGATATTAAATTGTCCCTGATCGTCGGTTTTAAGCCAAACTTGCCCCGTCGAAGCACCATAGTTTTGTGATGCAATACCGAGATTTTTAAGAAATTCCATAGTTAACCTTATGTTTATTCGTTGTTTAATGTGATTAAACCTTGGCGTAATACAGCGATGAACTTATCGGCATCGGTGCTATTAAAAGCCAGAGGTGGTTTGATTTTTAAGATGTTATAAAACGGCCCTTCGGTACTCATTAAAATAAAGTGGCGTTTAAAGTGTTCGATTAACCAAGCGGTTTGCTCAGTTGCCGGTGTTTTAGTTAGTGGGTCTTCGACCATTTCAACCCCAATAAATAATCCTAAGCCACGGACATCGCCAATGAGATTAAATTGCTGTTGCAGTTGTCGCAGTTGATCCCGTAAATATTGTCCGGTGGTCAGCGCTTTTTGTTGCAGCTGTTCTTGTTCGATAGTTTCAAGCACCGCAAGACCAATGGCACAAGACACCGGGTTACCACCAAAGGTATTAAAATATTCCATGCCGGTGACAAACGCTTCGGCAATCGCTGGCGTGGTAATAACGCACGCCATTGGATGACCGTTGCCAATGGGTTTACCCAACGTCACGATGTCAGGTATTACACCTTGCGTTTCAAACGCCCACATATGGCTGCCAACTCGCCCAAAACCAACCTGTACTTCATCGGCAATACAAACACCACCAGCAGCACGAACCATTTGATAAACTTGGCTCAAATAACCATCAGGCATGATTATTTGTCCCGCAACCCCTTGCAGTGATTCACAAATAAACGCACTCGGTGACAGATTCTTACTGGCTAAACTGGCAATTACATCGGCGACACTATTAGCATAGGCTTGCGCATTTTCTTGGGTATTACCGACATATTTCCCACGGTAAGGATCCGGTAATTCCACTTTATGAACATGGGATTTTTCGCCTTCGCCACCGGGGCCATCAAATTTATAAGGGCTAGCATCGATACAAGCTGCAGTGTTGCCATGATAGGCGCCGTCCACCACTAATAATTGTGATGATGAGGTATAATTTTTGGCTAATCGAAAGGCTAATTCATTGGCTTCGCTGCCTGAATTAACAAACATACAAACACTCAATTCCTTGGGCATTGTTGCTAATAATTTTTGGCTGTAATTAACCAGATTATCGTGTAAGTATCGTGTATTAGTATTTAACTTGGCCATTTGAGCTTGTCCGGCAGCTACAACCTTAGGATGACAATGTCCGACATGACAGACGTTATTAACCATATCGAGATAAGCTTGACCACGCTCATCAAATAAATACGCTCCTTGACCACGAACAATTTTTAACGGCTGTTGGTAGCTCAGACTTAAGGTTTTACCTAAATGTTGCTGACGATAAGCAATAATTTCAGCCTTGTGATGTCCCTGCTCTAACGGTTGTTGACACGCTTCGCTAATCTGACATTGCACGGCGTAGGTATTAGTCTCTGCAAACAGCTCAAGTAGTTGCCACGCAGGTTGAACCGACACCGAAAGGTACTGATTATCAGGTTGTTGCGCTATCGCCAATGCACTGTTACACACGGTTGTACATAATCTCAAGGTGACTAAGCTATAAATCACGCTCATTTCAGTGCTAGTCAATGGTTTTACCCCATGATAACTGGCAATAATGTGTTTCATCACCGTGATCGGTTGCTGCCGATTCATTATCGCGTAAGCGCAAGCAATGGCTAAATTATTGATAATATGGCTGTGAACCATATCGCCAAAATCAATTAAACCGGTAATAGCCGTTGGGCTGGTTTTATCGTCGATCAGAATATTATGGTCATTAACATCATTATGAATAACACCCTGCGCTAATTCACCGAGTAAATGAACCGTTTGACTTTGATATAACTGTAAAAAATGTTCGACAATTTTTTGTTGTGTCGGTGGTAATAAGTGTTTTTTAGCTTGGCACACACGATAGCCTTGCGCTAAATCCCACTCCAAATAACGGTAAGCACCGGGGTGCTCAAAATCACTACAACTGAGATCTAATGTCGCGACAAAATCGCCTAAACTAGCCCAAAGTTCGGTGCTTTGTTCAGTGACTTGGCCGTCACAATAAAAATCACCACTAAGATAACTTAATAATCGTAAACAATATTTATTGCCATGTTGATCGACTATTTCAGTGGCTAACTGGCCTTGCTGGTTGGCAATAACATGCGGCACTGCTATATGTTGGCTGGTTAAATGACACATCGCACTATTTTGCATTGCTAACTCAATTAGCGGTTCGCTGCTGTTGGCAATTTTAACGATAAACTGACCGCTACCAGTGGTTAATCTTAAATTTTGATCACTGTAGCTTTCCAGTGCTTTTAACTCGCCCTGACATTGATAGTGTAAGCTCAATAATTTGCTAATTTGGTCAAAACTAAATCTCGGTGTCACTGAATTTGTCATAGTCTTCTCATTTCACTTATTATTTAGTAGAAATCGTCCGTGCCAATGCCGAAATTTTTTCAATCTCAGTATTAAACGGTATTAGAGTGTAGCTA